>CAAGKR010244344.1_pt1 | contig 10267 bp, 11 predicted proteins | sample 2556971 | NCBI WGS metagenome assembly CAAGKR01 (sample SAMEA5207829, study PRJEB30636) | soil metagenome | biome: forest; feature: boreal; material: soil | place: USA | collected 2011-09 | depth 1 m
CTAAAGGCGTATTTGAAAATATTAATTATTTAATGATTTGTATCATACCTCAATTTTAGAGGTTTATAGAAATTCTCTTTATTTAAAGAAGTTCATCTCTGAGGTCTATAGTATCTACAAGATCTGGTCCTGTTGATATTATGGTTACAGGAACACCAGTTTCGCCTTCAATTTCTGCAACAAAGTTTTTAACCTCTTGTGAAAGCTGTGAATAATCCTTAACACGTTCACATTTTGGGAATATTCTGTCTACACAAGTAAGAGCTATCTGTGTTGCTCCATTAATCATACAGGATTCCCTTGCAAGATCCATATCAAAAGTACCTACACGACGTCTACGTCCAGTAACAGTTCCATACTCCTCAATATCCAAAGCTTCAGCTTCTTTTTGAGTTATTTCTGTGTTGAATGGTCCTTCACCCACACGTGTTATATAAGATTTGAACACAACTATCACATCATCAACCCTAGTAGGCCCAATACCAACATCTGCTGCAGCTGTACTTGCAGTTGTATCTTTGCTTGTTACAAATGGGTATGTACCATAATATAATGATAATCCATATCCCTGGGTTCCTTCAATGAAAACATTCCTGTCTTCATCTAATGCTTCGTTGATTTCAGTTGGAACATCGGTTGTGAATCCGTCCATCTCTGGAGTATCACCTGCAAGTTTTGCAACCCTCATAACCCTATCTGCATTAGCTGGTCCACATCCACTGCCCGTACTTCCTATTGTTTTTGAAAGGTAATCTGAAGCCCTATCTTGATCTTTATGTTTCTGTTCTATTATTGCAGACCTGAAATCTGCAAATGTCCTTCCTTTAACATTATATTTGTTAAGGTAGTCGAGTTCATGGTGGAAAATTTCTGGATCCACGAGTACTCCAGCCCCTATAAGGAGTCTTGCACCGGTATGCACAAACCCTGATGGGATCATTCTCAATCCATATTTCTCGCCATTAAATTCAACAGAGTGCCCTGCATTTGGCCCCACACCTGCTCTTGCTATGATATCTGGTTTATCGTTGAAACAAAGGTAGGTTATACATTTACCTTTACCTTCGTCACCCCATCCTCCGCCAACTAATACGTTACATGTCATCTGAACTTCTCCTTAATGCTAATTCATAACCTCTTTTATATTGTGAACTGTTCAATAAAAACCTATCCAAAAAGGTTCCATATCAAGCTCATAATATTATAATCCTGAAAATCCAAATTTAACAAACATGAACATATATGATGATCTAGTATTTAAATCATTTTTTAATATCATATGCCCAAAGAAAGTAACAATCACTAGTCTTCGAGTTCTTTCTATCTGCTAATTATTAAAAAACCCACAACCCAAATAAATACCAATGATATGATATTTAAATGAATATAACAACCTATTAAAACTTAGGGATTTTAATAGGTTATTCATTGACTATATTAATTGAATTTTAGATAGTAAACCCCTATTCCGGGTTATTCCTTATATTTTTCATATATTTCTTTAAAATCTTTCTTAAAATCTTCTGTTAAATGATAATATTCATCTTCTTTTTTAAAATTTATGGTAATCACTATTTCAATTTTTTTATAATTATTAGAAGATTTAAATTTTATTTCAATATTTTCACGGTCTTCATAATGTTTTTCAATTTTGTTTTCCAATAAATCATACATCTTTCCATTAAAATTTTCATCTTTATAATGTAATATCGATTTACGGTCTAGGAATATACACTGATCATTGGATGTAGTCCTTGTAGTCGAAATATCTTCATCAAATTCTAACATATTACCTCTCATAATTATTTCAATAATTTTACAATTCCAAGAGATCATCTATTTGTTGAATCGGTTAAATGTTTCCAAAAAAAATGATTGATGATACAAAATAATGATAAAATTTGAAAAAATAAAAAAAAATATCCACTATATAATCTGTAAATTCCATATCAGCATTAAAATATTGTTTTTTTAGCATTCTTGTGAGTATTGATGTTAAGCATATGGACATATTATTTGTGAATCTTTGTTAATTCTTTTATAATCTTTACAAAAATTGTTTAAAACAGCAATTATTATTTCCTATTGGTGTTATCGGCATGTTTCGAGTCGGTTTATAACTATATTTCAATTGGTAATATCATTTTATTTAAAGATTTCACGTATAATGAATTTAGCTGAAAATACTAATATCTACAGAGATATTCTATTAAAATCAACAAAAGTTAGTCATAACTTGCAAGTGTAAAAATAAATTAATGTTAATATAAATATTTTCTAAACAAAATTACAAAATGAGATATTTATGATGTATCTAAAAAATTATTGTATTGTTCTGCGATTATAACAGAACAAATTATATTATTAAACTCGTTCAATTAGAATTGGAGCTATATTAAAGGTTTATCTAAGTACTTTGTGATTCTTCTTCTGAAAATTGGTAAGAATCCAAACTATTGACTGATATAACTCTATAATCCCATTCTGAACTATTATCAAACTCTATTATAACTTTATCCTTTTTATAAATTATTTCAATGGATCTAACTCCATTTAAACCTTTTTCAAAAATTTCATTACCATTTCTTTTTATTATTTCTAATTTTGTTGCAAAAGTCATATCATACACCTATTTAAAATTCAGGAAAACCGTAGTAACTATTAATATTATTCATTAGTTAAAATACTCTCAAAAAAAGATTTAATACATTTCTTTTCTTGGTTTAATGTAAAAATAGTTAAAATTTTTTAAAATAAAGTAAAATTTCTAACTATTAACTTCCTTGTTACTTTAAAATCACTATTTACTCTTCAAAATATATCTAACCCGATCTATATTATGATTAATTCTTATAGCTTATATTTTTTTGATAAATTATAGATTTAAATCAGGCATAGGATATTAGACATTTTCAGTATCGATGATGTTGCCGTCTTTTCGATAAAATTTACTTTCGTATGTATGCCATAAATTATCTTTTAGAACTTCTCCAACAAACCTTTGGCGTTCTCTTTTATTTACATAGAGACATTCTTTAAGATTTGTTTTGTTAACGGTGGACATATATTCTTCAGGAGAATGGTATCCTAAAATATTTGATAAATATTGATTAACCTCTAATAACAGACCTTCGGGTGTAGAATGAAAAATTCCAACGGGAGCATTATCATAATATAGTTTGTAAATTATTCCTATTTTTAATTGAAGTTCTTTCAAAAAGTTCAGGATTTAATATTTCTTTTCTTAACATTATATCTGTTGAATCCTTTCACATGCTTTTATAAATATTTAAAATTTTATGTGAAAATTTATCATTATGAAAAAAAATCAAAGTAGATGTCAAAAGAAAAAAATCGGTGGACCAAGTCTAATTTAAAATTTATATTAATTTTGGATTAAATTATCCAACGAATACTTTTTAAGCATTAAACTGTATATTTAGCACTGTTACTATTTGTTGTTCTAATTTGAATTTTAGTAAATTTTAGAATGAGAATTTTTAAAAAGATCATTAAAAGAATTCAACAATCCCAAAATAATTAATCTTTGACTCATGGTTTGGGGGGCGAGTAAAATTATAAAAAAGTTTTGGGAGAGTTGTGTCTTTTTTATGAAGTTGATTTATAGTGTATATGTGACTGTTTTGAGTGCTTTAGCATTACCAGTTCTAACATATTTTAGTACGATTTTTGAACTTGGAACTCCTTTAAATAAATGTGTGTTCATACCAGGACTACCTAATAATTTGGAATTATAGGCTTTGAATGATTGTTTAACAAGTTTTACTTGTGATTTATTGTATTTCGCAACCCAATGATATCCTGTTGAAGGATTAGATTCCAATTTAATTGTCTTTGTAGTAGTTATAGGCATACCATTGTTAGGTGTAGCTGCGAAAGCTCCTGTAACCATTGGTAAGTAAATAAATGCAGTAAATATTCCTGCGAGTTTAGTTTTCACAATTTTCACCTCCGTTCATGTTCCATCTTCAATTATAATGTAAAAGTTATACCATAGAAATATATCTATTAGGATCATTAAAAATCAGTATCAATTTAAAAAAAATATAAAAAAAGAATAACTTTATTTAAAAAGATTTTATTTATACTACTTCTTTAACAGCTAGTTCAATATCTACTGCTTTAACCGTAGTTCTTTTAGCGTGTTTTGCAAGTAATAATGCTTGTCGAGAGATATCTTCGCCAAGTTCTTCTAAAACTTTTCCTAAAGCTTCTTTTGCATCTTCACTAACTCTTTGTGCACCAGCATTTTTTATTATTCTCCCTATTGGGGCTATTGGTAGTTCACTCATAATTATCACCATATCTAGTAATAACCTTCATTTTATTTAAATACATCGAATTTTAATGGTTATTTATCCCAATTATCCTATTTACAATCAGTAAAAATTTCTAATAACCTATTAAGTCGAGGGAATGTTAAAAAAAATATGATGGTGGAAAATATGAAAATTAATCAATAAATCTTTGGATTAATTCTTTATGCTTAGATCATGATGGTAATCGTATCAATTAAAGGATCAATACATCGTTTAAGATTAAATCAACAATATAAGGACGATGAATTACAAGCAACAGCAATTTATATCATAGAATCTAGTAAGGACGGTTTAGATAGTTTAATACGTTTATTGAATCCTAAAAACAGTAAATTAAATTTTTATTATAACCTAATGATCTTATTGATATCGTGAAGATGATTTAACAATTAGAGTGATTTTAAATAAAATAAATACTTTAACTGTCTTTATCTACTGATTCAATCGGGTTACAAGAACTTATAGTTATGTTACAGCATACTGTTACAATTCTTGAGATTTGTTATAGGAAATTAATAAAATAGAATTCAATATTCTTGCTATCACTATATAGAGCTACCCATCAGATCATAGTATATTCAGTATTAGAACTTATTTATGTAATTATAGCAGGATATACTGTTACTTCCTTCTTTATTCATATAAATTCGCAGATTTTTTCCTAATACTTTGATGGTGTTGATATTAGAGCTTTAAATATGATATATTATTGTCAAAAAAAATATCAATGCTTTTAAACATAAATCGGTATTATGGAAAAAATGAACAACTTGATCTTAAAGGGAGAATCCCTAAAATACCCCAAAAATCTAAAAATTACTTTTTTTTAGCAATAATTATCTCAAATGATGGGCAATATTAGTATATGAGGTGATTATTTTTGAGCCAAATTAAATTTACATTACAGAATTGGGAAAAATGTAAGTGCGTCACATGTCCAGTACAGGCAGAGAACCAGTGCTTTCAGGAAAAAAATGTAAAAACAATTGAAATAATGCCTAAAATTAAAGAAACTAATATGGTGGAGTCTCCAGAAATGTTTCCAGGGATGTATTGTGTTAATGGTAAAACCACATGCAGAAATTTAGATATTAAACAAATATGCCAATGTCATACCTGTCCATTATGGATAGAATACGACTTACTTCATTGTAAACCTATGAGATACTTCTGCAGAGATGGTGCAGCCAAATAAAAAAAAAGTTTTAGGTATATTAAAATTATCAATTTATTAACTGAATAAACTAATTTATCATACTTTTTTGCTAATTATCCTTTCAAATAGTTCAGGTGTGTATTTTCTTTGCATTGCTATCAATATATGTGCATCTAAAGCTTCTTCGAGTACTTTTAATGTTAGAGTTTTTTCATTATTTCTTATTTTTACTGATTGGGCTATGTGGGCTATGTCCCTAGCATGTGCAAAGGTAGGAGTTAATTGTTCACCTCCATCTGCTATGGGGAGATATACTTCACGAAATCTTTCAAGTACATTATCATCATAAGTTTCATGGAGTTCATCCAGATTTCTTTTAAAAACTTCAACAATTTCATCAGGGTTAGGAGGGCCCAGTATGATGTGCATAGGTGCACGTCTTAGATGTGCTTCGTCAACAATGTTAATCTCAAGGTTGGTTGAAAGTATTGGTATGAACTGTGTATGGACGATTACAGGGGATCCTTTGATGTAGATTACATCCCTTTTATTTTCTAATGGAACAATTAATCTGTTTAAAATAATGTTATGGTCTTCCTTCTGTCTTCCAAGATCATCTAGGAGTAAAACTCCACCATTGGCCTTTATTATTGGGGATGTTTCATATACTCCTTTATTAGGATTGAATAAAGTTTCAAGCTTTTCTGACGTAAGTTCTGAACCAGTGAAAACAAATGGGGCCTTAACTTTTACCCAACGAGGATCATCAGGTTGTTCTAGACTTTTCCTATGAAAATCTGGATCATATAATTGAATAACACTTCCACTAAATTCTATATATTTTGGAATCAAAATTGGAGGTAAGATATTGGACATTTTACTAGCTAGGAATGTTTTACCTGTTCCAGGAGGTCCATAAATGAAAAACCCTGTACCCCCTATAGCTGAAGCAACCAGAGTTTTTTTACCCTCTTCAATACCCACAATATCCTTTAATACACTTGTAATTACAGCTTTAGGAATTTTTAATGGAAATCTTCCCTTAAGCTGTGCACTCATAATGGTATAATATTCATCATAGCTAACTGGAGAAATTCCAATATATGGATTTTCTTGCATTATCTGCAAAGCCTTTTCCCGGCCGGTCTTCTTTATAGTATATTCAACACTTGAAAAGAGAAATCCTCCTCCTATTTGAGCACACATATCATCTTTTTCAAGATTATGTAAAATTTCCTCTAGAATATCAACGTGAAGACCTGTTATATCATGTAACTGTGTCACCTTGATGTTTCCATAGGTAGATATTATTTTTAAAACTAGACTTTTAATGAATGATTCGGAAATATCAATATTCTCAAGTTTTTTCGGCTGTTCAACCAGGCTAAACATCTTTTGCATCCTTCCATCATGATAATAATCACCTAAATTTTCCATATTAGAACTCCCCCCAATCGTAATCATAACCATAATATTAATATATTTTTTACATATGACCAGAAATTTTATTCTTAATGATTTTTTTTAAAATTTAGTCTGGATATATTTTACCATTATAATTTACAATTGAATTCACAGTGTATAAATAATTCCAGAAGTTTCTTGTGAAATTTTTCACAACAAATAATGGAAACGACAATTAAAACATAAATAATGTTATCCTTAATTTAATTTATCATATGGTTATATCTTGAAAAATGGTCATAATGGAGGGAAATAATAATGAAAGGGTTAGTGGTGTATGGAACACGCTACGGTACAGCAAAGGAAATTGCAGAAGAAATATCTGGTATTTTAAAAGATGAAATGGTTGATGTGAAATTAGTGAATGCTAAAGAAATTAGGGATCATGATGTATCTGTCTTCGATCTCATCGTTGTTGGTAGTGGTATCAAAATGGGCAAATGGACCAAGGAATCCATAAATTTCTTGAAAAAAAATAGAAATACATTATCAAATAAAAAAGTTGCATTGTTTGTATCTTGTGGAGCAGCCAACACAGAAAAATCAATGGCCGAAGGACAAGAGAAATATTTAGATAATATATCCAAGGAGTATTTAACCAACAAACCAATTGCAACAGGACTTTTTGGAGGTGTTTATGATCCAAATGTCAATCATGGTCTTATGTTCAAATTTGTAAATAGATTCATAAAAAAAGAACTGGAAGGGTAAGGATCCGAAACAGCGGATAGATTCCAGAAATTGGGATGAAATAAAAACCTGGTCTAAAAATTTAACTAAATTAATATTAAAAAAAATTATTTAAGAAAAATATTAAGTTTAAATAGAAAGTTTTGTAATTCTATTCATTGCCTCTTCTGTATTTTCAAGTGTGTTAAAAGCAGTTAACCGGAAATAGCCTTCACCACTAGGTCCAAATCCAACACCCGGTGTTCCAACAACGTTAATTTCTTTAAGTAGCAGATCAAAAAATTCCCAAGAATCCATGTTTTCGGGTGTTTTAACCCAGATGTAAGGAGAGTTAATTCCACCATAAACTTTTAAACCAATATCTTCCATGCTTTTTCTGACTATGTTTGCATTGTTAAGGTAATATGCAATGTTCTCCTTGATTTCTTTCTGTCCCTCGGGAGAATAAACTGCCATAGCGGCTCTTTGGACTGGATATGATACTCCATTGAATTTGGTTGTCTGTCTTCTGTTCCATAATGAATTCAAGTCATGTGGATTTCCATCCGAATCATAGGCCACGATTTCCTTCGGTACAACTGCAAATGCACATCTTGTACCTGTGAATCCCGCATTTTTAGAGAAACTTCGAAATTCTATTGCAACTTCCTTTGCACCTTCAATTTCATAGATACTTCGTGGGATGTTATCTTCTGTTACATATGCTTCGTATGCTGCATCGAAGAGAATTATTGAATTATTTTCTCGTGCATATTCTACCCATTTTGAAAGTTCTTCCCTTGTTAGAGTTGTGCCTGTGGGATTGTTAGGTAAGCATAAATATATGAGGTCTACAGGACTTTCTGGAAGTTTGGGAATAAAGTTGTTCTCGGCTGTGCATGGGAGGTAAACAATTCCCTCATAACGTCCACTATCCTGCATTGGTCCGCTTCTTCCGGCCATTACATTACTATCAACATATACTGGATAAACAGGATCAGTGACTGCTATAACATTTTCAAGACCAAATATTTCCTGTATGTTTGCAGTATCACACTTTGCGGCATCGCTTATGAAAACCTCATCAGTTGAAAGTTCAATTCCTAGTGGTTTGAAATCATTTTTTATAATTTCTTCGATAAGAAATTTGTAACCCTGTTCTGGCCCATAGCCCATAAATGTATCTGCATCTCCCATTTCAAGTACTGCTTTATCAAATGATTCGACAACAGCCCCTGGAAGTGGACGTGTTACATCTCCTATACCCATTTTTATTATTTGAGAATTTGGATTCTCTTTTTGAAATTCTTCAACCCTGCGGTTGATCTCAGCGAATATATAGTTGCTTTTCAAAAGCAGATAGTTTTCATTGATTTTAACAGACATTTTTTATAAAACCTCATTAACTTTTTATTTTTATGAATATTATCAAATTTTACTTATAATATTTAATTGTCAACTCTAACGTGAGATTCTCATTTTTATTTATAATTTTATTCAATATTAAATGCTATCCATATCCAAGTATAATCAAATGAATTAGGGTGGTTATTTCTGATATTTTTGAAAAAAAATAATAATGGATATGATTTGAGGGTGTTATAATATTAATTTATTTAGACAGCCATTTAATAAAACCATTCCATTAATACTCAAATTATTGTTATTTATGTGCGAAGTAGAAGGTCAGTTTCTTATCTGTTACATTATCTAAACGTGCAAATCCGAATCTTTCAAATTGAACCACATCGTCTACCCTAAGATTTGATGCAGATGGTTCTATATATCCAGTTATCACACTCGCATCTGGCATCACTAGATCTGCATTCAACGATCCATCCACTGGTACCCATTGTACAATCATGGCTTTGGAATTTCTTGCTTTTTCAAGGTCATTACTATGATAAACGGTTTGATCACCATTAAAATACACATTTACAGCGTCTATAAGTCTTAATATCCGATTATTCCCTGTTTTTTTATAATCATCCGTTGTGATGTAGAGTTTAGGTCCAAATGGAAGTTCACGGTTACCCCTTTCAAGATGGTCTGGATGCAATGGTCGTTCAATAATTCCAACTTCTGACTCGGGTAGATTTTCAATTTCTATCATGGTGGGGTGGGGTACAAAGAAGTACCTGTTTGATGTTTCTTCGAGTATTGGACGGTTAAGTCCAGAAACTTTTTTCCAACTGACAATTGCATCTGATATTTTAGGACCTATCTCCATCATAAGTTCTGTTATTGCTTCCTGTTTTATTCCACGTCGTGCAATTGCACGTATAGTTCCTAGTCTAGGATCATCCCATCCGGTGTAAAGCCCATCTTCAATACCCTGTCTTACCTTGGATGTACTAAGGGCCACATCTTCCATTTTAAGTCTTCCATAATGTACGAAGACAGGTACTTTCCATCCGAAGTGTTGATACAGGTATCTCTGTTTTTCACTGTTTGCGAGATGGTCCTTCCCTCTGAGTACATGTGTAACACCCATTAAATGATCATCCACAGCTACAGAGAAGTTCATCATAGGATAAACTCTATATTTATTTCCTGTTAGAGGATGTTGAGCTTCAACAACCCGCATTGCAACCCAATCTCTTATTGCAGGATTTTTATGTTTTATATCTGTTTTAAC
>CAAGKR010236825.1_pt1 | contig 10266 bp, 10 predicted proteins | sample 2556971 | NCBI WGS metagenome assembly CAAGKR01 (sample SAMEA5207829, study PRJEB30636) | soil metagenome | biome: forest; feature: boreal; material: soil | place: USA | collected 2011-09 | depth 1 m
CCGGCTGGCTCGCTGCACGGGTGATCCGCCGGTCCGGGACGCGAAAGAAGACCAGCGCGCCGGCAATCGCGATCACGACCGGCAGCGTCAGGATGGCGATCCGAAGGTGGTGGGTCGGGATCAGGATGGCGCCGACGACAACGAACCCGAAGATCGTGCCCACCATGTTCATGGCGCCGTAGTAGCCGGAGGCCTCGGCACGCTGGTCCTCCGGCACCTGGTCAGGAAGCATGCCCTGGTACGGACCCTGCGCCGTGTTCGACGCCATCTGGAAGAAGACGTAGACGATCAGCAGCATCCAGTAGGACGTGACAAACGCGATGATCGTCAGGAAGATCACGTCGCCTAGGACGCCGATCGCGATGAACGGCCGGCGCCGGCCAATGCTGGCGCGGCTGACGTCGCTGAGGGCGCCGATGGCGGGCTGCCAGACGATGGCGAAGGCCGCGCCGAAGGTATCGAGTAGCGCGACATACGTGTTGACGTCGACCGGGATCGACAATGGCCCTAGGTGCGCCGTCATCGGATGCGTGAAGCGGGCCACCAGAAGGGGAATGATGTTGCCGCCCAGCGGCTGCATGGTGTACGCGATGGCAAACCAGAAGCTACTGAGGACGAGCATGCCGCGCCCGGAGATGCGCTCGCGCGTCGCGGTCTCGTGCAGCGTGCGCAGGAACCGGCGCCGTTCCCCAACGGCGGTCGCCATGCCGGGAGTCTAGCCGGAATCCCTCGACGTCCGCTGGCCCCGTTTGTTACGGTTTAGCCGGAATGGCACGGGTGAAGATCACGGTCGTGGGAGCCGGCAACGTCGGGGCGACGCTTGGCCAGCGGTTAGCGGAACGCGGCTACGCGGACGTTGTCCTTGTCGACATCGTTGAGGGCATGCCGCAGGGGAAGGCCCTCGACCTGCTCGAGGCAGGCCCGGTCGTGGGCTACGACTCGAACGTCATCGGTACGAATGGGTACGACGAGACCGCTGGGTCCGCGGTCTGTGTGATCACCTCCGGGATTCCGAGGAAGCCGGGGATGTCACGCGACGACCTGGTCAAGACCAACATGAACATCGTCCGGGGCGTGACCCAGGAACTAGTCAAGCGCTCCCCGAACACGATCCTGATCGTGGTCAGCAACCCGCTCGACGCGATGGCGCAGTTGGCGCTCGAGGTCAGCAAGTTCCCGCGCGAGCGCGTACTCGGGATGGCCGGCGTGCTCGACACGGCGCGCTTCCGGACCTTCATCGCCCAGGAGCTGAAAGTCTCGGTCCTGGATGTGCAGGCGTACGTCCTCGGCGGTCACGGTGACACGATGGTCCCCCTGGCCCGAATGTGTACCGTCGCCGGGGTGCCGATCAGCAAGCTGATCAAGCCCGACCGGATCGAGGCCATCGTCAAACGAACGCGCGACGGTGGCGCGGAGATCGTCAACCTGCTCAAGTCAGGCAGCGCGTTCTACGCCCCCTCGGCGGCGGTCGCGCAGATGGTTGACGCCATCCTCCTCGACCGCAAGCAGATCCTGCCCTGCGCCGTCCGGCTCGAGGGCGAGTACGGCATCAAGGGTCTCTTCGTCGGCGTCCCGGTGAAGCTTGGGGCCAAGGGAGCCGAGCAGATCATCGAGCTCGAGCTCACCGACGATGAGCGCACCGCCCTTCAGCGCTCGGCCGACTCGGTCAAGGAGCTGGTCGGCGTGATGGGAATCTAAGCGCTGGCGGCCGTCTTCAACCAGGGCATTCGCGTCGCGAGCGGCGCGACCAGCGTTTGATAGTGCTCCGGGGACAGCCGGCGCCGCGCGCTGACCGCCACGGCCGCATCGCCCGCCGCCCAGCGGGCTGCGCCATCCTCAGGCCCTGGGGCCTGGCTCGACCCCGAGTCGAAGGCATCCGCGTAGCGAACCGATCCCATCAACGCTTCCGCCGCGCGGCGAGCCGCCATGATCTCGGTCGGGGCGCTGGCTTTCCGCCGGTCATATTCGGCTTCGACCCGTGGCCAGTCCGTCTCGCCGAGGCTGAGGAGACCCTGCCAGAAGCGGTCGACGACCGAGCCTTCGAAGCTTGGATCGGCCTCCTTGGTCCATGCCGATGTCATGATCCGATCTTAGCCCTGCCTCCCGGTATCCTGTAAGGAATGACCATCGAAATTCGCAGCGGCTACATCCCCGAATCCAGGAAGTTGATCGAAAACCCCAGTCCGCGGGAACTCCGCGAGTTGACCGCAAAAATGCCCAACGCGCGACGAACCTCGTTCGACAACTACAACGTCCACACGAAGGTTGATTCGCGAAGCACCAAGAGCACCTACATCGTCACGGACCGGCCCCAGGAGCACACGGCGCAGACGGTGACCAGGGAAGAGGGCCGGAAATGGGCCAAGATCCAGGATGACTACATCCGCCACCAGGAGATGGTGCTCGTCGACGGATTGATCGGTAATGACCCGGCATTCGCGACGCCGGCGCGGCTGATCATCGAGACGCGGAACGCGAACATCGCCGGGATGCAGCGCCTGCTCTATTACCCGATCGATGGGGCGCGGCCCCAGCCGGAGATCACGATCATCTACACGCCGAACCTGACCGCCCCCGGATACCCGAACGATCGCGCCATCTTCGTCGACCTGGAAGCCGGCATTACCCGCGTCCTCAACTCCGACTACTTCGGCGAATCGAAGAAGGGCGGCCTGCGGATGTGGAACAAGAAAGTCTACGACGGCGGCGGCCTGGCGATGCATGCCGGGTGCAAGGTGATCCCGGTCGGGAACCAGCAACGGGTCCTCCTGATCGTGGGCCTAAGCGGCACCGGCAAGACGACCACGACCTTCACCACCCAGAACAAGTCGAAGCCGGTACAGGATGACTTCATCGCCCTGATGCCCGGCGGCCGCATCTACGGCAGCGAAAACGGGTGCTTCGCCAAGACGTTCAGCCTCGACCGCAAGCATGAGCCCACGATCTACGGGGCGGTGACGAAGCCCGACGCCTACCTCGAGAACGTTTCCCAGAAGGAAGAAGGTGGCCCGGTCGACTTCTACGATGCCAGCTACACGCAGAACGGCCGGGCGGTCTTCGATATGGCTGCGCTCGGCTGGGTCGAGGACGCGCGGAACATCGGGCCCGCCGATGTGCTGCTGATCCTGAACCGCAACGAGAACATCATCCCCGGCGTCGCCCGCCTCGACTCCGAGCATGCCGCCGCCTACTTCATGCTGGGCGAGACGCAGGGGACCTCCGCAGGGGGCAAGGAGGAGATGGGGAAGGCGCTGCGGGTACCGGGCACCAACCCGTTCTTCCCGCTCCGCCACGAGCAGCAGGGCAACCGCTTCCTCGAGCTGCAGCGGACGCGGCCCTTCGAGGTCTACCTGATGAACACCGGCCGCGTCGGAGGCCCGGAGGGCACGTCCGAGAGCAAGAAGCTGACGATCGAGTATTCGAGCGCCATCGTCAAGGCGATCGCGGAAGGCACCATCGGCTGGGTGAAGGACCCCGACTTCGGCTACGAGGTCGCGGAACGGGTCCCCGGTGTCGACGACATCGAGGTGCTGCAGCCCAAACGGCTCTACGCCCGCACCGGGCGGAGCGACGAGTACGCCGCCATGGTTCAGCGTCTGAAGCAGGAACGGGTTGCGGAACTCGCCAAATATCCCGGCCTGGACAAGGAGATCAGCGCCGCCGTTCGCTAAGTGCCTCGGGCTACTTCGCGGCCGCGGTGGGCTCCTCTTCCTCGCCCATGCGCCGGCCATAGTAGTAGGCGACCAGCACCAGCAGGATGACGACGATGATCAGCGGGATGGTGAACGGACCAATCGCTCCCGCCACTCGCTCGTAATTCTGGCCGAGCTTCAGCCCGGCAAAGGCGAGCGCGAAGTTCCAGGGGATCGCGCCCAGGGTCGTGGCGACGACAAAGGGCACCACCCTGATCCGCCGGGAGAGGCCGGCCGGAAAGGAGATGTAGGTTCGGACCACCGGGAGGAGCCGGCCGAAGAAGACCGCGAACAGGCCCCAGCGGTCGAAGAGGCGGTTCGCCAGGCGCAGGTGACCGGGGGAGAGGCCAACGCGGCGCCCGGGCCCGAGGATCAGCGGTTCGCCGTAGCGCCGCACCAGCAGATAGGCGACGAGCGAGCCGACAAGGTTTCCGAGACTCGCGGCCGCGACCACCCCGAGAAAGGGAAGCTTGCCCTGCGAGGCGAGCGCGCCTCCAAGCGGAACGACGATCTCGCTCGAAATCGGGATCCCGGCGCTTTCGGCGACCATCAGGATGAAGATCGCGACCAGGCCGCCGCTGCTCACCAGCTGGATCAGGAGGTGCGACACCCGTGGAAGCCTAGCAGCTACTCTATGTCGCTGTGCAGCGCATCCTCGGTCCCCTGGTCCTCGCCCCGGCCGGCTTCATCGCGCTCCTCCTCCTCCTCGGGACCGCGTTCGGTTGGCTCGTCGTGCACACGGTGCAACCGGTCGACCTGGCCGTTGTCCAGGCCACGCTGGCTCATAGGACGACAACCCTCACGCCGGCGATGCATCGCCTGTCCGACCTGGGTGGTGAAAGTACCATGATCGTGATCCTGGGGGTGGCGTTGCTGGCGCTGCTGCCGGGCGCCTATGCCCTGGGCGGGCTCGAGGCGCGCTTCGAGCCGGTGCCGTCATGAGAAACCCCAGGGACCAGGTTGATGGCGCCCTCGGCCACGTGCTGGAGCGGCTGACCACGTCGCACCATTTCCGGCGGCTTCGCCGGGTGGGCTGGGCCGAGGCCATGGTCAGCAAGCCCGGGCTCTGGGCGGACGGCGACCCGCCGCCTCGGCCGGGCAACAGCCTCGAGGTCCTGGTCGATGGGGCGGACGCGCTCAAGCGTATCGCGGAGGAGTTGCGCGCGGCCCGATCCCATGTGCACCTCACCGGCTGGCATGTCACGCCCGAGTTCCCCCTGGTGCGAGGCGATGAGCCGGCAATCCTCCGTGACATCCTGGCGGACCTTTCGTCGCGCATCCCGGTCCGTGTGCTGATCTGGGCCGGCGCGCCCGTCCCCCTCTTGCGCCCGTGGCGCGGCGACGTGCGCAAGGTTCGGGACGCGCTCTGCGCCGGGAACCGCATCCAGTGCGCCCTCGATGCCAGGGAACGTCCCATGCACTGCCACCATGAGAAGTCGATCGTGATCGACGACCGGGTGGCGTTCGTCGGCGGGATCGACCTGACATCCTTCAACGGCGACCGCTGGGACACGCCGCACCACCCGGCGCGGGCGGCGGTTGGATGGCACGACGTGGCGACGCGATTCTCGGGGCCGTCCGTGCAGGACGTCGCCGCGAACTTTGCTCTTCGATGGCAGGCAATCACGGGCGAAGGGCTCCCGGCTACCAGCCCGGCCCCGCCGGCCGGCGACGTCGAGCTCCAGGTGGTCCGGACCATGCCCGACGGGATGTACCGGCAGTATCCGAGGGGCGATTTCCGCGTCCTGGAGTCGTACCTTCGAGGCCTGAGCTCGGCAAAGCGGTTCATCTACATCGAAAACCAGTTCCTGTGGTCGCCGGAGATCCTGGCCGTCCTGCGAGAGAAGCTGCGGAATCCACCGACGCCGGATTTCCGCCTGCTGGTGCTGTTGCCGGCGAAGGCCAACAGCGGGGCGGATGACACGCGGGGCCAGCTGGGGACGTTAATGCAGGCCGATGGCGGGCAGAACCGGATCCTCGCCTGCACCCTCTATGCGCGCGGGGACGAACGCGATTGGCCGGTTTACATCCATGCGAAGGTCGGCATCGTTGACGATCAATGGATGACGATCGGCTCCGCCAACCTGAACGAGCACTCGCTCTTCAACGACACGGAGATGAACATCGTGACCCACGCGGCAGACCTGATCAAGGACACGCGCCTCCGGCTGTGGTCCGAACATCTCGAACGGGGGAGAGGCGATGTCAGCGGCGATCCGTCAACCGTGATCGACACGATCTGGCGCCCGATCGCCACGGAACAGGCAGACCGCCGTAAGCGCGGGGAGCGAGCGACCCACCGACTGATGCTGTTGCCGGGCGTGTCGCGGCGCTCGGGATTGTTGCTGGGTCCGATCCAGGGATTGGTGGTGGACGCTTAGGCGGCGCCGCGGCGGCGGCGATCGCGCAGGGTCACGGCGAACAGGGCGGACACGCTCTCCTCGTCGAGGCCGGCCCGTTCCGCCTCGCGCATCCAGCGCTGCAGGCTGCGCTGCAGGACGGCGTCATTCGCTACCGAGCTGGTACCCAGCGACCGTTCAACGAAGGTCCCGACCGCGGGCTTGCCGCTGACCAGGCCCTCGTGCTCCAGCTCCCGGTACGCCTTGAGCACGGTGTTGGAGCTGATCTCGAGCTCCTCCACGACCTGGCGGACCGTGGGCAGCTGATCGCCGGGCTTGAGGCGGCCGACGCGGAGCGCCTCCCGCACCTGGTGCACGAGTTGGCGGTAGGTCGGGAGACCAGAGCGTGGCTGCAAGATGAAGCTAAACATGCAACGTCGCAGCTGAATGATACAGGAGCCCGGTCAGCTCTCCCACTGCGAGACGGGGAGGAAATACTGGCAGAGATTGCATCGCCATCCGATGATCGGATGCTCCCCCAGGCGGCCCACCGTGTCGCGCTCACGCTGGCTGACGCGCTGCTCCTGCCAGTTGGGCTGGCCATTGCAGCGCGGACAGCGCACGGGTGGTCGGATTTCCTCCATGCGCAGCTATAGTACTTGTGAGATGGCTGCACTCAAAATGCTCGGACTCCAAATCCCCAACTACACGTTTCCTGGCGTCAAGCCAGAGGGCCTGTTCGATCACGTCGCGATGCTGGCCACCACGGCGGAACGGGCCGGCTTCGACTCGGTTTTCGTCATGGACCACTTCTACCAGCTGCCCAACATCGGTCCGCGCACCGACCCGATGCTCGAAGGCTATGCGACGCTGTCAGCCCTGGCGGCGCGAACCAAGCGCGTGCGGCTCGGGACACTGGTGACGGGCGTCACCTACCGCAATCCCGCCTTCCTGGCCAAAGAGGTGACCACGCTCGACGTCATCTCCGCTGGTCGAGCCATCCTCGGTCTCGGCGCTGCCTGGAACGAAGACGAGCACCGCGGCTACGGCTACGAGTTTCCGCCGGTCGGCGAGCGACTCAGCCGGCTCGAGGAAGCGCTCCAGATCTGCCGCGCCATGTTCCGGGAGGAGGCGGCGAGCTTTACGGGCCGCTATTACCGGATCGAGGGGGCGCTCAACTCCCCGCGCCCGATCCAGCGGAACGGCCCCCCGATCATGATCGGCGGTGGCGGCGAGCAGCGAACCCTCAAGCTGGTTGCCCAATACGCCGACATGTGCAATATCTTCGGCGACCCGGCGACCGTTCGCCACAAGATGGAGGTGCTCAACCGGCATTGCGAGACGGTCGGCCGCGATCCGAACACCATCATCAAGACTCGGCTTGGCAGCCTGATCATCCGCCGCACCGACGCTGAAGCGGACCGCGCTTTCGAGCAAGTCCTCAACCATCCGGGGGTCAACAAAGATTGGGCCCGGGCCGGGTTCATCGTGGGCGGGCCCGACAAAGTCACCGAGAAAGTGCAAGAGCTGCTGGATGCCGGGCTGGACGGGGTGATCTTCAACATGCCGCACATGGAGACCCCGGAGTTCATCGAGCTGGCCGGCACGACGCTGGCCCGCCAGCTCCAGACCGCGACCGCTCGCTGACGGCCATGCCGGAAGAGCGGCTGTACTCGATCACCGAGGTCGCGGAGAAGCTCGGCGTGTCGCCGGCCACCATCGCCACCTGGATTCGCCTCGGGATTGGCACCGCCAGCCGCCAGGACGAGCTGGGTCGCAATCGCTACACCGGGGCGGACATCGTCGAGATGGAGCGCCGCTTCCAGGAACGTCAAGCCGAGAAGCGACCCAAACCCGTCTAGCCACACCCGCGGCGCACGCTTCGTGAAGAGCGCCGATCCGTAGAATACGGAAGCGTTTTGGGGGAGATCAAGGAGGTCGCATGCAGGCACGGCTGGTCGACACGGCGCCGGAGAAGGTTGAGGCGGATGCGCTGATCCTGCCGGTATTCGAAGGGGAAAAGGCGGTGCCAGCCGAGGCGGCCGCGCTGGACAAGAAGCTGAAGGGGACGATCGCCGAGCTGCTCAAGGGAGACGGCTTCAAGGGTAAGTTCATGGAGCTGGTACCGGTTCACAACCTGGCCAGCGTCCCCAGCCGGTGGACCGTGCTCGCGGGCGTCGGCAAGCGGGAGCACCTCGACATGGTGCGGCTGCGCAACGTGCTCCAGGCGGCCGGCCGGACGCTCCGGAAGCGTGGCACGCGCTCGATCGCGGTCATCGTTCCGACCGGGGTCGCCCGCCAGGGGAGTGGGGCCGACGTCGCCCGTGCCGTGACCGAGGGCATTGGACTCGGCAATTTCGAAGCGGCATCGCTCAAGACCAGGCCGGACCGCACCGTTGGGCGGATCGGCTCGCTCGAGATCATCGGCCTGAATGGGCAGAAGGCGGCCGCGTCGGCGGTCAAGGATTCACTGGCGCTGACTGACGCGACCAACCGGATCCGGGAGTGGATCAACCTCCCCGCCAATGCCTTCACGCCAACGGTCTTCGTCGAGAAGGTCAAGGAGGCGACCAAGGGCTCCGGCCTCGATCTCAAGGTCCTCGAGCTCGACGACATGAAGCGGCTGAAGATGGGGGCGCTGCTGGCCGTGGCGCGCGGCTCTGAGGAGCCGGCCAAGATGATCGTCTTGCGCTACGGCGGCGGCAAGAAAGGCGGCCCCACGCTGGCCCTGGTGGGGAAGGGGATCACCTTCGACAGCGGTGGCATCTCGATCAAGCCGGCGCAGCACATGGAGATGATGAAGTCGGACATGGGCGGCGGCGCCGCCGTGGTGGGCGCCATGCTCGCCATCGCCGCGCTCAAGCCGAAGATCAACGTCCTTGCTGTCGTGCCGACGACGGAGAACATGCCCTCCGGGAAGGCGATCAAGCCAGGCGACGTGGTGACCGGCTCCGGCGGGAAGACCATCGAGATCATCAACACGGATGCGGAGGGGCGGCTTATCCTCTCGGACGGCATCACCTACGCGGTCAACGAAGGCGCGACCCACATCGTCGACATCGCGACACTGACGGGGTCGATTGCGCGGACCCTCGGCCCACTGGCGATCGGCGCCTTCAGCAATGACCCGCCGCTCATGACCCTGGTCAGCGAGGCGGCCGACCTGGCGGGCGAGCGCGTCTGGGAGCTGCCCACCTGGGCGGATTACGACGGGCTGATCGACAGCGACATCGCGGACATCAAGAACTCCACCGTGCCCTGGGCCGGGGCCACGACCGCCGCGCTCTTCCTGCGCGAGTTCGTCGACGGCCGACCGTGGGTACACCTGGACATCGCGGGGAGCGCCTGGCAGGATGCCAGCGAGCTCAAAACGGTTCCGAAGGGCCCAACCGGCTCAGGGGTGCGGCTGATGGCACACCTGGCCCAACTGCTCGCCGACCGTTAACGCGATCCGGCGGTCGTCGGCGCGGGTGCTCTGTCTGGACGAGCAGTCGCGCCTGTTGCTGCTGCGCTTCCAGGACCCGTTTGATGGCCGCCTCTTCTGGGAGGTGCCCGGGGGAGGCATCGAAGCCGGCGAGACGCCTTTGCAGGCGGCTGGACGGGAGCTGTTCGAAGAAGCCGGCCTGCCCCGGACATCCATTATTGACAGACCGGTCATGCTCTGGCGGTCCTTCAGGTTCAACGGCCGCGACCACCACCAGCCCGAGTACTTCTTCCTTGCCCACGTCCGCGCGGCCGAGGTGAACTTCGCCCACATTCCCGAGGACGAAGCCCGAATTCTCAAAGGTCATCGATGGGTGACCAGAGCGGAGCTCGCGGACTCCGTGGAGCGGATCGTGCCCGAGAATGCGGCCGAGGTAGCGGCTCGACTCGGGGCGGCCTCGCCGTGGGCGGGCGATCGTCGCATTCCCCGCGAGCTACTGACGGAACGGATGCTGCTCCGGCAATGGCGAGCCGATGACGCACCAGCGCTAGCCGAGATCTATGCGCAGCCGGAATTTCTCGCCCACATGCCGACCCTCGACCTCGAGGGGACCCGCGAGCAGATCGATCGCTTCGCGCGGCGGTGGCAGGAGGATGGGTTCTGCCAGTGGGTGGCGGTCGATCTCGCGACCGGCCGGCTGATCGGACGGATTGGGCTCATTCGTCATCACGACTGGCCCCTGGGCGATGACCCGGTGGAGGTGGGCTGGACCCTGCATCGGGATTACTGGGGTCGTGGCCTCGCGACCGAA
>CAAGKR010186411.1_pt1 | contig 10265 bp, 11 predicted proteins | sample 2556971 | NCBI WGS metagenome assembly CAAGKR01 (sample SAMEA5207829, study PRJEB30636) | soil metagenome | biome: forest; feature: boreal; material: soil | place: USA | collected 2011-09 | depth 1 m
CCGGCCCCCGAGCGCAAGCGCAAGCTCGCGCGCGATCGCAAGGCCGAGCCCCGTCCCGCTGCCGTCGCGCGACCAGAACGGCCGGAAGATCCGGTCGAGCTCCTCGTCGTTGATGCCGGGGCCGGTGTCGGAGACGATCACCGACACCGAGCCGTTGGCTGCCGAGAGCGAGAGCTGGATGTGACCGCCTTCCGGCGTCCAACGAAACGCGTTCGAGAGCAGGTTCGAGATGATTTGGAGCACGCGGTCGCCGTCTGTGACGATCACCGGCTGCGCGCTGATGTCGGCGCGGTAGTCGATCGCGCGACGCCGCGCGACATCGCCGAACGCGACGAACGCGCGCTCGCACAGCTGCTCCAGGTCGACTTCTTCCTGAAGCACGGTAAACCGGTGCGCATCGAGCTTCGCGAGATCGAGTACGTCGCCGACGAGTCGCTCGAGCCGCATCGCCTCCTCGCCGATCACGCCGAGCGACGCCTCTTGCATCGCGGCGTCGTCGATGACGCCCTCGCGCAACGCGGCGACGTGTCCTCGGATCGCAGTTAGCGGCGTACGCAACTCGTGCGATACCGACATCAGGAAGTTCCGCGAGAGCTGCTCCGACTCCGCGAGCTTGGCTGCCATGTCGCCGAAGCGCGCGGAGAGATGCGAGATCTCGTCGCCGCCGTGCGGCTCGGGGACCTCGACGGCGTAGTTGCCGCCGGCGATCTCGTCGGCGGCGGCCGAAAGCGCAAGCAGCGGCTCGGTGATCCGCCGGGAGAGATAGACCCCGAGCAGGCCCGCCACGATCACGCCGCCTCCGAACGCGATACCGAGCCGTTCGATCAGCGTCACCCAGCGGCTGCGCAGCTGGGAGACGGGCTTGGCGACCACGACTGCGCCGAAGAGCTGGTCGGCGAGGTACAGCGGCTTCGCAACGGCGAGGTATTGACTGTGATTCACGTGGAGATCGAGCGTCGTCGAGCCGCGCGATTTCAGCTGCGAGATGTCCACGGTTTTCGCGGGCAGGTTCGGCAGCGGCTGAAGCAGCCGGGCGCCGGGGAACGCAGGCACGAAGTAGATGCGGTCGCCGCCGATGGCGCTCTCGAGACTCGGCACCTTGATGATGGCCGCCCCCGCTTGGCGCGCATAGAGGCGGACGATCCCGACGGACTCGGCGCGCAGCTCGTCGATCGCATGCGTGCGCGTGTAGGTCTGGAAGAACCGAATCGCAATCACCGAGGCGACGAGCCCGGACAGCACGATTCCCAACAGGAACAAAGCCGGTAGGCGAAAGCGCAACGACCCGAGCACGGCCCGAGCCTACTCTCCGGTCAGGCGGGCTGTTGCTCGCGCGCCGGGCTGACCTTGTAGCCGACGCCCCACACCGTGACGATCGGAGACGCATCGCCGAGCTTGCGGCGGAGCTGGCGGACGTGCACGTCGACCGTGCGTGTATCGCCCGCGAATGTGTAGCCCCAGACACGCTCGAGCAGCTGGTCGCGCGTGAGCACGAGACCCCTGTGGTCGAGCAGCTCCCAGAGCAGGTCGAACTCCTTCGGAGCGAGCTGAATCTCCTGCTCGCCAACGCGAGCCTCGCGCCGTCCCGCGTCGACGTGGAGATCGCCGTGCTGGATGACGGCGCTCTCGCGTTCGGCGCGCTCCGTCGTCGCGCGGCGCAGGATCGCGCGCACGCGCGCGACGAGCTCGCGCGGGTTGAACGGCTTCGTCATGTAGTCGTCGGCGCCGACCTCGAGACCGATGATCTTGTCCACGTCCTCGTCGCGCGCGGTCAGCATCAGCACCGGCAAGTCGGTGTCCTGACGGATGCGCTTGCAAACCTCGACACCGTCGATGTCCGGCAGCATCAGGTCGAGCACGACGAGCGCCGGCTTCTCCGACGCAACGAGCTTCAGCGCCTCGTTACCGCTCGCAGTCGTCCGGACGGCGTAGCCGGCGTTCTTGAGATACGCGGCGACGAACGATGCGATCGAGGCCTCGTCCTCGACCACGAGCACCAGCTGGGGCTTCGCGACCATCGCGGCGCTCTACCCGGTCGCAGACGTGGGGACGAAGATCCGCAGCTGCTTCGTCGGCGTCGCCGGGAGCGACTTGAAGTCCTGGCCGTTGAGCGAGTAGCGGCCGTCCGTCGTCGGCGCTTCTGGGGAGCCGGTGAGGACGACGGTGCCGCTCCCGCTCGCGACGAGGTCGACGTCTTGACCGTAGATCGTGATCTTGTACGTGCCGCCGACGGCGCGGAAGCGGAAGTTGCTTCCGGCCCACGTGTCCTCGGTGCCGGCCGAGCGGTGCCACGCGTAGTTCGTAACCTCCGGGATGTTGTCCCCGGTCGGATCGTCGATCACGACTTTGCCGTAGCCGGAGATCTGGCCGATCGCGACGCCCTTGATCACGAGCGTGACGACCGCAACCCCGCGCGGCGCCGTGCCGTTCTGGACGACGAGCGTGCCGTCGCCGGCCGCGGCTTGCAGCGCAAACCCCGCCGCAGGCACGAGGAGTGCGACAAGGGATGCGCAGATGACGACTGTCCGCCGCACGTGTTCAGAGTATCCCTATGGGTCGTAACCCGTGTTTGAGCGGTCCGTAAAGGTTCTGTGATGGGCCGGGGCGGATCGCCGTTGGGAGAGGACTGTCCGCCCGATGAGCGAAGCTGTCCCGGATGGCTACCGAGTCCACCGCCGTTGCCCTGACGGAGCGCATCGACGCGCTCGCCACAGCGCTGCGCGCCGCAGGCGTCCCGCCCGAGCACTCCTCCGGGCTGCTCGCGGCCGCCGCCGCGGCGACGATGCACGCGGTCACGCTCGACGCACTGCTCGACGAGCAGCCGCAGGCGCGCCTCCCGGCGGAGCCGGCGGTCGCGGTTCCGACGATGCCGGCCGCCGTGCCGGTCCCGCTCGCCGCCTAGTACGTGTAGAAGCCGCGGCCGCTCTTGCGGCCGAGCAGCCCGGCGTTCCGCATCGCGACGAGGCGCGGCGGCGGTGCCATCCGCGGCTCGTGCGTCTTCTCGTAGAGCGCCTCGCTCGCGTGCACGTGCACGTCGATGCCGATGAGGTCGACGAGCTCGCACGGACCCATCGGCCAGCCCGTGCCGTACTTCATTCCGGCGTCGAGATCCTCGACGGACACACGCGCCTCGTCGAGCACGCGGATGCAGTCGTTGAGGAGCGGGATCAAGACGCGGTTGACGACGAAGCCCGGCGTGTCGAAGCAGCGGATCGGATGCTTCCCAAGCTTCTCGCCGAGCGCGTACGCGCGCTCGAACGCGTCGTCCGAGGACAGCTCCGCGCGGACGATCTCGACGAGCGGCATCAGCGGCGCCGGATTGAAGAAGTGCATGCCGACGACACGCTCGGGCGTGGAGATCGCGGACGCGATCTCGGTGACGGAGAGCGCGGATGTATTCGTCGCGAGCACCGCATCGGGACGGCACGCGCGCTCGAGCTCGCGGAACAGCTCCTGCTTCGGCGCGAGATCCTCGACGATCGCCTCGATCACGAGGTCACAGTCGCCGAGATCAGCGACCTCGGAGGTGAGCGTGAGCCGTCCCACCGCCGCGTCGCGCGCGCTCTGCTCGAGCTGTCCCTTCTCGACCTTGCGCGAGAGGAAGTGTGCGATTCGTCCGTGCGCCTGCTCGGCGAGCTCGAGCGTGACCTCACGTCCGATCGTGTCGATGCCCGCCTCGACGCAGAGCTGCGCGATACCGCCGCCCATCGCTCCCAGGCCGACGACGCCGACTTTCCGGATCTCCCCCGCCACGACGGCAGAGCCTACCGTTCGAGCCGCGGGCCGAGCGCCGCGATCACGAGCCCCGCAGCGGCGACGAGGCCGAGCGCACCGGTGAGCCCGACGCCGCGCGCGAAGAACCCGATCGCTGGGCCGTTGAGCACGCCGCCGCTGTATCCCGCCGTTGCGACCGCCGCGATTCCGGCGCCCGACGACACGCCCGGCGCAGCCGCCGCGACGCGGAAGAGCGCCGGCACGATCGCCGCGCACCCGGCGCCGACGCACGCGAAGCCGACGAGCGCGGGCGCCGGCGAGCGCGTCGCGAGCGCAAGGGTCATGCCGGCGAACGTCAGCAGCCCGCCGACCCGAGCGAGCCCCGACATGCCCCACCGGGTGACGAACCGGTCGCCGACCAGACGTGCGAACGCCATCGCGATCGAGAACGCGACGACGCCGCCCGCCGCCACCGCGGCGCTCGTGCGCACCGGCCCTGCAAGGAAGACGGCGCTCCAGTTCATCGTCGCCGACTCGACGAACATGCAGCAGAACGTCAGGAACGCCGGCAGGGCGAGCGCGCCGCGCGGCAACGCGAAATGCGCGGTGCCGACCGCGGCGTCCGCCGCGCCCGGCAGCAGCCGAGGGACGATTGCCGCCCCGAGCAGCAGGGTCGACAAGGCGATGAGCGGGAACTGCAGACGCGGTCCCGCCCCCGCGGCGGCAGCTCCGGCCGCGATCGCGGAGCCTCCGAGGAGACCGAAGCTCCACGCGCCGTGCAACGCGGACAGGAGCGGCCTACCGGCCCGGTGCTCGAGCGCGACCGCATGCGCGTTCGCGCCGACGTCGAGGATGCCAATGCCCGCACCGAGCACACACGCGGCCGGGACGAGTACGGCGAGCGACGGCGCGAACGCGGCGAGCGTCAGGCCGCCCGCGGCGATGACGAGGCCGAGCCCCGTCGGCCCGCGGCTGCCGTAGCGCGACGCGAGCCAGCCCGCGACCGGCAGGAGCAGCGTCGCCGCGATCGAGACGGAGAAGATGACGAGCCCGAGCCGGCTGTTGTCCAGGCCGAGCCGGTGCTTCAGCGCGGGGAGCCGCGCAGCCCACGTCCCGTCGACGACGCCGAGCGCGACGAAGGCGGCGGCGAGCGCCACGTGCGCTGCCGAGAGACGCCGGGCCGCCACACGGCGAGCCTAGCGGCGCCACACCCTAGAGAAGCTCGCTGATTCCCTTGGCCGCCGCGGCGAGACCGCCGCTGATCGCGGCGCCCTGGAGCGACGAGGTCTGCACGGTGCCGTTCGCCTGCGGCAGGTACGGCTCGAGCGCGTGCGCGAGCATCGGCAGCGACATCGACTGGAGCCAGACCTTGCCGGGCCCGGTCAGCCGGAGCAGGAACAGTCCGTCCCCGCCGAAGAACTTGTTCTTGATCCCGGGCACGGTCGTCAGCTCGTACTCGACGCTTTCCTCGACGACGCCGACGTGCGCGGGATGGACGCGCAGCGTCTGGCCCGGCTGCAGGTCGTACTCGCTCAGCTCACCGGCGAGCTCGACCCACGCGTGGCCGGCGCCCTCGAGCTTCTGGAGGAGGAAGCCGAAGCCGCCGAGCAGGCCTGACCCAAGGTGGCCAGGATGGAACGCCGTCGAGAGCTCTGCGCCCGACTCGGCCACGACGGACTCGCCCGGCGTCAGGTGCACCTCGAGCACGGGCATCGTGGTGCCGCGAATCACAGCATCCATGCCGCGCTCTGTCGGCTGTGCCGGGCGTTTGCCTTAGGGCTAAAGACGCTCGACGACGCCGGCAATGGCCTGGCCGAAGCCGATGCACATCGCGGCGATGCCGTAGCGGGCGTTCCGGCGCTCCAGCTCGGAGACGAGCGTCGCGGTGATGCGGGCGCCGGTGGCGCCGAGCGGATGGCCGAGCGAGATGCCGCCGCCGTTCGGGTTCACGTCGCCGGCCTCGTAGCGCTCGCCGAGCGCCGTGTCCTTCAGGAACTGGAGCACGACCGACGCGAACGCCTCGTTCACCTCGATCACGCCCATGTCGTCCCACGTCAGCCCGGCCTTCGCAAGCGCGCGGTCGCAGGCCTGCGGGTTGCCGTGCAGCATCAGATGCGGATCGACGCCCGCGATGCCAAAGCCGAGGAAGCGGGCGCGCGGCGTGAGGCCGAGCTCCGACGCCTTCTTCTCCGACGCGACGAGAACCGCTGCGGAGCCGTCGACGATCTGGCTCGAGTTGCCGGCCGTGATCTTGCCGTCCGGCGCGAACGCGGGCTGCAACGACGCCATCTTCTCGAGCGTCGTCTGGCGGACCGCTTCGTCGACCGCGAAGCGCGTGCGCACCATCGTCGCCGTCCCGCCGCCGTCGTCGGGCGCGGGCACGTCGAGCTCGATCGGGATGATCTCCTTCTCGAAGCGGCCCTCCTCGATCGCGCGCGCGGCGCGCTGATGCGACTCGAGGGAGTAGCGGTCGAGCTCTTCGCGGGAGAGATTCCACTTCTCGGCGATCTCCTCGGCGGAGATCCCCTGCATCACGATGTCGTGGCGTTCCAGGACCGCGTTGGACATCGAGCCGTTCCCCGAGCCCATCGGGACGCGCGACATCATCTCGACGCCGCCCGAGATGACGAGCTCGAGCTGGCCCGACCAGATCGCCGCGGCTGCGTTGAAATTCGTCTGCATCGACGACCCACACTGGCGGTCGACGGTCGTGCCGCAGACGGTCACGGGCCAGCCGGCGGCGAGCGCGACGTTCCGGCCGATGTTCCACGTCTGCTCGTTGATCTGGGTGACGCACCCCCATTGGAGGTCCTCGATCTCGCCCGGATCGACCTCGTGGCGCGCGAGCAGCCCGTTGACCACCTGCGCGGACAGATCGTCGCCGCGGATGTGCGAAAGCGTGCCGCCTCTTTTGCCGATCGGGCTTCGGACGGCGTCGACGATCAGCGCGTCGGTCTCTCTGGCCACGGGGCAACTCTAGCGGCCGCGAGTTGACCTGGGCAGGCGCGGAGACGGAGGATCGAACGATGCTGAAGAAGAACGCCAAGGTGGAGCTGATCAAGCGCGTGCCGCTGTTCGCCGGCTGCTCGAAGCGGGAGCTCGAGGAGATCGCCGGCATCGCGGACGAGATCGAGATGCCGGACGGCAGCGCGCTCACACGTGAGGGCGCAACGGGCCATGAGTTCCTCGTCCTCGTCGAGGGCTCGGCCGACGTGAAGCGCAGGGGTCGCAAGGTGAACACCCTCCGCTCCGGCGACTTTCTCGGCGAGATCGCGCTGATCACCGGCGCGCCCCGCACCGCGACCGTCACGACGACCAAGTCCTCGCGGATGCTCGTGATCACCGCGCGCGACTTCAAGGCGCTACTGCGGCGGGTCCCGTCGATTCAGCTGAAGGTGCTCGAGGCGCTCGCCTCGCGCCTGCCGGACGAGTACCACTGACCTAGGCCTCGGGCCGGTACTCCGGGATCTTCGGGTCGCGCACGTGCGCGAGCCATGTCGGCGCGCCGAGGGCGAGCACGAGGCGCTGTCCATCGGTCTCCCCGTGACCGAGCTCGCGGAACGAGTAGGCGACGTCACCGCCGAGCACGCGAAGCCCGTCCACGGTGTCGACGAGCACGACCTGGTGGCCGTCCGTGTGCCCGGGCGCCGGCAGGACGCGGATCCCGGGCAGAATCTCGGCCTCGCCGTCGTGCTCGACGTAGGTCGCACCCACGAAGTCGACCCACTCGGGGATCGTGTACTCGCCGGCCGTGTGCGCAGCGGCGAGCTCGCGCGCCTGGACGTGGATCGGCACGCCCGGGAAGAGCCGGTTGCCGCCGCAGTGGTCGAAATGCAGGTGCGTGTTGATCACGAGGGCGACGCGCTCGACCAGCTCGTCCGGGAGCGGATGCGGACGGGGGTGCCAGTCGTCCTCGACGAGCGGGTGCGAGTCGATCATCCCGGTGTCGACGAGGATGAGCCCGTCCGGATGCTCGACCGTGTGCACGTACACCGGCATGACCGCATCCTCGACCACGACCTCCGCGGCGAGCAGCGTCCGGATATCGTCAGGGGCGAGCACTGGGCGAGCATGACGGGAGGAGAGGGATGGCCGCAACTGCGACCGAACGAAAGCTGCTGATCGACGGCGAGTGGATCGAGACCGGAGAGTGGATCGAAGTCCGCTCCCCCTACTCGGGCGAGGTCGTCGGGCGCGTCGCCAAGGGCGGCGCCGCTGAGGCTCGCCGCGCGGTCGACGCGGCGGCGCGGGCGCTCGAGCAGCCGCTACCGGCGCACAAGCGCGCCGAGATCCTCGTCAAGGTCGCCGGCCTGATCGGCCGCCGCCACGAGGAGATCGCGCGCACGATCAGCGACGAGGCGGGCAAGCCGATCAAGACCGCGCGCGTCGAGGCCTCGCGCGCGATGTCGACGTATACCTTTGCCGCCGTCGAGGCGCGCAAGCTCGCCGGCGAGATGATCCCGATGGAGGGCGCGCAGGCCGGAGAGGGCAAGCTCGGCTTCACGCTGCGCAAGCCGATCGGCGTCGTCGGCGCGATCTCGCCCTTCAACTTCCCGTGCAACCTCGTCGCGCACAAGCTCGCGCCGGCGCTCGCCGCGGGCTGCCCGGTCGTCCTGAAGCCCGCGAGCCAGACGCCGCTATCCGCACTCCTGCTCGCGGAACTCGAGCTCGAGGCCGGGCTCCCGGACGGGTGGCTCAACGTCCTCGTCGGTCCGGCGTCGGAGATCGGCGACGTGCTCGTCGAGGACGCGCGCGTGCGGCTGATCACCTTCACCGGCTCCAGCGCCGTCGGCTGGGGCATCCAGGAGCGCGCGCCGCGCAAGCGCGTCAAGCTCGAGCTCGGCAACTCCACGCCTGCGATCGTCGCCGCGGACGCCGACATCGAGACCGCGGCGACGAAGCTCGTCGCGAACGCATTCGGCTTCGCCGGCCAGAGCTGCATCTCCGTGCAGCGGATCTACGTCGAGCGCGCCGTCTACGACGCATTCGTGCAGGCGTTCGTGCCGAAGGTCGAGGCGCTGAAGGTCGGCGACCCGTCCGACGACGAGACCGACGTCGGCCCGGTGATCGACGAGGGCGCGCGCACGCGCATCCTGGAATGGATCGAGGAGGCGAAGAGCTCCGGCGCGAAGCTGCTCGCGGGCGGCGTCGAGGGCAACCTGATCCGTCCCACCGCACTCGGCGAGGTCGGAGACGACCAGAAGGTGAGCTGCGAGGAGGTCTTCGGCCCGGTTGTGATCGTCAACCCGGTCGACTCGGTCAGCGAGGCGATCAAGCGCGCGAATGGGACGAAGTTCGGCCTCCAGGCAGGGATCTTCACCGCGTCGATCGACACCGCGCTCCGCGCGGCCGATGAGCTCGAGTTCGGCGGCGTCACCGTGAACGAGGCGCCGACGTTCCGCAGCGACCAGATGCCCTACGGCGGGATCAAGGACTCCGGCAACACCCGCGAGGGCCCCGCCTACGCCGTGCGCGAGATGACCGAGGACCGGCTCGTCGTCATCCAGCGCTAGAGTCGCGGCCTAGATGCCGCGCCTGCCGGGATTTCGTCGCCCCCCCGACAGCGAGTCGGCCCCGCCGCCGCTCTCGCCGACCCCGCGCGCGGTCCGGCGCGCACTGCCGCCGGCCGGACAATTGCGTCGCGAGCGGCGCGCCCTCCTCCAGCTGCGCGAAGGACGGCTCCGCGACCTCGGCGGCCTCATCCTCGAGATGTACCGGCGCGACCAGTTCCGCCAGGACCTGCTCGTCGACCGGTGCACGGAGCTCGTCAGCCTCGAGGAACGGATCGCCGACCTCGACGCCCTGCTCACCGCCTCGGTTTCGCGCGGCCGCGTCCGCTCCGCCGCCCATTGCGCGTGCGGAGCGCCGGTCTTCTGGGGCTCGAAGTTCTGCGCCCAGTGCGGCCGGCCGGTCGACGCAGCGGCGAGCGGCGGCGAAGGAGCAGCATGAGCGAGAAGCGGGGACCGCGCGACTACTGCCCACGCTGCGGCGTCGCGTACGAGCCGCTTCAGGAGTACTGCCTCGAGTGCGGCTCGCGGCTGCCGACGAACCGCGGCGTCGTCGGATTCCTCGCAAGCGAGTGGCAGCGACGGCTCGCGTGGTACCCGGGCGACTGGATCTGGCCCGTCCTGCTCTTCCTCGTGATCACGATCGCGGCGACCGCGGCCGCCGTCGCGGCCGGATCGACGAGGGAGCACACCAAGACGCTCGTGGCGACCGAGCCGCACGTCACGGTCGGCCCCGGCGCACCGCAGCCGACGGTGTCGACCGTGAGCCCGACGAGCACGCTGCCGACGGCGCCCCAGCCGACGATCTCGAGCGGCACGCTGCCGACCGCGCCCGGCGAGCCCTCCACGAGCAGCGTCACCACGCCGACGCCGGCGAACCCGAACGCGCTCGCCGAATGGCCCACGGGCAAGAGCGGCTACACGAACGTGCTCGTGTCCCTCCCGCTCGCCTCAGGCCGCGCGAATGCCCTCGCCCGGGCCCGCGCAGCCAGGCACGCCGGCCTGCCCGACGTCGGCGTCCTCGTCTCGTCCGAGTACTCGAGC
>CAAGKR010010103.1_pt1 | contig 10262 bp, 8 predicted proteins | sample 2556971 | NCBI WGS metagenome assembly CAAGKR01 (sample SAMEA5207829, study PRJEB30636) | soil metagenome | biome: forest; feature: boreal; material: soil | place: USA | collected 2011-09 | depth 1 m
AAGCAGCGATGAGCGAGGCCGCGCTGCAAGAGACGATCAAGAGAGTCCCTTTGAGGAGACTCGGAAAGCCCGAGGAGATCGCGGCCGGCGTTCTGTCTGTGATCCAAAACGACTTCTTCAATGGCAAAGTTTTTGAGTTGGATGGCGGGTTAGTTCTCTAAAATTGCAGTCGACTCGTGCAGCATCGCAGATGCCAATAACAGAACAGATGTACGAATACAACCTTGGGAATTCGCTTTTCGGCGGATGAACATGGCAGGCAGCGATTTGGTTTGACGAGGTTCTTTTGATAAGCGTCATGTTAATCTTCCCAGATGTGCGGCGACTATTACGCTTCCTGGAGCCGCGGCTTTCAAGATGGCCCATCCGCGCGGAGTACCAGACTATATGTGGCAAAGGCTAGACAGGAAACTCCTTTTGCATCTCATGCTGGGTCTGGTCGGTGTGCTAACGATTTTGTATAGCACAAGATGGGGGAGTGGTCTCAGTCCTGATTCCCTGGGCTATATTAGTGGCGCCGAGAATCTTCTCCGCGGTCAAGGTTATAGCCATGTAACAGGGATGGGGCAGGTTGAACCCACTATTCAATGGCCCCCTCTGTTTTCTCTTGCGCTTACTCCTTTCGGATTTGTGGGAATAAGTATATTTGAAGGGGCAAGGTGGCTAAATGCTTTACTCTTTGGAATCAATATCCTGCTGGTTGGTTATATTGTTTATCGAAATACTTCTTTCTGGCCCTCTATTTTTGCGTCCTTGATGATCCTAACCTCGGTTGACTTGATTCAACTTCACGCAATGGCTTATAGCGAACCGTTATATTTCTTCCTGGGATTGAGCGGGTTGTATTCCTTAGCCAGGTACGTAAACAACTCCAAAACTTACCCCTTGATAATCTCGGCTCTATTCGTCAGTGCCGCAACTCTAACTCGGTACATCGGAGTTACCTTGATCGCGACGCTATGTGTAGGCATTTTGATTCTTGGCAAACGCGGTCTGCGCCAGAGATTGGTTGATTGCTTTATTGCTGGCTTCATTAGCTCCTTACCGTTGTTGTTATTCTTGATCAGGAACGTGCTTGTGTCCGGTCGGATATCGTACGTAGGAACATACCAGACCCATCTTCTCATAACAGCGCGCCACATCAAGGGAGGCCTGGATACCATTTCACTTTGGTTACTGCCGGAAAGTATTTCATTTGGTTTACGAGCGCTAACGCTGGTCGCTGTTGTCTTAGTAATGCTGCTTATGATGGCGCGGTTACGTAACCGCGGTACTTCATCATTCCTCTATTTGAACGTCATATATGTCTTCGTCTACTGTCTGGGTCTTACTCTATGTATTACATTCGTAGACCCTAATCTTCTTTATGACCTTAAATACCTCTCACCAGTTTTTGTTTCCGTTGTATTAATCCTGACTTTGTCTATGTACCGCATCTCGCTTCGCGCGAGCAGACAGGTTGGGATCGGTATGTCGGCGTTTTGTGTTCTGTTTTCGGTCTTTTGTGTAGAGCGTGCAGTTTTTGTCGTCAACAACATTCGTCAAAACGGGCTGGGCTACGAGAGCCCTGTTTGGCAGCAATCGAAGATCATAAGTTCACTTAAGAAGTTGCCTGGCGATGTCCGGATTTACACGAGCTTCCCCCCTCCCATTCGCTTCTTGAGTCAAAGGGAGATTAGAGGGCTACCATATAAATTGCATCCGATGACGGGAAACCCTTCCCCCGACTACCTCCCAAAGCTACAGGAAATAGGGGCGACGAGTCAGAGCCAGCGAACCGTAATCATCTGCGTGAGTTTACCCCCTTACTTTCCATCAGAGGACGATTTGAAACAAGTTCTTTCCCTCAAAGAGATTATAAAGGCACCTGAGGGGTCGGTGTATGAGGTTCTTCACTAGATTTGCTTCCTTCCATGATCCAGCTTGCTGTGCCGTGGCTTCAAAAGAAAAACAAGCAACCGAAAGGCCATTTATGAGAGCCGTCGTCACCGGGGCTGCGGGCTTTATTGGCTGCGCGCTCACTGAGTTGCTCGCGAGCGAATGGGGACCGAAATCGGTGCAGGCGGTGGTGGGTCCAGTCCAGCACGACAAAGAGCGCGGGCGTCTGGAGCGGCTCCGGCGACTTGGTACGCCGATAACTTCGTTCGATTTGCGCCAATCGCCCGTGTTTCAAGTTGGACTGGCGGACTTCGATGTCTTCTTCCACCTCGCCGCCCACACGCGCACGGAGGACGCCAGCACTGACGTCCGCATCAACGATATAGGAACGGAACGAATGTTGAGTGAACTGGGGCCCAGACTTGAGGGCAAGCGATTCATCTACACCAGCACCATTTGCGCCGTCGACAGCCCGCCGGGAGGTGGCCGGATGACCGACAAAACCCCCTGCCGTCCGAGGATCGAGTACGGGGTGACGAAACTCGCCGCGGAACAACTGGTCAAGGCGGCTGCCTCCGAAATAGGATTCGATTACACCATTCTGCGATTGCCTACCGTGTATGGCCCAGGTTACCGGCCGGGCGGAATGTTCGATGTCTTAGCGAAATCGTTGCTGCGGAATACTCTTTCCACGAGGATCCTGTGGCCCGGCAAGATGGCCATCGTTCAAGTGCATGATCTTGCCAGAATACTGGTTCACGCAAGCACGCACCCGGACATGAGCAATCGCACTTTTTTTGTTTCGAGCGATGAAGACCCAACGATGGGTGAAATCACCAGGCAGGTTGCCCTGTCGATTGGCACTACGCAGCGGCCTATTGTTCTTCCGTCGTGGCTCTTGTGCTGCCTTCGTGCGACGCGCAGCCCGATCTGGCAGAACGCTTTCCTGCCGCATTGGATCAAGATCTTGGCATGGCGCGGCTCGCTCGTATTGGATGGTTTTTACTGCGACGGCTCTGAATTGACCAATCTGCTCCACTTCAAGTACCAGCCCTGGCGGCAGGCGTTCGAAAGCATGTACGCAGGGCCAGACGGTCACGCGTAAGACGCCAGGAAATCTCGGACGACATCGGTGAGATACACGACTTGCGACGCCGTGACGTCGTGATGATTGCCAACCATAAGCCCGTTGTAATGGATCAGATCAGCATTCGGTAACGCCCCATGAACGCGATGCCGCACGTGATCCATGACTGGTTGCCGCGCAAAATTCGAGCCGACGATCGGGCGCGTCTGTATCTGACTTGCCTCGAGATGTGATTGAAATGTCTCCCGACTGAAGGGTGAGGCTGGATCGACAATCATGGAGAGACCGAATGCCGAATGCGAGTACCCCGAGCGTTCCATCTGAAAACGGAGCCACGGACTCGCCCCTTCGAGCAGACCCAGGAACCGCCGCCGCACCGCTTGACGACGGGCGATGAATGAAGGCAACTTTTCGAGCTGTACGAGCCCGAATGCCGCACTGATGTCAGTGGGACGGACGTTATAACCGAGGCTGACGAAAAGCCATCTGTCGTCAATTTCCGGATAGCGCCTCCGCCACATATCGCGATCGCTCCGTCCGCGGACCCAGCCGTGAGCACGCAACGAGGTCAAGCGGTCACGCCAACGTTCCGTGTCCTCAAAACATACGACCCCGCCTTCGATCGTCGTCATGTGATGTGAGAAGAAGAAACTAAAGGTCGACAGGTCACCGAACGTTCCAACGTGTCGCGTGCCGATACGGGCGCCTGGCGCTTCACAGCAGTCCTCCACGACCCAAAGAGAGTGGGCTCGCGCGATCGCCATGATGCTGTCCATATCGCAGGGATTGCCGAGCAGGTGGACGACCACGATGGCACGCGTCCTAGCGGTGATTGCCTCTTCGAGCCTATCGACGCTCAGATTCAGCGTTTCTGAATCCACATCGACAAGGACCGGAACGCATCCCATTTGGGCGATAGGAAAGATCGATGTCGACCAGGCAACAGCCGGGACGATCACTTCATCACCGGGACGAAGGCCACCGGGCAGATCGGGGCTCGCGAGGGCCGAAAATGCCAGGAGGTTTGCGGACGAGCCCGAGTTCACCATCAGACATCCGCTTGACCCGATGAAGCGTCCCCAGCCCGCCTCGAATTCCGCCGTCCGTGCTCCCATCGTCATGCGGTCGTCCATCATGACGTCCAGGGCAGCGTCGAACTCGTCCTCGCCGTAAGAGGACCGGATCAGCTCCAGCTGGCGGCCCTCAACTGGTTGTCGGTGAGCTCTCAGGAACTCGCGCATAGCTTGTTTGACGTTCCCGCGGAGAGCATCGATTTCCCCAACCGCGGGCGGCGACGTCGCCGTGCGAGCTCCATGGGGGACACGATCGTGATGCTCCCGCCAGAAGAGGGCCTCCTCTCCGGAAAAGTCGGGAATCGCGCGACGAAGGCTCATCGGACTAATTGTCGGGTTTCGATTCCGGCCCGCGAACTGGGCCGAATCGTCCCGCTACCCACAACTCTCTGGAATACAGACCAATAAAAGAAAGACCGGACGTCAGCGAGGGTGATCCGCCCGGACCGATGCGCTTGCCCTCGTATGTCGGAAACTCCGCCACGCGAAGGCCAAGCTTCATCGCCCGAATCGACGATTGATACTCGATCGTGTACCCCGTGCCGTCCAGCGCGAGCCGGTGCCAGGCGTCCCGGGTGACCGCGCGAAAGCCGTTGATCGAGTCGCTGATAAACGTGCCACGATTCCAAGTCGCGTTCGCCATCGCGTTGAAGGCTTGGTTCGCCCACTTGCGCCACGGAAGCCGACTCTCGTCTTCTTCGTTGTGGCCGCCGAGAATCATGCGGCTTCCGATGACCATGTCGTACCCTTGCTCGAGAAGCGGCCGGAACTTCAGAATATCGTTTGCGTCTTCGTTGCCGTCAGGGCTAAAGAAGAGCACGGCGTCGCCACTGGCTGCGGCGAACGCGAGACGAAACGCTTCCCCTCGCCCAGGGGACCGCTGAGGTATGACGCGGAACTTTCGATTACTATAGAAATCAAGCGTGCCATCCGTGGACCCACCGTCTACGGCAAATGCCTCGTCCACCGCATCGAACGGTATGCGATCAAAGACCGCATTCAAGCCATGAATCTCGTTTCGGCTTAGTACAACGAGCGAGAGTCTCATCTTTGGGAGACGAGGATACGCCGGCTCTGCTAAAAGCTCAACTCGTGGCCCCCAGCACCACAGCCTTGTCTGCCGACACAGGAAGTTTGTACTTCTCCGGATCGATCCCGAGGGCTTCAAGATCGGCAGCCAACATGATCTCGATCAGTCGATTGAAAGACGTGCGCGGGACCCAGCCGAGGTGGCGGCGGGCCCTCGACGCGTCTCCCCGCAACTCATCCACCTCGGCGGGGCGGAAATATCGCGCATCAATCTCCAGGACTTGGGAGACTTCGAGGCGCAAATGCTCGCAACAACGCTCAAGGAACTCTCTGACCGAGTGTGTTTCGCCGGTTGCCAGGACGTAGTCCGAGGGGATCGGGGCCTGAAGGATGAGCCATATACCCTCGACATAGTCGCGAGCGTAACCCCAGTCGCGCTTCGCCTCGAGATTCCCTAGATAAAGCTTCTGTTGGTGCCCGGCGAGGATGTTCGCCAGTCCCCGTGTGATTTTCCGGGTGACGAACGTCTCGCCCCGGCGGGGCGACTCGTGATTGAACAGGATTCCGTTGGACGCGTGGATGCCGTACGCCTCTCGGTAATTCACTGCGAGCCAGTAACCAAATACCTTGCTAACGGCATGAGGTGAACAGGGGTGAAATGGCGTTGTTTCGGACTGCGGTATCTCTTGAACACGGCCAAACATCTCGCCGGACGACGCCTGGTAGAAGCGGGCCGGCACCTCGGTTTGCCGGACTGCCTCGAGCAGATGCGCAGTTCCCATTCCGACGACATCGCACGTATGCGTCGGAATCTCAAAGGACACCCTGACGTGCGATTGAGCCGCCAGGTTGTAGACCTCGTCCGGGGCTATTCGCTCGATGAGGCGCGCCAGGCCCACCGCGTCCAGCATATCGCCGTAATGCAAATGCAGCCTTACATTCTCCTCGTGAGGATCCTTAAAAAGATGCAGGATCCGCGCTGTATTAAAAAGACTCGTGCGTCGAACAAGACCGTGTACCTGATAACCCTTCGCTAGTAACAACTCAGCGAGATAGGACCCATCTTGGCCGGTGATCCCTGTTATCAATGCGGTCTTCACATTGTCCTCATAGCAGCCGGCGAAGCTTGCCGGACACGAAACCGATCCGATCTCACTTCACGATACGCAATTGCGGCGCTGTCGATCTGTTCGGGGGAATGGGGAAGAGTTCCAGACGCTCGAAAGCTCCCAACTGATCTCACCACTGTCTGTTGTCCTGGCAAGCTCATTCGTTAGCGCGCACCAATCCGCGTGTGTTAGTTTTACGAAGAGATACGCTAATCTGGAAACGAAGCGGCGTCAACCCACGACTCTGAGGGTGGCGACTCCAGACCCGCGATTGATCGTCTCGCAACTTGAAAGCTAGAATCAAGGAGGCTGGGCAAGCCAGAGGAGATCGCGGCGGGAGTTCTGTCTAATAATCCAAGCCGACTTCTTCAACGGCAAGGTTTTCGAACTGGACGGCGGGCCAGGTCTCTGAATTGCCAGTCGACTTGTGCCGTGTCGCAGATGCCGATAACACAGCAGATGGACGATTACAACCTTGGCATCCGGTTTCAGAGAGTGGCGGAGCGCCGAAGGCGGCAAACCGCCATTTGGTTCAGCCCGCGCGAGGCCATCAGTTACGACGAACTGAACAGGAGGTCAAACCGGATGGCGCGGTGGTTGATCGATCAGGGCGTAGTTCCGAAGGACGTGGTTTGTCTTTCAGACGAGAAGTCCGTGGATACGTTCGCGTGTATGCTCGCATGTCTGAAATTGGGCGTGATCTATTCCGTTCTCGATTGTGACAGTCCCGTCGAACGCCTTCGCAAGATTCTTTCCATCTGCCAGCCCAGGCTTTTGCTGGCTGGACGCGACCTGCTGGATAAACTCGATGAGACAATCTCTGATCTCGGAATCGAAGTCATCGAGAAGAATTCGGATCAGCTCGCCAAAACAATTGGTAGTTTTGGTGATGCGAACTTGCCGCAAACTCTAATTGTCACCGGAAACGATCCGGCCTATATCATGTTCACTTCAGGCTCGACGGGTTTCCCCAAAGGGGCCGTGATGACGCATGCCAATGTCCTGAACCTCATCGAATGGAGTAAGGACACTTTCGACATCGGATCCGACGAGATCGTGACAAACGTGAATCCGCTGTTCTTTGACAACTCCGTTTTCGACTTTTACTCCGCGCTGTTTAATGGCGCCCGTCTCGTGCCCTTCTCCAGGCTGGAAGTACGAGATCCGAAGCGATTGGTTGATAAGCTTGACACCGCCGGGTGCACCCTGTGGTTTTCAGTGCCCTCTCTTTTGATCTTTTTGCAAACCATGAAGGCGACCGACGGAAAGCATCTCCGGTCCATTCGTCGTTTTGTATTCGGCGGCGAAGGTTATCCGAAAGCAAAACTCAAGAGTCTCTACGATGCTTATTCGGATTCCAGCGAGTTCTTCAACGTATACGGCCCGACAGAATGCACCTGCATTTGCTCCTGTTATAGGGTTACCGCCAGCGACTTCGAGGATTTGCACGGGCTTCCGCCTTTGGGACATATCACCGAAAACTTTGCATTTCTGATCCTTGACGAATTGGGGAAAGCGGTGCCGCCGGGAGATATTGGAGAGCTGTGTCTGCTGGGTCCCAATGTCGGCCAAGGCTATTACAACGACTCAGATCAAACAGCACTGAGCTTTGTCCGAAATCCCTACAACGATCCGACTAACGAGGTCATGTATAAGACGGGCGATCTCGTGAAGCTTGATCCCGCGAATGGCAAACTCTACATTCAGGGGCGGCGGGACAACCAGATCAAGCACATGGGGTATCGCATCGAATTGGAGGAGATCGAGGCCGCGTTGCATTGTCTGGATTATGTGTCCGAGGCTGCCGCCCTGCACACCAATGCCAACGGGCTGAGTCGGATCGTCGCGATCGTGGCCCCCCGCGAAGAGTTCGACGATGAGCGAATCCGCCGCGACCTTGGGCGGGTCATCCCGTCATACATGATCCCTTCGGTTTTTAAGCGCGAGCGTGTGCTCCCGAAGAATCCGAACGGCAAGGTTGATCGAAGACAACTGGCGGAGAAATATCTTCAGTCGAAGTGAGGAAAAGGGATGAGTAAGGTCGTCATCTTCGGGGCCGGGAAAATCGCCGACCAAGCGTACTTCTATCTGACGAACGATAGCCCGCATCAGGTCGTCGCGTTCACGGTTGACCACGGTTATTTGAGTGCGGAAGAAAAGCTCGGCTTGCCGGTGGTCGCGTTCGAGGACGTAGAGAGCAAGTATCCACCCGGAGATTTCCAGATGTTCGTTGCGGTTGGCTACCAGGATCTCAACCGGTTCAGAGCGCGGAAGTATGAGGAAGCCAAAGCCAAAGGCTACGAGCTAATTAGTTATGTTAGTTCGCGAGCCTCGAATTTCGGTGAGGTTGAAGTTGGTGATAATTGCTTCGTGCTGGAGTTTGCAGTCATACAGCCGTGCGCAAAGATCGGAAATGACGTTTTTATCTGGAGCGCTAATCACATCGGTCATCACGCCAGCATCGCCGACCACTGTTATATCGCCGGAAACGTAGTCGTTTCAGGTGACACGAAGATTGAGCCTTATTGCTTCATCGGAGTGAGCGCCACGCTCGGCCACGAAATTACCATTGGGGCAGAAAGTTTCATCGGCGCCGGATCGATAATCACGAAAAACGTTGAACCTAAGAGCGTCTATATCACTCCCGACACGCCGAAATTCCGGCTCGACTCGTCCGCGTTCCTGCGCCTGACGAAAATGCGTTAGCGGTAGTCTGGCTCTGTTGGTTAGTAATCGCGGGCAACGCTGCGAGCGAGAAGGTGGTTTTGCTGGCGGCCAAAAAGAGAGACGCACAAAATTGAGGTCATCCATTCGGCCAGCGCACGATAACGCTCAAGGTGGAACTGAGTGGCGCCCTGACTTATCATCCTCTCTCACCGTTGAGCTGGGAGTATCGTTAGTTATTGCGTAGTTTTATGGCGACAACTATTCAGAAGCCGAGGCCGCTAAGCCGCAGAAAGAGATTCTTCTTCTCTTTAATTATTTTTTCCATCCTTATAGTCTCAGTTCTCTTCCTCGCCGAGGTCGGCTTGCGAATGAAAGGGTTCCATCCCTGGACCATTCGACGGCCGGACTTCGCTAAGATAGAGCCCCCGGGCGGTTTGCACACCAGGCATCCAACGCTCGGCTATATCACCAAGCCCGGGAAATACCAGATCACGTTACCAGGCCCTTACTCTTTCAAGACTACATATCTGGCAAATGGCTTGCGGATCACCCACCCCTTAAACACTTATCCTGAAAAAAGCAAAAAAGAGATTTGGATCTTTGGCTGTTCTTTCACTCAGGGGTGGACGGTGAATGATGAGGAAACGTATCCCTGGTTATTACACGAAAAGCTGCCGGATTATGAAGTGGTCAACTTTGGCGTGGATGGGTATAGCACGGTACAGTCGCTGATTCAACTTCAGGAGTCTCTCGCCAAAGGGACCAGACCCGCATTGGTGATACTCAGCTATGGTTCCTTTCACGACCAGAGAAATACATTGACGAGGGCCTGGACGAAACTAAGACTGACGGCAGGCGCCGGTCAAGCGTATGGCCGCGTAAATCTTCCTTATGCCAGGTTGTCGAAAGACAACAGACCGGAAATCCTGTACCAGCCCCTGGAATATCATCCGGCTCTCTTGTTGCGCTATTCGACATTGGCCAACCTCATTGACGACACCTACAATAAGAACCTTGAGAATACTTACCATAGTCTGGAGGTTACCCAGGCGTTAATTGGCGAGCTTTCCCGTCTCTGTAAAGCGAACGGGATTGAATTTGTTCTTGCTGGAATAGTTTCCGATCCAGCGACCCAGGCGATGTTAGAACATTTCAATAAGGAAGGAGTCGAGACGGTTGATATCTCGGTAGATTTAAGTCGCAAGGAAAACACCAATTTGCCTTACGATGCTCATCCCAGCGCGATTGCCAACAAAGAATATGCGCGGAAACTAGAAGTATTTCTATCTCGCAAGTAGTGATTGATATTCAAATGAAGCGTGAACACGCCAGTCTGTATGTCTGTCCTGAATCGCATCGGCCGCTTGCGCTGAAGTCGATCGAGGCGGAAGAGCGTGGCGAAGTTGTCTCTGGAATTCT
>CAAGKR010465743.1_pt1 | contig 10260 bp, 10 predicted proteins | sample 2556971 | NCBI WGS metagenome assembly CAAGKR01 (sample SAMEA5207829, study PRJEB30636) | soil metagenome | biome: forest; feature: boreal; material: soil | place: USA | collected 2011-09 | depth 1 m
ATCCGCGCCCGAGTTCTTGATGCCCAGCACCAGCGGTGAGACGTCGGTGCTGCCGAAGTCGATCGCCGTGTTTGTGTAGACGGCCTTCATGCCGACCGCAGGAACCGCGTACTTGGCGTTCGACTCAGCCGCCGCGGTCGACGAGGGCGAGATGCCGTAGCCGAGCGATGCCATCTTCGTGGCGCCCTGCGCCTTCGCGATCTTCGGGCCGACGTCGTAGGCGGCGCCAACCACCGGCGCCGCATTACCGAACGCGGAGATGATCTTCTCGTTCCCGGGTAGCCCATAGTAAGTGCCGTCGTAGCCGGCACCGATCAGCGGCACGCCCTGATCGAGGAGGAACTGGTAGCTGAGGAAGGCCAACGCGGAGTTGTTGATGACCATGAACACGTGCTGGTTCTGCACCAGATCCTGCGCCCCGGTCGTGTTCGCGCTCGACGTCTGGTCGTCGACGTACGAGATATCGAGCTTGCGGCCGTTCACCCCACCCTTCGCGTTCTCGCGTCCCACGCGCGCCTTGCAGCCGACGTCGGAATCACCCGACGTCGCCGACGCCGCCCCGGTCTTCGAGTAGATGAAGCCGATCTTGACACTGTTGGCGGTCACGCCCTGATCGGGGCCCGCCGTCGCCGCACCACTCACCCCAGAAAGGGCGAACACGCTGACCAGACCCGCCACCACGACGGTCGCCAACCTGCGCATACCGAAGTTCCTCATCTGCGTCCCCCTCACTGGGCAGTCCTTGAACAACGCCGTCGGGATTATAAGGTTCAGCGGCTGTCAATGGGCGGCGGTCAGCGGGATCCTTTGGTTTTCCACGTCTCCGCCGTGCACGGAGCACATATTTGATATTGCCAGCGCATACTCGAGCGCTGGAACCAGGTAGTCCCGTCATCCGAGCATCGTCTCGTCCATCGACCGACGCGCGACCATGGCAGAGCATGGCATCAGCCCGCCGGCACGGCACGCAGGACACGAAGGCGCGCACCGCGCTCCTCGACGCCGCCGAGCAACTGATGCTCGAAGAGGGCTATGCCGCGGTGAGCTCGCGGCGCGTGGCCAAGAGAGCGGGCGTGCACGCGGCCCTCGTCCACTACTACTTCGGCCTGATGGACGACCTGTACATCGCGGTGTTCCGACGCCGTGCGGAGTGGATGATCGAACGTCAAGCCGAAGCCCTGTCTTCCGCGCAGCCGCTCTGGGCGCTCTGGGACCTCACGCACGAGCAGGCCAACACTGCGCTCAACCTGGAGTTCCTCGCGCTGGGGAACCACCGGAAAGCGATCAGAGCCGAGATTGCCCGCTACTCGAAGAGGTTCCGCCGGATGCAGATCGATGCGCTGTCGAGCGTCCTCGAGGGCTACGGCCTCGACCCCGAGGACTGGCCGCCGATGTCCGTCATCGTCGTGATGTTCGGCATCTCCCGGTTCCTCCTGATGGAGGAGGCGTACGACCTCGACCTCGGCCACGCCGAGACGATCGCCATCGTGGAACGGTACCTCCGTAGGCTCGAGGGCGAGCGACGACCCGCCGATCACCATCGGCTTGCACGCGAGGGTCGCTGATCGAAATCGGCGACCGGGCCCGATCATGCGGTCTCGGCGGCGCGCGGCGCGAAGCCCGACGCGATCACCACATTGCACTCCGCCGCAGCCTGCCGGAGCGGGAGCGCCTCCTGGTAGCTGGCCGACTCGTACCACTCGCGCGCTCGCTCGACCGAGTCGTACTCGACGATCACCGTCCGAGTGCCGTGCCACTCGCCCTCGAGCACCTCGACATCTTCATCGACGACCAGCACCCTTCCGTCGTGCTCGATGAGTGAAGCCATCGACGCCGCGCCGTAGGCATCGATGCCCGCGCGGTCATGGATCGCCTCCGTCAGGATCACGTACCCCTTTGGCATCGGTTGCTCCTCGGTTGCTGATATCTGTCGCGACGCTCGATGCGCCAATTTGCAACCGTGCTCAACCCGCGCCGTGGGCTGCTGCGAACGCTCGAAGCTCACGGGCGACATCGGGCCCGGTCGGGGTGTACATGACTTCGCAGAACCCGGCGTCGGCGAGCCGGTCGAGCTTGCGCCGGATGCTGTCCGCGTCTCCGACCATCGTCTTGACGTCGATGTGTTCCAGGAGGGGGATGTCACGCCCCGCGAGGTGGGTGACGTGACCCTCGAATGCGAGCAGGTGGCGTTCGTCCTCGGGTGCGAGCGCTTCGAGCTCCGTCCGCCAGGCTCGCCCACCGGGCATGGTGTCGACCGCCGCCGCGCCGCCTTGGGCGTAGACGGTGTGCCATCCGACGACCCGCCACGGCCCGACCGCCTCCCGTACCCGGCGCGACCCGGGGTCCTCGCCAGGGTCGAGCACGGTGCCGGAAACCATCGTTGCGGTGGGGAGCGTCGGGTGCGGCGGTCCGATGGTGCCGTCGGCCACTTCGGGCGCCCGCTCGTTGCCGCGCGGGCCGAACACGCTGAGCCACAACGGCACTGCCATCGGCCGCGATGCCGCCAGGTCGGGCCAATGGAGCATCCGAGCCGCCTTGCCGTCCACAACTGCGGTCTCCCCGGCGAGGAGCTGACGAAGCGTGCTGACGTAGTCGAACAGCGCGCTCAGCGGCATGGGGGGCTGACCCATCGCCATGCGAGCCGTGTAGCCGGTGCCGAAGCACGCGCGGAAGCGACCCTCGGACAATCGGGCGATCGTCGCGATGCACGATGCCATCGTCATAACGGAACGCTGCGCCGGGATCAGGACCGCGGTGGCCAGGGCGATCCGCTCCGTTCGGGTGGCGGCGAGCGCCAGGTGGGCGAACGGGTCCTCCCAGAGCGGAGTCGAATCGAAGATCCACACCCGCGTGTAGCCGAGGTCCTCGGCGAGCACGCAGAGGTCGGCGAAGTGAGGCGAAGGGGGCAGCCCGCACGAGAGCTCCATCTCGTTCACACGCGTCCTTCAGCCGTCTGCACCGGTGTTGCTCGACTGCCCGTTCGTCGAGTGCCTAACGTATCGTGAATGGCGCAGTACCCGAGGCCGCGCGAGGGGACCTGCACCGAGCTGGCACCAGCCCAACGTCGTCAACGCTGCGGACGCTCAGCTCGATCGCGTCAGTGAGCCACTCCCCTTGATCGAGCCCCGCGCGTCGTAACGTCAAAGGGAACCGTGTAGCCAATGAACGACTTCGAGGTGATCGATTTCTTCAGGGATGACGCGGTTGTCGCCGATCCCTACCCCTACTTCGAGTCCCTCCGTGAGCAGTGCCCCGTGCTTCGGGAACGACACCACGACGTGGTGATGGTGACCGGGTACGACGAAGCCGTGGGGGTGTACAACGACACCGAGACGTTCTCGTCGTGCAACGCGGTGACGGGACCGTTTCCCGGGTTCCCGGTGCCGCTCGTGGGTGACGATGTGACCGCGCTCATCGAGCGGCATCGTGACGAGCTCCCGATGAGCGACCAGCTCCCGACGCTCGATCCGCCCGTGCACACGGACCACCGAGCGTTACTGATGCGGTTGATCACGCCGAAGCGTCTCAAGGAGAACGAGGCGTTCATGTGGCAGCTCGCTGATCGCCAGCTGAGCTCGTTCATCCAGCGCGGCGAGTGCGAATACATCGGCGACTTCGCAGGTCCGTTCACCATGCTCGTCATCGCTGATCTGTTGGGCGTGCCCAAGGAGGATCACGAAGAGTTCGCCGAGGCGCTCCAGCACCGACCTCGCGAAGGTGGTATCGGCAGCACCGGCGACGACACGCTGGCGCACAGTCCGCTGGAGTACCTGTACCAGCGGTTCACGGCCTACATCGAGGACCGCCGCCACCAGCCGCGCGACGACGTCCTCACGGGGCTGGCCACCGCGACGTTCCCCGACGGCTCGACACCCGAGGTCATCGACGTTGCCCGGGTCGCGTCGAACCTCTTCGCCGCAGGGCAGGAGACGACCGTCCGGCTCCTCAGCTCGGCGTTCAAGCTGATCGCCGAGGAACCCGGGCTCCAGCAGCTGCTCCGCAATGAGCGTGACCGCATCCCCAACTTCATCGAGGAGACGTTGCGGATGGAGAGCCCGGTCAAGGGCGACTTCCGGCTCTCACGGGTTCCGACGACGGTGGGCGACGTCGCCATCCCTGCCGGGACGACGGTGATGCTGCTGAACGCCGCCGCGAACCGTGATCCAAGTCGGTTCGACGACCCGGCGACGTTCGACGTCGACCGCACGAACGCCCGCCAGCACCTTGCGTTCGGGCGCGGCGTCCATACCTGCCCGGGGGCTCCACTCGCCCGCGCGGAGGCCCGAGTGGCCATCGAGCGTTTCCTCGACCGCACGATCGACATCAGGATCTCCGAACGCGAGCACGGCCCCGCCGATGCCCGCCGCTACCGGTACGTACCGACCTTCATCCTGCGGGGCCTCACCCGGCTCCACCTGGAGTTCACACCGGCCGAGGGCGAGGTTCGATGAGGGCCGCCGTCGACGCCGACCGGTGCCGCGGACACGGCATCTGCTCGTCGCTCTGCCCCGAGGTGTTCATCCTGACCGACGACGGCTACTCCGTCGTGCAGGTCACCGAGGTACCTCCCGAGCACGAAAAAGCAGTACGGGCGGCGATCAACCAGTGCCCGGAGCGCGCGATCACGGCGAGCTGAAGGACCACCAGCTCATTCGTCGCTCGATAGAGGGATGGTCCGCCCGATCCTCGCCGCGCGAACGGACGCATCTGTAAGCTCGATAGTTCCGAGTACGAGAGGGTCGGGCGCGCGCTCGAACCAACATCTGGGGGATCGTCATGGCGACTGTTCTCGACGAGCCGACAGTTGAATCTCTTGCGCCCGAGTCGCGGGCGCGCGCGGTCGCTCGTCGGCGCCGCAGCGTGCGGCGCGTGAGGGCGGGACGCTGGCTTGCTGTGCTCGTCCTGGGTTTCGTCACCGGAGCAGCGGTGGTGATGCTCACCGACTCGGGGACGAGCGAACCCGGCGTACGCGTGAACTCTCCCGCGGCGGCGTCGGGCGCGCCGACCGACCTGAACGGTCACCACATCCACGGCGTGAAGGCGCAGGACGTCGCGGCGGAGCAGCAAGCCGACGTGCCGCTCGACCCCGCGACGCGTGCTCTGCTCAAAGAGCAGCTCACCATCGCGCGCGACACCGCGTTGCGCTACCCGACCGCCGCCGACGCGGAGGCCGCGGGCTATCGGCTCGTCGCCGGGTTCGGGCCCGGGAGCGGCGCGCACTACATCGGCGGCCCCATCACCGGGCCGGGACCGTTCGACCCGAGCCGCCCGCAGTCACTCCTCTATGACGGCACCAGCCCGACGTCGGGGATCGTCGGGCTCATGTACTTCGGGATGGGCGCGGACGCGCCCGAGGGCTTCGCCGGCCCCAACGACCACTGGCACCGCCACAGCCATGTGTGCACCACGTTCGCGAACGGCAAGATCGACGTCCCGTTCCCGCCCGACTCCGACGTGACCCCGGCGCAGTGCGCGTCGGTGGGCGGCCGCTACATGGCGATCACGGGTTGGATGGTGCACGCCTGGGTCGTCCCGTCGTGGGAGAGCCCTGCCGGCGTGTTCTCGCACGAGAACCCCAATCTCACTTGCGCCGACGGCACCTTCCACACCGACAAGATCGGCAAGTGCCAGGGGACGTGACATCGGAGCAGCTTGCGCGGAGGCAGCTCAGCCCCCGAGGCTGTCGCGGTAGGCCATCGGCAACAGCTCGAGCAGCTGGCCGTCGGGGTCTCGGATCATGACGGCGGCGCCGCCGAGGTTCGTCTGTTCGAGCACGCTGCCCCCGCACTCGACGGCCTTCGCCGCGGTCGCGTCGATGTCGTCGACCGATACCGAGATGTGGGTGAACCCGATCTCGTTCATCACCCGCTGGCGCGCGGGCGCGTGCGCGCCGGCTTCGGTGAAGTGCATGAGCTCGAGGACGAACTGGTCCTGGCGCAGGTAGACGGCCTTGACCCCGAGCGGTGGCGGGAGGTCGACCAACTTCGACGTCATCTCGTCGGGTGGCTCCAGCTCGCGCCAGTACTCGAAGCCGAGCACTTCCTCGTAGAAGCGTCTCGATCGCGTCATGTCGGTGACGCAGAGACCCACATGGTTGAACACCGAATCCATTGACGCTCCTTGTCCGCTCGCGGCTTCCCGGTTGGGGGCAGAGATAGTCTCACGCGCAATGCCGGAGGCGATCGAGCGGTTCCACATTCGCGTGGACGACTCGACCCTGGAGGACCTCCGACTCCGTCTGGCGCTGACCCGCTTCCCCGACCAGATCGACGGCACAGGCTGGGAGTACGGGACGTCGATCGACTACTTGCGCGAACTGGTGGGTTACTGGCGCGAGGAGTACGACTGGCGAGCACAGGAGGCGCGGCTCAACGAGCTCGAGCACTTTCGCACCCGTATCGATGACCAGTCGATCCACTTCGTACACGCGCGTTCCGAGCACGCGGATGCCTTTCCGCTGCTCATCACCCACGGCTGGCCCGGCTCCATCGTGGAGTTCCTCGACGTCATTCCACGGTTGACTCGCCCGGAGGCCTACGGCGCCCGCGCCGAGGACGCGTTCCACGTGATCGCGCCCTCGCTGCCGGGCTACGGCTTCTCCGAGCCACCGCGCACCCCCGGCTGGGACGTGCGCCGCATCGCGTTGGCGTTCATCGAGCTGATGCGTCGCCTGGGATACGAGCGCTACGGCGCGCAGGGCGGCGACTGGGGAGCCCAGATCGCGACGAGGATCGCGGCGCTCGATCCCGAGCACTGCGCCGCGCTCCATCTGAACATGCCGATCGCCAGCCCTCCCGCGGACCCCAGGCCGCTCACCGAAGAGGAGCAGGCCGATCTCGCCGCGATGGCACGGTTCCAGCGGAGCGAAGCCGCGTATGCGCAGCTGCAGGGGACGAAGCCGCAGACCGTGGGCATGGCACTCAACGACTCGCCCGCCGGCCTGCTGTCGTGGATCGTCGAGAAGTTCCGTACCTGGAGCGATTGCGACGGCCACCCGGAGAACGCCTTCACCCGTGATCAACTGATCACCAATGTGATGCTGTACTGGGTGACGCAGACGATCACGTCCTCGGCGCGCTTGTACTGGGAAACCATGCACAGCGGCGTGTTGCAGGAGGCGCCGGAGTTCGTGAGCGTTCCCACGGGCGTCGCGCGCTATCCGAAGGAGGAGGTGCTGCGCTTCCCGCGCGCGTGGGTCGAGCAGCGGTACAACGTCACGCATTGGGCGGTGATGCCACGCGGCGGTCACTTCGCGGCGATGGAGCAGCCCGAACTGTTCGTCGACGACCTGCGGACCTTCTTTCGAACCGTGCGCTGAACCGCGCCTCCGTTCGCGAAGTGGTCAGGCGATCTCGGGTCGCATGCCGGGGCGCAGCCCGGCCGAGTCGAGTTGCGCGCCGTCGAGGCGGATCGGCGTGCCGTTCACGAGTACGTGCCGCACGCCAGTCGGCTCCTCGGCCGTCAGCCGTTCCCCGTTCGCCGGGAAGTCGCGCACGCGCCGCAACGGGCCGGGACCCACCGTGTGCGGATCGAACACGCACACGTCGGCCCAGTACCCCTCGCGCAAGTAGCCGCGGCGCACGAAGCCGAACATGTCGGCGGGTTCGCCAGTCAGCTTGCGCACCGCCCGTTCGAGCGGCATGACCCCGCGATCCCGCACCCAGTTGCCCAACAGATCGGTGGGCAACGGCGCGTCGCACAGCTGCCCGACGTGCGCGCCCGCGTCCGAGAGGCCCAACGCCACGTGCTCACGGGTGAGCAGATCGCTCACCCGTCCGACATCGTCGTTCGCGATGTAGATGCGGAATCGCGTCTCGAGCTTCTCCGCGAGCGCGATCTCGCAGATCACGTCGAGCGGGCTGCAGCCGCGCTCACGCGCCAGCTCATCCACCCTGCGGCCCTCCAACTCGGGGAACCGATCGGACTCGGAGACCTCGCACGTCTCCCAGCGAGGCCGCATCGGGACCTGCTCGAGGTCGGCGGCGGCCCGGGCGCGCCAGTCCGGATCGCGGTACGCGGCGACGCGCGCGTCGCGATCCTTGTCCATGAGGTCTCCGAAAAGCCTGCCGACGTTCAGGCTGAACGGGCTGGCCATGGTGAATTGCATGGTGAGCGGCCGCGGGGTGACCTGCGGGTACACCCGCGCCCCCCTGATCACGGACGCGTCGTGCAGCTCGAGCTGCGGGTGGTGCCTGCCGTCGGCCAGCGCGAACAGCGGGTACGTGAACGGCCGCCCGATGCGCGCCTGCCACTCGTACATGTCGGCGTACGTGCACTGTTCGCCGGCCGTCGCCAGCACCACGCCCTTGCCGGTCCGGCCTGCCGCGATGAACAGCGCTGCGACCTCGTCGCGCTCGGCGAACCGACTCGGCACGGGCTTGCCGTCGACGCCGCGGTGTGTGTAGGCGAAGCTGGTCGAGAACCCGGCCGCTCCGGCGTCGATCGCCTCGGTGACGAGGCGGCACATCTCGTCGATCTCTTCGGGCGTGGCCGCACGCTCGTAGGCCGCGTCCCCCATCGCGTAGAGCCGCACCGAGCTGTGCCCGACGTACGCGGTGAAGTTGATCTCGGTGCCGCGGCTGCGGACCAGCTCCAGGTACTCGGGGTAGGTCTCGAAGTCCCACACGATGCCCGCGGTCAGCGAAGCGGCATTCATGTCCTCGACGTTCTCGAGCGTGCGCACGATCACGTCGTGATGCTCGGGCCGGGTGGGCGCGATCGTGAAGCCGCAGTTGCCGGCGACCACGGTGGTAACTCCTTGGTACGACGATGGCCTGAGGGCCGGATCCCAGAACACCTGCGCGTCGTAGTGGGTGTGGATGTCGATGAAGCCCGGCGCAACGGCGCAGCCCGACGCGTCCAGCTCGCGCTCCCCCCGCAGGTCCGGTCCGATCTCCTGGATCGCCCCGTCCGCGATCGCCACATCGGCGACCCGGCCCGCAGAGCCGCTCCCGTCGTAGACAGTTCCGCCGCGGATGACGATGTCAGCCGGCATCCCGACCTCCTTTCGACCCCGTGATGAGGTCCCTGAGCTGGCTGACCGGCGGCCCGGCGACCGTCCCGCCGTCCACCGGCAGCACGATCCCGGTGACCTGGGCCGACCGCTCGCCGGCCAGGTACAGGACCGCGTTCGCCACGTCGACCGGCTCCCCGTGGCGCTGGAGTGGCTGCGTCAACTGGATGATCGGGCCCATGTCGTAGTTCGTGATCCCGGTGGCGATGTGTCCCGGCGCGATGCAGTTCACGCGGATCCCGTAGTCCGCCAGGTCGATCGCGGCCGACCGGCTGAACGCGATGACCGCCGCCTTCGAGACGCGGTAGGCGAGCGGCCCGGCGCCGCCGGTGAGCGCGGCGATCGACGTCGTGTTGATGACGGAGCCGCCGCCGTGCTCGGCCATGTGGCGCGCGGCGCGCTGCGTGCCGGCTATGACGCCGAAGAGGTTCACGGCCATCACCTGCTCGTAGTCCGCCAGATCGTTGTCCAGCAGGCGGGCGAACGAGCTCGGGACGCCGGCGTTGTTGAACATGACGTGGAGTCCGCCGAAGTGCCCCACGGCAAAGTCGACCAGCTCCTGGACCTCGTTCGCATCGGCGACGTCGGTGCGCTTGAACGCGGCCGCCGCGCCGAGCACCGCCGCCAGTTCTTCGCCCTGCTCGTGAGCGATGTCGGCGATGACGACGTTGGCGCCTTCCTCCACGAACAGCTCGGCGGTGGCGCGGCCGATCCCGCTGGCGCCTCCCGTGACGATCGCGACTTTCCCCGAGAGCTCTTGGCCCATCGTCATCTGTTCCTTTCGACCGGGATCCGGTCCCGCGAGGTGCTCAGAGCTCCTCGATCCAACTGTCCGGGCATGTGTTCACACCGTGGCGGGCGAAGATCGCGTCGATCTCGGCGAGGTCGGCCCCGTCGATCGTCCACCCGAGAGCGCCGACGTTGTCCTCCACCTCGGCGACGTTGCGGCACCCGACGAGCGACGTGCTGACGACGGAGTTCGACGTTGTCCAGCGGAGCGCGAGCTGCGGAACGCTCCGACCGTACCGCGCCGCCATCCCCTTCAACTCTTCCACCGCGGCGACGTTCCGCGGGATCGCGCCGGGACCGAAGAGGTGGGTGAACAGGGGCGACATGACGCCCCACTTGTCGGACTTCGCGCGCCAGTCGTCGGCGGGGAACTGAAAATCGGCGGTGAGCGTGCCGGTCAGCAGGCCGTAGGCGAGCGATCCGTACGCCACGAACGCGATGCCCTGCTCCTCGCAGTA
>CAAGKR010394661.1_pt1 | contig 10259 bp, 12 predicted proteins | sample 2556971 | NCBI WGS metagenome assembly CAAGKR01 (sample SAMEA5207829, study PRJEB30636) | soil metagenome | biome: forest; feature: boreal; material: soil | place: USA | collected 2011-09 | depth 1 m
CTAACTTACTCTAAGGCCATCTATCAGTTTACCCCGCAAACTAACAGTTTGCGTTACAACCTTGCCAATTAGATCATATCCCGCAAATTGGGCTACAATCCGCCGTAGTTTCATTCTCGAGAAAATGTTATCTATCAATTTATCGGCGTCTGTGATTGAACCTACAATCACGCGTTGACAAGGAGTGGATCGATGAGAGTTTCCTCGACTTTTCGCATAATGTTGCTGTTTGTTGCGCTTTCCCTAGGTTTGTCGATTGCCGGCGTTTGCGCGCTCGGTCAGGACGTCGGCGCGGAACTGGGCGGCGCGGCCGGAATTTTCAGACCTAGGAATCCGGAAACAAAGAAACGCACCAGCAAACCGTCGCCTGTAACGAGGCGCGGTTCCGTCTCCCGTACGGCGGCGACAACAAATGCAGGCGTGGAAGAGCGGGTTGATGATTTGTTGGACAAGGGAAACGAGTTTCGCGATGCCCGAAGATTTTCCGAAGCGGAAGCGAGTTACCAAAGCGTTCTCAGAATTAAACCACACGATGGCCGTGCCGCCTACGGGCTGGGTAACATCTATTCCGATCAGCAACGTTGGGAAGAGGCAGAAAGCGCCTACCGCAACGCCGTGCAATGGAGTCCATCAGACGTTGATGCACTGGTTGCGTTGAGTGTGGTGCTGGTCCAACCGCGCACTGGTGCGAGTAATGCGAAACGATTTGCCGACGCCGAAAGCTTCGCTCGTCGAGCCGTGCAACTTCAGCCGAAAAATGCCGTCGCCTGGGATCGACTGGGTGTCGCACTCCAAGCGCGCGGTGTGTTCAATAATGAAACCGAGCATGCCTACCGGCGGGCTGTGGAACTCGACGCTCAGTTTCCGGTTGCCTACGCCCATCTCGCCCGCGTGTTGAACCGGATGGGACGGAGGGACGAGGCGACGCCTTTATATGATCAAGCGATTCGACTAGCGAAGGATCCAGCCACGTTGAATCTGATTGCCGAATCACTACAGGCAGAGCAACAATGGGAAAATTCCGAACCAGTATTGAAACGTGCGCTCGCGCTTGATGCTCGCAATCCCACGGCATTATTGTTAATGGGTCGAATGCTAGTGGTCTTTAAGCGATACCAAGAGGCAGAGCCATACTTGAAGCTTGCTACCGAAGTCAGTCCTCGAGCGTTTCAACCCTTCAATCTCCTCGGGCGTGCTTATCTCGCAATGGACCGTTTTGAAGAGGCTGAGGTAACTTACGAGCGGGCTGCACAATTTGCATCAGCCGGTGATCGAAAACAACTGGCGGGGGCTTTCGGTTTCGAAGGCGTCGGCGATGGTTACCTGAAGGCATCGAAGAAGCCCAGCGCGATCCGCGCCTACAAGCGAGCGTTGGAACTCGATCCGGGAAATAAGGAACTGGAACAGAAACTTTCTCAGGCGCACTAGCGTCGATGTCAAGCTCGATTCAGTTAGGAGCGGATCTGTCTCATGAAGCGTTGTCCCAGGTGTAACCGTACTTTCGCAGAGGACAATCAGAAGTTTTGCACTATTGATGGCGGCTTGTTAGAAACTGCGGAGCAACCGTTCGATCCCGACGGCACGATTGTGAGCGCTAACAGAGGAATTCCCCGTCCGGAATCGTCTGGAGATAAATCAACCAGCAGCCCATTTACCGATTTGAACACAACTGTCGCGAGTTCGCCGTCTGCCCCGACAGCTGTTTTTCCTAAGAAGACCGGGCCAACAGGTGCGACAACCGTTTCTACTCACAGACCGCCGCCGTTGCCACCACTGCAATATCCGCCGCTGCCTCCAACTCCGATTGCCGAGACAAAGAAGAAATCAAAGCTTCCTCTGATACTGGGCATACTGCTATTGCTTCTTGTCCTGGGTGTTGGTGCGGTAGTGGCTTTATTTTTCCTGGTAATTAAGCCTCGCCTCAACCAGATGCAGGGTGAGCGCCCGATCGTCACAAGAAGAACTGAAAACAAAACTATAAATAACAACAATAGCAACATCGTCAACACTAATAACGAAGAAAGGAAGACTGAAGCCGAGGATGTACAGCCGCCGAATACCGTCAAGTTTACCAACTCAAAAGAAAACCTCGATGGAAAGCTAGCCGAGCATTACATCGACTTCTCCTTCTACTATCCAAAGACCTGGGCTGTGGATCCGAAAGCAGGAGTGCCTGGCGCCAGCAACTTTGCCAAGGTTGAAAGAATGTTGCCGCCGGATTTCACGCAAGAGAACTTCGCGGTTGGCTGGTATACGAGCAAGGGAACGTTCGCAGCCGATGAGGCGACGTTTCCTCAGATAGTGGAGCTTTTAGAGTCAAATCTGGCGAATAGCTTTCCCGGGTATCGCAAAGTGTCGGAAGGGCCGACGAAAGTAAATTCCCTTGACGGTTATGAGTTCCGATTCGTGAGCTTTTCGAAAGGAACTGAAAAGGGTGACATACAACTTTGGGGTCGCGTAATATTTTTGCCAACGGGCGTGACAGGCGACCAAACAGGCGCGACGCTGATTATGCTGGCGACGTCGCTGGCTCCCGAATTATCAAGCGTCGAAGATGTTGGTGAAAAGGGCGAAATGCCGGGTATCCTGGAATCTTTCCGATTTGGAAAGAGCCGGTAGTTTTGTAACGCAAACTGTTAGTTTGCGCGCAAGCTAACAGCTTGCATTACCCCGAAGCGCAAGAATACGAAACAGTTCGGTTTAGTTGATGGCATCTTGAATGATATGCTTGACGCTATGTTTTAGTAATTGATCTCTGGTAGTAAGAAATGCAATCGCAGAAGAAAATCGAAACTCGAAAACCGTTGTGGACGCCGGCGCGCCTCGCCTTCACCATCGTCGTGCTTTCGCTGCTGGCAGCTTTTGGAATTTCCAGTTGCAGCTCCAGCGACGAAAAGCGGGAAACGCCGTCAGGAACAGGCGTTGCGAGGGATGGCGGTGCGGGAAATAACACGGCGCCTTCGCTGAAGCCGGCACCAGCTGCTCCTGCTCCAATTGTTACGTTGCCCGCAAGCATAACTGACACTGAACTGAAAGCCGCGAGCGGTGCACCTATAAAACTTTCAAACTACGCCGGCAAAGTTTTGTTAGTGAATCTATGGGCGACGTGGTGCGGGCCGTGCCGCCTGGAAACCCCGGAACTCGTCAAACTGCACAAAGAGTTTCGTTCGCAGGGAGTGGAGATGGTGGGATTATCAACCGAGAATTCTGACTCGTCTGCTGAAAGCGTGCGGGCGTTCGTTCACGACTTTAATGTGGATTATAGAATTGGTTGGGCTACCCCGGAGGTTGCGATAGCGTTGATGCAGGGTCGCGACGCAATACCACAAAGCTTTGTAATTTCACGCGACGGTCGCGTCGTGAGGCGATTCGTCGGTTTCAACCCAATGTCTACGCCGACACAAATAAGGGAAGCCATTCAGGAAGCACTCAACGATAAAGGTTCAGCTGATTAACCGGTTGCCTCACGCTGAATCTTTCGCTTGTTTCAATTCGCGCTCGCCCTCTTTCCTTAATTTCTCGCCCTCGCGCGCCAGTTCATCGTCTTGCAAACCATCAGCTACCTGCTTCTTCACTTCGCCGTGGAGTTTTTTAATCTCCGCTTCGACCCGCTCTTCGACCTGGTCAATCGGTGCGGGCTCGTCCATCTCATCCTGAGTTCGAATATTATTTTTCTTCAGATCCATATTTGATCTCCCTATGACTCGGCTAACCTTTTGCTAATAGGACAGGTTAATAGCATACAAGATGGATGCCGTAAAGTGCGCCCTGACAATTGAACTACCAGAAAAAGGTAACATTTTGAAACTACTAGAAAGAGGTAAAAATTTGCAACGGCGTCACTCAATAGAGAACCGGGGGCGGACCGGGATCCCCAGAGGGGCAGCCCGGCTGGGGTGGTGGTAGCGACCGGCTCCCAGCACTCAAGTCACCGTTAGTATTTAGCTTCAAATGAGAAGCCTAAGGTCTGTTTACGAAGTCGATTTTACGACCCGGTCGCTAGCGCTCCCGGTTCTGTATTGACCCCCGGTCTCAGGTTGAGCAAGAGTTCTTGAGTCCTCACAGAGTCTCCGAACCAGACCTCGCTTCATAGAAGCTGCTAATGAGTTAAACCCAGTCTGCAAACCGAACCGCAATGCAAGCTCCGGCTCGACAGGATAATATTAAGAAGCTAGACTGGCATTAAGATGAGGTTTTTCTCCTCAATAAGAATCGTTCGGGTAGTACTTGCCATAACAGTTGCGCTCTGGATGGCGGGCGCCGGTTGCGCGCTTGGGTGCGAGAACATGGTTAGTGGCGACGCGAATCTCCGTACGGGCGAAAGCGTCGTTTCGAATGTAGTAGTTGCCGGAGACGCTTGTGCTTCGGCCCACTCTGGGGACTGTTGCGCGAAGCACCGAGCCAGTTCCTCCATGAGGACTGCCGGTAAATCAACAACCACCAAGCGAACACCCGCTACTGCTGTCGCCTCGGAGATTGGCGCGAGTTCGTCCACGATGATGGATGGTTGTCCACTGGCCGTGAATGCTACTGCTGCTCTGACGAAGGCAACACGTGACCAATCGGTTACTATCCTCGAGCGTACAAGCGCAAGTGCCTCGCTTCCAAATATACTAAAGCAAACCATTCCTCTTTCACCTCCACCCCGATTTTCTAATCGCGGACACACTTACCTCCGCTGCTGCGTCTTCCTGATCTAAAGATCCGCCTGAAGTAGGACGGACCCTGGTGTCTGTCTTCCTCGTCGACAGACTGGCCGTCTGTACCACGAGCGAAGACATTCGTGTCTGTCACTATTTATCGGTATCAGTGTGTTCGCTGATATCAAGGCAACGATCTTTTTGGACAGGAGAATACAAATGAAAAACTTCAAAGGATTCACTCTGGGCCTGGTCCTCGGGCTTGGCCTGGCGCTCTCAAGCGTCGGTCTTGCGCAGAACGCAACTCAAACCAATCAAAAGAAGGAGACCGAGTCCTGCTGCGCAATGGCGTCATGCTGCTGCAAGGGCGATTCGTGCTCCATGAAGGACCATGCGAACAAGGATCACATGAAGACCCACTCATCAAAGGATGGTTGCTGTTGCTGCGGTGGAGGCGACTCATGTGCCATGAAGATGCATGACATGAATGACAAGCCGAAGGGTAATTAGGCGTTAAAGGTTCGGGCGTTTCCGTTGACTCTTTAGACGTGAAACGCCCGGGCCGCGAAAGGAAGGAATCATGAATAGAACATATCTACCCTACAGACATTGGTTTTTATCCGCAGCGCTCATTTTGTCGTTCTCGATTGGCCAGAGCATCTTTTCACAGCATAAAGGCCACGATATGGCGGCAATGAAAAAAGCTAAACAGGCCCCCGCCAAAAAGAAAACCGCAGCGAGAAAGAAGATGCCGGCGAAGAAACACCAAGTGGGCAATATGCCGGGAATGAGCATGCAGCGAATGCAAAAGGAAAGCCCGGCACGGCGAACGAAGCTGGCAGCACGCAAAAGCCAGCCGGCAAAGAAGCACCAAATGAAAAACATGCCGGGAATGAATATGCCCGGAATGAGCATGCCGGGAATGAATATGCCGCAAGCTCAGGCGTCGCCGTCGCCGAGGCCTCAGGCTTCGCCAGGGCGGATGGACATGAACATGCCCGGTATGCAAATGCCAGTTTCGTCTTCCTCGCCGTCAGCTAAGCCGGGCGCATCGCCGCGGATGGATATGAATATGCCCATGCCTGGGATGTCGCCCGCGGCATCGCCCGCAGCATCCCCACAGAAGATGGACATGAACATGCCAATGCCTGGAGCATCGCCCGCGGCATCGCCAGGTACTTCTCCCCAGAAGATGGACATGAATATGCCGATGCCGTCCCAGAGTCCGGGTGCAAAACCTGGCACGATGGACAACATGAAAGGCATGGAGAGCATGCCGGGCATGGGCGCGAGGGACATGGGCCCTCTCCTTGTGATGTCAGGAAACGACATGAGCATCCGTGTTGGCTCGAGTGATACCAATCTCATGCCCATGGGCCAAATGGGATCAGGCACATCGTGGATGCCGGCTTCGACTCCTATGTATATGATCCACAAACAATCAGGCGATTGGCTGCTGATGTTTCACTACAACGCCGTTGTTGGTTTGAATTCACAAGGAGGCCCGCGTGGCGTGACGAAGTTGGAATCCGCAAACTGGTTTATGCCAATGGCATTTCACAAATTCGGAAAAGGCACACTTCAACTGCGCGGCATGTTCAGTTTTGAGCCTTTCACTTTCCTGCCCGGTGGTTCGCCGCTTCTATTTCAAACGGGTGAGACTTACAAAGGCCAGCCGTTGATTGACAAGCAACATCCCCATGATCTTTTTATGGAGCTGTCTGGTCAATACAATCACCCATTAGGTGAGCGTGGCACCTGGTTTACCTATTTTGGCTATCCCGGCGAGCCCGCTCTTGGTCCGCCCGCCTTCATGCACCGCACATCTGCGTCCGAAAATCCTTCGGCCACGCTTTCGCACCACCTTCAGGACTCAACACACATCAGCTTCGGAGTCTTAACAACGGGTTTCACTTATCGTTGGTTCAAGCTCGAAGGTTCGGTCTTCAACGGGCGCGAACCAGACGAGAATCGCTACAACTTTGATGCGCACCGCTGGAACTCGCGCTCGGCCCGCCTCTCTTTTGCTCCGAACAATAACTGGTCCATGCAGCTTAGCTACGGTTTCCTTCGTAGTCCGGAAGCATCTGAACCTGATACCGACATTCGTCGCGTGACTGCGTCGGTGCATTACAACAAACCGATTAATCGAGGTAACTGGGCCACAGCTTTCATTTGGGGACGCAATCACACCAGCAGTCCGGGTGAGGTGCATAACCTGAACGGCTATACCCTGGAGTCCACCATAAACTTCCTGGATAAAAATTATCTCTACACGCGGCTGGAATTGGTGGATAAGAATGAATTGCTCCGCGCCGCCGATCGCGCGCAGTTAGGAATCAGGGACGATCATCCTTCGTTTCGCATTGGCGCCTACACCTTCGGGGGAGCTCGCGACTTCTGGAATACGGAGAAAATATCGGTGGCAATCGGCAGCGATCTCACTTTCTATTCCAAACCGGCGGTGCTCGATCAGCTTTATGGCGTCAATCCGGTCTCATGGAAATTGTTCGTACGTCTGCGACCAGCCAAGATGGATATGAACAGTATGCACGGTGGTCACGCTGGACATATGAGCGGAGAAGTTAAACCGTCAAATCAGTAGGTAATGAGTCAAGAGGGGCGGAGCAATCCGCCCCTTCCAGCCATTCAGAGGGAGTCGGAATGCATGTGCTGCTAAGAAGAATAAAACTTCAAAGATCTGTTTTTCTGTGGCTCGGTTCTATCCTGGCGCTGGGGTTTGTGTCTACGACGGTGTTTGCCCACGCAAAGCTTCTCCGTTCACAGCCGGCTGCCAACGCTACCCTCAGACAGGCGCCAAATAAAGTTGAGCTTTGGTTTAGCGAGGATTTGGAAGCTCAATTCAGTACGATTATCGTGATGGACCAGAACGGAAAACATTTTGATAAAGACGATGTGAGTCTGGCTGAAGAAAATAAGAAACTGCAGATCGGCTTGGATGAACTGGGGTCGGGAACATACACGGTCGAATGGAAAGCGCTCTCCACTGACCAGCACACGATGAAGGGGAAGTTTACTTTCACGATCACGCTTGTCGAACCATCAAGCTCAGGGGCCCAGGCAATTCAGCCGCAAGAGGGCCCATGGACCTTCGCTCCAACAACGCCGGTGCAAACGGGAAAACCAGTGGCATCCGATACATCGGGATCTATGCAGGAGTCGGGCTCAAGTTGGGCACAGAGCCTCGTGCGTTGGCTACAGTATCTGGGGATGATGATGCTCCTTGGCGGCTTTGCCTTTCATCAGTTTGTACTTCTCCCAGCACTCGCGAAGACTCGCAGCTTGAGCGACGGGGAGAGAGCAAGGGCGATGGGCGCGAGCGCCGGTGCCGTTGTCCTCTACTCATGGTTAAGTCTCGCGTTGCTCGTTATTGCCTCGTTTAGCGAGTTAGTCCTTCAGGCTTCCACCGTTTTCGACAAAAGCATTACAGAGGCTATGTCGCCTACGCTATTGAATCGGGTAATCACGCAGACCGGGTTTGGTAAGGCATGGCGTCTTCAGATGTTGGCTGTGGTTGCGCTTCTAGTCGTTGTGTTCTTGCTCTCGCGGCGCACTAAACAGAACCCCGCAAATGATCACAAAACGTTCTGGTGGATCGGATTACTCGCCAGCGGTGTATTGCTGGTGGCGCCAACCTGGACGGGACATGCGGCGGCAGCAGCAAAAGAATTTCCATTTGCGAAAACTAACGACTGGCTTCATCTTGTCGCTGCCGGAATCTGGGTAGGAGGGCTTTTCCATTTGGCACTCACGATGCCGAAAGCCGTCTCTGGTCCGGATCGACGAGGCCGACTGCATTTATTTCACAGCGTTATCCCCATCTTCACTCGTCTCGCCATAGCAAGCACTATTCTGATAGTGCTGACGGGGGTCTACAACTCTTTGATGCACATTGATCGCTTCGGCGAATTGTGGAGCACTCCCTATGGAAAGACCCTGCTGGTAAAGGTTCTGCTCGTGGTGCCGATGCTGCTTCTGGGCGGAGTAAATACATTTATCATTCACCCGCGTGCTTCGCGCCTAATCGAAAAAGAGGAAATCGATTCAACGAACACTCCTACTTATCTCGATCGCAGCTTCTCTCGTTCGGTGACCATTGAAGCTGGCCTCGGGGTGATGGTGTTGCTGGTAGCGTCCATCCTCGTGTTCTTGCAGCCGGCGCGCGAACACGCGCCAGGCCAGGTTCCAGCAATGACAACCGAAGCGCCTCGTTTGGCAAATCGCTGAAAGGAAATTTTTGTGTGATGAAGAAAAAGTTGTTCTTGATAGCAGTGATGATACTAGCTGGGGTAACCGCGATAACGAGCTGTTCGCGACAGTCTCAATCGGATAAGAGCGCCACCTCGCAGAATGCGTCTGCCACGCCGCGTCTCGGTACCACAGTTTTGAATACGGCGCGCTTGCCCGCGCACTACGAAACTGTTCCAAGCGTTAACAGTCTTGCACCAACGCTCTCTCCGGTGAAGTTCTTCGGAAATACGAAGCAAGCCTATCAGGCGGCAAAGCAGATTCCTCAAACCCTTGCGCAATTGCCGTGTTTGCGGGTTAATTGCGTTTCTCGCTCTCATTGGCGCGTGGATTACGCAGTTGACCGGGGGTCCGCTGTTCGGCCTGAGCCAGCAGCACCTGTTCAATAACGCGATTGTGCTATCGCTCTTTTGCATCGCCAACCTGCTCGACGGACTCGTACATGCGAAGAACTCATGGAACAATCATTGAAAGGAAAGAGCCCCAATGCAAAACAGAAAGAGATTACTCGATTTAAGAATCACAGGGGTTGCCCTGGCATTCTTCGGCCTGATTGCCTTCATTGGATCCTACAATTCAATGACACTGGCTCACGGAGAGGACGAAGCTGCGGTCAGAGAGGTGTTGCTAAAGAGCACCTCAAGCTTCGAGAAGAATGACATTGCTACAGCGACAAAAGTTTGGGCCAATGACGAGTCCCTGACGGTCTTCGAGCAAGGCCATGCGAACTACGGTTGGGCCGATTATCGCGATCATCATCTTGCGCCAGAGATGAGTGAAATGAAGAACACAAAATACGCACTTAGTGGTGTCAAGATACACGTGGCAGGCAAAACCGCCTGGGCTACTTTCAAATACACCATCGCGGCTGATGTGATGGATAACGGCAAACAGCGCCACGTGGATGGCGCTGGCCTGGGCACGGCGATTCTCGAAAAGCGCGGAGATAACTGGCGCATTGTTCATTGGCACTCGAGTGCGCCGCGAAGGGCTCCGGTGGCGCCAACGCCCCCTAAAACTCCGTGAGGGCGAACGATTTTGGAAACTCTCCCATACGTAAACACTAAATGAAGGAGATGAGAAGAATGAAAAAACTTACGCTGAAGCTAACTTTATCATTGCTCGTACTGGGCGCGGCACTGGCCGCACCTATTTCAAGCACGGCACACAACTCAAATTCAAGGACAGTTCCAGACAAGACGATTGTCGGTTACATCAGCGACAATCACTGTGGTCTAAAGCATATGAAGGGCATGGGCGACGATAAGTCCTGCACGCTCATGTGCGTTAAAAACGGCAAGTTTGTCCTGGCTGACCGGGACCATAGGCGGGTTTACAGGCTGGACAAAA
>CAAGKR010141239.1_pt1 | contig 10257 bp, 10 predicted proteins | sample 2556971 | NCBI WGS metagenome assembly CAAGKR01 (sample SAMEA5207829, study PRJEB30636) | soil metagenome | biome: forest; feature: boreal; material: soil | place: USA | collected 2011-09 | depth 1 m
CGCACCAGCGCCTACTTGATCGCCGAAGTGCGCCCTCAGGTGAGCGGCATCGTCAAGCGCCGCCTGTTCACCGAGGGCGGGACTGTCAGCGCGGGTCAAGTGCTGTACGACCTCGATGACAGTCTCTACCGCGCCCAGTACGACAGCGCGAAGGCCAGCCTACAGAGGGCGCAGGCCACCCTGCAGGCTGCCCGCCTCGCAGCCAAACGATCCGCTGAGTTGGTCGGCATCGAGGCGGTAAGCGCGCAGGACAACGAGAACGCCGTGGCTGCGCTCGGCCAAGCGGAGGCGGACGTCGCCGCCGCCAAAGCCGCCGTCGACAGCGGCGCCGTGAACCTTGCCTACGCTCATATCGTCGCGCCGATCAGCGGGCGCATCGGCAAATCGTCGGTGACCCAGGGAGCGCTCGTGACCGCCGGGCAGGCATCGGCCCTCGCCACGATCCAACAGCTCGATCCGATCTACGTCGAGGTGAATCAGTCGAGCAGCGAATGGCTCTCGCTCAAGCAAGACATCGATGCCGGCCGAGTCGAATCGGACCGCACCGCGGCGCCGGCCAAGATATTGCTCGAGAACGGCGCGGAATACCCGCACGAGGGACGATTGCAGTTCGCGGACGTGACGGTGGATCCTTCAACCGGAAACTTTATGCTGCGCGCCATCGTGCCCAATCCCAACTTGCTCTTGCTGCCCGGCATGTACGTGCGCGCGATACTGAACGAGGGACTGTTGACGCAGGGCTTGCTCGCGCCGCAAGCGGGCATCACGCGGGATACGAAAGGCAACGGCAGCGCATTGGTCGTCAATCCCAGCGGCAAAGTCGAGGCGCGCACGGTGCAGGTATCGCGCACCATCGGCGATCAGTGGCTGGTCGATTATGAGAGCTGGTCGATCCCGGCGGCGATTCTGCTGGCTGCCCCGTTCGGCATCATCGGCGCCGTGCTCGCCACGGCACTGCGCGGCTTGGAGCGCGACGTCTACTTCCAGGTCGCGATGCTGACGACGATCGGTCTTGCCTCCAAGAACGCGATCCTGATCGTCGAGTTCGCCAAGGAAAACGTCGAAAACCGGATGCACGTGATCGAGGCGACCCTGCGCGCGGTACGCGACCGCTTACGTCCGATTCTGATGACCTCGCTCGCCTTCGGGATCGGCGTCCTGCCGCTCGCACTCGCCACGGGCCCCGGCGCGGGCGCGCAGCGCGCCATCGGCACGGGCGTTTTCGGCGGCATGGTGGCCGGCACATTCCTCGGCATCCTCTTTATTCCGCTGTTCTTCGTGATCGTGCAACGGCTGTTCCACAGCCTGAACGAGGCTTGAGCACATGCGGGCCGCGTTCGCACTCCTCGGGTTACTGATCGCCGCCTGCAGTTTAGAGCCGCGCTATCGTGCGCCGCCGTTGCCGGTCGCCGACACCTGGCCGATACCGCCCGACACACCGGCCGCCGGCGAGCCCGCGGCGAGCGATGTGGGTTGGCGCGATTTCTTCGCCGATGCACGCCTGCAAGCACTGATCGCGCAGGCGCTCGCCAACAACCGCGACCTGCGTGTCGCCGTGCTGAACGTCGCGCACGCACGCGCTCTGTACCGCATTCAGCGCGCGCAGCGTCTACCGGCGGTCGAAGCCACCGGCAGCTTCACCAAGCAGAATCTACCTTCGGCCCTGTCGTTCGGGGTGCCCTCGTCCATCAGCCAGTACTACGAGGCCAGCGTTGGAGTCACGGCCTTCGAAATCGATCTGTTCGGGAGGGTCAACAGCCTGAGCAACGCGGCGCTCGAGCAATATTTCGCGCTCGAGGAATCGCGGCGCAGCACCCAGCTGAGCCTCATTGCCGAGGTGGCGGTTGCGTATCTCACGCTGGCCTCGGACCGGGAATTGCAGCGGCTTGCTGCGAATACCTTGAAGAGTCAGCAGGACTCCTTCGTACTGATCCAGAAGCTGCGCGAAACCGGCGCCGCCTCTGGACTCGACCTCGCGCAAGCGCGCACGACAGTCGAAGCCGCACGGGCCGATGCCGCGCGGTACGACGGCAACATCGAGCAGGATATCGACGCCTTGACGCTGCTCGTCGGCAGCGCGGCGGATCCCGCGGCGCTCCCGGGCGGTCTCGATGCCGAGGTTGCAAGCCTGAGCTCCCCGCCCGCCGGCCTGCCGTCGGCCGTGTTGTTGCGCCGGCCCGACGTGCTGGCGTCGGAGCACCTGCTGCGTGCCGCCAACGCCAATATAGGCGCCGCGCGCGCCGCATTCTTTCCGACCATCACCTTGCTGGGAGACGTGGGCTCGGCGAGCGAACAGCTCTCCGGATTGTTCAAATCCGGCGCCGGAACCTGGACCTTCGCTCCGCAGGTCACACTGCCGTTATTCGAGGGCGGCAAACTGAAGGGCAACCTCGACGCCGCGCACGCCGACCAGGGCATCGCGCTCGCGCAATACGAGAAGGCCATCCAGTCCGGGTTTCGCGAGGTCGCCGACGCTCTGGCGCTCTCGAGCAGCTTGATTCGTGAGCGGCAAGCCGACGAGGCGCTGGTCGATGCGACCGGGAGCGCCTATCAGCTCTCGCAACAACGCCACAAGGCGGGGCGCGACAGTTACTTGAACGTGCTCGATTCCCAGCGCAGCGACTACGCCGCCCGGCAGCGGCTGATTGCGGTGCGCCTCGCCGAACAGACCAACCGTGTGAACTTGTACAAGGCGCTCGGCGGCGGCTGGCGTTGAGGCAAGCGGGATGACCATTCGGCAATATCTACGGCACCGCGGCAGTCGATCTGCACTCGCTGCGATCATCATTCTGCTCCTGACCGGAGCGGTGATGAGTCCGGGACCCCGTAATTACATTGTGAGGACCATTATCGGCGTGCTGATCGCGGCGCTGGTTGGCGCGATCTTTTGGGGTTTGTTCGAAATACCCTGCCCCAATTGCCGCCGATCCCTCGGCCGCATCGGATTCTGGGTAGCCAACGGACGAATGCTCGACACCTCGCCGCGCTGTCCGCATTGCGACGTGAGCGTAGACCAAGAGCTGCCCGCCACGAAAAAAACTTAACGCCGGCATCGGTTGCCATGCGGGCAATTCAGTGAACGCGCGTTTCGCGATGAATACGCCACTTTCATCGCTTGACGCTCGCGGCATGGAACGGACAATAGAAAGCTGTTCGGCCACTGCTCCCGGGACAGAATTAACAGAGAACCAGACTTCGCTGGGGCGCGGCGCACTGGCCGATGCGCTCATCGCAGGCCACCGACTGGGATCCCCGAACGGTGCGTCGCGACCCCAGCGCTGTAGCAGTAGCCGGGAGGCATCAGTGTCCCGGGCGCCGGCCGCCGAGTATCGCCGGGTTTTCGGGGCATCGCATGCGCGGCCCGTCGAGAATAACGATGCCGCCTCCGCGTTTGGCGCGCAAAATGTCTGTCATGGCAAATAGAACCGTTGAGAATTCCCCGCAGGTGTATGCACGAATAGGCGGTGCGCTATACCTGGCAATCATCGTTCTCGGCGCTTTTGCAGAAGGGTTCGTCGCGGACACACTTGTCGTTACGGGTGACGCTGCAGCTACGGCTCATAACATCATGGCCTCACCGATGTTGTGGCATCTCAGCGTCGCCGGCGACCTGATCGTCGCCCTATGCGCCGTTCCACTATTGTGGATCGAATATTTGCTGCTCAGGCCGGTGAACAAACAGCTGGTTGTGCTTGCCGTGTTGTTCAATTTGGTGTCCCTTGCTGTTGAGGCTGTCAGCAAGTTGTTTCTTCTTGTAGTAATGCCTACTTTGGCGAATGGCGATTACGGAAAGGCATTTGACCCACAGCAGCTGCAGATTCTCGCCTACCTCGCTCTCAAGTCGCATGACATTGCCTTTAATATTGCCTTGATATTCTTTGGTTGCACGTGCCTCGTGAATGGTTACCTGATTTATAGATCGGACTATTTGCCAAAAATTATAGGGGTGTTGATGCAGGTTGCCGGTTGGAGCTATCTGACGGCCTGTTTTGCGGCGCTTTTCGCCCCAGCGGTCTCAGATCTGATATCTCCCGCCATTCTGCTCCCGCCATTGATTGGCGAATCGTCATTTTGCCTATGGCTTCTCGTGAAGGGTGTGAATGTCGCGAAGTGGAACGAGCGCGTCAACCAAGCCAGCGTCCCAAGAATCTGAAGGTCCGGTCCCAGGCCTGCTGCGACCAGACGGGGTCGTATTGGGTGGCAGGAATACGGCGCGGCCCCACCGCGGTCTCGTTGGCGAAGGCATGATGTGCTAGATAGCGATGGAAATCGAAGGTCACGCCGGCCGCGCGCAGCTTGTCCTGCAGCGGGTCGATGGTGGCGATCGGAAAAAACTCGTCCTGCGTAGCCCAGTGCGCTTGCAGCGGCGCCTTGATCTTGGTCGCGTCGATGTACTCGAGCGGCGGGCAGCCGTACCAGACAACGGCCGCGTCTATCTCCGGGGCCATGCACACGCTGAGCAGCGTGAGGGCGCCCCCCATGCAAAAGCCAGTCACGCCGACCTTGACGCTGCGCGTCTTTAGGAACTGCACGGCACCGCGGATATCCTGAGACGCCGCATCGCCAAAATTAAGGCCCGTCATGAGATGGTGTGCTTCTTCCGCCTCGATAGTGGCCTTGCCGCGGTACAGATCGGGCACGAGGGCGAGATAACCCGCAACAGCCAGCCGGTCGGCGACGCCCCGAATCTGTTCGTTCACCCCCCACCACTCCTGGATGACGACGATTGCCGGCGCGCCGGCAGGATGTACTGGCTCGGCAAGATACCCCGGTACTGCTTTTCCGTCAGGACGATTGAAGGAGACTGTCGTGCCCATTGCCAAATTCCTTTGAAGAGGATTGATACGCGATCGTGCACTCGCCCCTATTGAACCCTACTTGCGCGTGGTGGCGCAAACAACAGGGTGCCGTCCGGGCATGGAATTCAGTCGTCCCGCTCGGCCTGCGGTTTGCGGTGCGAGTCGACCGGCGAGGTATGCTTCTTGCTTGGCGGTTCGCCCACATCTGTGGACCTCGGCTGCAGACAGTCTTCTATATCCGACACGAGGTCTCTGATCGACTCGAGCGTCTCGTTGATATTGTCGAGTCTGGCTTCAATGCCTCCCGTCAGGCGTTGATTCTCGCGCTCTCGCGCGCAGCGTAATGCCTTCATGTTCAGAAGCCGCAAATCCGCCTCGATCCTCATGAGTTGGTTTGCCAAGACGCCCAACGGGAGGTTGATCGACATTTCAAAATTTGCAGAGGATGCCTCTGTCATGACCACCTCGATATCGCCGTCAGGAATGGGGGTTGCGAGAGCGCAGTCATTTTGCCACACCGCAAACGCCGCGTGGGCTGGCGGCGACTCGGATAATAGACGTGATAACCGGAAAATGGCGCACACCACTCTGGGCTCGCTACCCCGAGGAACTCAATCGCATGGTCGGTCGATAACTCGGCCCCTAAATTTCGTAGCACGATCCAAGTTGCAACATTTATGATCCCCTCCACCCTTCCGTGTTGGTCGTAAAGTCGATAAAGAAGGAATTTGTTGTAAAGAACTGAATTCCAATCCCCGTCGTCTCGGTTGTGCTGACCGTTGTGGTCCCCATTCCTTGAGTGGTGGTTGAGTAGTTGTAGATAAAGCCGGAAGGCAGCGACAGCATGACCATCGTCCCTGCGGGTAAGGCGGTAGGAGTCGAGCTGCTCGATGGGTCTAGCAGAACCATCACCGGGTTGCCGGTATCGAAAAGCGGCGCGGCGGTGAATGCGCCGGTGGCGGGTCCTGACAGGGTGATGGCGGTGTTGGGAATACTGGGTTCGCATACCGCAAAGTCTTGAATAGTCAAAGGACCCACGTACGCGGATGGGGGGCAAATCAGGCTCGACGTGCTGAATCCGACTTCCTGGCTTTGGGTGAGGCCGATGGTGAGTATCGGAGCCGGGGTACAGTCGTCGGCCACCGTGATGTCGCATGACTGCAAGGCGGCGGGATTCAGCATGAACCCCGCGTCAACGCCCGAGGCGTAGCTAAAGTATTTGAGGACACTAGCTACGCGGCAACTCCCCAGTGTGCTGGCCGCGCATACTGGATATCCCCCAGGCGGCTCGGTGGAGTTCGTCACGTTGATCAATCCCGGCGCGCTATTGACCCCAAACCAACCCCGTTGAATGGGCACGGGCTCTGGATTCCCTGTCGCGTTGTCGGTAATCAGATAGTACAGAAATACCGGCATGACTTGGGTCGTGAGTTGTCCGTCGGTATTCCCAAAGGTGACGGTGGTGTAACCGATGTTGCCGGTCTGGGATCTACCGTTCGTTGCGTATCCGTACTTGCGGACTCCTTGTTGGTTGGTGACAGTAATCCCGTTGTAGGTGATCGAGGTCTGCCCCTCGGGAATAACAAATCCGGCGCTGCTCACCAGTGTCGACGGGAAAATATCCTCGGCATACAAGGTAACGCCTGCGGAGCCGGTATCGAAGGCCAGTGGCATATTGACTGCTTGCGATCCGACGGCGGTCACCATCACAAAGAGTCGGGGTCCGGTGCTTAAGGATTGGACTGGATAGAGGTCCATCGTCATCGAGTGGGAAACGGTACCCTTTGGAGTGGGTGGCGGCGGAGGCGGGACTGAGCCATTCGATCCACCGCCGCATGCGGCAAGCGTCAGTGCCACTGACGCCATCGATCCCACATCGAATAATCTGACCTTGGAGCGGCTCATCCTTTCATCCCTGAATTGTCGTCTGAGTTGTTGCTTTGGTCAGTTACACTAAACGCCTGAGAATTGCGGCGTCAATAGATCTCTCTCGCCTAGTCGAGATCAAGTCGCGTGGCAGTCGTGCGCTTTGCCCCGGTCGGTGGCACTACGATCCAGGTGACGAGAACGAGCGCGGCAAACGCGACGTAGGCGACGGTAAACAGCCACGGGGGTGCGTCGTAGAACAGGATCCCATCGACCCAGCGCTCGATGAAGCCGTGGGTGGATTGCTGGCCGCGCAGGTCGTACTCCCACACCGTTAAGGGGCAGGCGATCCCGAGCAGTGATTCGGAGGCGATGAAAAGAATGGCGCCGAGGTGCAGGACGCGCCAGTGCCAGCGTCTGACCCATGCCCAGTGCAGCGCGCCGCCTAAGTACACGAGCGGCGCGCCCGCGAGAACGAACAGCACAATTAGGAAATGAATGACTACGATGGCGTCGGCGAGCACGGGATATTTTTATCGTGGAGGCGAATCTCAAATAGAGCCGTTGGCGCTACCGCGCGATATGATCTATTTGGGTGCCGCAGTTACTAATTCTCCAAAAACCTTTGTCGCGATTTGATCGACCTGCTGCGGCGTCATTTTGGCGAAAACCGCTGCCCAGGCGGACGACGTGGTGTTGTAGGTGCGCTCGCCGAACTCCTTGCCGTCGTTGAGGTCAGTGTAGCTGGCCTTAGCATCGATATAAGCATTGCCCGTCATGACGCCAAAAAACACTCGGGCGCCAATGCCGACCATTCGGTAGTCGTTGACATAGACTTGCAGGAGCGTTCCGGTTTCGCCGGTCGGTCGGGGTTCGCCCTTCTGTACGTCGAATGCCACACCGGCCTCCTTGGCGTGATCAGAGAAAGTCGCTCGCCATTCTTCCTGGAACGCTGGCCAGTCTTTCGACTGCGTCACCATGGCCGGACCGGTCATATTCAGAACGAGCCGCTTGGCCGAAGCCGGGGGAGTCGTCAGCGGGGCCACCGGCGCAGCGGTTGGAGTGGCCGCGGTACTTGCCGGAGCTGCAGTTTGTGCCGAATCATGCTGTGCGCCGGTCGTGGCGCAGCCGGTCAGCGTAATCGCGAGAATGGACAGAAAAAAATGCTTCCTATACGACATGATCTCTCATCCCTTTTTTCGAATATCCCAGTATAAGCCTTGCTCGAGTGCAGGCGTTTCCAATCCGTTGTGCCCTCACCCCAGTGCCTGCAGTCGGACGGGCCTCTCTTGAGCACGCCGCCCGGAGTTGTTACTTCAAGGTAAGTGGTCAAAAAACCGTCACATCAAGGTAAGCAACTGAACCGTAGTGACGTTTCGGTGACAGCAAGCAGGTTGTGCACAGGCTTATGCACCGGGATGGGGGATTGCATATGTCAAGGAGATTTTTTGCAGGGATCGTGAAAACTCTGCACACGGGATCAAAGAGTCTTCATTAAAGCTGCGCGTTCACCTTGAGTTAGTACTTTCGGAGCCACCACTGGAGCACCGGTGTGCGGCAGGAATAGAGATGTGCGCTTGTAATCGCCGCTGATGCGGGCGCGGATCACCATGGCTATGAAGCGCAGAATGCCGGTGATCATGGCGGCGGGACGCGATTTCGTGGGTTCTTTGGCGCCCTTTGTAGAGCTCCACATCCGCACAGGCCCAAATGATTCGTCCAGGGACCTATTGGGGTTTCCCAGGCAGGTATGTATCAGTCCAATGAACGAGATTCGAAAATCCGCCAATGTATTGCCAATGGGGGTATTGCAACACCGGGCGTACCAGCGGACGAGACCTTTCGGAGATAGGCGCATGCAAGCGAGCGCTTGTTGACCTTCGGTGAATGTTACGTTGGCTGGCACCGTTTGAATCACATCTGTTCCACCCCTGGCATCGAGAATCTCATCGGCTCGTTCCAAAAAATGCGCGAATGCTTGACAGTCTTTGCAGTAACACACGACCCGATTCACGCGTTCTGGATGGCTCACATAGCCTTTTAGGGTCCCGCACTTGCATTGCAATGGATGATTCATTTTTTGGGCGCGCCTGTTTTATTTTATGGATCAATGATATCGCCGAGGCCGCAACACAGGGCTTGGACCTGGTGGCTACTTCTCCGTTGTTTGTCCAGCCGCGGCGAGCCGCTGCACCGCGGCGAGCGCCCGATCGACATTGGTCGCTGGCGCAAGGCCGCCGATCGTCGCAGCAATAATGCCGTTCGACGAGACGACAAAGGTCGTGCGTTCCGCGAAGCCGTGGCCGACTTCGACGCCACGCGTGTCCTTGAAGCCCCGTTCCTCGGGATCAATATTCAGGTGATAGGAGTGGGCAATCTTGCCATTCCCGTCGGACGCGACCGGAATCTTGCCGGCGCAATACTGAGGGTCCGCGGAAAATGCGTTCAGACGGTTGATATTGTCCAGCGACACGCCAATCACCGTCGCACCCGCAGCCTGAAACTTTTCCACCTTCACCGCAAACTCATGGGCCTGGACATTGCAGCCTTCAGTAAATGCCGCCGGATAAAAGTACACGACGACCGGCCCATGGCGCCGCGCATCGGCGAGCGAGAAGGCAAAGGCCTTTCCGGCGAGGGATGCTTGAGCCAAGAAGTCTGGAGCCGCGTCACCCTGCTTCAGTGCCGCAAAGGCGGGAAGAGCGACAACTGTTGCCAAGAGAACAGCCATTATCGGGCGTTTCATGTGGTACTCCATGAGAGGTAGGGCGTCGGCGACCGGCGTGGGGGCACCTCGCGCCCAGGATAACCGTGTGCGTCCGCAAACTCCATGCGCGTGGGCAAAACCGCTCGGATGTGCACAGGCTTATCCCCGCGGCAAATTGCAACGCGCCTCGAGGAAGCTTCGCATGCCCTCTGCGAGCTTCGGCCTGCTCAGCATGAACGCCGCGTTGTGATCGCCGAAAATCTCGAGAAGTTGCGCGGACCCGCTCGCGCGTCTACGTAGCTCCTCGCCATGCAAGAACGGTATCGTCTCGTCATCGCGACTATGGACTACGAGTGTTGGTACGTGCACACACGCCACGTACTCCGCGGTTGGGTACTGAAAGCGCGCCAGCAGGCGCACGGGCAGATACCAGTAGAGGTTGCTGGCGAGGTTAGGCACCGAGGTAAACGTCGAGACGAGGATTAGAGCGCCGGGACCCACGTCCTTCGCGAGGTGTGCCGCAATCGGACCTCCAAGAGATTCACCAACGATTACGATGCTCCGGGGCGGAAACCCTTTCGTGTTCGTCAAGTAGTCCCATGCGGCTTGAGCATCGAGGTAGGTGCCCTGCTCAGTCGGCGTACCACGGCTTCGTCCAAAGCCGCGGTAGTCGAACAGCAGCATTGCGAATCCCATGCCGCAGAACATTTCGAGCCAATCTAGGCGGTGCGCAATATTACCGGCGTTGCCGTGGCAGAGGATTACGGCGGGCGCGCCCGCTTGCGCCGCCACGTACCAGCCGTGCAGGTCAACGCGGTCGGCAGTCCTAATCCGGACGTCTTCGAACCCTAGACCAATCTGGCTCGGCGTCGCCGCCAGCGTGCG
>CAAGKR010425092.1_pt1 | contig 10255 bp, 9 predicted proteins | sample 2556971 | NCBI WGS metagenome assembly CAAGKR01 (sample SAMEA5207829, study PRJEB30636) | soil metagenome | biome: forest; feature: boreal; material: soil | place: USA | collected 2011-09 | depth 1 m
CCGACGCGCTGGCCGCGATCGCCGAGCGCGCGAGCGCCGAGCGCGAGGATCTCGCGCGCCGCCTCACCCGCATCGCCGGCCTGCGCACATGGCCCTCGGTCGCCAACTTCTGCCTGGTCGAGGTGGCCGACGGGCCCGCGGTGCTGGCAGCGCTACGCGAGCGGCGGATCGCGGTGCGCGCCTGCGCCTCTTTTCCAGGGCTCGGCGCCGGCGATCTGCGCCTTACAGCCCGTGCGCCAGAGGAGAACGAACGGCTCGTCGCCGCACTCGCCGAGGCCGTAGGCGAGGCGGCGAATGCGCGACGGCCCAAGGTGAGCGCACCGTGACGCTGGGGGCCGCACGATGAGCGCCGCAGAGAATGCGCCCACGCCGCCGCCGCTCGTCGTCGTCGGCATCGGCGCCGACGGTTGGGCCGGGCTCGGCGAGGCGGCGCGCGCCGCGGTGCTCGCCGCCGAGGAGATCGTCGGCTCGGCGCGACAGCTCGCGCTGCTCCCACAGACGAGCGGCACACAACGGCCGTGGCCCTCACCGATCGACCCGCTCGTCGAGGAGCTCATCGCGAGAGCCGAGGCCGGGACCGCCGGCGCGGTTTGCGTGCTGGCCAGCGGCGACCCCATGCTGCACGGCATCGGCGCGACGCTCGCACGCCGGCTGGCGCCGAGCCGGCTCGTCGTGCACCCGCACCCGTCCGCGTTCGCGCTGGCGTGCGCGCGGCTTGGCTGGCTCGCCGCCGAGGTCGAGCTCGTGAGCGCCGTCGCCCAGCCACCAGAGGTCGTGACACGCCTGCTGCAGCCACGACGACGCCTGGTTGTCTACGCGGCGAGCGCTGGCGGCGCGGCGGCGCTCGCCGGCGTGCTGCGTGAGCGGGGCTTCGGGTCGAGCCGGTTCGTCGTGCTCGAGCAGCTCGGCGGTCCGGCCGAGCGTGTCCTCGAGGCCACCGCGGCGCAGTGGGGCGAGCAGGCGGCCGATCCTCTGCACTGCGTCGCGATCGAGTGCCGGGCGGACGCCGAGACCACGCCGCTTCCGCTCGTTCCGGGCCTGCCCGACGACGCGTATGCGAACGACGGCCAATTGACCAAGCGCCACGTGCGCGCGATCACGCTCGCCACGCTTGCGCCCACACCGGGCGCGCTGCTGTGGGACGTCGGCGCGGGCAGCGGCTCGGTGGCGATCGAGTGGCTGCGCGCCGAGCCCAGCGCGCGGGCGTTTGCGATCGAGCGCAACGAGCAGCGTGCGGAGCGCGCGCGGGCCAACGCCCTCGCGCTTGGCGTGCCCGAGCTGGACGTGGTGCTCGGCGGCGCGCCCGAGGCGCTGTGCGATCTGCCCTGCCCCGATGCGATCTTCATCGGCGGCGGGCTCAGCTCGGCGGGAGTGATCGAGCATTGCTGGTCTTCGCTGCGACCGGGCGGCACGATCGTGGCCAACGCCGTCACGCTGGAGGGCGAACGGGCGCTCGCCGACGCGCGCGAGAGCCGCGGCGGCACGCTAGTGCGCATCGAGATCGCCCACGCCGAGCCGCTCGGCTCCTTCGAGGCGTGGCGCGCACAGCTGCCGGTGGTGCAGTGGAGCGCACGGAGAGAGGCGCAGTGAACGTTCGCGCATCGCGGTACACGGGATGACCGTTCACTTCATCGGCGCTGGGCCCGGCGCCCCCGACCTGCTGACGCTGCGCGCACAGCGACTGATCGCGGCGTGCCCCGTGTGCCTGTACGCGGGCGCGCTGGTGCCGCGCGAGGTGCTCGAGCACGCGCCGGCGGGCGCGCGCACGATCGACACCCAGCACCTCGATCTCGACGGGATCGTCGCGGAGTTGGAGGCGGCGCACGCGCGCGGCGAGGACGTCGCGCGGCTGCACTCCGGCGACCTGTCGATCTACAGCGCGGCCGCCGAGCAGATGCGCCGCCTGGACGCGCTCGGCATCCCCTGGGACATCACGCCGGGCGTGCCCGCTTTCGCCGCCGCCGCCGCGGCGCTCGGTCGTGAGCTGACGATCCCCGAGGTCGCCCAGACGGTGATCCTCACCCGCCACGGCCGGCGTGCTTCGGCGATGCCCGCCGGCGAGGATCTGGCCGGCCTGGCGGCGCATGGCGCGACGCTCGCCATCCACCTGGGCGCGCAGGCGATCGAGGAGATCGCCGCCACGCTGATCCCCCACTACGGCGAGCGCTGCCCGGTCGCCGTAGTTGCGCGCGCGAGCTGGCCGGACGAGCTGATCGTGCGCGGAGAGCTGGCCACGATCGTCGCCGAAGTGCAGGCGGCCGGGGTGACGCGCACGGCGACGATCCTCGTCGGCCCCGCGCTTGCCGCGAAGGGCTTCCGCGACAGCCACTTGTACTCGCACGCGCGCGAGCGCCCCGCCGCGCCGTGAGCGCACCGGCGATCGGTCGGTCAGTCCCCGAGGGCGCGGCGCAGCAGGTAGGCGTCCATGATCCAGCCCTTGCGCTCGCGGGCCTCGCGACGCACGCGCACGATCTCCTCCCCCACCTCCGCCAGCGTGCCGGACAGGAGCATCTCGTCCTCCATGCCCACGTAGGCGCCCCAGTGGATCTCGATGTCCCGATCGGCGAGTCCCATGAACGAGCAGTCGGCATCGAGCATCACCAAGACTTCGTCCACACCGTCGGGAAAGCCCTCGGCCAATCGCCGGCCGGTCGTGATCTGGACGGGGCGCCCGACGCGGTTGATCGGCGTTCGGTGGCGTGCCGCCAGCGCCTGAACACTGGTGATCCCGGGAATCACCTCGTGCTCGAACTCGACCGCCCCGCGGGCGAGTATCCGCTCGAGCACCGCCAGCGTGCTGTCGTACAGCGAGGGATCGCCCCACACCAGCAGGCCACCGCAGCCGTTCTCGTCGAGCTCCTGCGCGATCGCACGCTCCCACGCCTCCGCGCGGCGGCTGCGCCACTCCTCGACCGCCGCGCCGTAGGCGGAGGCGCTGCGGTCGCGCGACGGATCGGGGATCTCGACGACCCTGTAGGTCTGCTCGCGGATATAGCGCTCGCAGATCTCCCTGCGCAACTGCACCAGCTCCTGCATCTCCGGGCGGGTGGAGCCCTTGTCGATCACGAAGATCACGTCGAGTTCGTTCAGCGCGTCCACCGCCCGCACGGTCACGTGCTCGGGATCGCCGGCGCCGATCCCGATGACGAGCAGCCGCCTCATCGCCGGTCCCCCCGCGTATCCGGCCGCCGCCCGCGCATGGCCGGTCTCCGATCGAGGATCGCCGGATGATCCTCGTGCTCGGCGGCACCGCCGAGGCACGCGAGCTCGCCGACGCGCTGGTCTCGGCGCGTGTGGGGGTGACCTCGTCGCTCGCGGGCCGCGTCTCGCGGCCGCGTCTGCCGGCAGGCGAGTTGCGCATCGGCGGCTTCGGCGGCCCCGAGGCGCTCGCACGCTGGCTGTCTGAGCACGGCGTCGTGGCGGTCCTCGACGCCACGCACCCGTTCGCCGAGCGGATCTCCGCCTCGGCCGTGGCGGCGTGCGCACGGGCCGGCCTGCCGCTGCTGCGGCTGCAGCGCCCAGGCTGGAGGGAGCGCGCAGGCGATGACTGGCACTGGGTGTCCGACCTCGACCAGGCGGCCACCGCGATTCCCGCGCTGGGCGAGCGCGTGCTGCTCACGACCGGCCGCCAGGGACTCGCCGCGTTCGCGGGCGTGCACGACGCGTGGTTCCTCGTGCGCTGCGTCGAGCAGCCCGACCCGCCGCTGCCGCCGCACCACGAGCTGCTGCTCGACCGCGGCCCCTACACGCTCGCCGGAGAGCTGGCGCTGATCGACGAGCACCGCATCGATCTCGTCGTGACGAAGGACAGCGGCGGCGCGCACACCGAGGCCAAGCTCGAGGCGGCGCGCAGCCGCGGGCTGGCGGTGATCGTCGTGCGCCGCCCGCCGCGGCCGGACGTCAAGACGGTGGACACGGTCGCCGACGCGCTCGCGTGGGCGCTGCAGCGCGCTCGCGCCGGGTAGCGGTCTCACGCTGGTCTGACTCACGCGGGGTAGCGCCTTGGCGTGTACACGCGCGGCGGCTGCCCGTTGCGCTCGATCGTGCGCGTGGTCGAGGAGCCGACGATCAGCAGCGTGCGCATGTCGACGGCGTCGAGGTCACCCGTGCGGGGACAGGCGAACGCGCCGAGCGTCGTGACAGCGACAGACTCGTCGCTTGCGCCGACCGCTCGCGCAACGACCACCGGAGTGCTGTCCGCGCGGTGGCGGCGCAACACCGCCACTGCACGCGTGAGTTGCTCGCGGCGCGTGCGCGAAGCGGGGTTGTAGAGCGCAAGCACAAGGTCGGCCGCCCCGGCCGCGTCCAGGCGACGCTCGACGATCTCCCATGGCTTCAGCTGGTCCGACAGCGAGATCGCACAGAAGTCGTGGCCGAGGGGTGCGCCGACGCGAGCGGCGGCAGCCTGCATCGCCGACACGCCCGGCACGACGCGGACCTCGACGTCGGCCAGCGCGGGGTGCTCGTCAAGCGCCTCGATCACCGCCGCGGCCATGGCGAAGATGCCGGGATCGCCGGAGGAGACGACTGCCACGCGCGCTCCCGCGGCGGCGAGCTCCAGCGCATGAAGCGCTCGCTGCGCCTCCACGCGATTGTCGCTTGGGTGCCGTCGCTGCCCGCGACGCTCGGGGACCCGCGCGAGATACGTCTCATAGCCGACCAGCTCATCGGCGCAGGCCAGCTCGGCGTGAGCTTCCGGCGTCAGCCAGTCCGGCCCGGCGGGCCCAAGGCCGACAACTGCCACCGAGCCGCGCACCGCGGGCTGTGAGGTCTCGGTGGGTCGCTCGCGGGTGGGGCGCTCACGCGTCGGCACGAGCACCAGCGACATGTACGGCACCTCGCCGTCGACCTCGCGCAGCGGCGCGACCCGCTCCTGCTCGGAGCTCGCGCGCTCGACATAGATGCCGCGCTCGTCTGCGCCCGCAGCCTCCAGCGCGCGGCGGACCTTCGCGAACGTGCGCCCCAGCTTCATCACGACGGCCGCGTCGGCGCTGCGCAGCCGCGTGCTCAGCTCCTGCTCGGACAGCGTGCCGGGCAGTGCCATGAACACGTCATCGCGCTTGACCAGCGGCGCGCCGGCGCTGGCGGCAGCCGCGCTGAAGCCCGTCACGCCGGGGATGACCGTCGTTTGAAAGCGCTCGGCGAGACGCTCGTGCAGGTACATGTAGGAGCCGTAGAAGAAGGGGTCGCCCTCGCACAGCACGGCGACGTCGCGTCCTTGTTGCAGGTGCGCGGCAAGCGCGGCGGCGGCCTCGTCGTAGAACTCGCCCAGCGCAGCCTCATAGCCGCCCGGGTGATCGGTCATCTCGGTGGTCACCGGAAACGCCAGCGGCAGCTCGATGTGGTCCTCGCGCAGATGGCCCGCGGCGATCCGCCTGGCAACGCTGCGGCCGTGCCGCGCGTTGGGATAGGCGATCACGTCAGCCGCTGCGATCGTCTGGCAGGCCTTGACCGTCATCAGCTCGGGGTCGCCCGGCCCGACGCCGACACCGAACAGCCGCCCCACCGATTTGGCCTGCTGCGCGCTCACTCGGCCTCGCTGGCGAGAGCGTTGACGGCGGCGACCGCGATCGCGCTGCCACCACGACGGCCGTGCACGACGACATACTCGAGCGCGGCCGCGTGCTCGACGAGCGCGACCTTGGCCTCCAGCGCACCGATGAATCCGACGGGCACGCCGATAACCGCCGCCGGGCGCGCGGAGCCCTCCTCGATCATCTCGAGCAGATGGAAGAGTGCGGTGGGGGCGTTGCCGAAGACGGCCAGCGCGCCGTCCATGCGCTCACGCCACAGCTCAAGCGCCGCGGCCGTGCGCGTCGTGCACATCTCCTCCGCGAGCCCCGCGACGCGCGCGTCGGACAGCGTGCACACGACTTCGTTGCCGGCAGGCAGGCGCGAACGGGTGATGCCGGTGGCGACCATCGAGGTGTCGCACAGGATCGGCGCCCCGTCGCGCAACGCAGCCTGCGCCGCGGCTCCGAAGCCCCCAGAAGCGGCCACGTCGGCGGCGAGATCGACCATACCGCAAGCATGGATCATGCGTACCACAACGCGTTCGAGTACCGGATCGAGCCCGTCGAGCTGCGCCTCGGCACGGATCGTCGCAAACGAACGCCGGTAGATCTCCGCGCCGTCGCGCACGTAGTCGATCACCTGCCCGGCTCCAGGGCGCTCATGGCGAGGACTCCCCCAGCAGTTCAAGCGCCGCATCCACGTCAGGGACGATTCGTAGCGCATCCCCGGCGGGCACGCGCTCACTCCAGCGGGTGGGCGCGCGCAACACCAGCCCCTCGACATCGGCCGCGACGGTTACGGCGGTTGCACGCAGCTCTCCGCACCGTCGCCCGCAGGCCGACCAATGCTCGCGCGGGGCGCCCTTCAAGCGCGTGGTCGCTCGCGTGGCCGCGGCGGCGCGAACGTCGATCCGCGCCCGCCGGCAGGCGCCGAGCCCCGCGCACGCAGACAGCCCGGCCCATCCCGAATCGGGGTCGAGCACGAGACCGATCGCGATCAGCTCGGCGGCGGGCGCGTCGTCTGGCAGGTCCACGAGCGAAAGCGTGCGCCATGGTGAGACTCGGACATCGGCGCCGATCTGCGCGAGCGCGCGCAACTGCGCGCCTTGCAGGCGCCCGAGCGGCACAAGCGCCGTCAAGGCGATACCGCCATCGCGCTGGACGGTGCGACCCGCCACAACGTCACGATCGAGAGCGTCCACCCAGGCGAGCGCGTGCTCGCGCCGCCTGGCCGCGACGGGCAGACGCGTGGCGGAGAGAGCATCGATGACAGGCCGCGGTCCACCTGGCAGGTCGCGCATACTCCAGACGCCTTCGCTGATGGCCAGGAACCGACGCGCCGCGGCGAGCGCGAGCGCCGGGGCGTCTTCGGACGGTGCGCGCCACCCGCTGTCAAGACCTCCCAGCAACAGCGCGAACTCGCCCGCGGACGTCGGGTCGGCGACGAGCGCGATGTCATGATCGTGGCCAAGGAGCACCCCGCTGCCGTCCTCGATGAGGAACAGGAAGCGACCCGGGAGCTCGGCCAGAGCGAGGTCGGCGCACAGCTCGCGGTCGAGTCGCGCGACGAGCTCGTCGACGTCTGCGAGCGCGCTGGGATGGCGCCCGGCGAGCGGGCTCGCCAGCACGTTGCGTATCCGCTCGTGGGTCATTGAGGGCAACAGGCCGGCCGCGGCAAGACGTACCGCGAGCTCCTCACCGGCGCCTTCCTCCAGGCCTCGAATTTGGATGTTCGCACGCGCGGTCAGCTCAACGAGATCGTTGCCCAGTCCAGCGACATCGGCCAGCGCCGCCAGTTGTGTGCAGGTCAACCGCCCTCCGGGCAGCCGTACCCGCGCGAGCCACCCATCAGCCGCCTCGTGCAGCGCGAACACCCCCGGGCACCGGTCCGGCCTCATGCCGCCTCGCGCTGCGCTCGAGTGATGGCCGCCTCCCAGCGGGCCTCGATCTTGCCGAAGCGCCAGATCGCCAGCGCGAGGCTCCACACCACGACGAACAGCCCCGCAATGATGAACCCGGCCCGATTGATGTCGAAGCTGGCCATGTAGTCCCCGAGCCAGCCATGCAGGTGCAGCTCCGTGGACAACAGACCGACGATCTCGATCGTGGCGATCGCGAACGCGACTGCGATCGACAGTCCGGTGATCGCGACGTTGTAATAGAGCTTGCGCACCGGGCGAGCGAACGCCCAGCCGTACGCGAAGTTCATGAACAGCCCGTCGAGGGTGTCCCAGAGGGTCATCCCGCCGGCGAACAGGAGCGGCAGGGTCAGCACCGCGTACCAGGGCAGCCCTTGAGTGGCCGCGGCGGCCGTTCCCGCGAGGAGCAGCACCTCGGTGGCGGTGTCGAAGCCGATGCCGAAGACGAAACCGACGAAGAACAGCTGCCAGGTATGTTCGATCGAGCGCATGGTGCGCCCGAAAAAGCGCCACATGAAGCCGCGCGCCTGCAACTGGGCCTCGAGCTGGCGCTCGTCGTAGACGCCGCGGCGCATGCCGCGGAACACCCTCGTAATCCCCACGAGCACGACGATGTTCATGGCGGCAATCACGTATAGAAACGTGCCCGCCAGGGCGGTGCCGACAATCCCACCGGTGCTCTCGAACGCGGAGCTCGACGTGACGACTGCCTTGAAGACCGAGCGCGCGGCGATCGTGATGCCGGTGCCGACCACCATGATGATGCTCGAGTGCCCCAGCGCGAAGAAGAACCCGCTGCCGAGCGGGCGCTTGCCGTCGGCCATCAGCTTGCGGGTGGTGTTGTCGATCGCCGCGATGTGGTCTGCGTCGAAAGCGTGGCGCATACCCAAAGTCCAGGCCGTGATCGCCACCCCGACGCCGATCCCCAGGCCCTGGTAGTGGAAGTGGCGAGGCAAGATTGCCAGCGCGAAGATGCCCCAGCCGAGCCCGTTGAGGCCAAGAACCACCGCCCCCATGCCGGCCAGCCGCGCCCGCTCCGCGCCGGTGAGCGACCTGACGGCCCTCGCAAGGCTCCTACTGCCGCCTGCCACTTGCTCTTCCTCCGCTCGGTTCAGGAGGATGAAGGAGCCCCTGCGCCGGTGGCGCACGAACCGCCCTTCATCCGAGGACTGGATTCGGGACGCTGAGGTAGGCGACCGGGCTCGTCCCCCAAGGGGGCTTTACCGTTGCGGGACAGCGCCGGAATCTGACCGGACTTCGCTGCGCTCAACGCCACGCCGGAACGCCCGACGCGGGCGCGATCCTACCAGGCGAGACTCATCTCAGCTCAGAGCATCCGGAGCCGAGATCGACGAGCGGCGGCCAGAAACGCACGCCGTCCAAACGCGGGAGGCGGTCTCATGTAGATGAGACGCCAACAGTCTCATATGGATGAGACTGGCCGCCGACCCCCGCCGGTGCTCAGTTCTCGTGCGTTCCGAGTGTCTCGAGTCTGTCTGTGCCATTGTTAGTGGCCGTCATGCCTAAGTTGCAGATCATTGTCGGAAGCACGCGCCCCACACGGGCTGCGGAGCGCGTCTTTCCTTGGGTCGTCGAGCATGCGCAGCGACACGAGGCGTTCGACGTCGAGCTGCTTGACCTGCGCGACTGGCAGCTCCCGTTCTTCCAAGAGCACATGGGGACGATTGGCGATTTTGCCGACCCGACGTACTCCGATCCGATCGTCAAGGCGTGGAACAAGAAGATTGCCGACGGCGACGCCTACCTGATCGTGACCGCCGAGTACAACCACAGCGTCCCGGGCCAGCTGAAGAACGCGATCGACAACGTGTTTGTCAGCTTCGCTCTGCGCAATAAGCCCGTTGGGTTCGTCGGCTACAGTGGCGGCATTGCGGCAGGCACCCGTGCCGTGGAGCACCTCGCGCTGATCATGATCGAGGCCGAAGCCGTGCCGCTGCGCAACAGCGTGCTGATTCCGTTTGTCGCGAACGCTTTTGGCGAGGATGGCGAGCCCGCCGATCCCGCTGCCGGGATTGCGCTATCGATCGCGCTCGACGATCTCGCATGGTGGTCGAACGTCCTGTCACGCGCACGGACCGAGGGAGAGCTCTTGCCAGGGACGTTCAGGGCGAGAGCCGCCGCGGCTGCCTCCCAAGCCGACTAGGCGCAAGGCGTCACTAAGCTGCATCCCTCCGACCAGCGACGATGGGAGCGGACAGCGATGAAGGGCGAAACGGTCGACATCGGCACCCAGGACGGCGTGGCGGACGCCTACCTCTCGCGGCCCCCTGGGCAGGACGGGAGCCACCCGGGTGTGATGTTCATCATGGACGCCTTCGGCTTGCGCCCCCGGATCGAGGAGATGGTCGACCGCATCGCGGCGCGGGGGTTCGTCGTACTCGCCCCGAACGTGCTCTATCGCGCCGGCCGGGCGTCGAACATGGAGATGCCGGATCTGGAGGACCCCGCACAGCGGGATCCGTTCTTCGCACGGCTGAGGCCTGCCATGGCGGAGTTGACGCACGAACGGATCGCCAGCGACGGGGCGGCGTACCTCGGCTATCTTGGCGAGATCGCAAGCCCGCCGTTCGCCATCGCCGGCTATTGCATGGGTGGGCGCGTCGGCTGGCGGATCGCCGCGGCCTACCCGGAGCGTGTCGCGGCGCTCGCCGCCTTTCACACCGGGGGGCTCGTGAGCGACGACGAGGACAGTCCGCACCTGAGCGCCGGCGCGATCTCCGCCGAGCTCTACCTCGGCCACGCCGACAACGACCAGAGCATGACCCCGGAGCACGTAGCGGCGCTCGAGCAAGCCCTCGAGGA
>CAAGKR010138407.1_pt1 | contig 10254 bp, 10 predicted proteins | sample 2556971 | NCBI WGS metagenome assembly CAAGKR01 (sample SAMEA5207829, study PRJEB30636) | soil metagenome | biome: forest; feature: boreal; material: soil | place: USA | collected 2011-09 | depth 1 m
GAGCCGTCACGAATTGGAGCACATTTTCAAACATGAATTCAGATTTTGAGTTCGAAATGCAAAATTAAAAATTATGAATTAAGAGATCAGGCGCAAAACTTGGCAAATAATTCCTAATTTTTAATTCATCATTTTTCATCGATCAACTTCTCCGAGCACAATGTCAATCGTACCGATAATGGCCACAATGTCGGCCACCAGATGCCCGCGAGACATCAAATCCAGCGCTTGCAGGTTCACAAACGAAGGCGGACGAACGCGTACGCGGTAAGGGTGGGTCGTGCCGTCACTCACCACCAGGTAGCCCAGTTCGCCTTTGGGTGCTTCGATGGAATGATAAACCTCTCCCACCGGAGGCTTGATGACTTTTCCTACTTTCCCGAAAATCGGCCCGGGCGCGATGCGCTCCACGCTTTGCTGGATGATGCGCACGGACTGGCGCATCTCTTTGACCCGCACGATATACCGGTCGTATGTATCGCCGCGTTCACCGATGGGGACTTCAAACTCTACTTTGTCATATGCTTCGTAAGGTTGCGCTTTGCGGATGTCCCACTTCACGCCCGACCCGCGAAGCACCGGCCCGGAAACGGCGAGAGCAATCGCGTCTTCCGCCGTCAGCACGCCCACATTCTTCGTTCGCTCCATCCAGATGCGGTTGGTGGTGAGCAGTGTTTCGTATTCATCGATCATGGCCGGGAAATAATCGCAAAACTTGATGACTTCTCTTTCAAAGCCGTCGTAGAGGTCGTATTGCAGGCCGCCGATGCGGAAAGCGTGCGTGGTGAGCCGGGCGCCACAATAATTTTCGAATATCTTCAGAATCTCTTCCCGCTCACGGAAGGTATAAAAGACAGGCGTCATCGCTCCAAGGTCGAGCGCGTGCGTGCCCAGCCAGAGCAGATGGCTGGCGATCCGCTGGAGTTCCGCCAAAATCATGCGGGTATACTGGGCGCGGGGCGGCAACTCGACTCCCAATAATTTCTCCACGGCCTCGCAATAGCCCATCCCGTTGGTGACCGCGGCCACGTAATCCATACGATCGACATAGGGAGCGAATTGCATGTAGGTGCGGTTTTCGGCGATTTTTTCCACACCTCGATGCAGGTAGCCAATAATGCATTCCGTTCCCATCACTCGCTCGCCGTCGAGCTTCAGCTTGACGCGCAGCACTCCATGCGTGGCGGGGTGCTGCGGCCCCATGTTGATGACCAGCTCATTGGCGTCGAGATAGGTCGTTTCTGGCATAGGAAATCGTCAGTCGTCCATGGTCAGCAGTCGGTCAAGAAGTCGAGAGTCGAAAGTTAAGAGTCCAAAGGAAGTGGGTCTTCAACTTTTGATTTTTACCTTTCGCCTCTTGGTTCGTTCTCACTGTCCACTCTCGATATGCAAATTGGCCCGCACCCAGGCCTTATCCTGGCGAAGGATATCGTAATCTTTCCGCAAGGGATGCCCCACCCACCCGTCAGGCATCAAAATGCGCCTCAAATCCGGGTGACCTTCGTAAACAATGCCAAACATATCGAAAACTTCGCGTTCCAGCCAGTTGGCCGCCGGCCAAACACCGACCACGGATGGAATTTTTTCGGCATCACCAGCCAATACTTTCAACCTCAAGCGTTCATTGACTTTGAAGGAGTAGAGTTCATAGAAAACGTCGAAGCGTTTTTCGCGTTTGGGATAGTCCACCGCGGTTTCATCGGCCAGATAAGAGTATGCCCCGCCTTCATCGCTCTTCAGGAATTCGCATATCGCGACCAGAGATTCCTTGCTGACGGTCACGCAGGGCTGATTGCGAAAGGTCGTTGCGCCTGCAATCGCACCCGGAAACCTTTTCCGAAGCTCCTCGAGCAAGGGGCTCGTCCAAGGCTCGGGCTTCACGGGAGGTTTGGGAGGAGCGGGTGGTTTGGGCGGCGCGGCGGCTGCAGGTTTGGCGGGAGCCGGAGGTTTTGCAGGAGCGCCACCCTCGCCGGCCGCCACGGCCTTGGGTGGAGCGGCTTCTGCCGATTTCCCTGGAACCGCTGGCGGCGGAACCACTCCCGCGCCCTCAGCCGCAGGACTCTTGGCCGGCGTTTCGCCGGGTACGGTGGGCTGAGGCGGCACCTTGGGTTCTTCAGCCATATTTGATTGAAGTTTGGTAAAATCCTTTCCTGATTAGCCTCTAAAGCAGACAATCTATATCACGACGATAATTTTTGTCAACAAAAGGAAGCGCCGGCCAGTGTTCATCAGCCGGTTGTCAGTAAGAACCTTTGGATCGATTGCCTGAAGATTATAGGTGACTGTGACTTGAAGGCTGAAAACATACTGTTTGTCCAAATCTGACAGCCACCCCGATTCCGCTGGTCAACTTGATGCCAAGCTACTCGAACTCCCCATCCAAATTAGACGAAACTCATGCGACAATAAATGGGGTGTTCAGTGCCGGGGTTTTGCTGAATTTGCCCGGTGCGGAGTTTAGCAGCCGAAGTATCAGGTAGCGCCTCCAATATTATGAGGTCAAAATTAATGGAGCCCATGGATTATCTCTACTGCTTCAGTCTTAATACTGTCATGCAGCCGATTGCACAAGCCGAGCCAGTCAGCCTGAAGCTCTGTTCGCGGCGGACTGAAACCCTTCTGGCTGTTCTTCTATGTATCATTGCGGCTGGGCAAATCAACGCCAAAAGTCCTGCGACGTCAGCCGATGCTCTTCCGGGAATGGGCCGCGTGGAACCATCAGCCGGAACTTCCCTGCCCGCCGGCACGCGCCTCTTCATTCGTCTGGATACGGCAGTCAGCACGCAGTCCTCACACCTGCATGCGCCCGTTACGGCGCGAGGGGTTCGCGAGGTTTCCGGGCCGGACGGGGTTCTGGTTCCCCTGGGCGCGGTGGCGAGCGGAAGCATCAGTAAACTGATTCCCAACTCAACTCCTACTGACCGCGCGCGCCTGCAATTGCAATTCAATCGCCTGGAAATCTCAGGCCTGCCTGCCATTTCATTTGCAGGTCATCTTGTGGAGGTTGAGAACGCGAAGGAGACTGTCTTGTCTGACGGAACCGTTCAAGGCATCCTGGCAAACGAACTGGCGATCACGCTTATTGACAGCACCCTGGGCAAGCTGGGCCGCCTCGGCGAAGATGCGCAAAAGAAAGTAGGCAAGCCTAATACCACCATCGAGTTTCCTGCGGGCACTGATTTGGGACTCGTCCTGGATAAGCCGCTTGAGGTCAATCGAACCTTTCCGTCCTCAGTGCCTGGGAAGCTGCCTTCGGACGTTCGTGACGCCATCGCGCGGTTGCTCGGTGACGCGCCGCAACGCGCCTCCGGGAAGACAGGCAAGCCCGGTGATCCCCTGAACCTCATATTCATCGGAAGTGAAGCTGAGATTCTCCACGCATTCGAGCAGGCTGGCTGGGCCGTTCCCGAACAATCGACGGGGACTTCCATTTCGCGAACTACACGCGCCGCCATCGAGGACGTTGGATACCGAAAGGCACCGGTTTCGGATCTTTACCTCTACGGAAAAAAAGAACAATTGGCCTTCGAGAAAATGTTCAACACCTTCGCCAAGCGGCACGACTTGCGACTCTGGCAGTCACCCGTAAGAACTTCCGACGGGCGTAACATCTGGCTGGCGGCGGGCACGCACGATGCGGGAATTGATATTCATCCCGGCGTGGTATCGCACGCCATCGACCCTAATATTGACCTGGAGCGCGAGAAGGTGAGCGCTGACCTGATGGTGACCGGGGAGGTGGCCGCGGAACAGCTTGTGACGCGACCCAATCCGCTGAGCCAGGGTTCGACGGCCACGGGGGGAACATGGAGTACGGATGGCCACCTGCGGGCCATTGTATTAAAACCTGGCACATAACAGGTGTCCTCGGGTTGACGAATTAGCTCGGGTCGATGTATGTTCTTTCCCGGTTGGGAAGTTTTGCAGACTGGCGGACCGTCCGGCACCGATTTCATTTCCGGGCAATGAGCAGTATGTGCATCATTCTGAGTGGCGCTCGCCGTCTGCAGTCCGGCGCGTGATTGACTCCAAGACCGCCGGGATCCTTTATCGAGAATAATCATGAGCATGAGTCCAACCCCCACCACCGCGCCGGCTGCCGAAACGAACATTCAAGGGAAGATTGTTGAAGCGGAGGTCAAAATTTCCGTTGATCCCGGTCGTCCTTTGCCTCTGGCATGCGGCCTCTATGCCATTGAGAGTTCTGAAGGCGTTTGGCTCTGCGCCTACTACGGAATGAATCGGAGTGTCTTCGATTATCTGCCCCAGAAGGGCGCCGATGTAGACGAAGCGAAACTCGGCATCACTTTCCAGGTGCGCCAATTGGCTCCTCAGGGGCAATTCGGGCCGGCGATGTGGGAGGAGTTCAAGAAGGCCCACTTCATGGAATTAGAAGGGGTTTGAGCTGGGCATTCTTCCGCCGCCCGGCCCGCAGATTCAATTCATGATTCAAAGAGGGAATTTCTTATGAAATTTACACGGAATATTTTTCTTGTATTCACAATGTGTACAGGGTTCTCAGCCGCCGCCTGGGCGCAAATGGGCATGGGCATGCGGCCACCTCAGATTCCGGGAGATTTTAAACCCGTTGTGGGCTCCGGGGCCCAGTACGAGATGACGACCAAAGATGGCAAGATGGAAATGGCCGTCGCGGTGGTGGGCAAAGAATCCGTCAATGGTGCGGACGGGTACTGGGTGGAAACACGAATGTTGGGCGGAAAAGGGGAAGGGATGATCTCGAAGATGCTGATGGTTATGGGCGGCGAGACGCCAGGCCCCAAGCGGATGATCATGCAGATGCCGGGTCGCCCACCGATGGAAATGCCGATGGGCATGATGAGCGGGATGATGAAAAATATGCCGAAGCTCCAGGCGGGAGGGCATGACCAAGGCAAGGGAGAAATGGTTGGGACGGAGAGTATCACCGTTCCTGCCGGCACTTTTGTCTGCGAGCATTACCGAAGCAAATCAGAACACGGGACGACCGACGTTTGGTTCACCACGAAAGTCTCTCCTTACGGCGCGGTCGAGATGACTTCCCCCGATACGTCGATGGTCCTCCAAAAAGTCCTGACCAACGAAACATCGCAAATCAAAGGGGAACCTCAGAAGATGAATTTCCCCGGGATGTCTCACTAAGGAAAACGGGAATCCCTGCCCTGCGCGTGTGCCCGACGCTCACGGCTGGCTTACCAGCAGGGGCGCCCCTGCGGTTGTGGGGTCCCCTGCCGGGCGAATCAGGTCGTCCAGCCGGCGTGGGACTTCAACCTGTAATCCCTCCCCTTGCCAAAATCTCCCCAATGGAGTATTTATAAATTGTCTGTATAATTTTGCATGGACATGCTCTACCGTCGCAATCAGATCCTGGAGCTCCTCAGGACGGAAACCGTCTCAACGCAATCGGACCTGCGCCGCAAGCTCGAACGGCGCGGCATTCGAGTGACCCAGGCGACGGTCTCCCGCGACATCGAAGAATTAGGCGTGATCAAGACGCGCGAGGGTTATCGCGCGCGCGATTCCGCCCCGGTCGCAGCGCCGCCGCAGCCCTTGCTGGCCGTCATCCTGAAGGAATTTGTGCGTGAAGTCCGCCGTGCGTCCAACCTGGTGATCATCAAGACGCATCCGGGTAACGCACACTCCGTGGCTGTAGGGTTGGACGCCGAGCACTGGCAGGAAGTCATGGGAACCGTGGCAGGCGACGATACGATTTTTGTCGCCACCGCCGGCGTCCGCGAGGCTTCACGACTGCAAAAGAAAATTCTGGGGCTGCTGGCAACGTAATTCCCTGGCTGAGGATTTCCTAAGATCGTGGCGGGCTTTTATTCGTCCATTGTCCGGGGTCCATTGCCAGTTGTCTGGTGAGGGAAATAATCCACAGCTCAGAGCGAAGAAGTCACAATGCCTGGCTCTCGACTTTCAACTGTTAACGGTAAACTTCTCCTACAAAGGCAGGGCTATGCCATCCTCCCCGGTTCAAAATGAAAAAGTGAAAAGGGCTGTACTCGCGTATTCGGGAGGTCTCGATACGTCGATCATCGTGCCCTGGCTTCGCCAGAACTACGGATGCGAGGTTATCGCCATGGTCGGTGACGTCGGCCAGGGTGACGATTACGACGCAGTCCGTAAAAAGGCGATTCGAAGCGGCGCAATAAAAGTCTTTATCGAAGATCTTCGCCATGAGTTCATCACCGACTACGTATGGAAAGCTTTGCAGGCGGGCGCGGTCTACGAGGGCAAGTACCTGTTGGGCACTTCCCTGGCGCGACCTGTCCTGGCCAAGCGGCAAGTGGAGGTGGCGCTCGCCTGCGGCGCCGACGCAGTCGCCCACGGGTGCACGGGCAAAGGCAACGACCAGGTTCGATTCGAAATGGCATACAAAGCCCTTGCCCCTGAGTTACGCGTGATCGCGCCATGGCGGGAATGGGACATCAGTTCACGCGAGGATGCGATCGATTACGCCCGGCACCACAACGTGCCAGTGCCCGTCACAAAGAAGGAGCCTTACAGCCGCGACCAGAATATCTGGCATTTGAGCCACGAAGGTGGGCCGCTTGAAACGAAACTCGGCGACCCGCCCGAAGACGCGTGGAAGCTTTCCGTAAGCCCGCGTCTGGCGCGCGATCGTGAAACGGTCGTGACCCTGGGATTTGAAGCGGGCGTGCCGGTTTCGCTGAACGGGAAAAAGTTCGGCCCCATCCGGTTGCTCGAGTCCCTCAACGCTCTCGCGGGTAAGAACGGCGTGGGTCGGACCGACTTGGTGGAAAACCGTCTGGTGGGAATCAAATCCCACGGCGCCTACGAAACTCCCGGCGGAACTCTTCTTTATGCCGCGCACCATGAACTCGAAGCCCTCTGCATAGATCGTGAAACATTCCATTACAAACAGCACGTGGGATTGCGTTACGCTGAACTGGTTTATTACGGCCAGTGGTTCACCCCGCTCCGCGAGGCCCTGGACGCCTTTGTCCATGTGACCCAACGAAACGTAACCGGAACAGTGACGCTCGGCCTCTACAAAGGGAATGTTCGCGTCCTCGACCGGAAGTCCCCTTATTCGCTTTATGACACGAGCATTGCGGGCTTCACTATGGGGTCCGATTATGACCAGAAGGATGCCGCAGGATTCATCAATATTCTCGGACTTCCGGTCAAACTCGCGGCGGTGAAGAAGGCGGCGGCAGAAAGAAGCTTCGGGCACGCCCGCAGGAGAACACGATGAAACTGTGGGGCGGCCGTTTTGCCCAGTATCGGCGCGATTTGCGGTTCGAGAAATTTTCCGAATCCTTTTCCCTCGACCAGCGATGGATTCACTACGACCTCCGTGTCAATCGCGCGTACGTGCAACTACTGGGGGAAGCGGGGGTATTTCGAGCCACCGAAGTCCGAAATTTAACGCGCGGCCTTGACGCCATCCGCCGCTATGTAGAAAGCCACCCCCGATGGGCCCGACGCGAATCGAGCGAAGACGTCCACACCTGGGTGGAAGTTCGCCTGGCGCAAGAGGTTGGGACCCTAGCGCAGAAACTTCGCACCGGGCGCAGCCGCAATGACCTGGTGGCAACTGAGGCGCGGCTGTATGTGAAGGACGCCATTACTGAATTGGAGCGCGCCACGCTTGAACTGCTTCTCGCGCTGCACCATCTGGCCCGCCGCCATAGCCATGCTGTGATGCCCGGCTTCACACACCTGCAACCCGCACAGCCGATTTTATTCGCGCATTACCTGCTCGCCTATTTCGAAATGTTTACCCGCGATTGGGACCGCCTGGAGGACTGCCGCAAGCGCGCCGACGAACTCCCCATGGGAGCGGGTGCGTTGGCCGGAGCCTCTTTTCCCATCGATCGCGCGCGCCTGGCAAGGGAATTGGGGTTTGCGCGTGTGGCACAAAACAGTCTGGATGTAACTTCCGACCGGGATTTTGTCTGCGAGTTGCTTTTTGTTTGCTCGCTCTCTCTCACCCACTTGAGCCGCCTCGCCGAAGATCTGGTGATTTACTCTTCCCCGGGTTTTGGCTTCGTCGAATTGGCGGACGCGTATTCGACGGGAAGCAGCATCATGCCGCAGAAAAGAAATCCGGACTCCATGGAATTGGTGCGTGGCAAGACAGCCCGCACGCTGGGAAGGCTCACCGGAATGCTGGCATTGTTAAAGGGCCTTCCCATGGCCTACGACCGCGATTTGCAGGAAGACAAGGCGGCGCTCTTCGACGGCGTCGATACCAGCCGCGATACTTTGGAGATAGCCTCGCGCGTGGTGAGCACGCTTCGCATCCATCCGGAACGTATGAAGGCCGCTATGGCGCGCGGTTTTCTTACGGCCACGGATCTTGCGGACGAGCTCGTTCGGCGCGGAATCCCATTCGCGCAAGCTCACGAGCAAGTGGGCAGGCTCGTCCGGCATTGTGTCGAGCGCGAAAAGACTTTTGCGGAACTCTCCGCGGACGAAGCACGCAAGTGCGTTCCCTCCTGGGACGCGGCGCTCCTCGCGGTCGCGAATTCTTTGGAGAACGCAGTGGACCGGAAAAATGTAATCGGTGGCACGGCGCCGGCTCAGGTGACGCGCCAGATTCGCCGTGCCGGCACAATTGTCGCCCGACTCCAACGTTCATTGGCGCGGCGGAAGTAAATCCACCGCCGAGTGATACTTCCCACCTGTTCCTGAGTGTTTAATTTCCTGGGATTCTTGGATTTTGATTCGCGAAAAGTTTCCTCAATAGGGCTGGAGAGACTCAGCTCACGCTCGCAATTCCGTACCGCTCTTTTTGTGACTTGCCACGCGAAACGGTATGCAGCCATTCGAACGAAGGAACCATGCGGGCGTAAGGTCCAAACAGCCACACCACCAAAACAGCGTAGCTCAACAGGACGTGAAACCGCAGGGTGAGGAATGTCATCGCCCAGCCGGGTGGGGTTTCGTCTGGATTACCGGTCATCCCTCCGGAATGCGGCACGCGGACCAGCTCATTGAATGAGCGGCGCAAACCACGCAGCCACCCCAGCGCCATCACTTTGCGATGGCAGGCCAGCGCCCTGGCAAGCTGGGGAAACCTGAGTTCATCACGAAGCCAACGATAATCGGCAGGATCAAAAATCCGCCCCGCCAGATCCAGCCCGGAATCATCCAGGAGGCTGAGGTTAAATTCTTTTTCGCCTCCGGTCGTCTCGCCTGTTCCATTGCGCCCCTGACGGACGAGGAAGACTGCGACAACCAAAGTCAGGAGGGCGGCGGCAATGTAAGCAAGAAGCATCGTCATCTTCGAAATAGCCTCGACAATTCACTATTGTATCTTCCCACCCGGTCACTCAGAAGTTCCGAAACGTTATCGCCATCCCGGGAAGAGCCAGGTCGGCTTGGCAAAACCGGTTCGTATCTCCATAAGGCAACATTCCATATGCCCAGGCCCAGAAAATAACCCAAAGGCTCAACCAAGCCGTAAGCATCGCCGTAAACCTCCCGGCCGAAGGTTTCGGCCAGCGCGGTATTCGCTGTAACCAGCGCGAGGTAAGTGGCGAAGCCCAGCAACACTCCAGAGATGTTCTTGCCGACTGGGAGGTGATATAAACGTGAAGCTCCAAGGAGAGTAATAATCAGGACAGCTTTAGTCAAGGATGTCCTCTTCTCTAACTCGAGAAACGCCATGCCGGAAGGTCGATGCTGCATCAGGGCGGGAATGATGTATGCGAAAACCAACGCCAAGCAGATGAACGCGGTCAGCAACTGGCCAAGTCTCCGAATGGCAGGATAAGGTTTAAAAATGTGATCTGATACTTCGAGGAGAACAGCAAACTCTGCCAACAGCATCACCAGATAGGAAAACCAGTAGATAGTTGAATAAAGTTGGGGGTTCAAAAAGTATAAAGGCAACGCGAGTATCGACCACACCAGCACATAAATCAGGTATGAATAAAAAAGCGGAAATTGGGACAGAAATCGCCCCCGCCAAGCCCTCAAGAGGAGAGCGGCCTCAAGAGCTATTGAAACAATCGCCACCGCGACGGAAATAAATTCCATACACGCAGCTACGGAAGGGCGGAGGAATTCCCTTGGCCACCGCCCAATTCCGCACTGTCTTGAACTCAGGCCTTGGGCGGCCAAGGGTGTGGATTCCCGCGCTCCGAATCGTCAACATATAGTACCATAATCGTCACCTCCTTTCAAACGCATCTTTTCACACAAGGCAGTCATTCGCTTTCCAGGACTTCAGAATTCAAATCGGCTTGAATTAGCGGTTCGCGTGGCTTGAGGAAACACGAA
>CAAGKR010437508.1_pt1 | contig 10254 bp, 10 predicted proteins | sample 2556971 | NCBI WGS metagenome assembly CAAGKR01 (sample SAMEA5207829, study PRJEB30636) | soil metagenome | biome: forest; feature: boreal; material: soil | place: USA | collected 2011-09 | depth 1 m
GGCATGGCCGCGTCCGAAGACTGCGACGTCGTCGTGCGCGAAAAGCTCAAGGGGCCGGCGAGCGACGCCCTGGCTCTCGGTCACCAGCTCGGCCACACGCTGGCTAAGGGCCTCGAAAATCGGTGCCTATACTGATGCCATGGACGACTGCCTGTTCTGCCGAATAGTGGCGGGCGAGGTACCGGCTCAAGTCGTATACAGCGACGATGAGCTTCTTGCATTCAGAGACATCCAGCCTCAGGCCCCCGTCCACGTCTTGGTGATCCCGCGTAAGCACATCCCGACATTCGGTGATCTAACCGACGAGGACGAGGTCCTAGTGGGTCGCATCGCCAGGGCCGCTGCTCGCATTGCCGAGCAGGAGGGAGTGAGTAAGTCGGGCTATCGCAGCGTTGTAAATGCCGGACCGGATGCCAACCAGAGTGTCCCGCACCTGCATCTTCATGTGCTGGGCGGCCGTCCTATGAGCTGGCCCCCGGGCTAATGAAGTGGGGCGCCTGTACATAGTAGGGACGCCGATCGGCAACCTAGAAGACGTCACGTATCGGGCAGTCCGAGTGCTCGGCGAGGTGCCGTTGATTCTGGCCGAGGATACGCGACACTCCAGGAAGCTGCTGTCGCGCTATGGGATAGGCGGCCGGTTGATGAGCTACCACCAGCACAACAAGAACTCCCGATTGGACACGACGCTTGCGGCCCTCGAACATGGCGATGTGGCGCTCATATCGAGCGCCGGCATGCCCTCCATATCCGACCCCGGCTTCGAGCTCATCGCGGCTGCGGTCCAAAGAGGTATTGAGGTGGATGTGCTGCCGGGTCCGAGTGCGGTCGTGACCGCTGTAGTGGGAGCTGCCCTGCCGGCTCCCGGCTTCGTCTTCCATGGCTTCTTACCGAGACAGCGAACTCACAAGCGGGCGCGCCTGAAAATGCTCGCCGGACTGCCGCTGGTCACGGTGCTCTACGAAAGCCCGCACCGCTTGGTAGACACCCTCGAGGAGATTCGTGCTGTGATGGGGGAACGAAGCCTAGTCCTGGCTCGCGAGCTGACCAAACTTCACCAGGAGTACGTGCGCTGCACGGTTTCTGACGCCATAGAAAAATATTGCAGGCAGGAACCACAAGGAGAATTCACGATCGTCATTGCGCCGGGAGAGCCCCCTTCTCCCGAGCACAACCTGGACACGGCGCGGAATGAGGTGATCCGGAGGCGCCTGGAGGGAGAGAATCGTCGCGCAGTGCTGAAGCAGGTATCAGAGCAATTCGGCATCCCGAGAAACGACGCATACGCCATGTGGATCGAAGCGGAAGACGACCAGCAGCAGAGCGACGAGCAAGACTCACCCGTGAGGGAGTGATGCTAGTATCCGAGGGGTCGCGAGGCTGTGGATTTGAGGAGGATGCGGCTGCTTCCAGACACCCATGCTCACCTGGGCGATGAAGCTTTTGCCGGGGATCGGGACGACGTGATGCGGCGAGCATCTCGAGTAGGAGTGAGACGAGTGCTAGCAGTCGGGTCCGACCTTGAGAGCAGTCGAGCCGCCGTAGCATGCGCATCTCGTTACGACGATGTGTACGCCGCCGTAGGCCTTCATCCGCACGAGGCCGATCGGTTTCCGGATGAGGCGGCGGAGATCGAGGCGCTGCTCGATCAACCAAAAGTTGTAGCCGTCGGCGAGATCGGCATCGATCGAGGTCGCGAGAACTGGAGCGTCGACGCGCAAACCCTCGCGTTCCATGAGCAGCTAGCCTGGGCGCAGGCGCGGAATCTGCCCGTTAGCATCCACAACCGTAACGCGGATGCGGACGTATTGAGTGCGCTCGAAAATTTCTCGGTCGTCGCGGTACTTCATTGCTTCAGCTCGTCCGCGGCGTTCGCAACACAGGCTTTGGAGGCGGGTTGCGTGCTGTCTTTCGCGGGCAACCTGACCTTTCCCAAAGCCAATTCCCTGCGTGAAGTCGCGCGCTCCGTCCCTGCCGAGTGCCTTCTCATCGAATCTGATGCTCCCGTGCTCGCTCCTCAGCCCTGGAGAGGGCTGCGCAATGAGCCGGCCAGGGTGCCGGCCGTATGCGAGACCTTGGCAGAGGTCCGAGCCTTGGATGTGGAGACCGTGGCGAACGACGTGTGGAGGACAGCCGAGCGTGTCTTTCGATGGGGGGCGGCGTGAGCAAGCTTGCGTCCGTGTACGGCCCGGTTACCGACGACCTGCCTCGGGTCGCCGATCGGCTACTAGAGCTCGCGTCAGAGCACGACAGGCTTCTGGGCGAGACGCTCGAGCACGTGTTGCAGTCTGGAGGGAAGCTGATACGCCCGGCATTGGTGCTGCTGTCGGGCAGGCTGGGGAGCTATCCAATCGACGAGCTCGTCACGCTGGCAGCGTCGCTGGAAGTGGTTCACACGGCAACCCTGGTGCACGACGACACGATCGACGGAGCGCTCACGCGGCGGGGCGTCCCGACGGTGAGCGCCGTTTGGGACGGTAAAGTTGCGATTCTGGTCGGAGACTTCCTGCTCGCTCTCTCCGCGCAGCTGGCTTCACGGCTTGACAGTGTGCGGATCATGCGGCTCCTCAGTGAGACCGTTATGGCGATGAGTAGCGGCGAGCTCCGGCAGTACGCGGCGTCCAACTCTCATGCGGTTGACGAGGCGGACTATTTTCAGAGGATCGCCGGCAAGACTGCCAGCCTTTTCGCGATGTGCTGCGAGGGGGCTGCCATCATCAGCGGGCAATCCGAGGAAGAGATTGCGGCGCTACGTGCGTACGGTTCCAATCTGGGTCTCGCGTTCCAGATCGCGGACGACGTTTTGGATTTTCGCGGAGACGAGAAGACGCTGGGAAAACCGGCGGGCAACGACCTCCTGCAGGGCACGATCACCTTGCCGGTCATCTTGCTCGCCTCCCGGCTGCCGGCTGGCTCATCTCTAGGGAGAGACATTGCCGAGGGTCGCAATGTCAAAGCGGTGGTAGAGGCAGTGCGGGGTTCGGATGTCCTGGACGTGTCGATAGAGCGCGCCGGCGGCTACGCTTCGGTAGCTCGTGAAGCGCTGTGCGGCTTCGGCGATAGCGAAGCTAAGGAGACTTTAGTGGCTTTGTCGGAGCAGGTAACCGAGCGCAGTGCGTAAACGTGCGGTTACGTTTTCCGCCTCTGATTCGTCATGCCCGTTAAGGGTGAAACGCGTGTTGACATTGCGCATTGTGATAATGTGAATGTACAGTTCTGTGGCCGAGAACTTGCTTTAGAGGGTGCGGAGATCCTATGAGCACGTACATAGTTCGGCGTTTGATTCAGGCACTGTTTATCCTGTTCGGCCTGTCGATCGTGTTTTTCGTGATCGTGCACTTGACGCCCGGCGGCCCTTGTGCTGCTGAGGGGGCAGGAGTCAAAGGGGCCGCGGGCATACGCGCCTGTCAGACTCGCCTCGGCCTTGACAAGCCGCTGGTTGTCCAGTACTTCAATCAGATGGGCGTTTACCTTCACGGAGATCTAGGGACGACTATCTATGGAGATTCGGTCGTATCCGTCGTCAAGCTAAAACTGCCCGCCACACTCCTGCTCATGGGCAGCTCGTACATTTTGCAGCAGTGCATCGCGCTGCCGCTGGGGGTGCTGGCCGCACTCAAGCAGTATTCCGTATTTGACCAGGTCGTCACGTTTTTTACCTACGTGGGGCTGGCAATGCCCACCTTCTGGCTCGGCCTAATTCTGATCTTCCTCTTCGCGGTGCATTTTAGTTGGTTGCCTGCCGGGCGAGTCGAGGATATATCTCTGCCGGTTTTCTGGAGCCACGACTGGTTCGTTCTGCTCCGCCACGATCCTGGATTGGTCCTTGGAGACCTTGCGCGTCATCTGGTGATGCCCATGTTCGTGCTCATGATCACGGGCATCGCGGGAGACAGCAGATTCATGCGAGGCTCGATGCTCGAGGTGATCCGTCAGGACTACATACGGACGGCCCGGGCCAAGGGCTTATCTCCTCGAGTCGTTATCTTCAAGCACGCCTTCAGAAATGCGCTTCTCCCTATCATCACCAACATCGGTCTGTACCTTCCGGCGCTGATCGGTGGCGCAGTCATTACAGAGACAATCTTTTCGTGGGGTGGGCTCGGATACGTCTACTTCACTTCGATCACCGAGCAGGACTATCCACTCATCCAGGCAATATCTATGATCGGCGCGCTGGCGGTACTTCTTGCCAACCTGCTCACCGACCTGGCCTACGCGTGGGTAGACCCGCGCATCCGCTATGACTGAGTCTGTCGAAAGGGTATACGGACGTGATTGATCCGCAGCACGAGCAACAGGCGATCCTTTCCGACCCGGCGGTCACGCCCATAGCCGGACCGTCCCTGATCGCGCTCCAACAGTTGAAGGACTCCGAAGTCCCGATCGTCCAGCTGGGACAATTTGCGCTAACCATGCGCCGATTCCGGAAGCACAAGCTGGCAATGTTGGGAGCGGTTGTCATTGGTCTGCTCGTCCTCATGGCGATACTGGCCCCCGTGATAAGTCCCGAGACCTTCATCAACTGGAACTATCTGGCGCTCAATCTCCAGCCCCGGTGGACGTTCCCATGGAGCCACGATTGGCGGTACGTCATGGGCACAGATGCGCAGGGCCATTCACTGCTGATGTGGGTTGCGTACGGAGCGAGGGTGTCACTCGCAGTCGGCTTGATTTCAGCCACGCTCACGATGATCATCGCCATCGTGGTCGGGGGCACCGCCGGCTACTTCGGCGGCTGGCTGGACGCGGTGATGATGCGGATCACGGATGTATTCCTGACGCTCCCATTTTTGCCGCTCCTCATCATGCTCAGCTTTTACGTGGGGCACGGAAGCATGTGGTTCATCATCATCATCTTTGGAGTGCTGACCTGGCCAGGAGCCGCTCGTCTCGTTCGCGGGTATTATTTAACGTTTCGAGAACAGGAATTTACGCAGGCGGCGCGCGCCGTCGGCGTCTCAGACTCGCGCATTATCTTTCGACACATTCTTCCGAATGCCCTTAGTCCGGTTATCGTTGCCACCACGCTGGCTGTGGCGGGCTTCATCATCGCCGAGGCCGCCATTGACTTCCTCGGCGTCGGAATCCGACAGCCGACGGTGAGCTGGGGCCTCGCTCTGGCGAACTCGCAGGACTATTTCGGAACCGGCAATTGGTGGTGGGCGCTCTTCCCAGGAATATTTCTTCTTCTCACGACGTTGTCCATCAACTTTTTGGGCGATGGCTTGCGAGATGCACTCGACGTCCGGTCTCGAGGTTGATAGGGCCAGCTCGAATCCGACCGAGAGACTCATCACGGACCTAGGAGCGAACCCGGCTTCGGCCGGGTTCGCTAACGTATGGGAGGAGAAGCGGCGTGACTAGCGGAGGGACGGACTCCATTACAGAACGCCGGCCAGACGGCCAGGCCGTGGCCGATGGAAACATTCTCGACGTCGTCAACCTGTCGGTCCATTTCCGCACCATGGACGGAATCGTTAAGGCGGTCGATGGAGTCAGCTTTAGCGTCGCTACTGGTGCAAGCGTCGGAATCGTGGGCGAGTCGGGATCCGGGAAGAGCGTCACCTCGCTCTCGATCATGCGTCTCATCGATGCTCCCGGCTGGATTGCCGGCGGGCACATTCTGCTGCGAGGTCAGGACATGGTGACCTTTTCAGATCAGCAGATGCAGAGAATTCGTGGCGACGACATCTCCATGGTGTTCCAGGAACCCATGACTGCTCTCAACCCCGTCTACACCGTGGGCGACCAGGTGGCGGAGGTACTCCGGGCTCACCGCGACATGAGCCGCAAGGAGTCGATGGCGCGCGCCGTCGAGCTCTTCAAAATGGTCGGCATTCCTGCCCCTGAGCGCCGAGTTCGGGACTACCCCCACAATCTCAGTGGCGGGATGAGGCAGCGAGTCATGATTGCCATGGCGCTTGCCAACGAACCTGACGTGCTCATCCTCGACGAGCCAACCACAGCCCTCGATGTAACTATTCAAGCTCAGATCCTGGAGCTGGTGAAGAGCCTTCGAAAAGAAGTAAACACCGCAGTCCTGCTCATCACCCATGACATCGGAGTCATCGCGGAGATGGTCGACGAAGTCATCGTGATGTACGGCGGAAAAGTGATGGAGCAGGGGACGGTCGAACAGATCATTCATGATCCAAAGCATCCGTACACCAAGGGCCTCCTTGCCTCCATTCCAGCGGTAGGCATGAAGGGCAAGCGGCTCAACGTGATCTCGGGTGCAGTGCCGAACCCGCTGAACATGCCTCCCGGCTGTCCATTCGCCCCGAGATGCCCCTACGTGATGGAGACCTGTCTCAAAATGCCCGAGCTGAAGAAGATGGACGACGGTCGCCTGGTTTTCTGCTGGCTATACGAGTAATCGGGGCCACGTAACAGGAGCAAGAAGGACACACATGGACCAAGGCACAGGAAGCGCGCCAGTCGACCGAGTGATCCAAAACCATTCCAACGGCGCGGACGACGACTTAATCCTGGACGTTCGCAACCTGCGGACGTATTACCCGGTTCTGGGCGGCGTTCTGCGCAGGCGCGTTGGATGGGTGAAGGCAGTTGATGACGTCTCTTTCGCGATCAAACGCGGAGAGACGCTCGGGATGGTCGGCGAGTCAGGCTGCGGCAAGACGACGGTGGGTCGCTCCATCATCCGACTTCTCAAGCCACAAGCCGGGCAGGTCTTCTTCGAGGGTACGGACATTCTGAAGCTGCCCCGTGACGAGATGAAGCGGCTGCGCAAGGACATGCAAATCATCTTTCAAGACCCTTACGGATCCTTGAATCCGCGCATGCCGGTGGGAGACATCATCGGTGAGGGTCTGATGGTCCACGGCATGAAGAACCGGAAAGAGCGAGAGGAGGTCGTGCAGTACTTCCTCTCCGTGGTTGGGCTCCGCAAGGAATATGTACGGCGCTATCCCCACGAGTTCTCAGGCGGACAGAGGCAACGCATCGGCATCGCACGCGCGCTTGCCTTGAGACCCAAGTTCGTGGTGGGTGACGAGCCCGTTTCGGCGCTCGATGTGTCGATCCAGTCCCAGGTGCTCAACCTGCTCAAGGATCTACAGCAGGAGTTCGGGTTGACCTACCTCTTCATAGCGCACGATCTCAGCGTCGTCGAGTACATCAGCGACCGCGTGGGAGTGATGTACCTGGGCAAGCTGGTGGAGCTTGCCGAGGCACAAGAGCTGTACGCAAATCCTCGCATGCCCTACACGCAAGCGCTACTTTCGGCTATTCCTGTACCGGATCCCACGATCAAGAAACAGCGCATCGTGCTTCAGGGGGACGTGCCGAGCCCCATCAATCCACCCTCGGGGTGCCCGTTCCGCACTAGATGTTGGCTGGCTCAGGACATCTGCGCCGCTCAAACGCCGCCTCTGCGGGAGGTTGAGCCCAATCACTGGGCTGCCTGTCACTTCGCTTAGGGCAACCGGCGTGGCCTCGGGTCACTCCTGAGGTTTACGAGAACGGCGGCTTAAAAGTGCGAACAATCGTGTCGTAGCCGGCGAGCGCGCGCGACGTGAACGGCGGGTTTGGGGCGATTGTTCGGATGTCGTAACTTTCCTTGCGCGTGTTGAAGATCGTGTCTATCTCGTTCATTTTGGTCCCGGAGAAGCGCTCAACTCTCATTGCCGGCCATTGGGCGACTGTCCGATGAAAGTAGACGTAGGTATGCGGATCTCCAGTGATGCGACTCGTTTTTCCGTTCACAAAGGTTAGCGGAAGAGGCCTCACGGCGCCATCCAGCTCCACGGACATGCCGGCCTCGTTCCCGGGGAGAGTGATGTCGAGTACGTACTGGTCCAGTCCCGAGTTTTGAATCGTGTGGCCACCGGATTTCGGAATGCTCCAATTCTGGGGGTACTTGAAGCTGAAACCAAACTGCGGGTCGTTGAATGTGGCATAGCCGATCGGAACAGCTGTAGCTGTTGGTGAGGCGGCCCCGGCCAAGCCGCATCCCGCCAGCACAAGCGTTAGACATATTCCGGCCAAAATTGCTCTCACACTACGCTCCGGCCTTCGGGCCCGCCAAGAACTGTTTGAAACTCTGTACAAGACCCGGCGGCAGCTTTCCGGTGATTAGAGTTCCCGCTGCAATATGGTCTTCGGTCTCCACCGTGCCGCGAGAGCGGAACAGGTTGACGAGATCCGCATCGCCGTACGGTATCTGAACGGTCACGGGTACAAACTGAGCGGACACGGCGTTCAGCAGCTGCTCCTCCAGATTCTCCACACCAGTGCCCTGGAGCGCGGAGATACAGACGGGGGCGTCGAAATATCGATTGAGCGCCACCAGCCGCTCGGGCGCTGCCTTGTCGATCTTGTTGAGAGCCGTCAATCGAGGAGTGTGTTGCACGCCCAGCTCTTCAAGCTCGTCTTCGACCGCGTCAGCTTGTTCGTCGGCCTGAGCATGAGACGCGTCGACCACGTGAAGAATAAGATCCGCCTCCGTGATTTCCTCGAGGGTCGCTCGGAATGCAGCCACCAGATCCGTTGGGAGCTTCTGAATAAATCCGACGGTGTCGGTCAGAAGTACCTCCTGCCCGTTGATCAGCTGATGGCGCCGGGTGGTGGGGTCAAGCGTCGCGAACAGCTGATCGCTGCTGAGCACGTCGGCGCCGGTGAGGCGGTTCATCAGCGTTGATTTCCCGGCATTGGTGTAGCCGACCACGGCTATGACCGGGATCCCCGAGCGGCGACGCTGTCGACGTTGCAGGGATCGCGTCTCTCTGACCCGTTCGATGTCGTGCTCCAACTCGGAAATTCGGTGCCTCATGCGCCGTCTGTCCGACTCGAGCTTGGTTTCTCCGGGCCCTCGAGTGTTGATGCCGCCTCCCAGCCGGGAGAGCTCGACTCCCCGCCCGCTAAGGCGTGGCAATCGGTATCGGTATTGTGCGAGCTCCACCTGCAGCCGGCCCTCTCTGGTCCGCGCGTGTTGCGCGAAAATATGCAGGATTAGCGCCGTTCGATCGAGTACCTGCACGTCCAGTACTTCTTCCAGAAAGTGCTGCTGCGCAGGTCGTAGCTCATCGTCTGCAATGACGGCGTCGAACCGCAATGAACTCTTTTCAGCCTTGAGCTCTTGCAGCTTGCCCTTGCCGAGATAGCTGCGCGGATGGACCTCGTGGAGGTGTTGAGTGACCTCTCCTACAACGTCAATCCCCGCTGTCGCGGCGAGACGCGTTAGCTCCGCAAGAGATTCATCGGCGGCCCAGCCAGAGTCGTCGGTCTCTGCTGCCAGTAGAACCGCTCGGAGGGGCTGGTGTGACGTCGAGGTGAGATGTGGCATGAGGTTCAGCCAAGAAAAATGGCAGCCCGAGGGCTGCCTCAGACGCGCTTACTTGACACTGTCATTATACCAGCGTTTCTCAGCTACCAGGTGTAGATCGTGTCTGTTTGGGTGGTCGGCGCTCCGGCCGGTCCGGATGCCGGGTACGTGAGGTGGTAGGCGACTCGCATGAAGCTGCCGAACTTCGCCAAACCTTTCGAGCTTTGCCCGTACACCGTCCGTTCCGTCTGGCCGATGACGACGTACCGCACGCCGTACTTGCGCAGCAGCGTTGCCGCGGTCTGCGGGTTTGAGGTGGAGTACATGGTGCCAACATCGGCAACGCGAGTGCCAATCTCGGGATCCGAGCCGCGCCATTGATACTCGTGGCCTTCCCAACCCATGACCGCCGACAGCCCAGTGAAGCCGGCAATCCTGCCGAACTGAGCCTGGAACTCGTCTCCATGAGTGGCGTTCCCAATTGCCTCCAGCTCTACAGTTTTTGCCGGTGCATGAGCTATCAGCCAGCGCACCATGCCATAGTCTCCTGGATTGTCAATCTTGAGTGATGCCAGCGCGTCGAGGCTATTCGCCGTGCCCGCTTGAGCTGTGGAATGAGGAGCGTCCCAGGTGTAGACACCTCCGGCAACAACGGCTGCCGCCGTCACCCCGAGCACTACCCATCCGAGTTGAGTCGAGAAGTAGGCGCGCAACACCTCCCAAGCGCGGTACGCGGAGTAGGAGGCCGCGAGCCCGAGGAGCAGCCACGCCTGATAGTCAAACTTGAACACCGTGTTCATGCGGTAGTCCGTGCCGCCTTGAAATACGTCCTTCAGATAGACGACCTCAGGTACCGCCGCGGCTAAACAGCCGGCAGCGATGAGGAGTAGAGCCATGGCGTCCGACCTGTTCGGCTCCGGTGTGTTGAGTACGCGGTAGAGCAGCAGCAGGGCACCCGCCCCGACCCC
>CAAGKR010499654.1_pt1 | contig 10254 bp, 11 predicted proteins | sample 2556971 | NCBI WGS metagenome assembly CAAGKR01 (sample SAMEA5207829, study PRJEB30636) | soil metagenome | biome: forest; feature: boreal; material: soil | place: USA | collected 2011-09 | depth 1 m
CCGAGCCTCCGGTAGCAGCGCCGGTCGCTCCCCCGCCGCCCCCGCCGCCGGCCACGAGAAGCCTGTCGCCGGGCGACAGGCCTGATGTTCGCGGCGATGTGCGCACGTCCGAGGCCCCCCCACCACCGCCGGCACCGCCGCCACCGCCGTTGAAACCTCCACCGTCCCCGCGGCCACCCACCTCGACGTAGAGCGTCTCCCCTGGGGTCACGCTCAGGTCGCCGCTTACTTGCGCCGCAGCGCCGCCGGCTCCGCCCGCGCTCCCCCCGCTTCCGCCGACGGCGAGGACGTGCACGCTGAAGACTCCCGCGGGCACCGTGAACGTCTGCTCGGCACCGGAGTACGTGAAGGTGTGGCTGGTCGCCTGCGCGCGCGCCGCGGGGGCAATCAGCACGCAGGCAAGAGCGCAGAGTGCAGAGAGCGCCGCCCTGCGAGCGTGTCGCCCGCACCGCACTGACGCAGTATCGGCATCAACCACTACCAGCGCCCGTCGGGGGAAATTCGCATTGGCGCCCGGCGTCATCCGATCGTCGAGCAGCCGCTCTGACGCGCCGCTTAGAAACTCCATCTCCGCACCCTCCCATGATACAGGTCTCGCGGGGCGCGGCGCGAGCCGAACCCAGAGACTGTGACGACCGCGAAGAGTCGCTCTTGTCCCGTTCTCACCGTGTTATGGCCTACCCGCAGGAGGATTTGGCGATGCAACTGGTGCTTTACCCCCAAGGCGTGGATTCGAACCTGCCGGGCCGCCTTCGTCAGCCTCGTCTTGTACAGCGTCGAGCAGCGCCGTGCTCTCGATCGCGACATTAGCATCGGCAGACCAACCACTCGTCGTTCTGCTCGATTAGCATCGCGCCGACCAGACGGATCACCGAGACGTTCTCGGGGAGATCCCGACGACGTCGCTTCGACGGCCGATCTGGCAGTTGATGCGCTCGAGGGGATTCGTGCTGCGCAACTTCGGCCCGTGCACCTCGGGAAGGCGTAGAAGGCCAGCAACGCCTCCTCGGCGTCCTCGAGCTGGCGGCAGCCCTGGGCGCTCGATCACCTGGCCCATGCGCTGGCGCGCCTGCTCGCCGCTCTCGGCCTGCAAGAGTTCGCGCGGCGACGGAGACGAGCCCGCGCAGGGAGGTCGGCATAGTGCACCGGGCAACGCTGCGAGGGGCCGGCCATGCCGCACTCGATCGCGTGCTGCAGGCCCTCGTGCTGAGGCGGCCAGGCGCACGCCGGCTAGTTCGCGGGCCCGCAGCGAGCGCAAAACTCGACCCAGAAGGCCTCGGACTCGCTCTCGCCGAGCTCAAGGCTCAGGCTGCGATGGCGCCGGCGCTCAAGGTCGATCAGCCGCTGGTCGCGGTGGGGTCCGTTGCGGTATGTGGCGTGGCGTGTGAAAGGTGGCCCGCAGCCGCTCGGGTCGCTTGCGGGAGCCCATCCCGAGCCGGCCGTCGGGCGCAGGCTGATCGGCCCCATCTGGTCGAAGCTGACCACCACCCCGTTAGCGGGCGCCTTGGCGTAGAGCGCGAGCACGCGCGCGGCCTTGGCCTCTTAGTCGGGGTCGGGGCTGGCTTTCCACGTGCGCGTGCGCTGAAAGACAAGCCGGCCGCCTGAAGAATGCGCCCCAGATGCGCCGGAGAGACCTCCACGACCTGCTGCTCCCGCAGATAGCGCGCCAGGCGCTTCAGCGACCAGCGCGTCGCCGGAACCCCGACGGTGTCGGGACGGGCACCGGCCACCGCGATAATCCGAGCACGCTGCTCGTCGGTGATCCGGCGGGGACGCCCGCCCCGCTTCTCAGGGTCCAGCGAACTGAACCCCTGCTCGTTGAACGCGTGAATGACCTTGCGGACATGGGACTCGTCCGTGCCGACCAAGGCCGCGATCTGCCGAGGACTCATCTTCGTCGCCGACGCCGACGCGATCAACGCGCTCGCGCTTGACCTCCGAGGCGGCCTTGCGGGATAGCCGCTTGAGCCTGTTGCCCTCCTCGGGCAACGAGTCCCTGACGAAAACCGATGGGGAACGCATCATCACCTCCATGATCGGGGTGCGTTCCTCTTCGCCGTAAACCAGCGATTTCCGGTCGATCGATACGAGACGCGGCACTAGGCGATCACCAGCGCCTTGGAGCGCACGTGCGCCCGCGCGCACCTTGACGTGCTTGACGTCCAGCTACAGGTACCGATAAGAGCCTTCGAGCGGTCGCTCGCGGAAGATGGCCGCGTGCTCGTCCAGTCCCCTGCACAGCGCGCTCACGCGATCCTTGGTCGGTCATGCCGGCGATGCCTTAGCTGCTTGGCCAGGCGGTCTGCCTTGCGCGTGGGGGCGGTTCACATAGGCCTCGAGCACGGAGATCGGCTTGTGTCGATGTTCGACCCCGACGCGCGCCCAATCCGCAAGGGCAAGCTCGGCAAGCCCAACGAGTTCGGCTACGTCGTGCAGATCTGCGAGGTCACGCAGTACACCCAGCGTGGTGCTCGCGGATTCATCCTGCCCGCCTCAACCAAGCTGGGCGGCCGCGTCGCACAACGCCGCGGCCGTTTTGGTTCAGTCGTTATCCGGGGCAAGTAACTAATGCTGATGCCGTCGCCAGGGTGTTGGCGGGCAACCGGTGATTTGTGCGGCTCGCTCTGCCCAAGCTTCTCTGCGCCGGCCGGTTATGGGACAATCCTCGGGAGAAAGCCGGGGGACTGAGGCGACCGTCGCCTCCGCCTTGACGAGCCAAGTCGAAGCGATGGAGGTGCGCCCGGATAAAGAAGGTTCGCGGTCGCGCTCGGTCAATCAGGGGCCAGCACGCCGAGCAGGACGCCCCACGCTTCCACGGTATCCAGCCAACACTTCGCTGTCTGGCACCGGTCGGTCGGCCTTGCTGCCCATGAAATACACGCCCGAAGCACCGTCGCTTGCACCTGGGTGACTGATCAGAAGACGATCTAAGTACTTCAGCCAAAAGAAGCTGAGCACGGTCAGCTTCTCTAAGATCAGCTGAAGAGAGGAGCGCTTGCGCGGCAAGCTGCGAGCAAAGTAGCATAGCGACCAAAGTAGCGCGCTGCTTGGCCCCGCACACATCCCTCTGTCGATCTCCTTGAACATCCGAAACAAGCGTCGCTGGCCGATTTCGGTCCACCGCGTGAAGTCGTACGGGCCCTCATGGACTTGCTGCATGAAGGGTGTCTCTGCATACACCAAGCCGCCGGGGCGGAGCACGCGGTAGATCTCATCAACCACCTGTGATGGATCGAGAACGTGCTCGAGAACAGCCTGCACGACAACACCGTCAAAGGCCCCATCTGCGAACGGAAGATGATGTCCATCGCAGACCACCGAGACGCGCGGCCCAAAGTACACGTCTGTCTCGACAACGTCGATGTCCGGTGACTCGGTTAGCGTCGAGATCCCCACACCGAGCGCGCCACCACCCACCACGAGCACCATCGGGCGACGAGTCGCTGCTTGGAGAAGTAATTCTTGGAGGAAAGCTTCGTAGCGCTTAGGAGTTCCAATCGATAGGGTCATTGCGGGGATGAGGCGACGAATGGCCTGCCTTTTGCGAGTCGGGCGAGAGACAACGAAAGCGCGAGCAACTATCTCCTCGGCCGAGAAGACACTCAGGGTCCCATCAACGAGAACCGGTACTCCATCGGCAACAGGATAACGGTGGTTGCGGTCTGCGGTCGAGAGTGCTCCGTCACTCCATTGAAGTCTCTCTCTCGTGACGGGGCATCGTAGGAAAGCGACAGCCACTCTGAGCTTCGCGTCTGGGGACGACGCAGAGGTAACACGAGCATCACTCACTTGTGCACCAGCATACCATTGTTGGCGGCCTGGTAACAACCGCAAACGCTCAACGCCGCTGATCTTGGGGCTCGCGCACCCTGACCGGCTGTGCCGTTCGCGGTGGCACCCGGCTCAGCTGGCCCCCGGTCGGTGCCATTCGATGCTGTCAACTATCGGGGCTTGACAGTGCATAGATTAGTGGCCCACCAACCGCTCGTGTGACGGCCGGTTGAAAACGCACCCTCTTCGATCTCTCTCCGTCTCTCGTTGGCTCGCTCCCGCTCGGCGGAGAGGGGCTGGCGCGGCTCAAGCCCGGATTTCGGTCGATTTGGCGAGCTGAGCTCGAAGGCCAGGCCTTCTGAGTCCCTCTGCAGCCCTGGACGAAGGGCCCGAAGGTGATCGGTCAGGCGATCTTCGGCCGGCTCGGCGCTCGCTCGGGCGCCGAGCTCCTTGTCGCACAAGCGGTAGAGTCGCCCTTCAGGGGGAGGATCCGGCGTGATGGACCAGGCGATCGGTCATCGTGACGGCGAGGACCTCATCGCCGAAAGTGTCAAGGAGATCTCCCCCCAGGCGGAGAACGGCTTGTTGGAGGTGACGATCATGCTGGCGCGCTCGCAGCGGGCGGAGACCAGGCTGAAAATGGGGTTGGCGGCTTCGGGGTGAAACGGCATGTAGCCCACCTCGTCGATCTATGCCGACGTCGGCATGGTTGGATCTGGGCCCACAGCGCGACGAGCAGGGGGATGAAGGAGAGGCGGCGCGGCGTTGCGGCGATTCGCGTGGCGAGGTTGGCCACCCACTCTCTGGCCAGCAAATGACCTTAGCCTGCGACTATCTCCTGCGCCCTTGCCGTTTTGGAGGATCGCATGTGCCCGGTCGTTCAAGTTGCGCGACTAGTCGCTTGGCGATTCATTCGGAGTCGGCGCGGCGCGTGACCTGCTCGTATTGGGTACGAGCGCGCCAGGACGGGGCCCATGCCTGATACCGTCACACGTTAAGGTGCATGACCTCGCCAAGGGGCCAAGGTTGGCAATCGTCCTGTGGAAGGGCGACATAGGCGGAGCAGAGATGCTTTTTGCCCGGCTTGCTGAACGGTTGCGTGGATTGGGGGCGGATGTGAAAATCGTCTTCGTAGGGACGCCGTGTCCCCTCGCTGAGCGCCTTTCCGGTATGGGCGTGCCGTATCTGACCCTCGGCTTTGGACGCGGGCGGGGAGTGATTTGGCACCCTCGTCAGTATGCTGCAGAGGTTGCTCGTAGCGGCCCAGACGGCGTGCTGTTAGTCGCTCGTGGCTTCATCGCAAGCGCGCTGCGTTTGGGCGGGTACCGCGCGCCGATCGTCGCTGTCGAGCATGGCGCGCTGCTCGACCGGGCTGGCAGTCCACGGCCTCGCCAACTCCTTCGGCGAATCGGTGCCGTCAGCGGGGCGTGGGCAAGCGACGTGGAGGTTGGCGTGTCCGAGTTCATGCTCGACGAGATGCGACGACACCCCCATCACGCTCGCGACATCCGGCTCATCCGCAACGGCATCGATCCCTCCGTGTATGCCGCCACCAAGACCTCGCGGTCTAACGCAGAAGCTCGAGAGCCCGTCGTAGCCTTCGCCGGTCGCCTGATCCCTGGCAAGGGAGCAGATTGCCTGATTCAGGCGGTGGCGCGCCTCGAGTCGATTCGTCCGATCAAAGTGCGCATCGCCGGCGACGGTCCTGAGCTCGCTCGACTTGAAGCGCTGGCTCGCTCCTTGGGTGTCGCGCATGCGGTCCAGTTTCTTGGTCGCGTTGATAACATGCCGGCGTTCTGGCAGGCGTCCGATGTCGTCGCGGTGCCCCCCGATACATTCACCGAGTCCTTCTCGATGGTCACACTCGAGGCGATGAGCTGCGGAAAGCCCACTGTCGCGACTCGTAACGGCGCCATTCCCGAGCTGGTCCTCGACGGTGTCACCGGAACGGTCGTGACCTCGGGAGACGTTGGCGCTCTCGCAGAGGCATTACTCACCTATGCAGAGCAACCCGCGCTGCGGCTCGCGCACGGCGCGGCGGCTCGGGTGCGGGCGATCCAGCGCTACCACATCGATGACTGCGCACGAGCGTACCTCGCATTGTTTCATGAGCTTGCTAAGAGTCGTCCTGGGGGAGCGTTGGCCAGATCGCTGAAGCAGTTACGTTCTTCGTCACCGTCTCGCCGATCGCGGCCGAGGACGAGATCGTAGTCCGCCAGCTGTGCAACACCGTCGCGCCCTCTGCAGCACCGAGGCAGTCTCTCTCCGGCCTCGGACGCACTCTGCGAACGCCTTCTGACACAGTCCGTTAGCTTCGGGCGATATGCGTCCCAGATGTGCTGCACCGTCGCCCGGCGGCCGCCTCGCGCGCTGGCCCTCGAGCGCGGCAGGCCTGTGCGCCTGCCCCGGCGGGCTGAGTCTGAGCTCGTGGCCGCCCGCTCACCATGCCCGACCTGTTATCTGAACCGACTTCTTGGCTCACGTATCATTGCAGCCATGAGCGGCGCCACAACGAAGGTAGAGGAGAACGACCCCGTTGATCGATGCACGGTCCATCACTTCGGGCCTGATCCAGCCTACGTCGGCGGTATGGGAAGCGTTATCCGAGTGCTTACCGAGCATCGGGTCGGCGGCGACGTGGTCGTGTGCCATCCGACCTGGAGACCAAATTCACGGTTCGCAAGCTGCCGCCTCATCCCAATAGCGGCGATCGAGATACTCAGAATGCAAACATCGGACATCGCGCATGTCCATCTGGCGGAAAAGGGCTCTTTCGTTCGCGAGGGTGCTGTAGTGCTGCTCGCGCGGTTGCGAGGCGTCGTAACGGTCGCCTCCATCCACGGTTCCTCGTTTCTTCCATTTGCCCGTCGACATCCGCGGCTGGTATCTTTCGTGCTCAAAGCCGCGCATCTCATCACTTGTCTCGATCCAGGTGTCCTTGACTTCGTGCGGCGCAGTGCGCCGCTGGTTCGGGCCGAGCTTGTGCCGAATCCAGTGCCCATGGACAACGGCTCACCTGGTGCCGATGAGACCGACGAGATCGTTGTTTTCGCTGGCGAGATTGGGGCAAGGAAGGGCGCGGACGTGCTGTGTCGTGCATGGTCGCAAGTGGCCGCGTCTCGCCCAGAGGCTCGGTGCATCATGGTCGGACCCATCAGGGACTTTGTTGTGCCACAGACCGAGCGCATCGAAGTTCGCCCACCAGTGGATGCAGCGGCCATCAGAGATCTCTTTCGTTCGGCGCGGGTGATCGCATTGCCATCGCGGGCAGAGGGTATGCCGATGGCACTGACCGAGGCAATGAGCAGCGGGCGCCCGTTCGTAAGCACGCCCGTTGGCGGGATCCCGGAGCTTGCGCGGGGAAATGGGATTCTCGTGCCGGTGGACGACGACATTGCCCTAGCGAAAGGTCTGATCGATTTACTGGCAGACCGGCAACTCGCGCGGACGTTGGGCGAGCACGGCCGGCAGTTTTGTTTGGCAACGCGGAGCGTAGAGGTCTTGGATGCACGGCTTCGGGAGCTGTACAGGGCAGCGCGTCGCGCGAATTTGGCTTGATGGGGTCATCGCTATCGCCTGGCGCGGCGCGCTACATGATTATGACTGGGCTGAAGCGAACCAGTCGAGAAGCCCCGGAGCGTTGACAGGTCGCACGCCCCTACCCCGGCGCCGGAACGCGACCCTGGAGGCGGTGCGCCAGTGACTGGAAGTGAGTCAGCCGCGTCGCGACGATGCGCGCGGGCCAGATGAGAAGCCGGTGGAAGGAGCGGTCGTAGGTACGCGGATAGAGAACCACCTCGCCGCCGAATCCGAGCTTGAAAAGCGCTGTCCCAAGATAGTCCGACTTTGGCAGCTCTGCACCGGCCAGTACTGCCCGCGCCACGGACTCATCAATTCCGTCAAGATCAAAGTAGCGGTAGCCACGCTCCCGCGCCCACTGCATGGCGCTCCATTCCGCGATCTCGTTTGGATGCATCCTCGTACTGCGGCGACCCGACCAGCCGCCCAGCTTGCTTACCACGGTATCGCCGTAACCGATGATCATCACGCCGGACAACACCTCGCCATCGTGTTCCGCCAGCAGCAACTCCGCCCGTTGACCCTCGCCGAACTGCCTGAGGATCTCGGCACAATGCTCCACTGGATAAGGCCCAAATCCTTGACGTCGGCTCGTTTGAGCGAGCAGCTCACCGAATGCGGCCAATCCAGAGACACCGGCGGCGCGGACGACAATCCCCTTACGGGTCGCCTTGCGAATGTTGGATCGAGTGGAAGAGCGCATGCCGGCAAGGATCTCGTCGTCCGAGCATCGCAGGTCGATGCGAACGCTGGCCGCCGGCGAAGCGTGCATGTCGCTGACGACAAAACCGTACTCGCGCAGGATCGGTTCCATGTCATTGCGACCAACCGGCGGCTGGACCTTGACGTACAGGATGCGTTCGCGGCGTGCGAAACTTGCGAGACCGTCCAGCAGGGCACAGAGCGTGGCAGGATCGCTATCGCGTAGGAGTGGGCCACGCGGGCAATAGCCGATTGCCCCTGGCCCGATCGGGCGCACAAGGAGCTGAGCGCCTCCAGCGAACTCCCCGTCCTGCTGCACTCGAAGCCGGACCGGGCGCCATCCACGCTTGGCCTTGACCTGCGACCAGAGGCTGGTCTGGAGATGGTGTCCCCCGGGCACCAAATCGACGAACGCGTCCCAATCGGGATCGAGCGGCGCCCAGGAAACGTCCACACGGGCGCCCGGGCCACGCCGCGAACTGACCCCTGCATGCCCGGTGAGTTCAGATGGCCTCATATTGCGAGTCTCCCCTCAAGAGACATCGTATGGTTCGCTACATCGGTAGCTGACAGTTGTTCCTGTCCACTGCGCCAATGCGTTAGCACGGGGGGTCTGCTCCATGGTGCGCAGGCGCCACCATTCTGCCACTTCGCGTGGCAATGCCACCCAGACATCCTCGCGATGCGAGATCGCGTCGAGGATCTCACGATATGCCTCGCCGGTCACAGGTCTGCCGAGATAGTCGGCGTCAGGATGCGTTAGGAGCTGGAAGAGGCCGTTGCAGGCCACGATCCGTTCCAGCTGCTGCCGCCAGAGTACGCTGTCTCGGTGGCCGAGGAGGTTGAACAGCGTGTGGTCTTGCGGGGCAGTGTAGGGTAGCTCAACGACATCGCCGTGAAAGAAGGGCCACACGGTTGCGGTGCCGCCCGGAATCGGCTCGTAGGGATCGGAGTGGGGCATCGTGCAGTCGTAGGAGAATGGGAGCTCAGCGAGCCACTCGACGACTCGATGAGTCGCGGGCGAGCGAAATCCGACGGCACCGAGACGCTCGGCGGCCTCTCGCAGCAGCGGAAGTTGCCCCTCGAACGCGTCGCGCGAGGCGAACAGCGAGCGGTCGTGGTGGATTGCATGTGAACCAATCTCGTGTCCTCGGCTCGCGAGTCGGCCGACCTTGGCCATGTCGATCGGATACCAATCGCTAACGATGTTAAACGAGGATCTGAAACCGTATTGCTCCTCCCATTCGGCGACGGTAGTAGCCCGGGCGAGTCCGTCTTCAGACTCGACGTCATGCGTGAGGAGCACAGCCGCCTTCGCGCCCTTGGGCCAGAACCAGGGGAATCGCAGACTGTCCACACCGCGCTCCAGTAGGGCCTCGGCGATCGCGATCCGAAGGAGGTCGGCGCCGGCGACCTCGAATGGCCACGCTGGGAAGACCGGAGCATCCTGGAGCCTTATGAGCCTTCGGCGCAGGCCGAGCTGAACTGAGCGTGGAATGAAGCGCTTGACTCTGTAGAAGAGCTCCAAGACGGGCGTTGGCAGCCCGCGCGTACTCTGATCGCGGCGCCAGCGTTCGAAGGCAAGTAGCTCGTACCACGCTGCAGGATCCCGCCCAGCCAGCTGTCCGGCACGCCGTTCCAGCGCCTCCCAGCGTTCATCCCGCCAGTGCACGATGAGTGCACTGTCGGTTGCGCTCAGCAGGGCGGCCTCTGGCGCGGCCACGAAGGGACCTATAGTCCTCGCGAGTGTGCTTTCCGTAGAATCACCTTTACGTTCGATGGTGGCCATCAGGCGATGAAACGATATGCGAGTGCGCCTATCGTGCGTCCCATAAGCACGGGCGTATGCTTGATCGTCTGGGCGAGGAGTCGTCCCGGCTCGAGCGTGTGGGGAAGCAGCCCGACATCGGTGGCGGAGTAGTAGGCCGGACGCTCCTCGCCGCCCCAGCGTGCCTTGTACTCGCGCAGCGACGTATTACGCAGATCGGTGACGCCGAAGTCCATCGACTCCACGCCTCGCGCGGCGATCCGATCGAATGCGGTCACGAACATAAGAAAGTTCGTGCGCAACCGCCACGTCGCCGAATCTGACGCGCCGTACTTGTACACGGCATGACGACGGTCGACGAGGAAGACGCCGTTGGCCACCAGCTGCTCGCCGAGATACACGCCGATCGTCAGCGCTTCGTCTCGCTCGTGCAG
>CAAGKR010209669.1_pt1 | contig 10251 bp, 9 predicted proteins | sample 2556971 | NCBI WGS metagenome assembly CAAGKR01 (sample SAMEA5207829, study PRJEB30636) | soil metagenome | biome: forest; feature: boreal; material: soil | place: USA | collected 2011-09 | depth 1 m
AAGGCCCCCACCCGTCCCCGCATCCGCCCCTTGTCCCTACAGGACGGGGGGCCACGCCATTACGATATTCGGTTGTCAAAGATCATTAGGGTCGCGATCAATCGCGTCCTTACACTGACCCTAAGAATGTGTGCCAGGAGCTTACAACCTCACTTCAATGCTGGCATTTAAGGTATAGGGCGTTTGAAGAACAAATGGTTAATGGTTCCGCTCCACGTACTCATAGCTCCTGACATTTCCCACCCGTCTTTTCCAAGCAAAGCAAGATAATCGGAAAGAGTTATACGTTTCCAATCAGGCAATTCCTTGCCGTTCACGAATTGGGGAGCCATCTTGGCCTGATTTATTCCAAAATAGCCAAGTTGAACAGTCAAATATTCCCATCTTGCCATCTTATCACCCCTCGTTTTGTTTTTTCATGGCCTCCAGCGCGCGTTTGAACTGGAAGCGGTTTTCAAGCAGGGGTAAGTCCATGTGGAACGTCTTTGGCCCGATAGCCTCCACTTTAGAGGTGATGGTGGTTAGCGTGTCGCTTGCCAGAGCATCGATCACGCTTTTCGAGAGGCTTTCGAGGGTGTTGGCCTCCATGACCGATGGGATGCCGGAGGCTCTGGCTATACCGGCCAGGTCGGTGCCGGTGGCGGTGGCCGTGGGGAAGCCGCCCACGGAGAGCAGGCTTTCGTTATCGAAGACGATATGTAACAGGTTGCCCGGCTTGTAACGCGCCATCGTGCTGAGGGTTCCCAGGTTCATAAGCAACGAGCCGTCGCCGTCGAGGACGATTACCTTGTGCTGTGGCATTGACAGGGCGATGCCCAGACCCATCGAGGAGGCCAGCCCCATAGCGTGTTCGAGATAAAAAAAGTTGGGACGATGGCCGATAGTGTAGAGTTCGGCGGCCACCGCGCCCATGATGGTGACGACAATACGGTTTTCCAGTTCAGGGTAAATTGCCTGTAAAGCATCGATGCGCAGCATTTCTTAGTCCTCCCACATCAGTTCGCGAGGCAGCAAAATGGCTACCGGGTGCAATGATGACTGCGCGAGCGTTTGCGCATCTTTGATGCGGCGCGGGATGTCACTGGCGTTGTTGAGATGCCAGGTATGGATATTCATGGCGCGCAGGATTGGCTCGGTTACAGCGCCGCCCTGGGTCTGCCAGGGGTCTTTTTCGCCAAAATGCCCGCGATAACTGATTACCATCAGCAAAGGGATTTTGTAGAGGAAGGCCAGCGAGACGATGGGGTTGATGGCAGCGAGGAAACCGTGATTTTGCATCAGCAGGGCCGAGTTGACTCCGGCCAGGTGCGCTCCCGCCGAGATACCGATGCCCTCCTCCTCTTTAGCGAGGCGAACCAGCGTCATATCGGGGTCTTCGTCTGCCATACGAATCAGGTGGACGAGCCATGTTTCGGGAAGAGCCGACATGATCTTGATATCGCAAGCTTTGAGCGCATCGTAGATCAGCCGGGAATTAGTGGCTGAAACGGGCATATGATCCTCCAGGTAGCGTGAAATCTAAAGGGTCGTGCCAGAAAATATCATGCTAACCTTTAGTATAGCACAATGCGCGACCGACCATTTCAGTTGACCAGGGCGACCAGCAAACCAGCAAAATATTGCTTTCAAAATAGGTAGAGCTATGCTATACTTCATCTAAAGCTAGAACACCTCCAGTGTATCTGTTGCTGCAAGTTTCTAAACGGGGGAACGAAACTTGTCACTCGAAGGCAAATCGCCCCGATGGATGTGAGTAAGATCACGATTGTGGTAAATAACGCATCAGGGCGTTAGAACAACAGCAACTGGCTGCGAAAAAGCAGATGTGGGAGACCGTCGCGCAGTGCCCCGATCTGACCTCCGAGCAGCGCGCGGAGGTCGTCAAGGCCCTTGAAGATTATGGTGACTCCTGTCTTATCCCGTAATGGCTGTCCACATGATGCCTGGTACCTTCAAGGGCGATGGCGCGGCATCGAATGCCACGAGTTTTGGGAAGACCTTGCGCGCGGTTTTGCCCTGCGTGACGAACCAGGTAGGTTTGGGAGTAGCGCGGAACGGGCCGCGCAATACAGATTTTTGTGGGTGCGCGAACATCAGCGTGTTATGCACCACGCCTGTGCCGGACTGGATATCGTGGAGCGGATGGCCGGGGAACGCGCCCCAGGTGGTTGTGCCGAAGGCAAAGCCTGTGCCGGCCCAGTAGTTGACGCCGATGCTGCCGTAGCGCAGGTTCGCCACCGCTCGCTCGACTGCCTCTTTGATCTGTGGGTCTTTAAGCGATTTCGGGTGTACCAGGATGGTCGCGTTGAGCGTTCCCCACAACTCATTGTTGCAAAAGGCGATGGCGCGGTCGATGTACTCAACCACGTTGCCTGCTTCGAGAGGTGTCTCGGCAAAGAGTCCGCAAAAAGCTTCGGTGGTGAAGCAGACATCATCGCTGTTCTGCGAGTCAACGCCGGGTATCAGTGTCCAGGGAAGCTGGTCGGTCGCGGCCATGCCGAATTGCTCGGCCTCGGGATGGTCAGCAATGAAGGCGCGCTGGCGGTCCTGCGCGCCGGGGTAGTAGGCATTGCGTGGTGGCACCTGTTTCAACATTTCGCGCATCTGTTGCAGGAGTTGTTCGCGCTGCTGCCACCCGCTGTGCTGGATAATCACGCGCGTGGCGTTGCAGTTGAAACCGGCATTATTCGTCAGCATCGTTACCAGGTGTTCGGCCTGGTAGCTCAGGTCGGCGCTGCTCCAGGGGCCGGGAACGACGATAACCGGGCTGACATTGCCCAGTTCGCCGGTGATACGCTTATGAAGCAGGGGTTCATGATTGGCTTTATGCGCGGCTCCCTCCGGCCCGGCGCCAAAGACGATAGCGTCGAAGGTTTTGTCTGAACCGGTAATGTGTATCTCGTCCACCAGTTCGGAATTGCACAGGTACGCGCCCTCCGACGCTCCACCGTACACGACGCGCAAAAAGCCGGGTTCGATCAACGCCCGGAAACATTCGCTGAGCAATAGGCCGATATAGGCGTTGACCGGGTTCATTTTTATGATCACTACCTGGTCTTCCTCGAACAGCTTGTAGAGAATATCCAGTGGCGCGATGCTCGATACATTACCCGCGCCCAGCACCAGCGCCACTTTGCCCTCGTGGTTTTTATCGTGATATATTTCAGCCTGTGTCTGTCTCATGGTATCGGCGGTCACGCCCGGCTCCATCCACATTTCGGCGGTCACGCCCATAAAGAAGATACGGTCATAGGTGGTGAGCGGGAAAACCTGCGCCACAACCTGCCCATCGGGCCGCGTGGTGACAGGTCCCGGAATTTTAGGATGCCCGGTTTCAGCGATCTCATCCAACGCCTGGCGCAACTGGCGCAGGCTCTTCATCACAGGCCATACGCCCGCGCCCCATTCTTCGGCTACGGCAGGCCCATCGGCGGGGATGCCTTTGGCCTTGACCGAGGCATCAACCCAGCGCGGCGCAATGGCATTGAAATCTCGAATGAGTCTGTCGAGAATGACGATGCGCTCGTTTACCGGCAGAGCAACCCAGGTGTTTTTGCGCGCCTGCAATTGCTGCAATGCCGCGTCGATTTCCTCCCGCGAGGATGCCGAAATACTACTTGAAGCGGTCGGAAACTGGGGGGAACCATGTTTGATGTCGATGGTCATGTTGCATATCTCCCGTACTCCCGCAATCCTTGCAGGGAGCGCTGGTAATAAAAGTGATAAAAGCGCGGCTCGTAACGCCTATTATACAACCAATTAGTTATTGTCTGCTGATGGCGTTATGTGGTGGCGAGAAATTGTTTTACTCATACGAAGCAAGCTGTATAGTACTCCTGAGCAGTGATAACTTTTTAATGTCAAAAATCATAGCCCGGTTGAAAAGAGCTAACCAACGAAAGCAAAATAAAACACAAAAGTAGGTTGCTAACTTCCCTCAATTTAGCATAGAATATATATATCCTTACTTTTGTGCTGGAAGGCGCTAGTTTTTTTATTGGAGGCCCTCGTTGGACCAGGATTCATTGAAAACGATTGAAGACGTGCAACGGGCGATGTTTGCCCAGAACTATATAGCCGATCGGAGTCTGGCAACGACGGTGTACCTGGCGCTCAAGAGACGCAAGCCGCTTTTGCTGGAAGGCGAGCCAGGTGTAGGCAAGACTGAGATCGCGAAGGTGCTGGCTGCTATCCTCAACACGCGCTTGATCCGTTTGCAGTGCTATGAAGGCATTGATGTCAGTACTGCCGTGTACGAGTGGAATTACACGCGCCAGATGCTGCATATTCGCATGATGGAGTCGGGCGGTGCCGGTAGCCAGGAAGAACTCAAGGAGATTTTCGGCCCCGACTTCCTCATTCAGCGCCCGCTGTTGCAGGCTATCGACCCGGCCAATACTCAGGCACCCGTGCTGCTGATCGATGAACTTGATCGCAGCGACGAAGAGTTTGAGGCTTACCTGCTCGAACTGTTGTCCGATTTCCAGATCACCATTCCCGAAATTGGCACGATTTCGGCTGTGCAGACACCCATCGTAATTATCACCTCTAACCGCACGCGCGAAATTCACGACGCGCTGCGGCGGCGTTGTCTGTACTACTGGATCGACTTCCCCACACTGGAGAAGGAATATCAGATTGTGCTGGCGCGTATGCCCGATGTGCCAGAACGCCTGGCGCGGCAGGTGTGCGCTTTTGTGCGCGAACTGCGCAGCTCCGACCTCTTCAAGGTTCCCGGCATCGCGGAAACGCTCGACTGGATCAGTTCGCTGCTCGCGCTCAACCAGATGGAACTGGTCGAGGGGCCGGTGCGCGATACGCTGGGCGCGCTGCTCAAATACCAGGATGACGTACTCAAGGTGGGCGGCAGCGAATTTACGCGCATGTTGAAGAAGGCCACGGGAGTTTCCTGATGAGTACGCAGCCACAGGAGAACCGCGATTACCGCGCGCTTGAACCGCTCACGCCAATCGAGATCGAGCGTGGCAAGCGCCTGCTCTACCGCCTCACGGAATTCGGGCGTATCCTGTGGGAGGTCGGTATCGACGTAGGGCCGCGCAAAATGCTCGATCTGGCCGAAACCCTCAATTATGTTGACGTAACCAATAAGGAGGATTTCTACAATACGCTCAAATGTTCCCTGCTGGCAAAACACGAGCAGGAAGCGGTCTTTGACCAGATGTACATCTACTACTGGTACATTCGCGATGCGCAGAATAAGAAGAAGGCTGAGACGCCGGGCGCGGCCAAACGCGACGATAAGCACATGCGCCTGCCCCCATCGGAGCTCAAACGCCTGGCGGAACATCTCAATACGCCGCAGGAGCAGCGCAAAGATTTGCGTCCCGAGATGCGTGAGAGCGAACGCAGGCGGCGCGCCGACGAAAAGACCGGCGATCCCGATGACGACGATACCGCCACGCCGCAGGGATTGGCCTACAGCGCGCTCGAAGCCTTGCGCAAGAAGGATTTCGAGTCATTCACCTGGGACGAGGTGCAGGAAGCGAAGCGACTCATGGCTGAGATGCGCTGGCATCTGGGGATGCGCCCCACGCGCCGCAAAAGGCCTTCTCGTCGCGGAACGTATCCCGACATGCGCCGCATCGTGCGTCGCAACCTGAAATATGGCGCGGAACTGCTCGAGTTGACATGGCGCAAGACGAAGCACAAGCCGCGCCCGCTCGTCATCATCTGCGACATCAGCGGCTCGATGAGCCTGTATTCGCGGCTGCTACTCCATTTCATCCATACCATCTCGAATGGCTCATTGAACGTAGAAGCCTTTGTTTTCGGCACGCGACTGACCCGCATCACACGCCAGTTAAAGAAACGCGATGTCGATGATGCCGTGCGCGATGTCTCCAAAAACGTGCAAGACTGGTCGGGGGGTACACGCATAGGCGATGCGCTGCACTTCTTTAACCAGAAATGGGCCAGGCGCGTGCTGGGTCGGGGTGCGGTCGTGCTGGTTATCAGTGATGGCTGGGATCGCGGAGAGGCCAACGTACTGGAAGTCGAAATGGATCGTTTGCAGCACAGTTGCCATCGCCTGATCTGGCTAAACCCGCTTCTGGGTTCGCCGGAGTACCGTCCACTGACCATTGGCATGAAGACAGCCCTGCCCTATATCGATAATTTCCTGCCAGCGCATAACCTGGATAGCCTGATTCACCTGGGTAATCTGCTGGGGACCATAGATGATAGTCGGCCTTCGCGCAGCACCGCCGCGCGTCGCAAAGCGGTAGTTGCGTGGAGCAAAGGTACAACATAGAAAATGGAGGCAACTCATGCGTGACATTCTGTCCGATGTAGAGCGCTGGCGCGAACGCGGCGAGAAGGTCGCTATTGCTACAGTTGTTAGCATGGCCGGTTCCGCGCCGCGCGGCCCAGGCGCAAAGCTGGCCGTCAGTGAAAGCGGCGAGCTATCCGGCTCCGTCAGTGGCGGTTGTGTCGAACCTGCCGTCGTGCATTCCGCCATGCAAGTAATTAAGACGGGCAAGCCCGAAATGCTCGAGTTTGGCATCAGCGAAGAAGAGAACTTCGAGAAGATCGGCCTGGCCTGCGGCGGCACCATCCGCGTCTTTGTCCAACGATTAGATTGGTGATTAGTATGGTGTGGTAAGGTACGAGGGCGACCGCAAGGGTTCCCACACGACGGGTTGGGTATAGCCATCCTCCTCGATGGTGTGGTAAGGTACGAGGGCGACCGCAAGGGTTCCCACCCATCCCTTCGTCCACCCCCGCCCCTACCATGAACGCTTCCGGACGATCAGCTTTCGTAGTCATTGTAAGGGCGGGAGTGGAGCGGTTGTAGTGTGGAGACCCTTGCGGTCGCTTTCGTACCTAAAATGTGCGGTTATTAAGTATTGTATAGGGATTAGATCATGAACGAACTCTATGAAGAACTCAAAGAGCTGCTGAAGCAGGAAAAGGGCGTCGCGCTGGCAACCGTTGTGGGCGGGGGAGGAGGGGATGAAGCGCAGGTGGGCGCAAATATGCTGGTGTATCCGAACAAAAGTGTGCGCAGCACGCTGGGTAATGCCGCGCTCGATGTATTGGTCATAGAGGACGCCCAACAGGCCATCTGGACGGGCCAGGCCCGCACACAAACGTATTCCGTCGAGAGCGAGACGGGCGCGCTGACATTTGATGTCTTCATCGAGGGTTTTCCGCCACCTCCCACGCTCATTATCGTGGGAGCCGGACATATTGCTATTCCTCTCACCATTTTTGCCAAAACGCTCAATTACCGCGTGGTGATAGTCGATGCCCGCGCTGCCTTTGCTACACGCGAGCGTTTTCCCCTGGCCGACGAACTTATTGTGGAATGGCCTGACGAGGTGTTAGAGAAGATGGACCTCAACCCATCAACCTCAGTCGCCGTTTTGACCCATGATCCCAAGTTTGACGAACCGACGCTGAAAGTGGTTCTGGCACGCAAGGTCGGCTATGTTGGCGCCATTGGCAGCCGCAAAACAAAGGCCGAACGCGACGAACGCCTGAAAAAGCAGGGGTTGACCGGTGAGCAACTGGCGCAAATACATGGCCCAATCGGGTTGAACATCGGCGCGAACAACCCGGAAGAGACAGCCCTGGCGATTATGGCCGAGATCGTTGCCAAGCGGCATGGCAAAGATGCCGCGTCAATCCTGAACTGGAATAAGAAGTGATGGAAGAGCAACTTTTGTGTCTGTAAAATCGTTTTAGAATGATGTATAATGCAATACTGTGATAACTTCTTTATAAGATTTATGTTGATCGTCTGAATGATAATACTATGTGAGGAAATAACTTATGAGTATCTGTACCTATTGTGGCGCGGAAATACCCGATGGCGCGAAGTTCTGTGGAGTATGCGGGCGCGTTCCCTCTGATGCTCAATCAACGGTGCGCTATTCTTCTCCAAATGACTCTGCGCGACAATCGAACGTAGCATCAAACGCGCCGTATCCCATAAAAAATTCTACCCGCAGGCCGTATCAATATCCCCCCGTCACGCTGAATGCGGGACCACAGCCCGGCGGCATCAATAGCGGCGCAGAGGTGGAGTATAACTATCCTCCCGTCGTGCCTGACCCGCAATCACAGCCGGGATATCAATCACAATCACGCTGGTCTGATGCAGAACCTCCTAACGCATATAATTCGCAACAGAACGCGCGTCCCGCCTCCTGGCAGCAGGGTTCATCATATCCTGCTCAGCCTCCGTTGTATGTGGGTTCTGCCAATGCTACTCCTCCCAGGCGTCCGCGCCGGCGCAGGGGCTGCATGATCGGCTGTCTGAGTGCGCTGGTTGTGCTGGTCATCCTGGGAACACTGACTATTGTGACAGGGCAAAAGGTACTGGCCTTTGGCTCGGCCATTTCGACACAGTCTCCGCTCTCTACGCAAGCGGGCTACATGAATACCAGCGACCGTGTCAACATCCTGCTGATGGGCTATGGCGGGGCTGGTCATGCTGGCGCGTATCTCACCGATTCTCTGGTGGTGATGAGCATTATCCCCAGCACCCATCACACGACGCTGATCTCCGTGCCGCGTGACCTGTGGGTGCAGTACCCTGCCAATTCAGGGAACTATACGAAGATCAATGCTATCTACACGATGGCCTCGAACGGAAATGCCAACCCTGTCGCGGGTGGCGCGGCTCTCACGCAGAAGATATCGCTGGTAACGGGGCTGACTATCAACTACTGGATGACCATCAACTTCGCCGGTTTCCGCAAGTTCATCGATGCCATCGGTGGCGTTGATGTGAACGTTCCTGACTCGTTTAATGCCTGCTATCCCAAGAACGATGATGCTTCGATCAACGCGAGTTGGATCAAAATCCAATTCAACAAGGGGTTGCAACATATGAATGGGGCAACAGCTATTGAGTATGCCCGCGCGCGTGAGCCAGTGGAGGTGTGTGGGATGGGCACCTCCCAGAATCAAGCCGAGTTAACCGATTTCGGGCGCTCACGCCGTCAGCAGTTGATCATGCAGGCAGCACTGTCCAAGTTGAAGGATTGGCATACCTGGCCCAGCATCTATAGCGCGATGGATGCACTCAAAGGCACGCTCTATTCCAACCTTTCGCTGGCCGACCTGGCGTCTTTCGCTCTCAAGATGGATTTGAACGGGGCCCATAAGCTGGGCTTGACCAATGGTAACGTACTGGTTGATTCGTCGGCAAATGGCCAGTACATCCTTGCACCCAGGAATAACGACTGGAACCTCATTACGCTTTACGTGAAGCAGGGGTTATACAACTAAACTAACAGAATATGGCGATCTCAGGGAAATGGGAGGAGACGATGCAGCAGCAAAGCCCTCGTATGTTTGGCGGATATTACCAGGTGGGACAGGTGATTTTCACTGGTCCGCTCTTGACGATCTATACCGCGTACAATCGCTATAGCAGCGATGTGGTAGGGTTGTACGTGGTCGAACTGCCTCCAACGATGGATGGAGAGTCAGCCGAGCGCCTGCTGCAAGCCTTTGAACAGCGCCGCCAGGTGAACTCTCCGCATGTCATCCATGTATACGACTGGGGAGTTGATAGCGCGAGTGTGTTCATTGCGACTGATCCGCCGCGCGGCCTGACACTGCGCCATGTGCTGGATACGGAAAACCTGGAGATCGAACGCGGGCTCGATCTGGCCCGCCAGATGGCGCGAGGGCTGGTAGCTTTACAGGCGCAGGGCATGATTGGTATCGATATGCGTCCGCAACTGGTAACGGTCGATATGGTGGGAGAAAATTATCGCGCGCAACTTGACGATATTGGCCTGCGCCTTTTGCTCAAGCAGTTGGGGTATATGAATAGCCAGCGTGGGGGCGATATTGGATACCTTGATCCGCGTTACGCCGCGCCCGAAAGCCTTCAAAACGGGTCGATTGGCGCGTGGAGCGACGTATATCAGCTTGGGCTGCTTATCTATGAAACAATTACCGGGCGGCTGCCGTTCGTTGGGCGCACTCCTGCTGAAACCGGGGCGATGCAGTGTACAAACCCGATGCCACCTATGTCGCAGTTCAAGCTTGATACACCCCAGGTTTTACAAGATCTGCTAGATCGCGCTCTGGCGAAAAATCCAGCGCAGCGTTTCCCGAATGCTGTTGCTCTGCTGCAAGCATTAGAGAGTCTGCCTCTCGCTGGCAATATGCCTCTCTCCCTGGCGAGCATTGGAGATGAAAGCGGTGAGCCGCCCGACGATGCAGAAACGGTTCAGGATGGTGGCGCAGTCGATAAAGAAGGCACCATTC
>CAAGKR010317024.1_pt1 | contig 10247 bp, 10 predicted proteins | sample 2556971 | NCBI WGS metagenome assembly CAAGKR01 (sample SAMEA5207829, study PRJEB30636) | soil metagenome | biome: forest; feature: boreal; material: soil | place: USA | collected 2011-09 | depth 1 m
GCCCCCGCCGTTGCCCTCGGGCGAGTGAACCCAGGCGAGACCGCGGTCGTACTGCGCCCGGCGGAACTCGATCGGGTCGGTGGTCGCCGGGTCGAGCTCGTCGATCAGCTCGTCGACGAGGGCTGAGACACGCAGCGCGTCGGCTTCGCGTACGTCGGCATCTGTGGTCGTCATCGGCGCGAGCGTAACCTTCCGATGCTCGAGCGATCCTTCGGAGGCACGACGATGCACGGTGCCGGCGTGGTGGCCGCAGCGGTGCTCGGCTACGCGCTCGGATCCCTCCCGTCGGCCGATCTCGCAGGCCGCGTCGCAACCCGGGGTGGCGTCGACCTCCGCGCGGCCGGGAGCGGGAACCCCGAGGCGACCAACGTGGCCAAGGTGCTCGGTACACGGTGGGGCGCCGCGGTACTGGTCGTCGACGTCGCAAAGGGGGCCGGCGCGGGATTCGCAGGTCACGCGCTCGGCGGCGACGTCGGCGCGTACATGGCCGCGACGGCGGTCATCGCCGGCCACATCCTGCCGCCGTGGAGCCGGTTCAGGGGCGGGAAGGGCGTCGCGACGTCGGCCGGCGCCTGCCTTGCCGTGTTCCCCGTGTACTTCCCGATCGACATCGCGGTCGCGGCGGTCGCGGCGCTCGCATCGCGCCAGGCAGAGCGGGCCGCGCAAGTGTCGGGTGCGGTGTGGATCGCCGCGTCCATCGTGTGGTGGGTCGCATCGCTGCCCAACGGTTGGGGTCCGGAACCCGGGTTCGGCCTGGTCGCGTTCGCGGCCGCGGCAACGGCGTTGATCCTCGCGAAGTTCGCCTTCACCCGAACGGTATCCCAGGCCGCGTGATGGCTCTCACCGCGGCCGTGAGCGCGCCCGACCTGCTGTACGCCCGTCAGCAGATGGCCTTGTCGCTCGGATGGCACATCGTGATCGCGTGCACCGGGATGGCGTTCCCGTTCCTCGTGCTCTTCGCCGAATGGCGCGGTCAGCGGACGGGCGACCCCGTGTACACCGCGCTGGCCCGATACTGGTCGAAGGTGCTCGCGGTGCTCTTCGCGATCGGCGCCGTGTCGGGCACGATCCTTTCGTTCGAGTTCGGCATTCTCTGGCCCCGCTGGATGGCCTCGTACGGCGACGTGATGGGTCTCCCGTTCGCCATCGAGGGCTTCGCGTTCTTCACCGAGGCGATCTTCGTCGGCATCTACCTCTACGGCTGGGATCGGTTGCCACCGCGGGTGCACCTGTGGAGCGGTCTCCCGATCGGGATCGCGGGTGTCGCGTCGGCGTTCTTCGTCGTGGCTGCCAACGGGTTCATGAACACGCCGACCGGGTTTCGACTCGTGAACGGAAGGGTCGTTGCCGTCCACCCGTGGGCCGCGCTGTTCAACACCTCGCTGTGGCCCGAGGCGACGCACATGATCCTGGCCGCGTTCATCGTCACCGGGTACCTCGTCGCGATGCCGCACGCGCTCGCGTTGTTGCGCGGATCACGCGAGCGGTACCGACGCATCGGGTTCCTCATCCCCTTCGTCGTCGCGAGCGCGGTCGTGCCGCTGCAGATCGTCGCGGGCGACTGGGCCGCGCGCCACGTCGCCGTGCACCAACCGGTGAAGCTCGCGGCGATGGAAGGGCTCACGCACACCCAGCGGGGGGCTCCGATCCACATCGGGGGCATCTTCCTCGACGGTCGCGTGCGCTTCGGCATCGAGATCCCGAAGGGTCTGTCGCTGCTCGCGTTCCACCACCCCGATGCCGTCGTGACCGGGCTCGAGTCGGTGCCTCCCGCCGACCGACCGCCGGTCAACGTGGTGCGGGCTGCATTCCAGGTGATGGTCGCGATCGGCACCGCGATGCTCGGTCTCGGCGCGTGGCTCGCGATCGCGTGGCGTCGTCGGCGTGATCTGCCGCGATCTCGCTGGTTCTATCGCTGCGCCCTCGTTGCCGGCCCCGCGGCGGTCGTCGCGCTCGAGGCGGGGTGGGTCACCACCGAGGTCGGTCGCCAGCCTTGGATCGTCTACGGCGTCATGCGCACGCGCGATGCGGTGAGCACCGCGTCCGGGTTGCGCTACGGCTACTTCCTCCTGCTCGTGATCTACGCGGCGCTCACGGCCGCTGCCGTCGTGGTGCTCAAGCGATTGCCGCGGGCCGACCTTCCTGCAGGCGACCGAGGCGAGTCGTGACGCTGGCAACCACCATCGCCGTCGCGATGTTCGTCGGCGTCACGTTGTACGCGTTGTTTGCCGGGGCCGATTTCGGCGGAGGGTTCTGGGACCTGCTCGCCGGCGACGCCGAGCAGGGGGCGCCGCCGCGCGAGCTCATCGAGCATTCGGTCGGCCCGGTGTGGGAGGCGAACCACGTATGGCTGATCTTCGTGCTCGTCGTGCTCTGGACCGGCTTCCCTCACGCGTTCGCGCCGATCATGTCGACCCTCGCCGTGCCGCTCACGCTCGCGGCGGTGGGCATCATCCTGCGCGGTTCGGGTTTCGCGTTCCGGAAGGCGTCGATCACACTCTCGACCCGCCGCGCGTTCGGCGCCACGTTCGCGATTTCGTCGGTGGTCACACCGTTCTTCCTCGGTACCGTGGTCGGTGGGGTCGTATCCGGGCGGGTGCCGGCGACCGGAACCGGGTCACTCATCGACAGCTGGGTGAATCCCACTTCGATGCTCGGTGGCGTGCTCGCCGTCGTGGTCTGCGCGTTCCTCGCGGCCGTGTACCTCACCGCCGACGCCGAGAGCCAAGGGCTCCGCGATCTCACCGAGTACTTCCGCCGGCGCGCGATCGGCGCCGGCGTCGCCGCCGGGATCATCGCGGCCTTCGGGGTCGCGGTACTGCACGCCGACTCGTCCCGCCTCTTCGCGCACCTCACCGGCCGGGCCCTTCCACTGCTCGTCGTCTCGGGCCTTGCCGGGGCGGGAACCCTCGGTCTGCTGAGCCGGGGCCGCTACGCGGTGGCACGGGTCACCGCGGCGGTGGCGGTCGTGGCCGTGGTCTGGGGTTGGGCTGCCGGTCAGTACCCGTTCCTGATCGTCGGCCGTCTCACCATCGCGCAGGGCCAGGGCGCGCACGCGACGCTGCAAGCGCTCCTCGGCATCGTGATCGCCGGTGCCGTCGTCATGGGTCCCGCGCTCGCGTGGCTGCTGCTGCTCACCAGTCGGGGCGAGCTCGGAGCGACCTCGTCCTCGGTGAAGCCGACGCGCGGCTTGTGATCGGACGACGGGCCGACGCGCACCGTCACCGGGTGGGTGCCGCCGGTCGACTTGCCGCTCGAGTCGGTGGAGACGAACAGGGGGTTGACCTTCGAGGTGCCCGTACCGGTGCCGACCCCCGCTGCCGGGTGCGCAGCGTAGTGGCGACGCCCTACTCTCATGAGAGATCCTTCGGGAAAGTGCCGGGTCGCCGGTGATCCAGATCGGCCCGGGCAGCGAACGGTCTCTGATGAGCGCCAGTGCGAAGGTGACTGCGGGGGGCGGGGGCGTTCCGGCACGGACGGGGACGCGGTCGGTCGCAAGGGAGGCGGTGCGGACGATGGACGGCTCGGGCCGGGTCGACGAGTGGGAGCGGGGCCTGCGCGATCGGCTGATCGCCGGCGACGAATCGGCCGTGGCCGACCTCTACGACCAGTACTCCTCGTTCGTGTTCGGGCTGGCGCGGCGGGTGACGGGTGACCGCACCGCGGCGGAGGACGTGACCCAGGACGTGTTCGTCGCGTGCTGGGAGCGGCCCGAAGCCTTCGACCCCGAACGCGGCCGGCTCCGTACGTTCCTCGGGACGCTCGCGCACCGCCGCGCGGTCGACTGGGTCCGACGAGAGGAAGCCCGCCGCCGGCGCGCGGCGCGCGACGCGGCGTTGGTCGTGCGGGTTCCCGACGTCGAAGAGATGGTGAGCGCACTCGCGACCGCCGAGCGGGTGCGGGCCGAGGTCGAGCGGCTCCCCGTCGAGCAGGCAGAAGCGATTCGTCTCGCGTATTTCGGGGGAAGGACGTACCGGCAGGTCGCGGTGGAGTTGGGGATCCCGGAGGGCACGGCGAAGTCTCGCCTCCGCCTCGGGCTCCGGCGTATCGCGGCCGCCCTCGAGGGAAATGGAGTCGAGCAGTGGACGTGACCAGCCGCGAAGAGTTCGAGGAGCTGCTCGGAGCCTTCGCGCTCGACGCGTGCGACGCCGACGAGATGGCCGCGGTCGAGCAGTTTATCACTGCGCACCCGGAGGTCGTGCCCGAGGTCGAGCGCCTGCGGACCGCCGCGGCGGGGCTGGCAGCCAGTGACGCCCTCGCACCGCCGCGCGACCTGCGCACGGGCGTGTTCGAACGCGCGCGGGCGCGGCGGGCACCGCGTTCGCAGACCGCGCTCGAAGTGCACGCAGAGGTCGAGCGGACCCTCGTCGAATTGCTCGACGAGCTCCCCGCCTCCGCGTTGGAGCTGACGACGCTCAACGGCCTGACGGTGCGTGAGCTCGTCGCGCATCTCGCCGCGATGGAGAGCCTCCTCGCGATGTGGATGGGCGTGCCGACGCTCGCACAGGTCGAAGACGAGGGAGTGGAGGAGCGCACTGCCGCGGTGCTCGAGGCCACCCGCGACTGGAGCTTGGCCGACGTGACCGCGCTCTGGAGGCGCTCGGCCGCCGCCGTGCGCGCCGCGGCTCCCCGCGACGCGACGAGCCGGTGGTTCGGATCGGAGATGCCAACCGATCTCGTGCTGTTGGTGCGCGCCTTCGAGACGTGGACCCACACCGACGACATCCGGCGGGCGCTCGGGCGTGCGCTCGACGTTCCGTCGGCGGCCGCACTGCGCACGATGGCCGAGGGTTCGATGACGATGGTGCCTTCGGCATTGGAGGCGAGCGGTCTCGCGCGTCCGGGCCGCACCGCGCGGATCGTGCTGAGCGGTGCGGGCGGTGGTGAGTGGACCGTTCCGATGCAGGTCGGCGCGGAGCTCGGATCTCCCGACGTCACTCTGACGCTGCCCGTTGTCGATTGGTGCCGCCGCTTCAGCGACCGGTTGAGCGCCGACGATCTCGACGCGCTCGTAGGCGGTGATCGCCGATTGGCTTCCGACCTCGTCGCCGCGGCGCCGGTATTCGCCGGGCTGTAGCTGCGCAAGTCGGAAAGTGGGAGTCGGCTGAGAGCGCCACGGGAAACGCGCGAACCGGCGGGCTAGGGTCGGCTCGGGCCGTGCGCAGTGGTTCGCGACCCCACACGCGGATCCTGCGCGCGGCCCGTTGACGCCTGCTCAGCGGCTGGGTCTGTCGGGCTCGCTGCGGCAGTGCAGGGCGTTGGCAGCCTCGGCGCGCACCTTCGCATTGGGGTCGCGTTGCGCGATCTGCGCGAGCGCCCCGAGTGCCGCGGCCGGAAGCGGGCCCGTCATCGTCGGCTTGCAGGCAAGGCAGCCCAGTGCGTGAGCGGCGTTGCGCCGCACTCGCGGAACTGGGTCATGGAGTGCGCGCGCGAGCGGGGCGATGGCGCGACGGTCGGGCACGTGATCGAGAAGCTGAATGCACCACCAGCGAACCTTCGGGTTCGGATCGTCGACCCCTTCGATCAGCGCATGCGCCGACGCCTCCGTCAGCTGTGCTCGGCGCAGCTCCGTCGCGGTGACGCCGCCGGCCAACGCGCGCATCGCGTGCAGGCGGGTGTCCGGCGCGGCCAGCATCTGCACGAGCTCGCGCTCGGTCACGGCAGAGACCGTAGGTCGTCGGACGACCGGCCGCATCGGAGTTCTGTCACACCGCGTCGAGCAACTCGGCGAATGCTTCGGGGTGGGTCACCGGAGGCAGGTGCCCGGTGTCGAGCCGGATCACATGAGGTGGGTGCGGGAGTCGCGTCACCATCAGCTCTTGCGTCTCCGACGGTATCGGGCGGTCGCGCGTGTTGAGCGCGTAGGTGACCGGCACGTGCGCGGCCAGCGACCAGTGGATCGGTTGGAAGTAGTGATGCACGGTGTCGGCCACGCACCGAACCGGGTCGAGCACGAACGCGAGCGTGTCGTCGTCGAGCGGATCACCGCCGTATGCCAGCCGGAACGCCTCGGGATCGGCCGGTGGCCCCGGCAGCGTGATCGTCGTGCCGTCGCGACGCGCCTGCTCGACCGCGGCGACGAGGCCCTCGCGATGGTTCGGCTTCATGCAGTCGATGCCGCAGCCACCCTCCTCGGGTACGAGCGCGGCGCTGAGCACGACGTGCGCGACACGGTCACCGAGACCCGCGACGACACCGGGTACGACGAGGCCGCCCGACGAGTGCGCCACGATGATGATCGGCCCGGTGATCCCGGTGATCCCGGTGATCCCGGTGATCCCGGCGGTCTCGATGTCGGCGAGCACCGAGGCCACTTCGTCGTCGACGCTCAATGTGGCCAGGTCGGCGGGCTTGCCGTTCCTTCCCGGTAGGTCGACGGCCAGCGCGGGCCGGTCGAGGAGTGGCAACAGCCGATCCCAGAACCGGGCCGTCGACCCGCCTCCGTGGATGAACAGGTATGTCATCGGACTCACCGCCCTATTCGACCGCGTCGAGGCGGGCTTGCAGCTCTCGAATGCCGCTCTCGACCTCGCGTTCGCTGCGGGTCATCACGCCGTGGATGATCGCGTGCACGCTGCTCATCCAGCGATAGAACCGCATTCGCTCGGCCAGTCGGTCGCCGAGGTCGCGTCCGGCGCCGAGCGGAACGAGCGCGTCGCGCCCGAAGGCCGCGCACCCGGGCACGAGATCGACGGCTGGATCACCGATCCATGCGTCCTCGAAGTCGATCATCGCGTATGAGCGGCGCGTCTCGTCGTCGACGAGCAGGTGCTCGAGGCCGAGATCGTTGTGCACGAGGCAGTGCGCGACGTCGAGATGCTCGGAGACGTACTCCTGGAACTCGCTCGTGACCCGACTCGCGAGACCGTTCGGCATCGCGGGGAGTGCCAGGCGCTCGACCGTCGGCCACAGAGCGTCGTAGTGGCGCGCCCACGCGCGATCCGGAGGACCGGCTTCGAGGAGGCTCGACGCGCGGTCGATCGGAAAGCTGTGCAGCTCGGCGAGCATGGCGCCGAGCGCCTCCAAGGAGTGCGGTGTCGCGTCTCCCGGCGTCATCGATCGGCCGTCGAGGCGTGGGTAGAGCATGAAGGGTTCGCCGCGCCACACGCCGGTGTGTGTCGGGCTCGGCACCGCGAACGAGACGTGGAGCGCAAGCTCGGGCAACAGCGCAAGCTCGCGGCGCGTCGATTCCGCGATCTCGGCCGTGCGTGGGAACCGCGCGATCCATGCGCCGTCGACCTCGAAGGTCCAGTTGGCCCACCCGCCCGGGATCGCAACCGCCCGGTGGCCGACGAATCCCACCGACCGCAACGCGCTGAGCGTCTCGCGCTCGTCCACCGTTGGAAGCTACCGCCCTCGCGCGCTTTCGTCGCGATGGCGCGTCCGGCAATCTGGGGGCGTGACGGGAGGGCCTCGAACCATGAGGAAGGTCGACGCGGTGCTCGTGCTCGTCACGGGTCTGCAAGCCACCGGCAAGTCGGCCGTCGCCGACGGGGTCGGCGATGCGCTGGATGCGCCGGTGTTCGGGTGGGACTGGTTCATGGCGGCACTCACGCCGTTCGAGCCCGTGCAGGGCGCGTTCCGGGCGATGGACGCTGAGACGTATCGATCGGTCGGATGGGCGTTGCTGCTGCAGACCGCCCGCGCGCAGCTCCGGCGCAATTTCACAGTGGTTCTCGACGGCATGGCTCGCGACCGTGAGATCAACTCGGTGCGCGAGCTCGCGCGTGAGCTCGACGTGCGCTCACTCGTAGTGCTGACGACGTGCGACGACCCGCAGATTCAGAAGGCGCGCATCGAGGGTCGGACGCGCGGCATCCCCGGGTGGCACGAGCTGACCTGGGAGCAGGTCGAACGTTCTCGCCGCGGTTGGGTCGAACCCCGCGATGTCGACGTGGTGCTCGACGAAACGCGACCGATCGAAGTGCACGTCGCCGCGGTGCTGCGACGACTCGGCAGGTAGCCGCCGGTACCGACCGGTTCAGCTCGCCGGTGGCGTGGCGCCGGCGTCGTCGCCAGTGTCGCTCGTCGCGGCGACGCTGTTGGCCTCGATCTGCTGCTCGAGGTCGGTGATCTCGACGATCTTGGCGGTGATCTGGACGTCGGCGTCGGCGGGAGCGGTGGCGCGGCGCTGCTGCACCACGAGCTCGCCGATCTCCTGGAGCAACGTCTCGACCTGCTTCCCCAGCTTGCGGTCCTCGAGCTTCTCCTTGCCGACCTCGGTCGCGTGCTTTGCCTGTTCTGCTGCTTTGCCGGCGACGTCCTTGACCTTGTCGAGCAGACCCATCGTTTACCTCCGGAAGCCGACCGCTTGCGGTCGTGGACTGGTGGCGCCGAGCGTAGCGGTGTGCGTTGTCATCCGGCCGGGTCGCGGCTCACGACCGCAGTGTGAGGCCGCGGTAGCCGTCGACGAAGCCGGCGGCGCGCAAGCCGGGGGCGAGTGCCGACTGGCGGGCCGGGCCGTCGTCGATCCGTTGGAGTTGGAGCGTGCCGATGCGCCCCTCCTTCTGCGCGGCGACGATCGCCTCGATCCATACGCCCGGTTCCGTGCCCGCACCCTGTCGATGGCTACCGAACGTCAGCAGCCCGCGCGCGCCGCGCTCGAGGTAGGCGGCGAGCTCGCCGTCGACGAGGACCGCGTACGCGCCCGCGGCGCGGGTGGGGCGGCCCGCGCTCTCCGGCCACGCCAGCGCGGCGCCGTACGGTTGCGCGGGGTCGGTCGCGGCGAGCACCAACGCGCGGGGATCTTGGGGTGGTTGCCGTTCGGTTCGGAGCCTCTCGATCGCGCCTCCGAGCGCGAACTGGGCGGCGCCCAAGGTCGCGACGAACCAGCCGCGCCGGATCCGGCCCGAGTCCTCGAGCGCGCGCAGCACGGGGTAGACGGCTGCATACCCGCCGGCAACACCTTCCGACTTGACGCCCTCGCGGGTGACGACGCCGTGGCGTTCGAGGAGCTGCAGGGCGAGCGCGTGTGCGGCCTCGGTCGCGGTGGGCCGGGGCTCGAGCAGCGGCGCGACGAGCGACCAACGACCCGACGCCGCCGGGGGGCCGAGTCGGGTCAGCCGCCCGACCTGCGGTCGCCTCGCCGCCGCGGTGGAGCGACGCTTCGCCCGCCGGGGCGCGCGCACCGGACCGAACGTGTCGTTGGTGACCTCGCCGGCCCACACGAGATCCCACAGCGCGTCGAGCAGCAGCTGTTGGTCGGGGTTGCCCGCGGCGGCGAGCAGCTCGGGCCAGAACGACGCGCCGGCCACGCCGAGCCGGGCCCGGATCGCGTCGTGCACCGGCTCCGACGGCGGGTCGACGCTGCTGCGGTCGGGGATCAGCAGGCGGACCCGGTCGCGGAAGCACAGGCGCACCCGGCCGTCGTCGTCGCCGAGCGGGCCGGCGCCGACCCAGACCAGCTCGCCGGCCGCGCAGAGCTCGTCGAGCATCGCCGGCCGGTAGCCGTCGACCCGCGCGGGGAGCACGTCGCGCTCGAGCACCGACGCGGGGATCGCCGCACCCTGCAGCTGCTCGACGGCCGCGACGAGCGCGTCGAGGCCGCGACGGCTGTGGCCGATGCCGTGCCAGGCCGGGAGGAAGCGACCGAGCGTCGACGGGGCGACGGGCTCGACCTCACGACGCAGTGCCGCGAGCGAGCGCCGGCGCACCACGCGCAGCACGCCGTCGTCGCACCATTCCGAGGTTGCCCCGCCGGGGCGGAAATCGCCGACGACGACGCGACCGCTCTCCTCGAGCCGGCGGAGTGCCTCGAGGACCCGCTCGGCAGGGGTGCCGAGCCGTCCCGCGGCCTCCTCGACGGTGAACGGACCGTGGGTGCGCGCGTACCGGGCGACGAGCTCGTCGAGCGGGAAGGGGACGGGCTCGGTGAACGCGATCGGAAGCCCGGGCCCGATGGCGACGCCGAGACCGTCGCGCAGCCGGGCCGCGTCTTCCGCGGCCGCGACCCGTTCGGCCCCCGCCACGCGCACCCGGATCGCCCGGCGTTGCGCGACGAGCGCATCGATCCACTCGCGCCATGTCGGATGCGCGGCCACGTCGGTGCGCGCGGCGACCTCGTCGTCGGAGAGATCGCCGACGTCTCGGAGCAGGTCGTGCAGCCCGTCGAGGCTGCGGGCGTGGCGCGACGGCACGAGGTGTTGGAGCTCGAGCTCGAGTTGCGCGAGTGCTTCCGGATCGAGCAGCTCGCGCAGCTCCTCGGCTCCGAGGAGCTCGCGCAGGAGGTCGCGGTCGAGCGCGAGGGC
>CAAGKR010456603.1_pt1 | contig 10246 bp, 6 predicted proteins | sample 2556971 | NCBI WGS metagenome assembly CAAGKR01 (sample SAMEA5207829, study PRJEB30636) | soil metagenome | biome: forest; feature: boreal; material: soil | place: USA | collected 2011-09 | depth 1 m
ACCACGCGGGTGACGCACGCGAAGCTCGATCCGGACTACCCGGGCTGCCTCCCGAAGAAGGTGGTGCAGGGCCTGTGGCGGGACGAAATCGGCTACGACGGCATGGTCATTTCCGACTCGCTCGAGGTGCGGGCAATCTGGGACGTGTACGGGTTCGCCCAGGGGACGATCCTGACCGTGAACGCCGGCATCGACTTGATGCTCTTCTGTAACCATTCGGGGATCGTCCCCTACAGCGACGAACGAGCCGAGGCGGCGATCGAGGTTATAGCGGACGCGGTTGCCCGCGGCGAGATCGCCGAGTCGCGCATCGACGAGGCCTGCAGCCGAATCCTGAGGCTCAAGTCCCGGCTGGTCTGAGCCGCGCTCTGCCACCCGGCGACCGGCACCCGGCGCCTCCCGGTGTTTAGGCCGCGTTAGCCCTGGCCGACCCGCCGGCTCGCTCGCGCAGCAGGCTCGTGATCGCGTCCGCTGGGAGAGGCCGCGAGAAGAGGAAGCCCTGGCCGACGTCGCACTGCAAGGCCCGCAGCCGATCGGCCTGCTCGATCTCCTCCACGCCCTCGGCGATCGTCTCGAGGTGCAGCGTCTTGCCGATCCGAATCATGGCGTCGACCAGCGCGCTGGCCGTCGGCTCCGTGGCGACGCCGTCCACGAACGACTTGTCGATCTTGAGGATGTCGACCGGGAAGCGGCGCAGATATGCGAACGACGAGTATCCGGTTCCGAAGTCGTCGATAGCGAGGCGCACGCCCAGCGCCTTGAGCTGGAAGAGGCGGTTCAGCGTCGTCGCGGTGTCGATCATGAGGACGCTCTCCGTGATCTCGAGCACGAGCCGGCTCGGCAGCAGGCCGGTGTCGTCGAGAGCGTCGGCGACGTCGCGGACGAGGTTCGGGTGGCGCAGCTGACGCGCCGACAGGTTCACGTTCATGGTGATCGGCTCGTCGACGGGGATCTCCTGCTGCCACATCCGAACCTGGCGGCAGGCCTCCCGGATCGTCCACTGGCCGAGCGGGACGATCAACCCGCTCTCCTCGGCCAGCGGGATGAACTCGATCGGCAGGACGAGGCCGCGGCGCGGGTGCTGCCAGCGGACGAGTGCCTCGACGCCGGTGAGTCGGCCGGTCCTGAGGTCGACCGTGGGCTGGTAGTGGAGGACGAACTGTGACTCGTCGAGCGCCGTCCGAAGCTCGGACTCGACCTCGATCCGACGCATCGCGTCGGCGTGCATCGCCGGGTCGAAGAGCGCGTAGCCGCCTTCGTGCAGGCGGGCCTGGTGCATCGCCAGGGCGCTGTTCCGGAGCAGGTCCTCGGCGGTCTCCTCACCCCCGATCGAGATGGCGATGCCGATGTGCGGCTGGACCTCGACCTGCGCCCCGGGCACCGGCAGCGGCTGGCGAAGCGTCTCCATGATCCGTTGCATGGCCAGCGTTGCGTCGGTCGGGGAAGTGAGCCGGTCCAGCAGCACTCCGAACTCGTCGCCGCGGATCCGGGCCACGGTGTCCTGGTCCCGAACGCAGGTCCGCAGCCGGTCGGCGATCAGGACGAGGGCCGCTTCGCCGGCGCTGTAGCCGAGGCTGTCGTTCAGCCGGCTGAAGCCATCCATGTCGCAATAGAGAACGGCCAGCATGCTGCTGTTGCGCTTGGCGTGGGCCAGCGCATGCTCGACCCGGTTGGTGAAGAGCTGGCGGTTGGCCAGGCCGGTCAGCGAATCGTGGAATGCCTGGTGGCGGAGATCCGCCTCGAGGGTATGGCGCTCGGTCACGTCGCGGGTGGTGAGGACGATGCCGCCGACCGCCGGCACGTGCATCAGGTTCAAGATCCGGGACTCAGTGTGCCGCCACGATCCATCGGTGTGGCGGATACGGCACTCGCACACGAGCGGCATGCTCGGGTCTTCGACGACCTGCTTGAGGCTGGCCCTGACGTGCTCTGCGTCGTCGGGGTGGACCATCTCGGTCATGTCGTGGCCGACCATGTGGTCCGGGTCGTAGCCGAACACCTGCCGCATCGAAGGCGACTGGAATTGAATCAGCCGGTCGGGCCCGAGGACGCTGATGACGTCGTTGGAGGCCTGGATCAGAGCCTCGAAGCGCTCGTGGCTCTGGCGCTCGCTCTTGTCCTTCTGAAGATCGGTGCGACCGATGGCGAGCGATACCTCCGTCACCAGGGCCCGGATGGCGCCCGGCAACTCGTCTGTGATCGGTTCGGGCGACTCGACGATGAGCACGCCGCGGGCCACGCCGGCCACGCTGACGCGAGTCAGCAGGACCTCGCCCTGGCGGAACGGCGATCGGCGCCACGACGCCGCACCGGCAGTCCCGCTCGGCGCCGGGGATGCGTCCCCGGCCCGCAGAAGACGCTGGGCGGCAAGGTCGTGACCTGGCTGTGCGATCTCGGCTTCCTCGAGCACCATGTCGCGCCACTCGTCGGCATGCTCGCCGGCGGCCCCGAGAACCCTGAAGCTCATCGGCCGGCTCTCGGGGTCCTCGACCATCGCCATGCTCACGCGGGCTCCCAAGAGTGCGCCGCCCAATGCCTGGGCGCCCTCCACCGCGGAGGCGACGATTTCCGGCAGATCGGATGCGGCGACCAGGTCGAGGCCGGCCGCGGCCAGGACATGCTCGCGCCTCACCGCGGCCTCGTAGCGGGCGATAGAGTTGACCATCCCGCTCATTAAGCTGGCGACGATCAAGAAGCCGACCGCGAAGACGACCGCTATGGTCAGTGAGGCGGGATCGCTAATGCCTTCACCGATCCCGATCGCCACCAGCAGCGATGTCCGAATTAACACCCGGGGCATCGATCCGTAGGCAGCCGTGAAGATGACCGCAGCAGTGAGCAGCGCAAAGATGTCGCCGTCCCACCGATCTGCCAGGGCCATCGTGACAATGCAGATGGCCCCGATCGTGACGACGTCGCCCAGCGGTCCCATCGAGCGGCGTCGGTAGGCCGAAATCCACGCCACCGCCAGGGCAGGGGGAGCGGCCAGGCCGGCCAGCCACAGGATGAGTGGGTTGGAGACGGAGGCAAAGACAACGACGAATGCGCCCGCGGCATTGATCAGCGCGAGCGCCAGGAGCAACAGCTGCACCCGCCCCACCAGATCGCGAGGTCGGGCGCCGGCACGGAGACCCGCCAAGATCTCCGCCCTCTTGTGTCTCACCAAGACTGCCTCTGCCTCCAGAGCCGGGCGGGGTAACGATGGATGCTCAACGACTGGGTCCATGGAGGGCCTAATCTCGGCGTCGGATGCCACCCCGCTCGACTGAAGGCCCGCCCCTACGTCGAATGCGCGATATTGCGGTAAGGGCTCTCGTTGCGGGCCCGTGGCGAGCCGGGCCGGTGTAGCATCGCCGCGACCATGTCGTATTCGAATCAGCCCCCACGACATCTCTCCGACGACGGCTGGCGCGCCAGTCTCCGGACCTGGGGCGGCAGGATGTTCGTGCGGGTTGCCTGGCTCGGACTGGCGGCGACGCTGGCCCTGGGTTCCGCCGGGATCGTCGCCGCGACCGGCCACTCCCCGGCGAGCGGCAACCGGCCGGAGCTGACATACGGGGCCGACCAGGCTCTCTCCGATCGGCTCGACGCCGCGATCCGCAAGCTGGCGCTGCTCAACGACGACGTCATCGTGCTGGGCGAAATGGCTCGCAACGTGCTGGCCAACCTGTCGCAGGTCAACCAGGTGGGGCTCAGCGCCGCGTACCAGGTCGGCGACAGGGCCGTGGCCGATATCGACTCGGGCGCCGCGGCGCTCAGCGCCCAGCTCGAATGCAAGCCCTGGACGAGCGCGCGGGACGCCGAGCTGGCGGAGACCCACAGCCCGAGCATGATCGACCGCTACCACCAGGTCTGCCTGGCGATTGACTCAGTGGCGCCGCTGGCCGAGGACTGGGCCTCCATGGAGAACGGCAGCAAGGTGGCGATGCAGGTCGCCGACGACATCAACGCCCACGACCGGGCGGCCGCGGACGCGCTCCAGTTCGCAACGCAGGGCCGATACCCGGACGCGCTGGCCCAGCTCGACGAGGCGTCGGCCTCGCTCGCGGACGCGCAGCGGATCGCCACTAACCTCGCCGCGATCAGCGACGTCTCGACCCTGAACGAATGGCTGAGCCGGACCAAGCGCATGGACGCCGCGCTGGGCCTGCTGTGGCAGACGATGATCGAATCGAAGGGCCGCGTCACCGTGCAGGTGACCGCCGCGCTCAAAGCCGTCAGCGACGCCAAGGCGCTCCTGCCCGACAACAATGGGGTCCTGCAGGTGGTGCTCTACGAGTTGTCCGGCAACCTGACTTTCGACGGGATCTCGATCCAGACGGCCAAAGGCAAGCTCGGTGCGGCCCTGACCGACCTGACCGGTGGGACAGTCTTCGGAGGCTAAGCCCGGCTCCACCGATGGCCCCTTGCATCTCGCGGCGGTCTGCGGCGCTTGACCCGTGGATCCGGGCTAGCGGCCGCGGCCCTCGCACCGGCGGGGCGACTGGCTAGACTACGGCTCAAGTGTCTTCGCCGGCATGCGTTCCACCGGCGTTCATCGAAACGCGGCCGCCAGCCGGCCGCCAGCAGGCCGGAGGGCCATCGTCATGCAGTTGCGTGTCGTCTCCGATCAGCCATGGGACGTGGCCGCGGACGTCCTGGCGGTGCCGTTCGTCGGCGAGCCCGGGTTCGACGGAAGCCTCGGTGAGTTGGACACTCGTTCGGGCGGCGAGCTGCGCGCGGTCGCGGACTTCGGCGAGCTCAAGGCCGAGCGATACGGAGCTGCGATCGTGGCCCCCGGCCAGCTCCGAGCGGGGCGGCTCATGGCGATCGGCGCCGGCCCGGCGGACGAGCTGACGCGACAGGTCGTGATTCGAGTCGGCTCCGCGATCGAGCGGCGTCTCGGCGGGCGCAAGGTCAAGAGCCTGGCCATCTGGCTCGGCGACCTGGCAGATCGTATCGACGGGGGCGCGGAGGCGGTTGCGGAGTTGCTGGCCCGAGGCGTGGTCGAGGGCAGCTTCGAGCCGGCCGGGATCTACCGGGACGACGTGAAGTCCGCGCCGCCGGCGCTCGACGAGCTGATTCTGGTGGCACCAGGCGCCAGTGTTGCCGCTCTGACCAGGGCCGCCGAACGGGGCGCGATCATGGGCGAGGGCGCGAACCTGGCTCGCAGCCTCGCCAACCGCGCCGCCAACGACGTCTCGCCGGAGGTGCTCGCGGGTGAGGCCCGCGCCATCGCCGAGCGTCACGGTCTCTCGATCGACGTGCTCGGCCCGGAGAAGGCCGCCGAACTCGGAATGGGGATGTTCGTGGCGGTCGGGCGCGGCAGTGACAACCCGCCCCGAATGATCGTGCTGCGCTCCGGCGAGGCGGGGGCGAAGGACGCGGCCGGTCGGAGACTGGCGATCGTGGGCAAGGGGGTCTGCTTCGACTCCGGCGGCATCAGCATCAAGCCGTCCGACCGGATGGAAGAGATGAAGATGGACAAGACCGGTGCGTGCACGGTCATCGCCGCCATCGCCACTGTCGCCCGGCTGGCTCCCGGGACCCCGCTCCTGGCCGTGGCTCCGGCCGTGGAGAACATGCCCGGCCCGCACTCGGCCCGGCCGGGCGACGTGGTCAAGGCCATGAACGGCAAGACGGTCGACATCCTCAACACAGACGCCGAGGGCCGCCTGATCCTGGGCGACGCCATGTGCTACGCGGAGAAGCTGGGCGCCTCGCACATCGTCGACATCGCCACGCTGACCGGCGCGGTGGCGCGGGCCCTGGGCGACCAGATGACCGGCGCATTCGGCACCCCGCAGGCCTGGTACGACCAGGTTGCCGCGGCCGGCGAGCGCGGCGCCGAACGCTACTGGCAGCTGCCGATGATCGAGGAATACCGCGCCGACCTCGACAGCTGGTATGCGGACTTCACCAACACCGGGTCGGCCGAAGGTGGGCTGATCAAGAGCGCCCTCTTCCTGCGCGAGTTCGTTACCGTGCCGTGGGTTCATCTCGACATCGCCGGCACGGCCTACTTCCGCAAGAAGACGCCCTACGCGCCCGTCGGTGCCACGGGCGTGGCCCACGCCACTCTCGTCGAGCTGGCCCTGGCCGGCGCGAATAAGCAATAGCCGCTCGCAGATGGAGCCGCTGATCCCAGTTTTCGCCGTGTTGGGTGCCGTGTGGGGCATCGCCGCGGATCGAATCGCGACGCGGTGGCCTGCCCACCAGGACGGCTCGGTCCGGCGGGCCGACTGGCGCACCCTGGTCGTGATCGTCTTCGGGGCGGCGACCCTGGCCGCCGTCCCCAGCCGCTTCCCCGACGCCGCGGAGCGTGCGCTCTTCGGCGCCGTCTTCGTGTCCCTGGTCCTGCTCATGGCCACGGACCTCGATCAGCGTCTCCTGCCGGACGAGGTGACGCTGCCCCTGCTCGTCGTCGGGGCCGCGGCGCTGGTCTGGGGCGGGGACTCACTGGTCAACCGCCAGCCGATGTGGCTGGCGGTCGGCGCCGCCGTCGCCGTGCCGCTGATCCTGTACGCGCTCTCGCTCCCGTTCGGGGAAGGGGCGCTGGGCGGCGGCGACGTCAAGTTCCTGGCCGGCGTCGGCCTGCTGACCGGCATGATCAGGCTCGTGCTGGCGGTCTTCGTCGGGGCGATACTGGGCGGCCTGGTGATCGCGGCGCTGCTCGCGGCGAAGCGGGTGACGCTGAAGAGCTACATCCCGTTCGGGCCGTTCCTCATCATCGGGGCGGTCTGGGCCTCGCTGCTACCGGCCACGTCCTAGCGGGCGCGGACCAGCTTGCGCGGACCAGCGGGCGCTGGCCGTCGTCCGCCCCGAGCAGCCTCAGGAGGCGACCGTGGTCCGGCGCGTGTTGCAGCTCGGGCAGTAGTAGGTGGCCTCGGTCGTCGAATGCCGCTCGAAGCCGAGCAGGTCCGTCATCAGCTCGCGCAGGCCGTTCTTGCGGACGCGCATCGCCGGGTAGCCGCACTTGCACCACTCGACCCGCTCCTTGGCCGCGGGATCGAAGATGTGCTCCTCGACCAGGAAGGCCTCCAGCGAAGCATGCTTCTCCTGTTCGGTCCCCTCGCCGTCGACGATGCTCAGGGCACGCTGGACGAGGTCCAAGCGGCTGAACGGATATGGTCGCGCTTGCTCCATGGCGGCCATCGCGGCCGCGGCCTCGACTCGCTGGCGCCACTTGGGGGCGCTCCGCAGGATGCCCTCGAGAGCCTCGACGGCTGGCTCGCCGATCTCGATGCATTTGTCCCAATCGCCCTGCGCCGCCCAGAAGTGAGCGGCCATCGTGTCGGCTTCGGTCGGTTGCCAGCCGAGCTTAGCAAGGGCGGCGACGATGTCGGACTGCTCGAGCGGGTCCACCCGCGGGAAGGCGGAGACGAGCAGCGGAATTGCCCCGGGACCGCATTCGGCGGTCCGCCGCCACTCGCGGAGGGCGACCCAGTAGCGCGCTCCCTGTTCGTCCGCCGGCGGCTGCCAGCCGATCTCCGCAAGGCCGCGCGCGGCGGCTCGGCGGATGATCGGGTCGTCGTCGTCGAGCCGCGCGACCAGAGAATCGGCAATCATGGGCGAGCCGATGCGTGCCAGCCGCTTCACCGCGATCTCGCGCACGTCGGCGTCGTCGTGACCCAGGGCCGCCTGGAGGGGCTCGATCGCCTTGACGTCGCACAGCACGTCGAGCGCCTGACCGGCCGCTCGTTCGACCGGCAGACTCGATCGCCCGGTCGCCTTCTGGCGGACCTGCTCGTGGGCCAGGACGATGATCAGAGGCACGACCGCTTCGACAGCGCCGAGCGCTTGGAGCGCCTTGATGACCGCGACTCGCACGCCCTCGTCGGCATCCATGAGGGCCTTGACCAGGGGCTCGACGGCATCCGCGACTCGGATGCGTGCCAGCGCATTGGCGGTGGCACGGCGGGCATCCTGATCGGGATCGGTCATCAGCCGGCGATACACGGCCGTGGCCGCGGCGTTGCGCACGTCGTTGTCGGGATCCTCAAGAGCGGAGACGAGCGGCTCCACGACTCGAATGCCGCCGCGGGCGGCCAGGGCGAGAACGCCTGCCCGGCGAACCGCAGCGTCCTCGTCGGCGAGCAGCGCCGCCAGCGGCTCGACCGCGATCGGGTCCTTGATCGGCGCGAGCGCGTCGGCGGCGGCAATCCGGACGGCGGCGTCTTTATGCGCGAGGGCCTTGATCAAGCCCCGGATATCTCTCTTGGCCTCCAACTGGGCTACGTTGGGGGGACCGAAGAGCGGCATCGGGTGCCTCCATCCCTCGAAATCAGGACGTACGGCGCAACGAACGGCAACGTGCGACCGAAACGAGTTTGCAGTGTAGAGGCTAGCACCGATCGAGGCTCCAGTGCGAGAGTCAAGGGGCCGCTTCGATCAATCCGGGGGCTCGCCGCACCGTATTCAACCGGACCGCACAAGACCGGAACCGCCCGCCGGGCGGCCGTGCGCGCCGGCAGGACTTGATTCTGGGCGCCGAATGCGTTGTATGATGCTTTCCAGCCGGAGTCGTCCCGAGTCTGTGCCCCTTTCAAAGGACGGCGTCATACCGGCGGGCCTATCCGCTAACCGTGCCTCTGGCACGAGAAACGGAGTTGCTCGCACGTTGACTGCCATGCACGACCGACACTCCTCCCGCCGCGGCAATCGCTGGCGGTGGGTCCGAATCATCCTTGCCGTAGCCCTGCTGATGCCCGTCGTGGCCGCCCAGACGCCGGTGATGCCGGTCAATCCAGTGCGGGCGGACGACCTGTCCAACGCCGTCGGCCAGCAGCAGAAGCTCGACAAGCTCATCGCTGCACAGAAGAAGCAGCTGGCGGGTCTGGCCGCCCAGCAGGCCGCCCTGCAGACCACCATGGCTTCCACCCAGAAGAACGTGGACGGAATCAGCCAGAGCATGAACGAGCTGCAGGGTGAGATGACTGCCCTGCAGGTCCAGGTCGATCAGGTCCAGGCAAGCTACGACGACCTGGTCGGGCAGCAGAACCAACTCGCCGCCCAGCTGGGCGACATCGCAGCCCAGGCGAAGGCCAAGCAGGATCAGCTGATCGAGCGACAGAAGATTCTGGCCGGTCGGCTGGTCGCCGCCTACCAGGCCGACCAGACGCCCCTGCTGGCGCAGCTCCTGACCGCGCACTCGCTGACCGACGTTCTGTCGGACGTTTCCTATTACCTGAATCTGGGCGCCCAGGACAAGACCCTTGCCGATCAGATCCGGGAAGATCAGCGCGTCCTGGTTCAGATGCAACTGAACGTCGAGATCTCTCGCCAGTCGGTCGACCAGCTCGCGAGCCAGGTGGCCTCCCAGAAGGCCGAGCTCGATGGGCAGATGAAGCAGCTCAATACCGCCAAGTCGAAGCTCGCCTCACTTCAGCGTCAAGTGACCGCCGAGCTGGCGAAGCAGACGGCCGCGAACGACAAGCTAGCCAAGAACAAGGCGGCCCTGGCGGCCACGATCAAGGCCAACGGCCAGGCCCTGGAGGAGCTGGGGCGGAAGATCGACAAGCTCGCGGCCGAGCAGGGCGGCAAGGGCCGCATCCCCTCCGATTACAACGGGCAGCTGCAGTGGCCGATGGGCGGCAAGGTCAGCCAGGAGTTCGGTTGCACCGGCTGGTTTTCCGAACCGCGGGTCGGCAACTGCGCCCACTTCCACCAGGGCATAGACCTGGTGGCGCCGTGCCTCACCTCGGTCCACGCGGCCGGTCCCGGGGTCGTCGTCTTCGTCGGCTACAACCCGTACGATCCGCCGCCACGAGCGTGGCTCGTGATCATCGCCCACTCCACGCACATGGTCACGTGGTATGCCCACATGACCGGCAAGGCGCCGCCCGGGATCGTCGTCGGGGCGGAGGTCTCGGCCGGGCAGGTGATCGGCACGGAGAACACGACCGGCCATTCGACCGGCTGCCACCTCCACTGGGCGGTTCGGGTGAACGGCGTGTTCATGAACCCGCGGCTCTTCGTCTAGTCGCGGCCTCGGCCGTCGGCAGACGTCGGGGGCGGGGGCGTGGTGATAGCATCGCTAATGTCGGACAACGATCAGGCTTGGACCTAGAGGACGCCCGATGAAGCGAGCTCTGGCGGTCATACTCGCCGGCGGCGAGGGGGAACGACTGTCGATTCTTTCCTCGTTGCGGGCCAAGCCTGCCGTGCCGTTCGGTGGCAAGTACCGCATCATCGACTTCACGCTCTCCAACTGCGTGAACTCGGACATCGACAACGTCGTCGTCCTGACCCAGTACAACCCCCGCTC
>CAAGKR010104622.1_pt1 | contig 10242 bp, 6 predicted proteins | sample 2556971 | NCBI WGS metagenome assembly CAAGKR01 (sample SAMEA5207829, study PRJEB30636) | soil metagenome | biome: forest; feature: boreal; material: soil | place: USA | collected 2011-09 | depth 1 m
GATCCGCGGCGGGATGGCGCCGCAGCCGAGGGAAGAGGCTGCGGCGCCCCGCCGGGCCCGCTTAGTTGAGGGAGAACCCGGGTTTCTTCGAGCGCGCCGCAAGGAGCGACGGCGACGCTCGAGCAAACCCCGGTCAGCTCGGACGGGTGAAGGTTCGCGCCCAGCGGAGGTGCGCCGACTGGGAGAAGCGAGTCGCCGCTGAGGCGCCGCCAAGGCGCATGAGCGCGTCGAGTCCGTCCTCCTCATCGCTTGCCCTTCCTCGCTGGCTCTGCTGTTGGCTGTTCGCATCCGGGTTGCCTCCTGCACCTCCTCTCCCTCACGCATCCGTACAGCGCCGGAGCATGTTCGAGCGCCACCACCGGAGGGGGTCAGGGGAGTAGCGACGCTCGAAAAGGACCCGACACCAAACCTCACGCTGGGGGCCCGCCGCGGTTCACGGCGGGCCCTCCCTTCGCGGCTTCGCTATTACTTACTCCCTATTTTTCGCTCCCTTCCACGCCTTCCCTATTAGCTACCCTCAATGTGCCGTTGAGGATCGCCGTGTTGTTGCCAGCCGCCGAGGGCAGACCCAGTTTGGCATCGACTATGGGCCCGATTATGAACGAGAAGACTCCTCCGCAGCCAGAGGACTTCGGCACCGAGTATGAATTGTCAACCAACGAATTGTTCGTAACCGTGAGGAGGTTACCTTCTTCGCTGATTTCCGCTTCGCCGCCTTTGCCGCTGATGGGTTTGTTTGGTAGCGGTGGGCTAGTCGTCCCAGTCGTGAGGCTAAAGGTGACCGGACTCGTCGGTGAACCCACGTAGCATTCATTGCCGAGCAATGGGTTTTCCAGATGTATTCTCACCGGCAGCTTGAGTGCGAGCCCTTCTTGGAGAAGGAGGTTAACTTGATTTATGGTAGGAAATCCCACAAGTTCCGCTGTGGCATTGACAGCCAGTAACCCTTTTTCAAAGATCGCTTCACACGCATTTCGCTCAAATTCATTTTTGATTTCTTTGCATTTGATCAAGTTGAGCAGCCCTCCCGGAACGGGCTGCGGCGTTTTTGATAGCGAGGGGACGTTTTCCGCTGGAATGGGAGTTTCGTTTCCTCCGGTCTCCGGTAGTCCGCCCTGTAGCGTGATCGTGTTTACGATCGGTACTGTTGTTTTCTTGATTATGAATTCACCGCTGGTCGTTTCCGCGTATATGCACGCTTGTGTGGCAGGGTTTTTCAACGGACAGTGTTTGAACACTGCGAATGCACCCGTAGGTTCCTTTGCCAGGGCCGGCGACGCGACGCTCAGAACCCCGAGCGACGCTGCGAGGGCCATCGCGACGACGAGCATACAACTACGAAAGCTCGATGCGTGGTGGAGGAATTTAGTGACCATAGTGGCTTACTTCCTTTCTTGGGGAGACGTTTAGTGCTTTGCTTGTAAAGATGAATGAGGTCATGTGCAAATGAGCCGAGCCCTACTTCTTCTTGCTCGCGGCCTTGTGCTTCACGGCGTACTGTTTGCGGGCCCGCGCTTCGCATGCGGCGCGCTTACTTTTCGCGCTCTTCTTACACGCCTTCAGCGCTTTGGCGAGCCTCTGGGCCTTCGTCAGGGGTTTGGGGCCGCCCGTGTTCGTGGTTTCGTGTGGTTCTGCGGCGGCGAGTGCGGCTGCGACGAAGGGGGGCCCGACACCAAACCTCAAGCCGGGGGCCCGCCGCGTTCCACGGCGGGCCCTCCCTTCGCGGCGTCGGTGTTACTCGCCCTATTTTTCGCTCCCTTCCACGCCTTCCCTAGTAGCTACCCTCAGCGTGCCGTTGAGGATGGCCGTGTTGTTGCCCGCCGCCGAAGGCAAGCCGAGTTTGGCGTTGACGATTGGGTTGATGAGGAACGCGAACAGCCCTCCACAGCCGGTGGCTGCCGGTGCTGCCCAGGAGTTGTCGACCAGTGAGTTTCCGGTGATCGTGAGCAGGTTGCCTTCTTCGCTGAATTCTGCTTCTCCGCCTTTGCCGCTGATCGGTTTATTCGGCGGAGGCGGATTGGTCGTCGCGGTCGTAAGGTTCAGAGTCACTGGGTTGATTGGGGAGCCGATGAAGCATCCATTGCCGAGGAGCGCGTTTTCCAGGTGTATCCTGACTGGCAGCTTGAGCGCGATCCCTTCCTGAAGCAGCAGATTGATCTGGTTGACGGTGGGCAAGCCCACGAGTTCAGCGGTGGCGTTGACGCCCAGCACGCCTTTTTCGAAAATCGCTTCGCACGTTTTCCGTGCCGCTTTTTCGAGGAATCCTTCGCCTTTGATGTCTTTGCATTTGATCAGGTTGAGCAGGCCACCCGGCACCGGCTGGGGTGTTTTTGACAGGGAGTTGCCGTCAGCGGCCGGTATCGGGGTTTCGTCCCCACCGGTCTCCGGCAGTCCGCCTTGGAGGGTGATCGTGTTCACGATGGGTACGGTCGTGGTCTTGACTTTGAATTCGCCGCTTTCCGTCTGGGCATACAGGCAAGCCTGCGTAGCCGGCACTTTCAGTGGACAGTCGGCGAACACCGCGAACGCTCCGGTGGGTGTCGCCAACGCTGGCGACGCGGCCCCGAAGACGGCCAGCGGCACCGTGAGCGCCACCCCTATAGCGAGCGTGCGCTTGCAAATGTAAGCCAAGCGCTTGACATGGTCTTTAGACATTGTGCATCCCCTTCGTTGTGATTACCGTTTCGTACCGATCCTGCGCTGCGTCTTCTGGTACCTATTCCGCGCGTTACGCCGACACCTTGCCCGTTGCTTCTTTGGCTCCTTTGTGCAGGCCTTCAGGTCGCGTGCCAGCTTCTGCGTCTTCGTCAAGTGCTTCGAGTGGACCGCGTTCGTGTTTTCATGCGCTTCCCTTGCGGCAAGTACGCTAAATGCCGGGAACAGGATAATCGGTACTGAGCTGACTGCGGGCAACCCTGGGAATGACGCGGTAGTGAAAGATTTCTCCATGCCGTAGCTGGTCCCATCCTGGTTGGTCGCGACGGCGCGGAAATAGTAGGTCGTGCCCGACTGCAGGTAGCCCCCAAACACGGTGGCGATGCCCACGGTCGAGCCGGATTCCGAGCCGGGTATGACTGATGCGACCTCGAGCGATCCGCTGCCTGGGGTCGGGCTCGTGCCGAATTCGAACTCTAGATTGGTCTGCAGTCCCTGCGTGTCTACAGCGCCTGTGAGCGTCGCTGAGAGTTGGGTTACTGCGATGGCTTCGCCGGTGACCGCAACCGGCGGAGCCGACGGCGAGTTGCTGAACGTCATATCAGGCCCGATCGTGGTGCCCACCGAGTTGCTCGCGACCATCGCGTAGTGGTAGGTCACGCCCGGGTGCAATTCGCTGACCCCAAGCGGGCCAACAGCGTGGGACGTGTAGTCCGAGGCAACACTACCGCTAGACGTGCTCCCACCCCTGGCGTAAGGGTTCGCCGCCAGGGGTTCGTATTCGGCCGCCGCTACATAGGCTAAATGGTAGGTGGTTTCGGCTCCTCCGGGATTTACGGTGCCCGACAGCACGGCGCCGGTGCGGGTGATGCTGCTCGCTTCGCCGGTTGTAACGATAGGCGCGGCGAGCGTCGTGAAGTGTTCCACCGCCGCCGCTTCGGTCGTTCCGGTCGCGTTCGTCGCTGCGACGCGGTAGTAGTAGGTCGTACGCGGCTGCAGGACACCCGTGATCGCGCTGACCGGCAGTTCGGCGAATTCGCCAGCAAGAGGGCTGGCGCCCGCGACGGTTGTGGCGCCTGTCAGCGCTTCATTGGTTGCGTACGTGAAAGCGTATGTCGTTTCCTGGTAGTTCGGGTTGATTTGCGCTTCCAGCGTCGCACCGGTGGAGGTCACACCCGAGCTGCTCTCGCTAGCGACGATCGGGGGTTCGGCCGGCGATGCCGTGAATTCCCCGTCCGCGCCTTTGGTTTCACCTGTCGCGTTCGTCACGCCGACGCGGTAGTGATAGATTGTGGCGGCTTGCAGGCCCGACACCGTCGCGCTCACGCGCTGTTCGGAGGCTCCGTTGATGGATGATGGTTCGCACGGGGCGCTCCCGGCTTCATACGCCATCGTCAGCCCGTATTCGAGGTTGCAGGAAGTCGTCGCCTGGTTCTCGGGATTGACCTGCGCTTCGAGCGTCGCCGCGAACGGCGTCACGGCGGAGCTGCTCTCGCTCGCGACGAGGGGCTTAGCGGCGCGCGTTTCGAAAGTCAGAGGTAGTCCGGCCGTCAATTCGGTCACTTCCCCTTCGGAGCGGGTGGCGACGACGCAGAACGTGTATGGCGTGCGCGCCTCGAGACCCGTGAGCGGCGTCGAGACTTTGATCGCTTGGCCAGTTTGTTCGGCGCCCGGCACGCTCGTGAGGCCTTCGATACACGTCCCGTTCGTGTTGTACGCAAACTTATACCCAGCAGTGCCGGACGCTTTCGGGTTCAGTTCGCCGTGAAGGCTCGCCGTCGTGCCCGTGATCGCGGTTGCCGCCTTGGTCACCGGCGCTTCCGGAGCCGCCCCAAATGCCGGGATACCCGGGAACGCTAAGCCGCAGGCCAGCGCACCGAGACCCGTCAGCGTCACTCCAGGAATGCGCATCGGCTACTTCCTCCCCTTGCCGTTGCGGTGACGGGCCTTGCTGGTCCTTCGGGCTTTCTTGGCCTTCTTCGCGCGTGGACAGCCAGTGACCGCGATCTTTGTGCTCTGTTTCACCACGCCGCCGTTCTGGAAGGTGATCGTCGTCGGCATCAGCAACGGTACGGCGGTGCGTACCTTGACCGAGCGCAGCACGTGGCGCACCCGCCCACCGGAGCGGAGCGTGACCCGACGGCGAACCGTCGTCGTCTTGGTCTGCGCGCACAGGTTCCCGTAGGCGGCGAGCACCGAGTGGGGCCCCTCGGGAAGCTTCAGCTCGAAGCTCGAGATCGGGGCATCCGGCGTCGTGTCGAATTTCGAGTAGGTGATTCCTTTCCTGATCAGCGTGTTGCCCGTAAGATCGATCACGACCCCGTCGCCCTGCAGCACGATCACGAGGTCCGGGAACGCCGCCGCCGCGTGGCTGACCAGAAACGCCGGACCTTCAAGCGGCACCGGAAGCACCGGCGTGTGGGCGATCGCCGTTCCGACGATCGACGCCGCGGGACAACCGGCAGGGTTCGCTTCGAACTGCGCTGCGACGCACGCTTTCTGCAGTGTCGTCAGACGCGAAGGCAACGCCAGCGGCAGCTGAACGTCGACCATCTTGATGTTCGCTTCGGGCGTTAGCGCAGGATTCGTCTGGGGCCCCTGACCGGGCGCTGAGATCTTCACGTCCAGGCTCGCGCCGTTCACTTTGCTCGTCCTGGCTTGTGTAGAGGCGGTGAACGAGGGCTTGAAGGGCAAGGTCGCGCAACCAGCCACCGCAAACGGGCTCGACACGGACGCAGAGGCGCCCTGCGCGCCGGTGACTGTTCCCGTGACGTATTGCTGGGAGCAGTTGGTCGGGTTGAACATGAACCCAGGCTTGTCCGTAATCACGTTGATCTTCTGGATCCGCAGCGGAACGCCATCGATGATCTGCGGCAATGGGTCGCTCGTGACCGTTATCTGCGCGGTGTGCGGGTCGATGTTGATCGCCGCGCGGACGATCACGTTGCCTAGGTCGAAGGGCCCAGCCAACGCGTGTACCACTACCGAGAGACCAAACGGAGCTCTCTTGTACGGGCCTGTTAGGAACACATTCCCCCCGACGTAGAATGGTTGTGAGCCGGGGCCGGTGCCTGTCGTGGTATGCCCGATCAGGCTCTGGGCGCCGCACGTCCCGTTCGACGCCTGCGGCTCGGGGCACAGCTGCACCTGGGAGAGCATCCCCAGCAGCCCAGGGGGCATCTGCACGGCGACCCCAGACAGATACTGTTGGCGGTCGCTACGCGAGAGCGTGAGCGTGAACGGACTGAAGGCGCCAGCCGTGGGGGTGATCGTGCCGGCGCTGAACGAGGGAGTAAACGGCAACGAGCCTGCGCATGGGACTTCAAACGATGACGACGGCGTGGCGTCCGGTGTTTCGGGGGAGCTCCACGGCGAGAGCACCGTCGTCGTCGTGTAGCTCCCACATGCCAGCGGGTTCGCGAGCGGAGCTCTTGGCCCACCCTTGAACTGCAACTGCAGGTCGCTGAAGGGAAGCTGGGGGTTATTGGCGAACGTCGCCGTCAGCCTGCCAGTGACCGGATCGGCCGACACGGTCCCCGGGAGCTTGATGACGACCCCGGATCCCTTTGCCTGGATGAACAATCGAAGCATACGTCCCTCTCTCGCGTCGGCTTCGTTGCATGGGGAGCACCTGGGGGTGCCGACGAACACTTCACCTTCCAAAGGTTCGGACAGCAGTGGCGTTGTGATCCTGACCGTCGCGACCTGCGATGCCTTTGGACACGACGCGAGTTCGCTCGACGACAACCCGATCTGGGCGTCCGAGCACCCTTGCAGACCGTTCGCCGCGGACGGGGATACGGAAACGCCTGTAGGGAGCGCAACCACCGTGTCCTTGAGCTCCGGTGTCGCCAAGACGGGAAATAGGTTCGGGGCCTGCGGCACCCTCAACTCGAAGTCGTATCCCGATGGTGCGTCGGCCTCGAGGGATTCTGGTCGCATCGCGATCGTGGGCTGGAACTGGAGCATGTCGCACCCGCTCACGTGGGGATATGTCGTTGCTTCCTTAGCGACGTACACGCCTGGGCTCTGCCACGAGTCAATTTCCACCTTCGCCGTCAGGGGTCCGGAGGAGCAGTCCATCGGATTCGCAAAGAAGGCCGCCGGCGACGACACTCCTCCGTCCTGTGTCGCCGGATCGCCGAACAATGTCAGGGTGATGCCCGTGATCTCTAGAAAATGGTTCAGGCGTGGTATGCCCGGCACGGTGACGTGCAGCCTGTAGCCGGAGGCCGTCGGCACGACGCTCGCGAACATCGCAAATTCTCTACCGAGATATTCGAATCCAAACTCTGCGGGATAGCCCTGCTCGGGCACCACGTTGAACACCGGCTGTTCCTCAATGCCCGGTGATCCGCCTCCTTCGCCCTCGATTCCGATGGTCCCGATACGACTGCTCGTAGGACACGCGGCAGCGCGAAGCAGATACTCCGGGCACCGAGGGGTAGCTTGAGGATCTCCAACAAATCCGAGTGGTAGCTCGACTGTTATATCCTTTACGTCCTGCGCCGGGAGATACGTCGTACTTCCTGAACTGCCTTCCGGAAACTTCATTGTGGCAAACTGAAAGCTCGCCGTCACCGCATTGGGATGATCTCCCGCTTGCAAGTCCAACGCCCCATCGATGCCGAATGCTTCCAGCGCAAAGTTCGTAACGCCAAATGAGGGTTGCGCCTCGCCTACGGTCGTTTGAACACTCGTCGCGACGGGCTGAGCTCCTCCTCCGGAGATGCTAGTGGAGTTGGTAATGCTACCGGTCACACCGGGCAAAACTTCGACGTCAACCACCATGACGAGTGCCCCGCCAGGCGGAAGCGCTTCACTATACGTGCACGAGACGCTTGTCAATTCGCACGTCAGTGGGGGCGACGGATTCCCATTTTCCGATTCTCCCCTTGCTATGCTTACCGCCACGAGGCCTTCGGGGAGGGTATCTCCCAGCGTCACCGTACTTTTGTCAGTCGCGCCGCTCCCTTCATTTCTGGCCGTCACCAGATATCTCTCGCATTGGCGACTCGCGGAATGTTCGAGTTCGTGGCCAAATGATTCGACCGCTTCATTACATTCCGCATTGCGACTGGACGAGAAGTTGGTCGGCTGTGCCACCACGTTGAGCGTCCAGCCCGGACCAACGGTCGCTGCGTCGGCTACCGGGGCTCCACCTATCCCGATGAGTCCGAGCGCGGCAAGCGAGACGGCGGCGATCCCTCTAAGCCGACCGCTTACCCTGCCGCTCCTTCGTCCTATGGCCTCGATGAACGCTCCCCGCGCGGACAATTCCACGGGTAGCGTTCGGCCGAGACGACTACGCGGCAGTGGCATTACCTCGCCCCCCGGTCCGATTTCTTGGCTCGTGAGAGGCCGAGGCGCTTGCGGGCTTGCGCTTCGCAAGCGACGCGCTTGTGCTTATCGCGTTTGCTTCGGCAGGCTTTCAGTGCTTTCGTGAGCCTCTGGGCGCGAGTAAGTGGCTTCCGAGCCGGCTTAGCTATAGGTGGCGTGACGTTGCCGGACGCAGAGAACGTCGAGCTGCCCGGGGCACCGAAAGACGGCTGGGGGCTTGGCGTCTCCTGGCACCCATCCCCTGAGCAGCTCGCGGGCGGACGAGGCGTTGGAAAGCCGCCACCGATTCGGGCATCATAGATGTCTGTCTGAGTGTCCGAGTCCTGACCGACTAGAGAGTCCAGCGTTTCGAAGAAGACATTTCCACCTGAGGCGTCGGCCCCGAGGAGCCGCGTACCTTCGGCGTGCACATCCTGCCCGTCGGAGATCAGAGATATCTGACCGGCGTGATACTCGAAGACGTTGCGAACGGTGTGACTCGGGTCGCCAATGGCTCCGGGCGCGAGCGCGGCGCTACTGGCAAAGAATAAATACGCGCCATCGCTCGATACGAACGCACCACCTCCTTCGCCTGCTTCATTCGCCACTTCTACGAACGCGCCCGTCTGAGAATCGTACTCAGAGAGCCGTCCCGCGCTCCCGAACACCAGGAAGCGACCGTCCGGCGTCAATCTCACGGTTTCCAATTCAGCGGCGGCAAGGCCCGTGATGAACGCCGTATGCCCGCTAGCTGGTTCGACCATATATAGGTTGTGCGCGCCCGCCACCGCGCTCAGCCCTTGCTTGTTCGGCGAGGTCGTCAGAACCCCACCGGCCACGAGGAAAACACGCGATCCATCCTTCGACGCCGCCGCGACGCTCTCTACCGAAGCACCAACACCCTGTGTCGCGTCGCTTGAGTCCCCCCTCGAAACCTGAATCAGCTTGGCGATACCCGCACTTGTGATTTCGGCCTCATAGAGATCGTTGGTTGTGTCTCCATCGCCGTCAACTAGAGGCTGCGCCGTCGTAAAGAACACCTTCGTGCCATCTTCTGACCCGCCTTGAAAGGTCGCTTCCTGGCGTTCGCTTTCCTCAGCTTTCACGCATGCCGGCGAAGAACATTGAGCTGGCGCGGGCTCGGAGAGCGCGATCGTCTTTGACCCCTTGATCCGTGCGTACAGTTCATTAACCGGCGGGGCGCCTTCGCATTCATTCGCGAGGAAGATCACCGTGTCGCCACTAGCGGAAACCGCCTGATATGACGCGCCTGGGCTCTGGGGCACTGAAGCCCCGCAGGAACTGATCAGTTCCGCTTCGGTATTACTGAGCAGGGCGCCATTGTTTTTGACTGCCACCAGCTTGGGTTCGCCACCAAGGGGCCCCGCAGCGGCCTCGTAGAGGGACAGCCCGCCTTCGCCGACGTGCGTGGTGTCGCCGGGCCACCGATTGGTTTCGAGATAGAAGAGGATGTGTGAAAGGTCGGTCGACGCGGCAACGAGCTGGTTATCATCAAGCGCGGCGGCTGCCGGAGGTGTAATCGGACTCACAAGTGAAAACGCGCCGTCAGGCGTACGCAAATAGAGGTCTCGCTGAGCCGTCGGCTGGGACACCCTGTTGAGAACCCACGTCGTCCTGTCGAAGTCGCTACTCACCAACTGGGGCGCCACCCCGCTGAAATCTTCCGCGAACTGCGACGCCGGCGGGGTTAGCGGAGTGGTCATCCAACCCGATCCCGTGCGCGCAAACGCGTAGCTGGCACCGAGCAAGCCACTGCCCTTTGGTACATCTTCAGTGCCTGCAAAGGCACCGAAGCTCTGCCCGATGACGCGTGATCCGTCCGACGAAATGTGACCTTCGAGAACGACAACGGGGTGGCCCTCCTTATACGTAGGGCTCACAAGCTCATACGAACGACAATCTGGAAGTTTGGTGGAGTGATCTTCGGCTCGAAGCTGTTCGTTCGGGCACGAGGCCCGGGCGACCGGCGTGCCGGCCAACGCTGCTATCGCCACGCAGCCGAGCGCCGCCGCGGCCTGGCGGACGCAATGTAAGCTCCGGCGTGTCGGAGCTGTTGTGCAGCGACCGAACACGTTACTTAGTCGAACTACAGACACTGTCCTCTCTCCTCTAGTCGGCGTCCCGCTAACCACGTAGGATCGCCGGGATCTACGTGAGTTCTCGTTTACAAGGCAAACCCAATCCGGCGCGTATGCTCAAGTTGTGTTTCGGATAGGGCAGGGGGCGCGACTCGTCGCGCCCCCTCGC
>CAAGKR010214532.1_pt1 | contig 10242 bp, 8 predicted proteins | sample 2556971 | NCBI WGS metagenome assembly CAAGKR01 (sample SAMEA5207829, study PRJEB30636) | soil metagenome | biome: forest; feature: boreal; material: soil | place: USA | collected 2011-09 | depth 1 m
CAAGGGCAACGAGCTCGCGCTCACCTTCGACGACGGCCCCGGCCCCTATACCCAACAGCTCGTGGCGACGCTGAACAGGTTGCACGTACACGCCACGTTCTTCGCAATCGGCGAGGAGGAGCGGTACTTCTCGGCAGGCACGGTCGCAGAGCTGCACTCTGGAGACGTGATCGGTAACCACACTGAGACACACCCGATGCTCGCGACCCTCTCAGCGCACGACCAGCACGAACAGCTCGCCGAACAGATAGCCCGCATCGAACTGCTCGATGGGTCGCGGCCCCGCCTGTTTCGTCCCCCCTATGGCTCGTTCAACGCGACCACGTTCAGGTTGCTGCGCAAGCTGAGACTGCTGATGGTCCTGTGGTCAACCGACACCGAGGACTACCGGACGCCAGGTGTCGCGGCGATCGTGCAAAACGCGCTCGCCGGTGCCCGTCCCGGCGCAATCATTCTGATGCACGACGCTGGCGGTAATCGCTCGGAGACGATCGCGGCACTGCCGGCGATCATCCAGGGGCTGCGCAAGCGCGGGCTCGAGCCCGTGACGGTCCCCCGGCTGCTACTCGACGACCCGCCGCCGCGAGGGCAGCCGCTGCCCACGAGCCTGGCGGGCGATTAGGACCGCCTCCTACCCTCAGGCCGGGTAGGGCGGTAAGGCTTTACTGCGTACGATGGGGCGCTATGAGCTCACCCACCGTACAGGCACCGCCAATTCTCCATCTCTCCTCTGTGGTGGGCAGCCCCCTGAGAGACGCCGACGGCGAGCGACTAGGCAAGGTCGAGGATCTGATCGTCCGCCTGGGCGGCGCCGGCTATCCGCCGATCACCGGGTTTCTGGTCAGCGTCGCCGGGCGAACCTCCTATCTAGGCGTCGAACGCGTCTCGGACATCGGCCCCGACGGCGTTGTGTTGCGCAAGGCCAAGCTCGACCTGCGCCACTTCGAGCGCCGGCCCGAGGAGGTCCTGCTGGGGCGCGATCTGCTGGACCGGCAACTGATCAACGTGGAGGGTGCCCGGCTGGTGCGCGCGAACGAGATCGAGCTGGCACTGGTTGCCGGATCCTGGCGCGTGGTCGGCGTCGACACCGGACCCCGCGGCGGGCTCCGCCGTCTGCTCCCCAAGGGCGTCGGCGCGCATATCGCAACCGGCGACTTCCTCGACTGGGCGGGCGTCGAGCCGTTCGTCGGGCACGTGCCGACGGTGCGGCTGCGGGTTCCCCACCCGAAGCTGGCCAAGCTACACCCAGCGCAGATCGCGGACCTCGTCGAGGCGGCGTCACGGCGCGAGGGCGAGGAGATCATCCAAGCCGTCGGCGAGGACGACCGCGAGCTCGAGGCGGATGTCTTCGAGGAGCTCGACGATCATCACCAGCGCGAGTTCCTCGAGGACCGCCCGGACGCACAGGTCGCCGAGATCCTTTCGCGCATAGCGCCCGATGACGTTGCCGACATCGTGGGCGAGCTCGCCGAGGATCAGCGTGAGCGCGTGCTTGCCCTACTGCCGGTCAGCCACCGCGTCAAGGTCCGTGCCCTGCTTGGCTACGACCCCGACGAGGCCGGTGGTCTGATGAGTCCCGACTTCGTTCTCCTGCGCGGTTCGACGTCTGTCGAGGATGCACTGAACGCTGTGCGGCGCAGCGAGATCTCGGCTGAGCTGCTGACCACGATCTTCGTCTGCTCGCCACAGGACTCACTCGAAGGCAGCGTGCCGGTCGCCGCGCTCCTGCGTGCCGATCCGGCCGGACGGCTGGAGTCGGTCGTCAAGCACGAAACGCCCAGCCTCTCACCCGAGGCGTCCTTCGAGGAGGTCGCGCGACTGATGGCCGACTACAACCTCACCTCGATCCCCGTGGCAGACGAGAACGGGCGGATGCTCGGCGTCGTGACCGTCGACGACCTGCTCGCAGCGATGATCCCGCGCAGTTGGCGCCGGCGCTTCGGCCTTCTCGGCGAGGACTAGCTCAGGATCCGAACTTCGCCGGGCCCTGCTTGGCTAATTCTAAGAGCGGCGCAACAACGCGCCCGGCAAGTCCCCAGGGGCGTGCCGGCGAATAGACTGGCCGCTTGAACAACCTCGGCAGTCAGTCAGATGGGGGTCCGAGTACCGCCCGTCATGCGTCGTATCCGGTCGGCCACGCGTGGCCGACCGCGCCTGCCTGCTCGGCTTAGCTCTCGCCGAGTCCGCCTGTTCGCCTTCCTCGGCCTGCTCGGACCCGGGCTGATCGCCGCCAACGCGGGCAACGACGCCGGCGGCATCGCCACCTACTCATCCGTCGGCGCTAAGTACGGCTACACGCTGCTATGGACGATGGTCCTGATCACGATCTCGCTGGCGATCGTGCAGAAGCTGGCCGCGCGCATGGGCGTGGTCACCGGCAAGGGCCTGGCGGAGCTCGTGCGCGAGGAGTACGGCATCCGCTGGTCGGTCCTCGCCACGAGCGCGGTGCTGATCGCGAACGTCGGCATCTGCATCTCGGACTTCGTCGGCATAGGCGCGGCGGTGGGGCTCACGGGCATTCCGGTGCAGATCTCCGTGCCGATCGCGGCGGTCGGCATCTGGCTGATCATCGTGCGCGGCTCCTACCGCTCAGCCGAGCGGATCTTCATCTGGTTCACGATCCCCTTCTTCGGCTACCCGATCGCGGCGATCCTCGCCCACCCCCACTGGGGCGACGTGGGCAAGGCGCTCGTCGTGCCCCATCTGCACTCCAGCTCGGCCTTCATCGTGCTGCTGATCGCCCTCGCCGGCACAACGATCACCCCCTACATGCAGCTCTACCTACAGTCGGCCGTGGTCGAGCGCGGCGTGCGCGAGGAGGATCTCCCCCACGAGGAACGCGAGGCGGTCGCCGGCGCAGTGTTCGCGAACCTGATCGCCTCGTTCATCATTATCGCCACCGGTGCCACGCTGTTCACGCACGGCATCCACAACATCTCCTCGGCCGCGGATGCCGCACGCGCGCTGACACCGTTCGCCGGGCACTACGCCGAGGTGCTGTTCGGGGTCGGCCTGCTCGGCGCAAGCCTGCTCGCCGCGGCGATTCTGCCGATCGCGACCTCCTACGTCGTCTCGGAGTCGCTCGGCTACGAGAAGGGCGTCGGACGCAGGCGCGAGGAGGCGCCCGTGTTCGTGAACATCATCACCGGGATGATCATGCTCAGCGCATTCGTCGCGATCATTCCCGGCGTACCTGTTATCTCCCTGCTCGTCGGCGTGCAGGTCGTCAACGGGCTGCTACTACCGATCAACCTGTTCTTCATCTGGCGCCTGGCGCGCTCACACAACGTGATGGGCGAGCATCGCAGTCGCGGCGCGCTCAACGGCGCGGCCGCCGTGACCGTCGCGGTCACCTCGAGCCTCTCACTCGCACTCGTAGCCATCACCGTGCTCGGCCTCTGAGGCGGAGCTCGGGTGAGCCGATGGCGCTGCTAGGCGATGGAGTCGAGCAGCAGCGTAGCCCCGATAGCTCCGCCGAGGTCACCGAGCGCGGCCACGTGGACGTCAGGCGGGCGGAAGTCCGCGAACAGATGTGGCTGCATCTGCTCTGCGATGCGCTTTGCGTATGGATCCCCGAGCCTCACGCCGAGCCCACCTCCAACGATCACGCACTCGACGTCAAGCACGTTGCAAGCCGAGGCGACGCCGGCGCCGAGCGCTCTAAGCGCGCGCTCGATCATGTGCCCGGCGAGCTTGTCCTCGCGCTCGAGAGCCCGGGCCCAGATACCGCTCGTCAGGCGCGTACGCTCCCGCTCTTTCATCAGCTTGAACAGGTCGGTCTCCTTGCCCTTCTCGACCTGCTTGGCGGCGTGCGCTTCCATCGCCGAACGCCCCGCGTAGGCCTCCATGCAGCCGCGCCGCCCGCACGTGCACTGCGCACCGTCGAGCTCGACGACAATGTGACCGATCTCACCCGCCGCGCCGCGTCCCACCCACGGCTTGCCGTCGAGCACCAGACCGCCACCGACGCCTGTCCCCCAGAAGACACCGAGCAGCGAGTCATACTGCTTGCCCGCGCCGAGCTCGAACTCTGCGTCGGTGGCGACCTGCACGTCGTTGCCGAGAGCGACCGGGCATCCGAACGCTTCTTCGAGCGTCTTCGCCAGGGGGAAGCTGCCTTCCCATCCGGGCAGGTTGCGCGCGCTAGTTACGACGCCATCCTCGATCGTCCCCGGCGAGCCGACTCCCACACCGGCGAGTTGCTCCACCTCGACGTGCGCCGCCTTGGCGGCGTCGCGCAGCGCGCCCTCCATCGCCTTGGCGACATCCGGCGGCCCTCCGCTCGTCGGCGTCGGGCGGCGAGCGGAGCCGAGCACCGCCTGATCCTCGCCGACGATCACGGTCTGGATCTTCGTGCCGCCGAGGTCAATCCCACCGTAACTTGACATCCAGGCTGATCATCGCAGGGCAGTCGGGGCACTCGGCGAAGATAGAGACCGGCCCGAACGGCATTTGGGCAAATTTAGCCCCCCTTGCGAGATTTCTTCGCTCCCTCTTACAGGTTCCACACACTACCCCTACATAGTTCCGACGATCATTCGCGCACGCAACATGGAGACCCCACGCGCCACCCGACCCTGGCTCAACTACCTCCTGGGCGCGGCTTGCGCCGGGGCGATCCTCGCCGCCATCCTCGTGGTGGGACCGGCATCGGGCAGTCAGAGCGCTGTGACCCGTACGGCCAAAGCCGCGGAGGGGGTCGTCCAATCCACCGTCTCGGGTAGCGGCAACCTGCAGGCCGCCAGTCAGCTCAATCTTGGTTTCAAGACCAGCGGAACGGTCACGAATATCTATATGACCCAAGGACGGCACGTCACTCAGGGACAGCTGCTGGCGACGCTCGATCCGCAGAGCGCCGAAGTGACACTCGAACAGGCCAAGGCCAGCCTCCAGTCCGCCGAAGCCAACCTCGCGAAAGAGGAAGAAACCAACGGCGAAACCACCTCCGCCGGGCAGAGCTCCGGAGCGGGGGCCGGCAACTCCAGCAACGCCTCGACCGCCTCGGCGCCACCGGCATCCACTACCACCCCCGCCTCAGCGACCAGCACGCCATCCACCACCCCGACGAGCGAACACACAACTCCCACCTCCCAGGTTCGCGAACCCAAAGAAACGAAATCCAGCTCATCCCCGACCGCGACCGTCAGCCCCGCCACGCGCGAAGCGAACCTCGCGTCCGCGCGGGCAGCCGTCAAGAGCGACAAACTGACGGTGCAGAGCGACGAAGAGGCAGTCCAGAACACCAAGCTCTACGCGCCTGAGGATGGCACGATCGCCTCGCTCTCTGGCCAGGTGGGAGAAGTCGTATCTCCCAGCGGGACGACCAAAGCCTCGACCAGCAGCTCCTCGAGCGGATCGGGGGCGGGAGCGACCGCGACAGGCGGCGCCTCCACGGCTGCCCGCTCCGCCGCCGGCTCATCGAGCTCGACCGGAGCATCCAGCTCGTCGGGCTCGTCGGGCTCGTCGTTCGCGGTTCTCAGCGATCTCAGCTCGATGCAGCTCGTGGTGCCGCTGAGCGAATCCGAAATCGGCAACGTCAAGGATGGTCAGACCGCCACGGTCACCGTAGAAGCCCTCAACGGCGCCAAGCTGGCGGCCCACGTCAGAGCAGTCGCGATCCTCTCCACGAGCAGCAGCGGCGCGGTGAGCTACGACGTCACGTTCCAGCTCGATCAGATGGAACCCGGCCTCAAACCCGGCATGAGCGCTACCGCCGAAGTCGTCGTCAAACAGGCCGAAGGCGTCAACGTTCCAACCAGCGCGATCTCCGCTGCCTCCGTGACCGTCGAGCGAAGTGGCAAGCAGATGCGCCAGCGCGTCACCACAGGCCTGGCCGGCAACACCTCCACGATCGTCCTCAGCGGCCTGAAGGCAGGAGAAACGGTCGTCCTGCCCGCGGCGAGCAGTACGAGCTCGAGCACCAGCCTCACCTCCAGACTCGGCAGCCGCCTCGGTCGTGGGGGCGGCGGTTTGGGGGGCGGTGGAGGAGGCTTCGCCGGTGGCGGCGCCACATTCTTCAGAGGTGGTGGGTAATGGATCTCCGTCCGCGTCGCTCACGGCACCTGCGCCTGGCGAAAGCGGGCAGTTCACGCGTCCCTCGCAGTGAGCCGTTGGTGGCGCGCGAGGCGAGCACTCACACATCCGCGGCGCGCTACGCGCGGCGCCGGCGAGCACCGGTCATCAGCGTTCACGATGTCAGCAAGACGTACAACATCGGCGAGATCGCGGTGCACGCGCTTCGCGGGGTCTCGCTGCAAATCGAGCGCGGCGATCTGGTGGCGATCATGGGCAGCTCCGGCAGCGGCAAGAGCACGCTGATGAACATTCTCGGCTGTCTGGACATACCCACGAGGGGGCGCTATGAGATCGATGGCGTGGACGTCAGCCACATGGACGAGGACGATCTCTCCGATCTGCGCAACCGCAAGATCGGCTTCATCTTCCAGAGCTTCAATCTCGTGCCCCGCACGAGCGCCCTCGCCAACGTCGAACTGCCGCTCGCCTACGCCGGATTGAAGGGCGCCGAGCGCCGGCGACAAGCCGAGCGTGCACTCAGCTCGGTGGGAATGAAGAACCGCCTGCACCACCAGTCCTCGGAGCTCTCCGGAGGGCAGCAGCAGCGGGTCGCGATCGCGCGCGCAATCGTGACCAACCCCTCGCTGATCCTCGCCGACGAGCCGACTGGCAACCTGGACTCGCACTCCACCGAGGACGTTCTTGCGATCTTCGCGCGCCTGAACGAAGAAGGCCGGACCGTCGTCCTCATCACCCACGAGCCCGACGTCGCGCAGCAGTCCAAGCGCGTGATCAGGCTGAGCGACGGCGAGGTTGTCGAGGACCACCGCTCGCTGGGTGTGCACGACGCCCCACCCCCCTTTCACGCGCAGAAGTCCTCCCATCAGCACGCGGCCGTCGTGGAGGCGCAGCCATGATCGCCACAGAGATGCTGCGCATCGCATGGAGCGGGATAACCGCGAACAAGCTCCGCTCGGGCCTGACGATCCTCGGCATGACGATCGGGGTCGCCTCGGTGATCGTGCTGATCGCCGTCGGTAACGGCTCCTCCAAGGCCGTCCAGTCGACGATTCAGAGCCTCGGCACCAATGTGCTCGTGGTGCAGGCCAGCGGCGGCTTTCGCGGCGGCCCCCGAGCGAGCACCGCAGGAACGGTCTCACTGACCAAGCAGGACGCCGAAGCCCTGGAGAACCCCAGCCTGGCACCGGATGTCAAGAGCGCCTCGCCCGTCGTCGATGCCAGCAACGTATCGCTCGTCTATGACGGCACGAGCTTCGAACCGTCCTCGTTCGTGGGCACAACACCTACCTATCTGACGGCCCACACCTACAAAATCGCCGAAGGCTCCTCGTTCACCTCCGAAGACCTCAGCAAACACAGACGCGTGGCGATCATCGGCCAGGAAGTCGTGCAGGAACTGTTCGCCGGGACCAGCGCCGTGGGCCAGAACATGAAGGTCAACGGCAGCAATTACGAAGTGGTCGGAGTGCTCGCCAAAAAGGGGACCAACGGCACTACCAACGAGGACGACGTCGTGATGGCCCCAATCACAACAGTGCAGAACACTCTCACCGGCTCGGGTCCGATCAACTCGATCACCGTCCAAGGCAAGTCCGAGTCCTCTCTCAACGCCGCCGAAGCGGAGGTCTCGATGATCATCGAGGAACGCCACAAAATCAAAGACAGCACCGAACCGGGCTTCAGCGTGCTCAACCAGGGATCGCTGCTGGAAACCTCCAGTTCCACCAGCAGCGTCTTCACCACGCTACTGGGAGAGGTTGCCGCGATCTCGCTGCTCGTCGGCGGGATCGGCGTGATGAACATCATGCTCGTATCCGTGACCGAGCGCACGCGCGAGATCGGCATCCGCAAGGCGATCGGCGCGCGCCGCTCAGACATCCTCACCCAGTTTTTGACGGAGGCCGTGCTCGTCTCTTTATTCGGCGGTCTAACCGGCGTGTTCGTCGGCGTGCTCGGCAGCCAATTTGAGATCGCCGGAGTGCATCCGGAAATCACCACGTACTCGATCTTCCTTGCCTTCGGCGCGGCGGCGCTCTCCGGGCTGTTCTTCGGCACCTACCCCGCCGCTCGCGCCGCCCGCCTCCGACCGATCGAAGCGCTGCGCTTTGAGTAGCGACACACCCAACGAGGAGTCCGCCATGTCCGACGAGCAATCCACCATCGAGCCGGCCGCGGGCGCGAACGGTCCCGAGCACGCCATGGGAACCGGCGACACCGCCGTCCAGACCACTGGAGAGATCGCCTACGATCCGGCCGAGGAGGACGATCAGGGGTGGGACGAGCCGGTCGAGGATCTGCCCCGCCGGCCTCGCCGGCGATTGCTCGGCGTGGGCGGGAATCGGGCGGGCGGGCATCCCATTCCCCTGGCGCTCCTCAGCGTACTTTTGATCGCCTGTGGGTTCATCGGCGGCGCGCTCGTCGAGAAGGGCCAGAGCACCTCGAGCTCATCGGCCGGGACCGCAGGGACAGGCCTGGCCTCGCGCTTCGCCGCCCTGCGCGGTGGTGGTGTTGGTGGTGGCGGCAGCAGCGGCGGTGGTGCGAGCGCCACGGGCGCGACCACCGGCCAGGTGGCGTATCTGTCTGGGAGCACGTTGTATGTGAGCACCACCGAAGGCAACACCGTCAAGGTCACGACATCGCCCGCCTCGACGATCACGAAGACCGTGAAAGCCGAGGTCAAAGGCATCCATCCCGGCGAAACCGTGCTCGTCACCGGCACCGCGGGCAAGAACGGCGCGATCAGCGCCGAATCGATCCGCGTCGGCGCCGGCGGCGCGGGGGGCGGCGGCCTCGGCGCGCTGTTCGGCGGCTCCGGCGCAGGCGGTGGCGGACGTGGCGGCACGGGCGGCGGCAGCAGCACCGGCGGCGAACCTGCCCTGTTCGGTAAGGGTGGCTAGGGCTGGGCCTTAGACAACGATTAAGCCGCCGTGGTTAGGTTGCGCGCCGGTTCTCGACAAAGGAGCTTCATGCCTCACCTCAACAGCAACAGACGCAAACCCGCGGCAAGCGCCGCAGCTGTGCTGGTCCTACTGCTCGCTTGTCTCGGCCTCGCGGCATGCGGGAGCTCGTCGGGCTCTTCCTCGAGCACCACCAGCGCGTCGGCCCCGGCCACCACGACGACCGGCGCCACAGGCGCCAAAGGACCGAACGCCGGCCGCTTCGCGGCGATACGCGAATGCCTGCAGAAGAACGGCATCACGCTCCCACAACGGACACCCGGCCAGCGGCGGCCACCCGGCGGGGCCGGTGGCTTTCTCGGCGGTGGTGGCGGCGCCGCGGGAGGGCCTTCATTGCCCAAGGGCGTGACGCGCGCGCAGTATGAAGCCGTGCTGAAAAAGTGTGGCGGCGGCAACTTCACCGGCGGCGCGGGCCGTCGCTTCAACAGCCCCGCCTTCAAGGCGGCGCTCGCGAAGTTCGCGAGCTGCATGCGCGAAAACGGCGTGAACATGCCCGCGCCCAACACATCGGGCAGCGGTCCGATCTTCAGCAGCAAGGGCCTGAACACGAGCAGCCCGCAGTTCCAGGCCGCCGAGGTCAAGTGCCGCAGCGACCTGCGCACGGCGTTCCGGCGTGGTGCAGGCGCCGGTGGTAAAGCGCCCCCGGCCGGGTAGCCGGCGACTGACTCGCCCGCCGGCTAACCGGCGGAGGCGGGCGGAGCAGCTCCCAGGCCGCGGTTACCCGGTGCGGCCTGGGGGTCGCGGATCGCCCCGGAGCTCGGCTTGGCGGCCACGGCCGGCGCCGGCAATGCGCCGATCCTCACGAACAGTTCATTCCACTGCGCCGGGCTCAGCGTGCCGCCCACCACGAAAGGCGAAGGCGCCGTCCGGCCAGATGCCGCCGAGTGCGCCGCCTTGGCGCTTCCAGCTGGGATGAGCCGGACGGCCGCGGCCGGCTGGAAGGCGATCTGCAACGTGTCCGGGTGTGCGCGCGTCGCGAGCGTGTTCGCAGCGCCGGGGTACTTCATCAGGCTGGCGAGCTGGCTGGGCACGAATTCGCCCTGCAGGGTGAGCAGCGTTCGGATCGCCGTGTCGGTGATCGTTCCAGAACCCTCGTGCCCGGCGACCGGGATGCCGTTGATCCGGGAGACCTCTACAGCGCCGCCGGTGTCGAGATCGCGCGCGGAGTGAAGGCCTGCGGCGGTTGACGGGCTGGGACCACGGTGCAGCGCGCTCACCGTCGGCTTCAAGCCGCTGCGCGAAAGGAAGG
>CAAGKR010096545.1_pt1 | contig 10240 bp, 11 predicted proteins | sample 2556971 | NCBI WGS metagenome assembly CAAGKR01 (sample SAMEA5207829, study PRJEB30636) | soil metagenome | biome: forest; feature: boreal; material: soil | place: USA | collected 2011-09 | depth 1 m
ATAGAGGCCCATCTCGGTCGGAGCGAATCACCCATTTCGGACTCCGCTCCAGACCTGAAGGCGCCGCGCCGATTCAATGCAACAGTGCCGTTCATGCCACGGAGGGTGCCGACAGCAACGATGACGTCCGGGTAGGGAGGCGCTGACATGAGCGAGGCTGAGCCAGCACCCAACAACGTCATCGGGTTCGACGAATCCGGCAACACAGGCGAGGACCTACTCAACGCCGACCAACCGATCTACGTACTTGCGTCTGTACGCCTCGGAGCGGACGACCTGGACAACCTTCTCCCCGCCGGCAAGACCGAGCACCACTTCAAGCACGATCGCCGCAATCCGGCCGGGCGCGCCAAGATCGTCGAGATTCTGACATCACCGCTGCTGACCCCGGACACAGTCAAGGCCACCGTGATGCACAAGCCTTTCTTCGTCACCGGGAAAATGGTCGACCTGTTGATCGAGCCGGTCATGGCACGGGCGGGAATCGACTTCTACCGTAACGGCGCGCACCTGGCTACGACGAATCTTCTGCACGCGGTGTGGCCTGTGTTCAGTCCCGACGGTTTCGATGCATTGCAAGCAGCCTTTGTGGATCTCTGTCGCAGCCGCAGCCGTACCGCGCTCGACGCCTTCTACGAAGCGCTGGAGCGTCTCGAGCCGGACTGTGAAGGTCAGCCCGATTGGGTCTTTGATGCCCTTCGGGCTAGCGAGACGATCGGAGGCGCGGAGATTATTGGTCAGACACGCGACGTATTACCGAGCCATCTAGACCCGGCAGCGACGTCGCTAACCGCCCTTCTGCAAGAATGGGCACTGCAGATGGACAGCATCGAGGTTCATCACGACGAGTCCAAGGAGATTCGCCGATCGCAGGAGGCCCTTGAACCCTTCTGGAATGAGACTGCCGCGCCGATCACCCTGAATGTTTGGAACGGCGCGACGATTAGCTATCCGGCGCCGGTCGCTGACCTTCGATTCGTAGAGTCGCAGGGCTCACCCTTGGTGCAGGTCGCCGACATCGTTGCTGGAGCTCTCGCCGCGGTCTGTCGATCGCTCGTTGTGTCAACGGCCGACGATCGGTTCGTCGCGACGCTGAAAGACACACCGCTCATGGAATGGGTCGTAGGAGCATCCGTGTGGCCCACAACCGCGATCACGCCGGATGAGCTTGGAGCTCAGCCAGGCGGATCGCCATGGTTAGCGGATGAGATGGCTCGCTGGTTGGCGGCGGCAGACAAGCGCGGGTGCGAGTAGAGATCTGCCTGGCCCGCGATCCAAGGAGCACGTCGGGACGCGACGCGCGAGGCTGGCGAAGAACGGGGACTGTTCCAGCCCAACGGGAGGCGAGATGGCAGCGCGAGATCGCCGCATGAAGGCAAGCGAGGTCTTCGCCGCGACGCCGGCGCCCGTGTTCGGTGTGAAGGTGCCGTTCGCGGAAGCGTTTCCGGACTTCGAGCACCTTCGGGTCGAGGTGACCGAACGCATTATCGGGAAGCCTTCGAGAAGGATCTCCTTCGACGAGCGGTCGCCGCGTGGATACGTGGATTGCTCGAACTCACGTTGCTACAACGGTGGCGTCAACATCGGCACTCGTCTCGAAGCCATGCAGCGCGCTCGCGAGACATCTTGCGAGTTCACCGCGGTTTGTCAGGGCTATGAGGGATCACCGAAGGGCAAGCGCAAGGATGGCGTCTGTCTCCACCAGTTCGACGTGAAGATCAACCTCGTGTACAGGGAGTCTCCCGAGGTGGGGTGACCTGAACCGGCGAGTCCCGAACTCCTCGATGTCGCACGACTAATCGCCGGCTGGCTGAACGTTTTGGATCACGACTTGGCCCCGGGTGGCTCACGCGTGTCCGAACGCGACCATCACGAAAAGACACGTGAGACCTTTAGTTCGAATGAGGTGTGGTCGAAACCAGCCTCATGTCATTTTCGGCACATCATCCGGAGTTCTCGGATTTGTTGGTCCATCTGACCGGCCGGTCGCGAAGTGCGGCCCCGGGTACTCCCGATGGGCGCCTCACTTCGATCCTCGAAGAGGGACACGTTCGGCCCTGCCAGACCTTCAGCCGTCAGTCGAGCTGGTACGTCTCGTTCACCGAAGTCACGATGGAGAGTCTGAATCACGTCTTCTCCCGCAACATTTACGCGCCGTGGGGGATCGTCTTTCAGAAGGAGCTCGTCTATGAGCGTGGTGGCGCGCCCGTGCTCCACGTCCGAGACGATGAATGGGCTGGAACTGCCTCATGGGCCGATACCACCAAAGCTCGCGCGGTGCGATTCGAACTCTGCTGTGCAGATTGGCTTTGGGAACGCGAGTGGCGCGTCCCCGGCGCCGAGGGCTTTCGTTTCGTCCCTTCTGAGATCGTCACGGTCATCGTGCCCTCCGAAGTGCGCGCAACCGGGCCGGTAGACGCCGGCAACCGAGCAGGTTCCGCCGTATCGCGCTGGTTCACCGAACTTAATGCGGCCGACAAGGTCGCGGAGTGGACACGCCCGCGTGAGAGCTGCGACGACCAGCGTGCTTCGTAGGCGAGCCGTCTCGCCTGAGGCTTCGACGCTCGATTACGACTACTGATCAATCGAGGCAGCGATGCGCCCCGAATGGTCGCCACTCGGTGATTGACGTCGAGTTCGCGCGACGCGACGCGAGCGCCTGACACCGAGATTGTTGCCGATGGACTGCTCGACCGATCGCTGTGCGCCTTCGTCCGGTCATTCTGTTCCGTCTCAGGCAGCAGTACTGCGTTGAAAGCTGGCGGAAATCGCCAGCAGCTCGGTCCGAAGTCGATCGAAGCGGCGACGCTCACAGCCGACCTCGATGACCCAGCCAGCGAGACCGTCGCTGAGATAGTGACAGACGAATTTCGGCCAGTCCTCGTCTCGGGGCTGGTACATGCCCCAGTCGGCGTAGAGGCGAACCGTTGGCGCACCGTCGATCAGCGGCCGGATGGTGGTGCGGGTGCCTCGCGGACCGCCCCGCTTGTTTGGCTTGGCCGAGCGGTAGAAATCAAGGACCGGCAGTTCCGCCGACAAGCAGTAGCGAGTGACGTCCAAGGTGCCGTCGTTGGCGTCGAGTGCTTCGACACTCGTGTATTCGACCTGCATTCCTAGGGGTCGGCGCCGATCGCTATCACTTCGCCGCTCATCGATCTCGAGCAACATATTTAGAGCTCGCATGGCACGGTTCGCGTCGGGACCTCTTTGGTCGATCAGCGCCGTGAGTGCCTGCTCACCTGTTTGCTGTCCCCACGCCAGCAGAGCTTGTTCGTCTCGTGACCGGTTGCTCGACCACAGAGCCAGCCAATCCTCAAAGGCAAGCCGTTCTTCCGCCGCGGGGTCGTGCTCGCCGTGATCGCGCTGAAGCACCTGCCACTCGGCTGGCAGCTCGACGCTGAAACTACCGAACGACCTGCGCATCTCTCCTCGCAATTATCATCCTGGGAAGCACGCTACCCGCACCATTCCCGAACGGCTTGGGTCGACAAGCACCACGCAGCCTTGGTGCTTGTCGTGGTAACGATGGGAGATGCGTGATGCTCCGCTGCCGAGCTGGGACCTGTTGCGCCGCCTCCTGGACAACCGCCAGCATTCGGTCGCGTGGCGAGACGACGGTCGCTGGGCAATCGACACGTTGGAGTCCACCCTCGGTATTGACTGGCCGAGCCGAGCTGCCGAAGCCGACCCCGGCTTGTTCCGTCCCATGTTGTGGGGCGCGAGTCACGTCGTGGCGTATGCCGAGTTGCTGGAGTTCGCCCTGCGTCTGCAGCTGCTACAGAGCGTCGCTGGCATGGCGCGGCTGCGCAGGTCGATGCGGGCAGACCTACGCGCTGAGCAGCACTACCACACGCGACTCCAGCTCGAAGTGGCGAGCCTCGCGATCGCCACTGGCTGTAGCGCCAGTTTCGAGAGGAAGTCGAAGCCCGGCTCGAAGCCAGTTGACGTTGAGATCACGACAGCGGTTGGCGTCGTTGGTGTCGAGACCAAAGTCGTACTGCTCGATCTGCTTGCGCGCCAGGCTATGCAAGATGACGAGAAGCTCATGGCGCGGATCGGAGTACTGCAGTTTCACCACGACGTCGTCTTCGATGGCGGCCTGCCGCAGCTCGAGAGCGACGGCGAAGTAGATCGGTTCGTCGCGCGGGTGGAAGCAGCCGCGATCGTTGCGTCCAGGAGCCAAACGGTTGCCACAATCGACTGGACAGGAGTGTCGATTCAGGTATTACCGAACTCGCTGAGCGGCGGGTCTCGCCTCGACGGTCCAAGTCGGGAATCGGAGGGATGGCCACGACTCGCCGGCAAGCTCAGCACGGCGTGCGAGCAGATGGCAGCGTCTGGAGCCAGCTGGCTGCGGATTGACGCTCACGACGGCTGTGGCAACTGACCCCGTGGGGACAGACAGGACTGGCCGAGAAAAGCGAAGTGCTCGCTGACGCGATTCGTCGAGCGCTGTCGGAGCGCAAGGTTGATGGCGTGATCGTGAGCAGCGGCGCCTGTCAGGTGCAGGGAGCCTTTACCGACGAGACCTTCCGGGGAGCCCTCGGAGTTTCGGCTTTGCGGAGTTGTATCGCGCCGTTGCGTGTACGCGAGACGATCGTCGTTCCGCTGTCCGAAGTTGGTCGGCAGCAAATAGCGATGTGGCTCGACATATACAACGCAGAATCTACCTGGCTGAGAGGTGCGATCGCCGCCGCGAGCCTGAAAAACGTTCCTGAACTTGGATGACCTCGTTGCGCCACGCGACGAAAACTCATCGCGGACCGCGGGCATGAGAACCCGCGACGCTAACCTCAGAACTCACACCGATTCACGGGAGGGCTGAATGGCTCCAGCCAAGAGGATGACGGCCGAACACAAGGCCGCGCTCGCCAAGGGACGCGAACAGGCGGCGGCAGTTCGGGCATATCTCGAAGCGCTTGAGACCAACCGACCGAAGCGCGGGCGCAAGCGCACACCCGAATCGATCGAGCGTCGCATCACGGCGATCGACACGGCGCACGAGACGGCCGGTTCCCTCTCGGCGCTCCAGCTGCTCCAGGAGCGGAAGAACCTCGAAGTGGAACTGCAAGCGATGCAGCAAGACAGCGGTGTCGACATGCAGAAGCTGCAGCGCGGCTTTGCCAAGCACGCCAAGGGCTATGCCAAGAGCAAGGGCATCCAGTACGGCACCTGGCGAGAGATCGGGGTCTCCGCCGGTGTGCTGCATGACGCGGGAATCACCCGCGAAGGCTGAGCCAGCGTCGCTGTGAAACAGCCACGCGATTCTTGTGGCTTTCGTCGGCAAGGTCGCGGGCCGCCTGGCCGGAGCCGACCTTCCTGACCGTGCAAAACGTACGATGCGGTATAATTACGATGAATGGGTCAGGCACAGAGAGCGAGTGCCCATCAAGGCACTTGGGGGACGGAACGTACGCTCCTGCGACGGACGATTCGGGTGGATCGCGCAATTCCGGGAAGAGCTCGCATGATGTCGACGGCTTGGGCAAAGCCGCAGGTCAGCGGTCCAGACGAGTATTCGGCACACACAGGCTCTCGAACGAGTCCGATCAGCGCCGACGGTCCTCCAACCGTGCCACGAGCAATCCGAGCAGTTCGAGCAGCCCGCGCGGCCCGGGAACCACAAGGTCGGCGCGGCCTTCGAGCTCGGCTGGTGACTCGTCTGACCGCACCGCGATCGAAAAGGTTCGCATGTTCGCCTGCTCGCGGCGCAAACGGTCGAGCGCCGCGAACGCGGGGAGATCAACATGGTCGTCTCCGGCAAATGCAACCCAGTCGAGTCCATGGCTCACGTCGGACGTGACCGTGCCCTTGTCCACGTCTAGTGGTATCTCGAGCGAGAAGCACTGTCGACCCGGGCGCAGTCGAAGCCCCGTCGCATCGGCGAGCTCCTTGGCGATCACTCCAACCATGCGACCTAGCTGTAGATCTGGGAGGGCGCGGTAGTGCAATCCGATCGCAAGACCTTTGTCTTCGACCGTCACTCCTCCTGGCACCGCGGCGCGCGCTCGTCGCAGGGTGGCGGCGACCACGCTCCTCCAAGTAAGAGCGCTGAGGCGGACCTCCACATGGTCGTCGACCAGGCGTTCGAGTCCGTTCTGCCCGATCACGACCAACCCTTCAGGTCGACGTGGAAAGACCCGCAGGAGGGACTCGATAGGCCGGCTCGAAATGACGACGACGAGCTCCATGCGCGCGACGAGCACGTCCAGAATCTCCGTCACGCCATCGAGTGGTCGAGCCATATCGGGGTGCGCAGCTATTTCGGCTAAAGTACCGTCGAAATCGAACACTATGCCAGGCCTCGACGCGGCAACGGCAGACGCGAGAAAGCACTCGGCCTCGACTGAATCGCGTGCTGACGTTTCGATGTCAAGCGTAAATGGCGTCCGAGCACTAAAGAACGGTCCAGTGCCAGCATCTTCGTGGGATTCCTTGGGCGGGTCGACGACGAGGTCGGCGGCGTCGAGAAGCGCCCCACGCTCATGTTTCGTCGTAGTGCTCGTCGGAACACGCCGCAGGACGATGACACCGATGAGGACCCCGACGGGGATGTATACGCCGAGACCGGCCCACCCAACTACCCCACCGTACGCGTGCTTCGCGTACGCGATCGCGACGTAGCACGTCGCGAAGTAGTAGGCCGCGATCAACAGGTAGAACGCGTATACGAGGTAGGAATCCACCAGCCGGTTGTCGTACGCGCCGCTCCCGCTTCCGGGATGCGTTTCCAGCCACGCCTCCCATCCGCCGCTCCCCATAATAGGCAACTCGATGCGCGTCCTGATGTAACGCCCACATCGCATGATGCTGTTCCACTGATTGAGGTAGAGGAGAGCGATGACCACGACCATAAGCGGCAGCGCCATGAGGATCGCGGTCGCGGCGTAGTACGCGAGGACGCCGATGAGCGCCGGGATGAGCGTGGTCCCACCGACCATGATCTGGAAGGACCGATTAAGGCTGTCCTCGATCTCCTTCCTCAGGGTCTGGTACTCGAGTTCGAGGTACCTTGCCTTGTCCACGGAGCTCTCCTCGCGCCGTCATAGAGGGACGAACTGACCGGTGTGCATTGCGTCTTCGATGGCGAACAGGATTCGAGTCGTCGTAAGCGCCTCGGCGACGCTCGTCATGACGCTGGTGGCGCCCTCAAGCGAACGGCAGAAGTCCTCGACCTCGAGGCGATAGAGATCTTGAGGCTCGTAGGACGTCGTTCCGGCAGCAGGACCTCCGATGATCTGCACTGTCCGCGCTGCAGCCTCGCCGAAGAATCTCCGAGCGCGAAGAACGCAATCGCAGAACGTGACGCACAGGTCGTTCTCGGTCGCGGCAGCAGACTGCGACGCGACGACGCGGACCGTGAACGCGGGATAGTCCAGGGTCGCGAAAACCTCGTCGCACACAAGCTCGCTGCGAACCCGACGCGCGACGGCGCCGACGCGGCGAGGCGACCCGAAGAACAGCACCGCGAGGTCGATCGCGTGCACGCCGCAGTCGAACATGGCATTGGATCCGCCCAAGGCGGGATCTAGCTTCCAGCTGGCGCTTCGGGCGTATTGATCCATCAAAAAGCACCACTGAAGCTCGGCCGTGACCGGAGTTCCGAGCCGGTCGCTGCGGAGAAGCTCCACGATGTCCGTCACCGCAGGCTGGTGCCGGAGTTGGTGGGCGATCCCCAGCGCCATCGGCGCACCTTCGACCAGACGAAGGAGTTCCGGGAGCTCGTCGCGTCGCGCGATCAGCGGCTTCTCGCAGATCACCGGTAGTCCGAGACCGACCGCCAACTGGAGATGGCGGAGGTGCAGGAAGGGTGGCGATCCAATGAAGATGACGTCGTACTGATCGCACACATCGGCGAACTCGACCTCGCTCGTTGTGAGCCGGATGCTCGGATCCATGCTGGCGACGGCCTCGAGTCGGTCGCAGTCGCGAGCGTGGACCACCGTGACGCGGCAAAGGTCTGAGCCGAGTAGCGCAGGGATAGTCCGCTTGAGCGCGGTACCCGTCCCCGCCAGCACTCCGATGCGCCACAATCTTCTTCGACTCCCGAGTGATTAGAACTACGCGATGGGGTCAGGTGATGTCGTGCTCGGAAGCGATGCGTCCGCTCCCACGGTCCATGTCATCTTCGATGCGGACGACGTCATCGAGCTGGCGCGTCGATGCCTCCACCATGAGCAGGTCGGTAACGGCCTCGACCCTGTGCACCGTGCCTGGACGGATGTGCGCAACATGTCCGGGGAACAACGGATACACCTCGACTGGTGCAAGGGTCGATACCGCGAGATGCAGCCGGCCTTCGCCCGCGAGGATGAGGTTCACCTCTTCCTTCTCCCGGTGGTACTGAAGGCTCGTCCGTCTTCCCGCACGCACCGTGATGACCTTGAAGCCGATAACGCTCCCCTCGGCGACCAACCAGCGCTCTTCGCCCCAGTGCTTGTTCACCTTCTTGGCAATGCTCAGGTGGGTGCCGCCCGGCGGCACGGCGTGGCCGGGTGGAAGCCCCTCGACAGTCGCGAGAAGCGCGGTTATCGCGTCGGTCATGTCCACGCTGCTACTCCAGCCCCCACGCGAGCGTTGCGTAGCGCCCCATTCCCTCGTCTAGGGCCTGCCCGAGAACGTCGTCGACGGCGGTGCCGTGAGCGCGGCACGCGCGCTCGGCACGGCACTTGATATCGAGGAACTGCGGCGTGGCGAAGACGTAGTGCCCGGCGACCATGCAACGCTCGAGGTCGGTGGCGCTGTCGTCGACCCACTTCCGCCACGCGCGCGATTCGTATCCCAGGTGGAGGAACTCGTCGCGCGCTCCCGGCAGCCCAAGTTGGTCGAGCAGCCTCAGGAACGCCCGCGTTTCGATGACGCCAAACTCGGGCGCGACGTTGACCGCGTCTATGCCGCACCGGAAGAGTGCAGCGACTGCCTCTCCGGGCAGATAGTCGACGTTGTGAGCCTTCAGTGCCACCTCGTGCTCTCGGCACACTGCTGCCATCGCGCGGAGAGCTGCCGCTACCGCGTCGGGTCGGGTGCCTAGCTCCCCACGATTCTCCGTAGCGACCACTTGCGTGCCGGTCTGCGCCACCACGAAAGTCGGCCGCCTGAGTGACGCGCCGGTCAGTGCGTCGAGGATCCGCTCGAGCTTGGACTGGAACGCTGCCGGATCGTCGACGCTAGCTCCCTGCCGCTCGAGCCCGACCTCGAAGCACACCGTGCGACCCTGGGCGCGGGCGTGGTTCTCGCATTCGCGGTAGAGCCCGACCAGGCGCGTCAAGGCACCGTCGAAGTCTGCCTCGTCAGGACCTTCACGCGAGGTGTCGAGATGCAGCAGCTCCATTCCGCATTCGATATCGGTACGCAACGACGCGAGGCTCCGGGCGAGCACCTGCGACTCGCCCGGCCCGGACTCGACCTCGTCGGGATGCTGCCATGGGCCCCCGTGATCCCGACAGAGCCTGATGTATCCAGCTGGATCGCGATCGCGGACGTAGCGAGTAAACGCTTCCGTAGTCCACCTCTCGACGTAGCCGCCGCCGAGCTGCTCGCACTCGATCTGCCCCCGGCTCGCGACGAGCATGACCGGACGTCGTCGGCGATATGCCAAGCGGATGGCCGCGTCGACGGCGTTCCGGGATACGGGCCCGATACCGAGCCGCGACGGCACCTCGACCCTCCTGCGGCCTTGTTTCACCCGACCTGCTTTCATAGGGGTCGAGGGCGGGTGATCCATTAGGTGACCGGCTCACCGAGGAGGGCTTGGAGCCACGCAGCGGCGCTCTCGGCCCGAAGGGCCGCGACCGCGGGCGCGACCGTGTCGGGCCGTGGTGCCTGATCCAATGCGTCTTCGATCGCGTCAGTGGTCGAGGCGACGTCAAAGGGTTGGATCGGCACGGCGATGGACGCCATCCCGGGATACGAGCCAGCGTTCGTGGAGAGGAGCAGCTGCGCGTTTGGGTTCACGACGACTGCCTCTTTCGCCACCATGTTCAAGCCATCGAACGTCGGGTTGACGAGCGTTGCGTTCGCTAACGACAGCGCCGCGATCGCCCGCGAACGCTGGTTGCAGCGGTCGGGCGGGTACATGAGGCTGACGACCTCGTGGCGGCCGCCGTGCCGATCGTTGATCCGTTGGACCATACGGTGACACTCGGCCTCGTACTGGACGTGCCGATCGGTTTGCAGGCGAGGCGGGGTGACCACTGCACAAAACCACAATTCGTCCGCTAGCCCCGTCCGCCGGTCCAGG
>CAAGKR010167958.1_pt1 | contig 10240 bp, 8 predicted proteins | sample 2556971 | NCBI WGS metagenome assembly CAAGKR01 (sample SAMEA5207829, study PRJEB30636) | soil metagenome | biome: forest; feature: boreal; material: soil | place: USA | collected 2011-09 | depth 1 m
GGGGAGGTGGAAGGCGATGTCTTGGCGTACCCGTGCACCTCCTAGAGCGGGCAAAGTGCTCACGCGTTTTAGAAAACCGCGGGCGGGCCAATGCACGCATCGACCGGCCTCCGAACCGTTCTATCGAACCGGGAGGCGCCACGGCAAACTTGGCTGTCATTGGCTGTCATCCGGTCGATGCAATGGACGTTGGCGGACAAACACGATCTTGAGCGGACGTCCGTGGACGACCTCACACGGTTTTGAAGACCGCGGGCCTGCCATCCGCCGACGTCCATAGACGTCCGCTGCCGTTCGATCCCATGTCTTCAGATTCCAGGATCGTCCGCCTTTGTCCGCACGCGTGCACGGAGTTGGCTGTCTTCCTGGCTGTCATCGACAGTCGAGCGCCGCGGAGAACAGCGGCGGTTCGGGACCGTGAGGCAGTATTCAATGAGCTTAGGCGATGGGCTACCTTTGGATCCTTGAGTCTCATAGCCTGCCAGCTCGATAGATATGAATCGCTAATTCTTCTGGACTGGGCAGCCGATCGCTGGCCGGCGTGGTGGCACCAGGCTGCGAAACGCGACTCGAGCTCGTTGACATGACGGAGTAACCGGTCGCCAGAGCGACCATGACGATTGCCAGCAGCGTCGCGGAGATCACCCAACCTCGACGTGGGGCCAACCCGCCGGCCGCACTCACTTTTCCACCGAAGAATTCGGGTCGCAAGTTACTCTTCACGTTCATCTCCTCCTTCGGGCGTTGGAGCGAATTAGCTCTCCAAATCAGCATCGCCCGGTTGGGATTGCGAACCAAGCCCGCCAGCCCCCGAATTGAGATGAGGCAGGCCGGACCAAGCTCCCGCTGGCGTGCCCCCGCAAAGCAGGGCCCTCGTACTCTTTATGTAGTCACCGGAACGATGCCTTCAACCCGAGTCCCTTTACCAGCGGCTGACTCGATTCGCACCGTGCCGCCGACCGCTCCCAGGCGGTCGCGCATGTTGGTGAGGCCGGCACCTTCACCGTCTTGCCTGCTTTCGAAGCCGGCGCCGTCATCGGAGATTTCGAACAGCAGTCCGCCGGTCTCCTCCCAGATGCGGACGCGCGCCGAAGTCCCAGCGCCGGCGTGCTTCGCTGCGTTTTGTAAAGCCTCGAGGCAGCAGAAATAAACCGCCGCCTCGACTTCTGGTGCGTATCTGCTGGCGACGTTCGCCTCCAAGCTGCAGGGAAGCGACGCGCGACGACATGCAGCGCTCATCGCCTCGCCGAGGCCCGCGCTGGAAAGGAGCGGTGGATAGATTCCGTGCGCGAGCGCGCGCAGCTCCTCGATCGCCGATTTGACGTCGTCCTGGAACTGGCTCATCAACGACTTCGCGCGCTCGGGATCGCGCACCGCGAGCTGCTCGACGAGGCGTGCCTTGACGGCCAGCGCGACTAGGTGCTGCTGTGCACCGTCATGCAGGTTGCGCTCGATTCGCCTTCTTTCTTCGTCCGCCGCGGCGACGAGACGCCCGCGTGAAGCCTGCAGCTCAGCCGCCTGCCGGCGCAGGCGCTCCAGGGATGCTTGCAGAGCTGAGTCGAGGCGTGCCTTGTTGACGGCCACACCAACTTCGCGCGCAACTTCTTCAAGCGTCTCATCGGTCTCGCCGGCGAGGCTCTCGCCCTTGCGTGCCCGTTCTGCAACGATCAAACCGAACAGCTGACCACTGTGGCTGACCGGCGCGATCCGCAAATAACGTTCCGGTCGGCCGTCAAGAAGGGCCGGAAGCCAGACCTTGGCCCAGGCTGCGCTCGAGACCCTGGCATTGGCGGCGATCGACTCCTCAGCCGTGGTAATGAGGACGGCCGCGCGCTGCTGTGGAGGTTCGGATGCGGCGAGTCTCAGGGCACCGTTTTTGCAGAGCCACAGCTCCGCGCCGTCCAGCTTGAACGTGTCGGTCAGAGCCTCGACGAGCTGGGTCAGCAGCTCTGGCAGGGGCACGCCGCTGTTCAGCTGTCGAGCGAAAGAGCCACGTGCAAAGTCGATCGCGGAAAGGCTTGCGCCTTGGCTGCGTCGCCGCGCCCCGGACGCGACGATGCCGTAGAGAACCGCCGCCAGGATGACCACCGCAAGCAGACCGATGAGCAGGAGGGCGGGGTCCAATCTCAGCCCACGATCCGGAGCGCCTTTGACGCGCGCATTCGGCTGGCCCGCAGCGCTGGCCCGATGCTCACCACCCCTATCGCCCGCGGGCGCTCGATTGCAGCTCGCACTGAGCGGCGCCACGCGATCAATCCGAGGCTGCCGTACACGACCAGGAGCGCGACGAGCGGCAGGATGGTGGCCAGCAATCTCCCGACTCCGTCTCAGCCGAGTACGCGCAGCGCCTCGGCCGGCCGCAGGCGCGCCGCCTGCAGGGCGGGGAGGAGCGTCACCAGCAACACAGCCACGAGGACGACGCCGATGGTCAGGCCCAGGCTGCCGAGGTCCGGGTTGAAGGCAGCGCCGGTCGAAATACCCGCGAGTGCGGTGCGGCCCATCGCGTAGGCAACGGCCACGCCGACCGCCAGCCCAGCGGTCGCGACCGCCGCCGTCTCCGCCAGCATGCCGACCAGGACCTGCGCCGGCTGATAGCCGACCGCGCGCAGCATCCCGATCGATCGGCGCCTCTCGATGACCGCTCGGAGCGCCACTGCACCAAGGCTCGCGACTCCCACGATCAGCCCGATCCGCATCAGAAGTAGCAGGAAGCTGGTCAGCCCGCTAGCGGTCGCGTTGTCAGCATCGACCAGCTGCGTCGTGGTGCTGACGTTGGCGCCCTGGGCCAGCGTGGCCTGCTGGAGGTCACGGGCCAGGGTGGCGGGCGTGGTTCCAGGCGCGGCGGTGAGCAGCATCATGGCGCCCGGCGCGGACCCTGACAGCTCATCCATCGACTGCTGAGAAGCCAGCAGCCCGGGCACGACGCTCGAGCTCGCGCCGGTGCCGGCGACCGCCGGGATCGCAACCGCCACGGTAAAGCTGACCACGCCGCTGGCGGTGCCGAGCGAGATGACAGAGCCGACAGGTTCGGTCGCCGCGACCATGTTCGGATTCCGGCCGATGGCCGCCCAATCCGCCGCACTTCCAAACCCGATGCCGCTCGCAATCTGCTGCTGGCTGAGACCGAACACGGTGACCGCCTCCTGGTGCCAGTCAAGGGTGCCCATGAAGTTCGAATAGACCCACTTGACCGGTCCGAGAAACGTTCGGCTGGGCAACACTTGCTGCCGGGCTATCTCGGGCTGGAGGGCGGCGGGAACGGAGAGCTGGCCGGTCCCGGCCACAATCGCCTGCACGTCCCAGCCACCGGAGTCGACGCCGTAGTTGACGGCCGTGGCCGAGGAGAGCGCCTGCACCAGCACGAGCATTGCCGTGATCACAGAAAACGTCGCGATGACGAGCCCTGAACGCAGTGGACGGCGGACCGCATAAGCCATTGCCGGACGCAGGGCAACGCGAAGCCCACCCGAAAGCCGATCGACCAACCCAACCGCGACCTCAAGCAGGCGCAGGTTCGCGGCCACGAGCACGGAAAGCGCCAGCACGGAGACGAGGAAAGTGAAGATGAACAATCCCGTCTGGTCTCCGGATGAGACGCGGGGCGTGGTGTAGTGATAGTCCGCGATCGCCCACGCGGCCGCCACCGCGCCCGCGACCGAGTACCTGACCCGGTCGGCCACCCGACCACGGCTGAAGCCCGCCGCGACCGCAATCAGGAGCGCGCCCCCAAGCAACAGGTAGGGCGGGCTTCCGGAAGCCGCCGCACCAAGACCTGCCAGACCGACCAGCGCCAGTACGGCCAAGCGCTTTCTTGACGTGCGCTTCGTCACCACCCGCTCAGGCAGGTCCCGGATCGCCGACGAGATCGCCATGCCGGTGGTCCTGAGAGAGGCGACCAGAACGATCGCCACGTTGATCAGGGCCGCGGCTGCCACCGAACCCAGGAGCGATTCAGGATGGACGGCAAACACCAGCGGAGACTTACTCGGCGCATGGACGACCACCCATGCGAGCGCGATGCCGGCAGGCACTCCCGCGATGGCGCCCAGCAAGCTGTAGATCGCACCTTCGGTTACCGCGAGCTCGACCAGTCCGGTGCGGGTCAGACCCAACGCACGCAGGACGGCCAGGCGCGGCCGGCGCTCCTCCGACAGCATCACCGCCAGGTTGGCGACCAGCCCTGTGGCCGCGAGCGCGATGATCACTCCGAACGCGCTCACGAAAGGTCTGCCGTCTTCAGACTCTTTCAGGATCTGGTCAAGGGCAGCGCGCTTGACCTCAAGCAGCTGCAGAGTCGGTGCATCCGATGCGAGGAGCCCGCGAAGGACCGGCGCAGCCGTGCGTCCGCTGGCGACTTCGGCGTCTCCATCGCCGCGCGCCGAAACCTGTATCAGGTTGACGCGGTCGGTGTTGGCCAGCTGCTGCACCGTGGCCAGCGACGCGACTATAGAGAGATCATTCCCGTAGGCCCCCGCGGATGTGGCCGTGGACTGATTCTGGCTTACGGGGTCGCGCCGCACGATGCCGGCGACTGTCACGTCAATGCCGGAAGACCCGCCGATCAGGTGGAGGCGGTCCCCCGCCTGAGCGCCGATCGCCTCGGCGAGAGGCTGGCTCAAAAAGACGGTGCCGCCCCCAAGTTCGGCGCCAAGCGTCGAGCGACCACTGGTCAGGACAAACGGACCGAAGCGCTGTTGCGCAGTCAGGTCGAGGCCGGTGATCTGCACGTTGGGCTTGCCCTGCCCACGCGAGGGATCGACGACCGACCCGGTCGTAACAATGGAGTTCCGGAACGCCGAGATGCACGAGCATGAGCTGGAACCGGCTGCGAGCTGCTGCGCCAGACCCGTGTCGAAGTAAGCACCGCCGCCAGAGATCTCGATATCGTTCCGTCCCCAGTTATTGAGCACCGCGGCACGATTGGTTTCATAAAAGGTGTCGAAGATCACCTGGATCGCGAAGATGGAAGCGCCCGCGATCATCAACCCAGCCACGAGAACTGTGGTTTGCCCGGGACGCCGGCCGGCCTCGCGAATGGCGATTCGGCCGATCAGCGGCCGGCGCACGATGATGCTGCCCATCGCGAGGGCTGCCAACACGAACAGTCCAAGCAGGATGGTCAGAAAGAGGCTCATCGCCCGGTCGCCGCAACTGGGGCCCGATCGTTTTCCTTGGACTGCTCGAGCCGGCCATCCCGCATGCGCAGGGTTCGCGCCGCTCTTTCGGCGACCTGCGGGTTGTGCGTCACCAGGACGATCGTCTGACCCTGCTTGTTCGTGCGCACGAGCAGCTCGACGATGACCTGCGTGACCTCGGTGTCGAGGTTGCCCGTCGGCTCGTCGGCCCATACCACCGCCGGCTGATGCACGAGCGCTCGCGCCACAGCGACCCGCTGCTGCTCACCGCCGGACAGCTGGTCGGGCCGGTGACCCGCGCGGTGGGCCAGCCCGAGCGTCTCCAGCATCTCCAGCGCGCGGCGGCGCGCTGTGCCGGAGCCGACGCCCAGCAGCAGAAGGGGGATCTCCACGTTCTCCACGGCCGATAGAACCGGCAGCAGGTTGAACGCCTGGAAGACGAAACCCATGTTCTTGCGCCGGTAAGCCGTCCGCTCCCGATCCGAGAGCTTGGCCATGTCGTGGCCGTCCACGCTGACCTGGCCGCCGTCGAAGCCGTCGAGGCCCGAGAGGCAGTTGAGCAGGGTGGTCTTGCCGGAGCCCGAGGGCCCCACGATCGCGACCATCTCGCCACGGTCGATCGAAAGGTCGATCCCCCTGAGCGCCTCCACCTCGTTGGCGCCGTGGTAGACCTTGCGGAGACGGCTCGCCTGGACGATGGGGCCGTCCATAGCTGGGCGCATTATCGGGCCTCCTCGCGGCGGTGTCCGCGCGCGATTTCTGAGAGCTCGCGCTCGTCTGCGTAGCGCCTCGGAACGGGGACCACCTGGCAGGCCGTGAGCGCCCGCAGGGTGGCCGTTCGCGGGCCCCCTTCGACCACGGCTCGCTCGCCGACGATCGCGCCCGGGCCCACCTGGGCGACCGGCTGTCCATCGACCTCGACCGCGAACATCCCGTCCAGCACCAGGTACATCTCGTCGCCCTCTGCACCCTGCTCCATGAGGGTCTTGCCCTTCGGTAGTCCGTGACTCTTCTCCTTGGCGCTGCCAACGACGATCGACGCCAGCTCCCGCTCGAGCGCGCTCTCCACCGGCTGAACCATGGCTGGGGAGTCATACGTGCCCCACGGCGTGCGTTCGCCGAAGGCGTCATTGATCCACGTGGTGAAGTCGGTCAGGCCCGTCTGCATCACGAGCTCGCCGGCGGCATCGTAGATCCAGTGACGGGGGAAACAGCTGGCTCCGACGAGCTCGCTCTCGACGCGACCATCCGTGTGAATCGTCAACGCGAGTGTCGACCACGCCACCGCGGAGTCGATCTGGAAGAGCGGCTTCCGGCTCACAGGTCGCGGCGCCGGCACACCGGTGCGGCCGCCGCACGTCTGGGTGAAGCGAACGTACGTCTCGGTTACCACGGGCTCCGGCCGGATGTCGGGCATCGCCTTGGCCTTGACCGTCACGGTCTTGGCGCCCAGCTTCAACCGCGTGACGCCGATGCGCCCGCCGCCGTGCTGACCCCACGCGGTGACCTTGCCGTCCTCGACCTCGATCCAGGCCTTGAGCTCGTTGCACTCGCGGAACAGGTCCTTGCGGTGCCACTCGTCCAGGTCGTCGAGCCGGGCAGGCAGGGGTTCGTCGTAGTGCGCTAGGCCCATCGCGAAGGGCACGCCCAGAAAACCCTTGACTGCCTCGAAAGGGATCCACGAAACCGCTGTGACCGAGCTTTCAAATTTCATTTGCTCAACCTCCGCACCGACCGTAAGCCCACCGGCAGATCTGGTCGATGGTGGCGGCTGGCGTCTTTGGAGTAGGGCCACCTCCATGGTTGGCGTGACGCTGGCCGCCTTGCCCTGGTTGCTGTTCACGCGTCCAATGCGCGAGTGGGACGGATCACTGTGCTTCTGGCTGACGACAACCTGATCGTCCGCGAGGGCCTTCGTGCCTTGCTGAGTCTCACCGATGACCTGGAGGTCGTCGGCGCGGCGGGTGACTTCGACCAGCTGATCGCGCGGGCGGATGCGCTGACTCCCGATGTCATCGTGAGCGACATCCGCATGCCTCCGGCGTTCCAACGCGAGGGAATCGACGCGGCCCGGCTGGTGCGCAAGCGCCACCCTGGCACCGGGGTCGTAATCCTCTCTCAGTACGATGACCCCGAGTACGCGCTCGCCCTGCTCAGCGAAGGCGCTTCCGGCTACGCATACCTGATCAAGGATGGAGTGGCCGACGGTGATCAGCTCGCTAGGGCCATCCGCACCGTGAGCACGGGCGGCTCGGTCCTCGATCCGAGGATTGTCGAAGCGCTGGTCCGGCCTGTCAGCGACGCGGACCTGGTGCCGGCTGACGAGGAGCTCCTCGGGATGGTGGCCGAAGGCCGGACGATCAAGGCGATCGCGGTCAAAAGGAAAACCACGGGAGCAGAGGTCGCGGCGTCCGTCGAGCAGCTCTTCCTAAAGCTCGCGAAGCAGGCGACAGGAGGCACGCCATCCGGCCTTAACAACCTGCGGCGCCTGCACCAGGCCATCGTGGATCGGGAGGAGCAAGGCGAGATGCTCAGTCGCCTGCTGCCTGGCGGTGTGGCGCAACGGCTCCGCGAGGACGGCCACAGCTTGGGCCTGACCGAGCTCCTGGTCGTAACCGTGCTGATCTCCGACGTGCGCGGCTACTCGGCGATCGCAGAAGCGGCTGACCCCAGCAATCTGGCGGGACAGCTGAAGGAGCACCGCACCGTGGCGAGCGACGCGATCCTCGCCGAGCACGGCACGGTAATGCAGTTTGTCGGCGATTCGGTCATGGCGGTATTCGGCGCTCCGGAACCACAAACCGACCACTCGGGCTGCGCCCTTCGGGCTGCGCGGACGATGCATGCAGGCCAGGTGCGTCTGAACCGACGATGGGAGTCGGCGGGACTACCTCCTTTCGAGCTCGGCATCGGCCTTTCAACAGGCTTGGTCGCGGCAGCGCTCATCGGCAGCGACGAGCGCGCGGAGTACTCGCTAGTGGGTGACGCCGTCAACCTGGCGCAGCGCCTGCAGCAGTTCGCGGCGCCCGGGCAGACCGTGCTCAGCGAGGCGACCTATTCGGCCCTGATCTCGCCACCCCTCGCAGAGCGCCTTGGTCCGGTGCCTGTCAAGGGCCGCAAGGAGCTCGTTACCGCTTTTCGGGTTCCCGCGCCTCCGCCAGGAAGATCAAGGTTGCCTTGACCCGGCGGTGAATCGACACCTCCTCGCTCAATCCGAGCTTGGAGAAGATCGAGCTGATGTGTTTCTCGACAGCTCCCTCCGTGAGGTGAAGCGCCCGGGCGATCGCGTCATTATTCTTGCCTTCCGCCACTGCTGCCAGCACCTCGCCCTCTCGCGGCGTGAGCTCGGAGAGCGAGGACTTCTTGTTTCGGGCCCTGGCCGTGATCAGGTTTTCCACCACCTTGGAGTCGATCACCGAGCCCCCACGCGCCACCTCCCTGATCGCGTTGACGAGCTGATCCAGGTCGGATACGCGCTCCTTCAGGAGATACCCGCGGCCGGCGGCGCCCTTCTCGAGTAACGCCAATGCGTATTCGGCATCGGCGTACTGGCTGAGCACTACAACACCAATGGATGGCGCGCTGGTGCGCAGGCTCTCAGCCAGCCGGATGCCTTCATTGGTGTTGCTGGGCGGCATCCTGATGTCGGTCACAACGACGTCCGGCCGCTCCCGGTCCACCGCAGCGCGCAGCGAGTCCAGGTCGCTGACCGCCGCGACCACCTCCACCTCGTCTACCGACTGCAGAAGCTCGCGCATTCCCTCTCGGACAATGAAGCTGTCGTCCGCGAGCACGACCCTGATCGGCATCGCGCCAAGGATAGGGCTGTCCCCACCAACTGACATGGTGCAGGCCCCCTTGGCTGGGCGCGCTTCGCTGACTAAGCTCCGGCAGAGGCATGGCCGTGCAAGTCTTGATCTGCGATGACCAGGAAGCCTTTCGCGTCGCGGCGCGAGAGGTGGTCAACGCCACCCATGGCTTCGTGGTGGTGGGCGAGGCCGCGACCGGCGAAGACTCCGTGCTTGCCGCCGGCCGGCTGCATCCGGACCTCGTCCTGATGGACGTCCAGCTGCCAGGCATCGACGGGCTCGAAGCCAGCCGCCGCATCAAAGCGGCGCACCCCGAGGTCGCGGTGCTGCTCCTGTCCACCTACGAACCGGAGGATTTCGCCTCACGGATCGCTCGGTCGGGCGCGATCGCGTTTATCTCAAAAGCTGCCTTCGGACCGGACCGGCTGTCCGAAGCCTGGTCTCGCGCCGCACCGCCAGAATGACCTCGAGCGCGTGAGGGTGAAGGCGCTCGTCGCCGGCGCCGGGATCGCGGGCTTGGCGGCCGGCATCGGGTTGCGCCGAGCGGGCCATGAAGTCCAGATCTTGGAGCGATCGCCCGAGTTGCGAGAGATCGGCGCAGGTTTGATGATCTGGCCGAACGGCGCGCGTGCTCTTGAAGCGCTCGGCGTCGATCCCAGGTCCATTGCTGTCGACAAGGTGACGCTCGGCAATTCGCGAGGCCGGAGGCTGACTGAGATGCCTGTGCACGAGGCGTTAGAACGCTACGGCGCGGGAGTCAGCTTCGTCCACCGCGCCGACCTGCAAGCTGCGCTCGCGAAAGTGTTCGGCTCCGAAGGGCTTCGTTTTGGCTGCGACGTCCGCGGCTTCGTTCAAGACGAGGACCGAGTCGACGTGACGCTGGGTGACGGGACCGTCGCTACCGCCGACCTGCTCGTGGGCGCCGACGGCCTACGCTCCGCTGTTCGCCGGCAGCTTCTCGGAGACGGAGATCCCGTTTATCTCGGCTCGACCATCTGGCGCGGGCTTGTACCAAATGATGGGATCGCGCTCCCGCCCGGGTGCGGAATCAACTGGTGGGGCCGCGGCTCGGAATTTCTCGCGTTCCACCTCGCCGGCGAAACCATCTATTGGGCCGGCGTGACCAAAGAGTCGCGGGGCGAGAAGCCCGGGCCTGCAGGACATAAACAGGATCTGCTCGGGCGCTTCAGCGACTGGGCGCCGCCGGTGCCGGCGTTGATCGCCGCGACCGATGACGCCGCCATCCTGCGCAATGACATGTACGACCGGCCGCCGGCGCGGCGATGGAGCGATGGA
>CAAGKR010480345.1_pt1 | contig 10239 bp, 8 predicted proteins | sample 2556971 | NCBI WGS metagenome assembly CAAGKR01 (sample SAMEA5207829, study PRJEB30636) | soil metagenome | biome: forest; feature: boreal; material: soil | place: USA | collected 2011-09 | depth 1 m
AAAATGCCGACCTGAAGGTCGGCGCTACGAAGAACAGTCTCGAAGCGGTGGTTATTGGCCTTGCGGGCGTTGACCGGCCTCAGGTGCACTCCCGGGTCATCAAGGGAATTCGCAAATCTATTCCGGCGCGCCACCATCTGCTCACCTCGGACGCCGCCATCGCGCTGCACGCCGCGGTGGGCAACTCGGCGGGCATCCTGGTGATTTCGGGAACGGGTTCGATTGCCTACGCGCGCGATGAAAACAGCAACGACCTGCGTTCGGGCGGCTGGGGCACAGCCTTTGACGACGCTGGCTCCGGTTTCGACCTGGGTCGCCGCGCCATTGTTGCGGCCTTGCGCGATTACGACGGCCGCGGCCATCACACTATTCTGGGAACGAGCCTCTGCCGGGCATTACGTCTTCGCGATATAACCCAAATCATACTAAAGCCTCTCACGTCCCAGGACATCGCGGCACTCTTCCCCATTGTCCTGAAAGCGGCGGGGCGTGATGACGCCGTGGCGCGGTACTTGTTGGACGTAGCCGCCCACGACCTCTCTGACCTTGCCTTCGCGCTGATCGACCGCCTGGGTTGGAAACGTCGCGCCTTTCCCGTGGTTTGTGCCGGCGGCGTTTTCAACGCCAGCAGCCGAATTCGAAAAATGTTTTCCTCGTTTGTGCGCAATGGCGCCCCGCGCGCCCGCACCATCCTGCTCCGCAAACATCCCGTAGAAGGTGCGATCGCTCTGGCGCAAGAGCTGGCAGCGAGGCACGAATCCTGCCAGTAAATCCCTGCCAGTGCGCTACAATAGCCAGCCATGTCCCAAATGATGCGCGAGATTCTCGAACAGCCAGAGGCATTGGCGCGAACGCTGAGGGCCGAGCGCGAGCACGCCCTGGAATTCCAGCGCCTGGCCAGGACGCGCAATTTCCGCCTGATCGTGCTGGTGGCACGCGGAACTTCCGACAACGCCGCGCTTTTTGGGCGTTATCTTCTGGAACTCACCACCGGCATCCCGGTTTCGCTCAGCGCTCCGTCCATCTACACGCTATACCACGCGCGGGTCAATTTTCGCGGCGCGCTGGTGGTGGGCATTTCGCAATCCGGCGAAGGGACCGACATCAACATGGTGCTGAAAGCCGCCAAGCGCCAGGGGGCCGTCACTCTGGGGATTACCAACGAGGCGCGCTCGACGATGGCGGGCCTGGTGGACGAAGCGTTTCTGGTGCGCGCCGGAAAACAACAATCCGTCGCGGCCACCAAGACCTACTCCGGCCAGTTGATGCTGTTCTATCTCCTGGCTTCAGCGCTCGGCCCCAAGATTACGCTATCGAGCGTCAGCGAGATTCCCGACCACGTGCGCGAAACGCTTGGCCTCGCTGCAGAAATCCAAGTGCTGGTCGAGCGCTACCGCTATATGCGGCAGTGCGCCGTGGTGGCGCGCGGGATCAACTACGCCAACGCTTACGAACTCGCCCTGAAGCTGATGGAAACCTGCTACGTGGTGGCGGAACGCTTTTCTTCCGCCGACTTTCTCCATGGGCCCATCGCACTCATGGAGCGTGATTTCCCCGTGCTCATGCTGATGCCGCCGGGAAAAACTTTCCCCGATTTGAAAAAGCTGATTGGGCGGCTGCGCGAGTTGCGCGCCGATACGTTGGTGATTACTTCCGCCGCCGCACGGCTTCCCAAGGGAACCCGCGCCGTTCGCGTGCCGGGGTCGATGCCGGAAATCTATTCGCCCATCCCGTATATTGTTCCCGGACAGATTTTTACCGCGTTGCTGGCCAAGGCCAAAGGCCTTGATCCGGACAAACCGCGCTCGCTGCAAATCGTGACGAAAACCGTTTAAAGAAAAAACTTCCCGTTGTCCGTGGTTAGTTGTCAGAAGTCAATTGATCGGGTCATTTGATCATTGCGACGGAAAATAGAATTTGGAAACTGGAAATTCCATTTCAGTGTTGGATTACTAATTTCCAGTTTCGAGTTTCCAGTTTCTCTTTACCTCAACTCAACGGCTCCATGACTCAATTTCCACAAAGGAATTCGAATTCATGAAAAAAATTGGATTACTGTTAGGCGCGTTGCTGGGCCTAGCGATTGTGCCGGCCCATGCTCAATTGCCGCTGACCACAACTCAGCAAGCGTGGGTGGACAAGACTCTGGCAAAGATGACACTGGAAGAAAAGATTGGCGCGGTAATGTTCCCGGTGGCCTCCGGCGAATTCACCAATCTGGATAGCGACGCGTTCCACGAGATCAAAGACAACATTCAAAAGTATCACGTGGGCGGCTACCACATTGAAGGCTATTCGGGCGGCAATCCCGCCTCGGGCGCCCTTCTGATCAGCCGAATGCAGGAGCTCGCCAAAATTCCTTTGCTGATCACCGCGGATTTTGAGGGAGGTGCGGGGGTCGAGTTCGAGGGCGCCACGCGTTTCCCACGCGGCATGGCGATCGGGGCCACCGGTGATCCTCAATATGCCTATGACGTGGCCAAGTTCACCGCTCAGGAAGCCAAAGCAATGGGTGTGAGTGTAAACTTTTACCCGGTGGTGGATGTGAACGATAATCCGGCCAATCCCATTATCAACGTCAGGTCGTTTGGCGAGAATCCACAGCGGGTGGGTGAGTTCGGAGCGGCTTATGTGAAGGGCACGCAGGACGAGCACGTGATGGCCACCGCAAAACACTTTCCCGGCCACGGCGACACGAGCGTCGATTCCCACCTCGAGCTTCCGGTGATCAATTTTGATCGTGCCCGCCTGAACCAGGTCGAGCTTCCTCCCTTCGAAGCGGCCATCAATGCAGGCGTGGGCGCAGTGATGACGGCGCACATCTACCTGGCGCAGTTTGAAAAAACTCCGGGCGTGCCGGCGTCGCTCTCCGGGGCAATCACCACCGGCCTTCTGCGCGATGACCTCGGATTCAAGGGACTGATCTTCACCGACGGGCTTCCCATGCATGCCATCACTTCAAACTTCGGCGCGGAGCAGGCTCCCGTGATGGCCATCAAGGCGGGGGCCGATGTGGCGCTCGAACCCGTGGACGTTCCGAAGACGTTCGCGGCGATTCAGGCCGCGGTGAGCAATGGCGAGATAACGGTCGAACGCCTGGACCAATCGGTGCGGCGCCTGCTCGCCGCCAAAGCTTGGGCGGGGTTGAATATGAAGCGCGGGCCGGCGCTCGAAGAGTTGGACACGCTGGTGAGCAGCCGCGCCGCCCAACAAAAATCACAGGAAATAATAGAGCACGCCTTGACTCTAGTGAAGGATGACCAGAACGCGCTTCCGCTCCATTTGACCGACGACGAACCAGTGCTGCTGGTGAATTTGGTGGACGCGAACGACCAGGAAAATCCGGGGTATTCGGGCCTCACCTTTCGCTCCGAGTTCTTGAAGCGCCATGCGAAAACTTTTTTTGTCTCAGTCTCTCCGGGGATCTCACCCAGCGAGGCGCGATTAATTCAGCAGCTTGCGGGTTCGTATAAAACCGTCGTGGTGTCGTGCTCCATCCGCATTGCTTCTTACAAAGGATCGATTGGCCTGAACGACGTCCAGCAAAACGTTTTGCGGACATTGGCCCGGCACAAAGGTCCGTTTGTGTTCGCGCTCTTCGGCAGCCCCTACCTCCTGAATTACGTTCCGGAATTACCGTCCTATGCGCTGGCCTACGATTTCTATCCCGGAGCCGAGACCGCCATGGTCCGCGCGATCTTTGGAGAGATCAAATTCACCGGCAAACTCCCCGTCACCGTGGCAAACTTTCATATTGGCTTCAGCCTGGTGAAGTAGGGGCGCCTCGGTCAACGGAACGATCGGAAGGCAAACGGCTTCCCGGAGCATCTTGATTTTCCAGACCAAGACAAAACAATCAATTTCAAATACCTGATTCTAAACACTAATTTATTGACAGTATAGAATCTATACTATAGTATTGAAATATATCTATGGCTCTGAGCATCAAGAATCCGGAAGCTGAACACTTGGCGCGAGAACTCGCCAATAAGACGGGCGAGTCTATTACTGAGGCCATCTTGAAGGCACTTCGCGAGCGCCTCCAACGCATGACGGGCCGTCGACGCCCTATGGGGCTTGCCGACCAGCTCGACGAAATTGCGAAACGATGTGCCGAACTTCCTGTAATTGATGGACGAAGAGAGGATGAAATCCTCGGATATGACGAAAAGGGGTTGCCCCACTAAGTGGTTCTTGATACCTCCGCCATCCTCGCCATCCTTTTGAATGAGCCAGAGCGCCGTCACTTCAATGAGCTGATTGAGGCCGATGGAATCCGGCTTATTTCAGCAGCAACGTTTCTGGAAGCAGCGCTGGTGATCGAATCGCGGCAGGGACCCGCGGCGGGGCGCGAATTGGATTTGCTGATGCATCGCGCGCAGATATCTGTTGTGCCCGTGGATGGAGAGCAGGCGGAGATTGCCCGAGTGGCTTGGCGAAAGTACGGCAAGGGCCGCCACGCGGCAGGATTGAATTTCGGCGATTGCTTTTCCTATGCTCTGGCTCGTGCCTCCGGCGAACCTCTGCTTGCCAAGGGCGGCGATTTCACGAAAACCGATCTCAAGCTTTGCGTGTGAATCGGTCCTCCGAGTGACCGCCAGGTCCCACGCGAATTCGGGCTCTCATCCTGAACCTGCTTGTAGCATATTGCGCCGCACACCACTGTGCCCAGCAACGCATTCAATTGCGGTATGGAAGCAACCAGCGCCGCCATTAAATGCAAATCACTCATTTCCTCGTTTTCTGCCGCCCTGATTCTTTCGCTGCCTCGTTCAAGGTCTTCGGCCAGACGCCCGCTCACAAAACTGGCCGCCTGGGCTCGCACGTACACCAGCATCGCCACAATCAGCGTGACGAGCAAGGCGCTCGAGTAGAGCAGAATTTTCCAGTGCAGCCGGAGGCGGAGCCCCCGATTGTTGGGTTCATTCGTCATGCAGCTTCCATGCGAACGGATTTCGCAGCATAATCTGGACGTGAGAACGGCGAACGCGTCTCGAATTCTATCCGCGACCCTCGAAAAATACAAATCTTGGCGGGGGGCAATGTTCCAAGGCAAACTTCGAGACGAGGCAGGAACGTGAGGGAGGCGTAATGCCCATGATGAGTCTGCGACCTTTGGCCCGGGTCTCGATGGTTTTCGTGGCCGTTTCGATGCTCGCCCTGTGGAGTGCATCAATGGTTTCAAAAACCATTGCGCAAGGAGAGCGGCCCGCTGCAGACGCTTTCTATCCCGTCGCGGTGTGGTATGGCGGCGGCAAAGCTCGGGCGCCCATGCTCGAGCGCGTGGATGCGAAAAGCCCTGAGCGCTGGGGGCTTGACCTGGACGCCATCAAGGGCGCGGGCTTCAACACGGTGAAGTGTTGGGTGGATTGGGCGACCGCAGAGCCCAAGCCCGGCGAATTTCATTTTGAGAATCTCGACCTTCTCCTGCGCCTTGCGGAAGCGCGCGGGCTGCGGGTGATTGTGCAGGTCTACCTCGATTCCGCCCCGGACTGGGTGGGGGAGCGCTATCCCGACGCGCAGTTTGTGGACCGCAGCGGCGCAGTGATCAAGTCACAGGCCGCGCCGGGTTTTTGCATCGATCATCCGGAAGTGCGCTCGCAGATTGTGAAATTCTTGCAGGCCCTGTCGCGGGACGCGAACCGGTCACGAGCCCTTTACGCGTGGGATGTTTGGAGCGAGCCCCACGTAATCAACTGGGCGGAGTTCCCTTATCTCTCGAACCCCGAGTTCTGCTTCTGCCCGAACAGCCAGACGCGGTTTCGCCAATGGCTGAAGACAAAATACAAGACCCTCGACGCGCTGAACGCCGCCTGGTATCGCGGATTCGAACGCTGGGAGCAGGTGGCGCCGCCGCGCTCATCCACCATCCTTTCTTATACCGATTACATCGACTGGCGCACCTATATCGATGACAAGCTCGCGGGTGACTTGAGAACCCGCGTGGACGCGATTCGCAGCGGCCAGCCGGGTCCGACAAGCCTGGCAGTGAACAAACAAATCATTCAGCCCATCACCAGTCACGCTGCGGTACCGGGTCTTTTCACTTCACCGACGGACGGATATGGAGAGCCAGACGATTGGAAAATGGCGGCCAACGCCGACTTCTTCGGCACGTCAATTTACCCGAAGCACGCACAGTCCACCCGCCCCTGGCCTTACCAGCAGCTTGCGGCTGCGCTGGATTTCACGCGTTCGTCGGGGCGAAGTTACGGGAAAGGATTTTGGATTGGAGAGCTGCAAGCCGGCCAAGGCGTGACCGCCATGCGCATCGCGGACCCCGTCACCCCGCACGACCTCGAATACTGGATGTGGCAAGTGGTGTCACACGGCGCCCGCGAAATCGCCGTCTACGCCTGGTATCCGATGAATGCCGGGTACGAATCAAACGGCTACGGGCTCATTGATTTAGACGGGACGCTGACGGAACGCGCCCGCGCCGCCGGAAGTGTGGCCCGAATTATTGAGAATCACGGTTCCGAGCTGAATGCCGCGACGCCCGCGCCCGCCCAGGTGGCCATCCTTTATAACCGTCTCTCCTACATGGTCGGCGGGGAGGAGTCGTCGCTCGCCAAGCTGGGCAGCGCCGAGCGCGACTCGCTGATGGGCTTGCATCGCGCCTTCACGGAGCAGCAGATACCGGTCGATTTCGTTCACCCCGAGGATGTGGTGGCGGGGAAAGTCAGCCAGTACAAAATCCTGTTTCTGCCTTACGCCGTCATGCTCTCGAAAGATGTTGCCGAAGGCGTCAAATGTTACATCCAGAACGGCGGGACGGCAGTGGCGGAAGCTCGCCTGGCTTGGAACGACGAGCGAGGCTTCTCCAGTGAGGTCATTCCCGGTTTCGGCCTTGCGGAAGTTTTCGGCGCGCGCGAAAAAGTGATCCGGCCGGTCGAGAGGCCGGAAATTCTTGTTGAAGCGGCGGCAGGATTACCCGGCCTCGCTGCCGGAGAAAAAGTGCTGGGCGAAGCTTATGAAGAGGACCTCGAACCACTCGCACAAGCGCGAGTGCTGGCGCGGTTCGCGGATGGAGAGCCCGCGGTCGTGGAGCAATCCTATGGAAAGGGAAAGGCAATCCTGGTGGGATCATTTCCGGCGCTGGCTTACCAACGCCACCTGGAAGAATCGACTAAACGATTGCTGCTGGCGTTTGCGCGCGCTGCAGGAGTGACCGCGGAAGTGGAGGTTTCAGGCAAAGGAACGGCGGAGGTGGAAGTGAGGCGCCTGGTGAACGACCGCTTCCAGGTTCTGTTCGCGTTCAATCACGCCGACGCTTCGGGTGACGCAACTATATCCGCCCGCTTGCCGTGGCCGGTGGGTGAAGGCCGCGACCTCTCCACCGATCATCTTGTTCCGCTTCAGGAAAAAGAAGGCAAAACAGAAATCCAACGGACTTTGAAAGGCGGAGAGATCTGGGTGTTGCGACTGGAACGGCGATGAGCAATTTAAGGGGGGGATCGCAACCCTGCATCACTATGCCGCAAAGCAATCGCTACTGTGGAATCTCCACTTCGGCGCCGCGGCGCTCCGCTGATAAGTACGCACTGTAGAGTACGGCGACGGTGTCACGCGCCAAATCTCCGCCCGATAGGGGCTCGCGGTCGAAGTAAATGCTTTCCATGAAATCCTGGAACTCGCGCGGATAGCCGTGCTGCCAGTCCTCATCCGGCGCCGGGTTGCTCCAACCCTGCTTGGTGCCGAGCTTCTCCGTCACGTAAACATCCTTCAGGAATTCCTCCCGCGGGCTGTAGGTTTCAAGCGCGTCCGTGGGATTCAGATTGCACCGCGTTCGGTGATTATTGGCGAACACTTCCAGCCAGTTATGAACCCCGCCCATCACCAGCTCCGACGAGAAAATGTCGGCCACCGTGCCGTCGTCAAAAGTGATGTGCATTAGTCCGTAGTCTTCCACGTCATCGTAGGTAGTACGCAGGAAGCCGGCATCGCGAAAATTCTTCATTCGCGTAATTTCATGGGTACGCGCGGAAACGGTTGCCGGCCGGATCGGTTTTGCGTTGCGGGCGCTTCCCTCCACACGTTTCAAGTGCAATGCGGCGCTCAGCGGGTGGCAGCCTTTGCCCACCAGCGATCCTCCGCCGGAAGATTTCCAGATACCGTAATAGGGGGAGTGCGAACCGCTGTGCGACTCATCTCCGATCAGCCAGAGAATCTGGCCGCCGGTTTTCGCCAGAATCTCGCGCTCCTTCTCGATGGCCGGCGCATAAACCCAATTCTCGGCGTAACAAATTTTCTTTCCGGCTTGACGTGCCGCGGACAATATTCGATTGCAACTGGCCAGCGCCTCTTGCAGCATGGTTTCTTTGGGAAACGCATTGCCGCGAAAGTCGTCTGCGCCGCCAGCCGGTCCGTAAAATCCCGTGAACGGTTTTTCGATCACGACATGCTTCCCGTAGCCCAGGGCCTGAATCGCCAGGGGCTCGTGCGCGGACCCGGGGGCGCAGATATCGATGACGTCCGCGGCGTCACAGAGTTCGTCGAGCGAGGCAAAGGCCGCGATGCCGCGATCCCGCGCAAAAGCTTCGCGCGACTCCGCGGATTTCGATGTGACCCCCACCACCTTCACCGGAACACCGTAAACTCGCCGGTACCCTTCCCAGTGAAATCGCGCGGCAAAACGCGCCCCGACCACTCCCACCCGAATCGCATCCGGCATTTCAGACTCCTTGATTTACCGCTTGGCATCTCGTCGCGGCCAGTCTATTCTGGAAGGTGCCGAGCCGTAACGCAGGGAATTCTAACACCGCCTCAGCCAGGGGAGCTCGTTTTGTGTGACCATGCGGCACGATCGGCTGGCGCAAAGAGTTCGAAGAGGAGATATCTCCATGGATAAAGTTTCGCGACGCGACTTTTTAATGAAATCATCGAGTCTTGCCGTGGCCGCAGCGGCGCTCGGACGGAGCGCCAGCGCCTTTGCAGCGGAACCCCATATCGAGTTCCCTACGGACCCTCGCGCACGCCTTTCCGTCGCTTCCTACCCGTTCCGGGATTTTATCGCCAGTCCCCATTGGTCGTCCCCCGAGCAGAAAAAGCCTCTCATGGAAATCAAAGACTTCGGCGCTATGATCGTGCAGAAATTCAATGTGAAAAACATCGAGCCCTGGAGCGCCCACTTCACGTCCACCGATTCGGCCTACGTGGCTGAGCTTCGCACCGCCTTTGAGAAGGCGGGCGCGCGCGTCATCAACATCCCGGGCGATATCAAGCACAGCGTTTACGATCCTGACGCCGCCAATCGCTCGTCCGCAGTCCAGGAAGGCAAGACCTGGATTGACGTGGCTGCCGCGCTGGGTTCGCCGAGCGTTCGCGTTCACATCGCCAGGGTCCACAATGCGAAACCCGACGTCGATCTTGCGGCAGGGAGTCTGGGTCAAATCGCCGACTACGGAGCCCAGAAAAATGTCGTGATCAATCTGGAGAACGACGATTTGGTGAGCGAGGACGCGTTTTTCGTGGTCAAGGTCATCGAGAAGGCGAACCATCCCTTCCTTCACGCTTTGCCCGACTTCGCCAACTCCATGATGAGCCAGAGCGCCGTATTCAATTACCGTGCGGTGACGGCGATGTTCAAGCATGCCTACAACATTGCCCACGTCAAAGAAGGTGAAGACGGAGAAGGCGGCAAATTTATCCCCGTCGATGTCGAAAAAACCTTTGGGATCGCCAAGGCGGCCGGCTATCGCGGGTTCTTCTCCATGGAGATGGATCGCAAAGGCGACCCCTACGAGGGCACGCAGAAGCTCATCGATTTGAGCTTGAAATATCTGGCGTAGGCTTGCACCCTCGGCGGGATTGAGTCGGAGAAGTCATCCAGGCAGAAGTTGCGTTTCCCTCGCTTCGGGCGCGTGTCGCGAGCCATCCCGTCCCGAGCGCACCAGTTGCGTATTTTCGCTTTAATAACCATCCGCTGGGGGCCATCCGGTAGTATGATGGAAACAGTGGGATGTCCTCTGGGCAGACTTGATTTCAGCAGTCCCGCGTCAACTCATCTACGCGAATTCAAGCGAAGACACGGGAGGAAGAAGGATTTGTGGCCGAAGACCGAATGAAGCTTGCCGTTTTTATCGATTTTGACAACATCCAGATTGGCGTCAAAGATACCTTGGGAAAAGATTTTGATGTTTCTCTCGTCTTGGAAGCGCTGAAAGAGCGGGGCGAAGTGGTGACCAAGGTCGGCTATGGCGATTGGTCTCGTGCCGGCGAACACAGCCGCCAGATGAC
>CAAGKR010064488.1_pt1 | contig 10234 bp, 9 predicted proteins | sample 2556971 | NCBI WGS metagenome assembly CAAGKR01 (sample SAMEA5207829, study PRJEB30636) | soil metagenome | biome: forest; feature: boreal; material: soil | place: USA | collected 2011-09 | depth 1 m
AGCGCTACGGGCCGCGGCCGGACGTGCTGATCCCGCGCCGCGCCTGGAGCGTCATCCGGCCCGGCGGAATTTCACATCAGGCCTCTAATCCTCGAGCGCCTGCGGCACGAGCCCGGTCTCGACCTGCCGGCGTCCGCCGGCCTGGTAGACGATGTCGACGGTCTCGTGCTTGCGGTAGCTGCCGGCGATTCCGAGCCACATCGCCGCCCAGCGCCAGAAGCCGAGCCGCCCCTCCTGCGCGATCGGGCGCGGGAAGACGAGCATGCGGCCGACGACCTCGTAATCGGAGCCACGAGCCTGCCGCAGCCCGCCGACGTACACCTCGAAGTCGTTCGGCACGTGAGCGGGCAGGTCTAAACGCGAGCGCGAGGACACCTCCATAGAATGCCCGTTCGGGTGCGGAGGAAGCTCTCGTCGGTCGTCGCGGTGGTATTGACCGTCCTGGCAACGGCCGGGATTGCGGCGGCCGCGAACGGCGGCTTCACGCCGGAGTTCGCGCACTCGCCGAACGCGCACCGGACCAACACCGCCTACTGGGTGGTCCTCGCGTTCACGTCGGTGATCTTCGTCATCGTCGAAGGCGCGCTCGTGGTCTTCATTTGGAAGTACCGCCGCCGTGACCGCCCGCGCACGGCCGAAGCCAGCCAGGTGCACGGAAACACGAGGCTCGAGGTGATCTGGACCGTGATCCCCGTGATCATCCTCGCAGTGATCGGGATCGTCGTCTTCTATGAGCTCCCCGGCATCTCGAACGCGCCCGCGGCGGCGAATCCGGTACGCATCACCGTCGAGGGCCACCAGTTCTACTGGCAGTTCGACTACCCGAACGGGTCGCGCTCGATCAACGACCTCCACGTGCCGGTCGGCCAGGTCGTCCTGCTCACCGTCAAGTCGTACGACGTCGTGCACAGCTGGTGGATCCCGCAGCTCGGCGGGAAGATCCAGGCGATCCCGGGCCGCACGAACCACATCTGGTTCAAGGCCGACCGCGCCGGCACGTACTACGGCCAGTGCGCCGAGTTCTGCGGGCTCTATCACGAGGCGATGCGCGCGCGTGTGATCGCGTCGACGGACGCGGACTACCGCACGTACATCAGCTCGACGGGGGCCGGCGAGCTCGGGCGCGCGGAGTTCCAGGGCGTCTGCGCGACGTGCCACGGGATGCAAGGCCAGGGCGGCTACGGTCCGAACCTGGCGCACGACCCGCTGCTCGTGCAGCCGTCGAGTGTCGCCAACATCGTCCGCAACGGGGGCATCACAATGCCTGCCGTCGGCGACAGCTGGACGAAGGCGCAGATGACGGCGCTGCTCGAGTACGCGAAGTCGCACGTCTACAAGGGAGCGAGCACGAGTGGCGGCTAGATCCGAGGCTGTGTATCCGGTGACGTGGAAGAGCGGCAAGGTGGCGAGCTGGCTCGTCACGCTCGACCACAAGCGCATCGGGATCTTGTACATCTGCACGGCGCTCGTGTTCTTCGGCGGCAGCGGCATCGCCGCGCTGCTGATGCGGGCGCAGCTCGCAACGCCGAACGAGAACTTCCTCACGAAGAACTCGTACAACGAGGTGATGACGTTCCACGGGACGACGATGGTCTTCCTCGTCGTCGTGCCGATCCTGGCGGGCTTTGCCAACTTCCTCCTCCCGCTGATGATCGGCGCGCGCGACCTGGCATTCCCACGCCTGAACGCGTTCTCGTACTGGACGTTCCTGCTCGGCGGCATCGTGCTCTACGGCGCGTGGTTTGCCTCAGGCGGTGCGCCGCGCGCCGGCTGGTGGTCGTATCCGCCGCTGTCGGAGAACCAGTTCAGCCCCGGCCACGGCCAGGACTACTGGATCCTCGCGCTGCACATCCTCACGATCTCCTCGCTCACCGGCGCGATCAACTTCATCGTGACCATCACCAACATGCGCGCGCGCGGCATGACGTGGATGCGCATGCCGCTCTTCGTCTGGGCGGTCCTGACGTACGCGATCCTGCTCATCGTCGCGCTGCCGGCGTTGTCGGCAGGCCTGACGATGCTGTTGCTCGACCGCCGCGGGCTGACGCACTTCTTCCTACCGTCGCAGGGCGGGAGCCAGGTGCTCTACCAGCACGTCTTCTGGTTCTTCGGGCACCCCGAGGTCTACATCATGGTGCTCCCGGTCTTCGGGATGATCTCGGAGATCCTGCCGGTCTTCTCGCGCAAGCCGATCTTCGGCTACAAGGCCATCGCCTTCTCGACGCTCGCAATCGCGTTCTTCTCGATGCTCGTGTGGGCGCACCACATGTTCACGGCCGGACTCCCGGTCGGGCTCGACTCGTTCTTCATGATCTCGTCGATGGTGATCGCCGTGCCGACGGGAATCAAGATCTTCAACTGGATCGCCACGATGTGGCGCGGCAACCTCATCTTCGACACGCCGCTTCTGTGGGCGATCGGCTTCATCGCGCTCTTCACGATGGGCGGCCTGTCCGGCATCTTCCTCGCCGCATTCCCGATCGACTGGCAGGTGAACGACACGTACTACGTCGTTGCGCACTTCCACTACGTGCTGTTCGGCGGGTCGATGTTCGGGGTATTCGGCGGGCTCTACTACTGGTGGCCGAAGATGTTCGGCCGGCTCCTCGACGAGCGCCTCGGCAAGTGGCATTTCTGGCTGACGTTCGTCGGCTTCAACCTGACGTTCTTGCCGCAGCACATGCTCGGGCTCCTCGGGATGCCGCGCCGCATCTGGACGTACCACCACGGCGGCCTGTGGGAGACCTACAACCTGATCTCGACGATGGGCTCCGGGATCATGCTCGTCGGCATGCTCGTGTTCGCCACGAACATCTACCGGACACAGATACTGCGCTATGGCAAACGGGCACCGAACGACCCGTGGCTCGGCGACACGCTCGAGTGGTACACGACCTCGCCGCCGCCGGCGGAGAACTTCGACACGATCCCTTACGTGACGAGCGCACGCCCGCTGCACGACCTGCGCCGCCGCCTCGCGGAGGAGACGTGACGCGCATCGCGCCGGGCCCGTGGCTCCGTACGTGCGCGCTGCTCGCGTCCGCCGGGACGCTGCTCGCTGTCGTCTCCGGCGCCGCGCACCTCGGCACGACGCACCGCCTCCTCGCCGCGCTCGTTGCGCCACCGCTCGCCGCACTGCTCGTCTGTGCCTGGCTCGCGCACCGCGAGCTCGTGCCGGCCGTGCTCGCGGCTTCGGCGCTCTTCACCGCCGCGGCCGCGCTGCCAGGCCGCGACACACACGTTGCGCTCGCTGCGCTGGCACTGGCGGCGTTGCTTGTCGTGACGGTGCAGGCGTTCCGCGGCGAGCGCGTTCCGTGGGGCTCGTGGCGCGACTACGTGACGCTGACGAAGCCGCGGATCATGTCGCTCCTGCTCGTCACCGGCTTCTGCGGAATGATCGCCGGCGCACGCGGGTGGCCGGGCACGACAACCGCGGCCGCCGCGATGGCAGGCCTCGCGCTTGCGTGCGGCGGGGCGAGCGCGCTCAACCACGTGCTCGATCGTGACATCGACCCGCTGATGGGCGAGCGGACGAAACGCCGTCCGGTCGCGTCCGGCCGTGTGAGCGCGAGCCGCGCGCTCGAGTTTGGCCTCGCGCTCTCGGCGTTCTCGTTCGTGCTGCTCGCGAGTACGGTCAACGTGCTCACTGCGGTGCTTGCGCTTGTCGGCAATCTCTTCTACGTGATCGTCTACACGCGCTGGCTGAAGCGCTCCACGCCGCAGAACATCGTCATCGGCGGCGCTGCCGGCGCAGTCCCGCCGCTCGTCGGCTGGGCCGCCGCAACGGGCGACGTCACGGTCGCGGCGCTCCTGCTCTTCGCAATCGTCTTTGTCTGGACACCGCCGCATTTCTGGGCGCTCGCGCTGCTGATCAAGGACAACTACAAGGCCGCGGGCGTGCCCATGCTCCCGGTCGTGCGCGGCGACCGCGAGACGGCGCGCCAGATCGTCCTCTACTCGGCAGGCCTCGTCGCCGTGACCCTTCTGCCGTGGGCATGGGGCTCGGCCGGGCTCCTCTATCTGGCCTCAGCGCTCGCGCTCGGCGCCGTCTTCATCTGGCTCGCCGAGCGGCTCCGCCGCGAGATCACGCCGCGCCGGGCCGCCTTGCTCTTCCACTACTCGCTGCTCTACCTCGCCCTCCTCTTCGTGGCGCTGGCCGTGGACACGGTGGTGCTCTGATGGATCCCGAGCTCGCACGGCGCAACGTCCGGCTCGGCTGGCTCATCTTCGGGGTCTTCTGGCTACTTTTCGCCGGCACCTTCGGCGTGGCGCTCCTCTATCTGGCCTTCGACTAGCCGCTCGGGGCTAAAGGAACCCGCCGCCGCGGCCGATCCTGCCTCGGATGCGGTTCCTGCGGAAACTTGGCCTGCTCGCCGCCGTTGCGGTGGGCTCCGCCGTGCTTGCAGGTCCGGCCTTCGCGAACACTGCGCCCGACGCGAGTCTGATCCACACGCTCGGCTCGACTCACTTTCTCGTTCATTTCACGACGGACATCACGAACCACGCGACGTTCGCGATCACGGCGACCGAGGCGGGCGACATCGCGGCCCTGGCCGAGCGCGCCTACACGGCGGAGACCGCCGACGGCTATGCCGCTCCGCCGAGCGACCTCGGTATCGGTCCCGGAGGCGGCGACAACCGCATCGACATCTACGTCCAGGGCGTTTCGTCGCAGGGCAAGGCTGGCGAGGCCGACGCGAACAACTTCGGTCCGAGCTCCGGCTACATCCTGCTCGACAACGCCGTCGGGACGTCGTATCACGTGATCGCCCTCGAGTTCTTCCACCTGATCCAGTTCGGAATCTACGCGACGAACGACATCACCGACGGCTGGCTCTACGGGGCGACTGCAGAGTGGATGGGCTATCGAACCGACGCGTACAGCACTTCGGGCGGCACCCAGCCGATCCGCATCGGGCACAACGACTTCACGCTCGACTGCCGCGACCCTGTCCAGGACCAGATCCTTTGCGCGCGAGACTCCTACTACAACGACGGCTACTCGCGCTGGGCGTTCTTCCAGTTCCTCGCCGACAAGTACGGCAACACGTTCACGAAGGACATCTTCACACAGCTCGCGGCGAACGGCGCCGGGACGTCGCTGGCGTCGCTGACGGCCGCGCTCGCCGCCAAGGGCGTGACGATATCCGACACCTATAACGCGTGGGCGACGGCGGAACTGACCGGCGCCTATTCAGTGAAGGTGCTCCAGGGGCTCAAGCCCACCGTGTACGCATCGGTGTCAACCGGCGTGACAAACAACGGCGTCACCGTGACGAAGGTCCCTTTGAACCATCTTGCCACCCGCTTCGTGAAGTTCACGCGCGGCGACAACAACGCTTCGCACATCTGCTACCAGGCGACACTCAACGTGTCGGTCGCGCTGCCGGCGGGGACGCAGTCGAAGCCCGCGTTCTACTGGGACGCCAGTTCGCCCGTGCAGCTCACGGTGAACGGCTCGACGGCGTCGGCGTCGATCCCCTGGGACACCTGCACGTACGCGACCAACTCGGGCTACCTGGCACTGCCGAATGCTTCGACGTCGATCGACGCAGCAGACTTCGTCGTGACGACGACGCTGAGCGTCGACCAGACGAAGCAGGCAACCCCGATCGCACCGCCGGACCCCGTCGCCACGACGACTCCGGTGATCCAGGTGACGTCCGCCGATGTCGCTCCGACGCTTTTCCTCTTCGGGCCGGAGATCCTCACGCTCTCCAGGCAGGAGACCAAGCTCCGCCTGATCGTGGAGTCGAACGGCCAGGGCTCCGTCCAGGCAACGCTCGGCTCGATCATGCTCGGCACCGTGTCGATCCGCGGCGGCAACAACGACCTTCGCTTCACGCTCCCGAGCGGCGTACTCCGCGCGCTGCGACGCTCCGCGTCCGCGTCGAACGTGCTGACGCTGACGCCCGTCTCGATGAGTGGCTCGGTCACGGGCCAGGCGGTGACTCGCACGATCAGCGTGCTACCGCCGAAGGTCAAGGTCAAGCACCGCCGCAAGTAGAGTCGCCGTCGTGACGGTGTGGCTCGCCCGGCCGGAGCGTCCACCCGAGGGCGTGCCGGTCGCGATCAAGGATTTGCTCGACACCGCAGGTCTCGTGACGACCTACGGGTCGATCCTCTTTGCCGACCACATGCCGACGCGCAGCGCGGAGAGTGTCGTGCGCCTCGAAGCGGCGGGCTACGGCGTCGCGGGCAAGACGAACCTGCACGAGTTCGCGTACGGGATCTCGTCGCAGAACGAGCACTTCGGCACGGTTCCGAATCCGCGCTACCCCGGGCATCTCGCCGGCGGCTCGAGCGGCGGTTCGGGAGCGGCGATCGCCGCGGGCGACGTGGAGCTCGCACTCGGCAGCGACTCTGGCGGCTCGATCCGCATTCCCGCGGCTTGGTGCGGAATCGCGGGCTTCAAGCCGACCTACGGGCTTGTGCCGGCCGACGGGTGCTTCCCGCTCGCTCCGAGCTACGACCACGTCGGGCCGATGGCGTCGACAGTCGCCGGCTGTGTCGAGCTGATGCAGGCGCTCGTCCCCGGCTTCGAGCCTGCCGTCGTCGACTCGCTCGAGGCGCTCGAGATCGGCATCGCCTGGCTCGACGAGGCCGATCCGCTCGTACGCGAGCGTGTCGGCGACGCCGCTGCGCGCTTCCCGCGAAGCCGGCCCGTCGACTTCGTGTTCCCCGACCCGGCCGAGAACAAGCTCTTCATGCGCGAGGTAGCCGACGTGCACCGCGGGCTCTATCCCGAGTACGCAGACGATTACGGCGAAGGCATCCGCTGGAAACTCGAGCTCTGCGCCGCCGTGACCGACGGCGAAGTCAAGACGGCCGAGCGGCTCCGGGCGGAGTACCGAGAGCGCTGCGAGGAGGCCTTCGACGGGCTCGATCTGCTCGTGACGCCCACCATGGCGGGCGTTGCCCCACTCGCCGACGCGGACGAGCGCGTGCTGCGGGGTCGCGGCATCCGGCTCACCTATCCGTTCGACTGCCTCGGCTGGCCCGCGCTCGCGATCCCGTGCGGCCCGGCAGAGGAGGGCCTGCCTGCCTCGGTGCAGCTCATCGGGCGCCCGGGCGACGACGCCCGCGTTCTGGCGGCCGGATCGCTGCTCGCATCCCTCATCTGAGGGACTGCTGCGGCCCTCCGTATGCCGAAAACGAGGGATGACCGTGCGTTTCGTCCGCATCGCATCTCTGCTCGCCCTTGCCGCTTTTGCGGCTACTGCGACGACCTCCTCGGCAGCGCTTTCCTCGCCGACAGGCCTGCACGGCTTCCTGCTGCGCGCTGACGAGCCGGCGACGACGGCGTTCCGTCGCACACCGTCCTTTGCCTGGAACCCCGTTCCCGGCGCGCGCACGTACCAGTTCCAGCTCTCGACGAGCAGCACGTTCCGCGACAACGGCATCCTCTACAACGACGCGACGCTGACGAGCCCCGTCTCGGCGCCGACGCTGACGCTGCCGTGGATCACCGGTTCGCCGCACGCGCTCTACGCGCGCGTTCGCGCCGATCTCGGCACGGACACGACGCCATGGAGCGCGTCGTTCGGCTTCGACGTCGTGCCGCCGCCGCCGCCGTCGCCACTTCCGGGCTACCCCGGCGTCCTACGGTGGACGCCTACCGAAGGCGCCGACGGCTACCAGGTCTGGCTGATCGACACAGGCAAGACCGAGTTCGTGCGCACGAACGTCCTCGACGAGCGCGAGTTCTACACGTTCCATCAGTCGCTGCAGTGGACGGGCACGGTGCGCTGGCGCATCCGCGCAGTTCGCGGCGACCAGTTCAAGCAGCGTGTCAACGGCCTACCGGTCGCGCAGACCGGCGCGTGGAGTCCGATCTACAGCTCGTCGAACCCGGCGATGACGAACGGACCGATCCAGTTGATCGGAACCGTTTCGGACGTCTTCTCGGACGGCAGCGCGGGCTCGCCGGCGCACGAGATGATGCCCGCCTTCATGTGGAGCGGAAACCAGACGCTGTACGGCACGTCGGCCGAGCTCTACCGCGTCGAGATCTTCACCGACCGCCAGTGCCTGAACCGCGTGTACACGGGCGCGGTGGTCGGCAGCCCTGCGTGGGCGCCGCGGCTCAACGGTCCGCTCGCACTGCCACAGGACCCGTCCGGAGTGACCGCTGCACGCAGCGGCTACCTCGGCGACGGCAAGGAGACGAGCAGCTTCACGTTCGACGGCCAGAAGCTGACGCCGGCCGAGCAGCAGGACCAGGCGGCGCCGACGACAAGCGTTCCCGGTGACATCCCCGCATTCCCGGGAACCTCCGCACCGGGCACGTCGAGCGATCCGAGCTCGAGCGGCTCCTCCGACAGCAGCTCACAAGGTGTCGCCGTCTCGGGCGCCCTCGGCCCGCCGGTGTCGCTGTGGGACGTCGACTGGCCGCAGAGCGGCTACTACTGGACGGTCGTACCGGTCGCCGCAACAGGTGCGAGCAACGCTGGTACCACGGTCGCCCCTCCGGGCGCGCCGAAGGGCACGACCACGATCCCTGTCTTGGACACGACCGGCTTCCGCGTCGGCGACTCGATCACGATCGGTGTCGCACCCAACACCGACGGAGGCACGATCGCGAGCATCGGCTCCGGCGCGCTCACGCTGACGACAGCGACGGGGTCGGGGCATCCGATCGGCGATACGGTCGTGCGCGCGGGTGGTTCCGTCGAGTACGTGGACGCCGAGCTTGCGCAGGACATCTGTGCCGCAAACCGCGTGCAGCGCCTCGGCATCTCGAGCGAGCCGTCGTTGACGAGCGCGCAGACGCCGTTCGCGACCGGTCTGTCGTCGACCGGACGGCTCACCTCGGCCGCTTACACATCGAAGTTCTACGGTCAGCCGCTGATCGCGTGGACACCGGCCTTCAACGCCGACATCTACGAGGTGCAGTACAGCAAAAAGGCGTACCCGTTCAAGCCCGAAATCGACCCGCGGTCGAAGGTGAGGGGCTTCATGACCTTCTCGACCTCGGATGTCCTCCCTCTGTCGGCGGGCACATGGTGGTACCGCGTGCGTGGCATCGACTACAACCTTCCCACGGGCGTGCAGCAGATGAGCTGGTCGGATCCGGAGCAGCTCGTCGTGGCGCCGCCGAAGTTCAAGATCGCCCCAGCCGCGGTCAAGAAGCGCAAGTTCAAAGTCGTTCCGTAGTTATCGTCGGCGTGTGGACGCCGACCTCGCCTACGCGCTCGAGCTTGCAGACGCCGCCGACGCGCTGACGCTGCCGCGGTTTCGAGCGGCCGACCTGCACGTCGAGACGAAGCCCGACCTGACGCCGGTCACCGATGCCGACCGCGCCGCTGAGCGCATGCTGCGCGAGCGAATCGCGGAGGAGCGGCCGGGAGAGGGCGTGCTCGGCGAGGAAGAAGGCGACGACGCCCCCTTACACCAATCTGCCGGCGTGCGCTGGATCGTCGACCCGATCGACGGCACGCGGAACTTCTCGCGTGGGATCCCGGTGTGGGCGACGCTGATCGCACTCGAGCGCGACGGGCGGATCGTCTGCGGCGTCGCGTCTGCGCCCGCGCTCGGGCGCCGCTGGTGGGCGGCACGCGGCGAGGGAGCGTGGCGGGACGGCGAGCAAATGCGCGTGTCCGGCATCACGTCGCTCGAAGAGGCGACCATCTCGTTCTCCCGCAGCGGCCTCGATGACCCAAAGCTGCTCGCCCTCGCGGCGCGCGCCTGGCACGTGCAGCCGTTCAGCGACTTCTGGGCTCACCTGCTCGTCGCGGAGGGCGCGATCGAGATCTCCGTCGAGCACGAGATGAACACCTGGGACAACGCTGCGTTGCAGGTGATCGTCGAGGAGGCCGGCGGACGGTTCAGCGATCTGCGCGGCAGGTCGCGCATCGACGGCGGCAGCGCCGTTTCGACGAACGGCCTGCTGCACGACGAGGTGCTCGGCTCGCTGAGCGCTTAAGCCGGATTCTTACGACGCGATCATGCGCACCGCGGCCTCGTAGACCGGGTCGCGCGTGAAGCGGTCGAGCTCGTCGGAGAGCACGTCGCTCGGCGCGGGCGGGTCGCCCGGCGGGAACGGCGCCGGCTTGCCGTCGAGGTCGATGCCCTCGAGGCGCTCACGCTCGTCCACGTCGAGCACGATGTCGTCACGGTCGAGTCGCGAACGCAGCCAGCCGGCGAGCAGGCACGCCTGCGCCTGCGTGCCGTGCACGCGAATCGTGCCGACATCCGCGATGCCGGGCCAGAGCGACGCGAGCAGCGCGCGCCA
>CAAGKR010123929.1_pt1 | contig 10234 bp, 14 predicted proteins | sample 2556971 | NCBI WGS metagenome assembly CAAGKR01 (sample SAMEA5207829, study PRJEB30636) | soil metagenome | biome: forest; feature: boreal; material: soil | place: USA | collected 2011-09 | depth 1 m
GGCCTCCTGCAGCGAACCCTGGGTCTGCACTTGGGCTGCTCCTGTGAACTGGCGGTCCGGATCTCCAGAGGTGGGGTCGTCGGCCTCGAAATCGGCTCCGTATAGTACCAACCGCCCCACTCCGCGGCCAATTCGCCGCTTTGCTTCCAAACCTTCCCGACGCGCCTAGAATCGGGAGGCGGTCAAGAGTTGTGAAGGATGGTGTGGTGGAAGGTCGGCAGCCCATGATCCTGGTCGTCGATGACGACGAGCTGGTGCGCAAGTCTGTCCGGCTGACCTGTGAGTCCGAGGGCTACGCGGTGACCGAGGTGGAGCGCGGTGTCGACGCGCTCCCCGCCTTCGAGGCGACGCGGCCCGACATGGTGCTGCTCGACCTGATGATGCCGGACATGAGCGGCTTCGACATCTGCCGCGACATCCGTCGCGCCGGCCATCGCGTCCCGGTGGTGATCCTCTCCGCCAAGAACGATGAGATTGACGTGGTGCTCGGCCTGGAGATCGGCGCCGACGACTACATCCAGAAGCCGTTCCGTCCCCGTGAGCTGCTGGCGCGTATGGCCGCGCACCTTCGCAAGGTCAACGAGCCCACCTCGCGCAACGGCGAGGGACGGCGGCTCTCCTTCCGCGGCCTGGTCATCGACACCGGCGAACGACGGGTGGTGCGCGACGGCGACGACGTCACGCTCACCCACACCGAGTTCGACCTGCTCGCGTTCCTGGCCGGCAACGCCGGCGAGGTGCTCTCGCGCGATCGCATCCTCTCCTCGGTGTGGGGGTACGAGCACCCCATCGAGACGCGGGTCATCGACGTGCATGTGCGCAACCTTCGCCGCAAGATCGAGCCCGACCCGAGCCAGCCGCGCTACATCCTGGCGGTCCCCGGGATCGGCTACCGCTTCACCAATACGCGCCCGGAGAACGGCCGGTAGACTGACCGCGATGCCCACCCCGCCGATGCTCCGCTCGCGCGAGCCTGCCGCGGCCGCCCGCTCGATCCCGGATCCCCTGGTCGCCATCAACGTCGCGGCTCTGAGCGTCGTCGCCACCGGGCTGTTCCTCGCCGCCATCCTCGCCGTGTACGACTGGAAGACGCCCGGCGCGGAGGCACCGCTGGTGTTCTGGACGGCGATCGTTGCCATCGCAATCTTCGCCGTCGACCTCCTCGTCGTCAGCCTGCGGTACGTCCGCCGGCTGCGGCTGGGACTGTAGGTGGCGCAGCACCCCGCTGAAGGTCCTGCGCCCAGCGATTCCACCCAAGCCAGGCCTCCCTTTCCCTCCTACGAGGAGTTCGCCTCGGACCTGCTCGAGGCCATCGACGGGAGTGGGCTCAGCATCGAGGACGTCCGCCACCACGTCGAGCCGGGCATCGGAGAGCGGCGCTTCGAGTGCACCGTCAGGCTGTCGCCGTCAGAGCCACCCTCGCGCTACCACGTGCATGTCAACTTCGCGTGGGACGCGCTGATGACCTACGTCGCCAGCTACGGCAGCGGCGCCGACTGCGAGCTGTACCACGACGAGGAGGAGGCGCAGGACTGCCCGCACCAGCACCTCACCCCGCAGCCGTTCGTCGAGGTCGAGGCGGAGTTCGTCCTTGGCGACGGCGGCTACGAGCTGCAGGACGTCGGCGAGGTGGGCACCTGGGTCGACACCGTGCAGACGCTGATCGGCAAGGCCTTCCCCGACGACGACCGGCCCTCCGTGCACATCGGCCTCGCCGCGCTCGGACGCACCACGCTCGTCGAGAAGTTCACCGCCGAGCACTCGTGGCTCATCGACTTCGAGCGGCCGCCCGACCTCGGGCTGATCGCGCGGCAGGTGCAGACGGCACTGCGGCTGGTGCCAGCGCTGGCGGACCGGTTGCCTATCTGACGCGGCGGTCAAAAAGGTCGCCCCCGCAGAGCGGGGCGGGAGGTCAGCCGGGAGGACATCTCCTTGCTGCTCAGACAGGCTTCGGCGCCGTTGGCGGCCGAGCCGAACGCTTTCGCGTCCGTCTCGACCTCGGGCGCCTGCAGAACTCGCGACTGCGGAGATGTCCTCCCGGCTGACCTCCTTCTCTTTCACGGAGCCACAGCGGGACCCCACGTCACTCGACACGTCCCGCCGTATCGCCTTGGATCTGCTTCAGGAGTCTCCCGATGAACGGGCGGTTTCCGATCTCCGGGTGCGGGACCAGGAGGCCGGGCTCGTCGACCTGGATGTCGCCGTTCTCGCCGAGCAGGATGATGTCGACGTCGGCTCGGCGCGGGCCCCAGTGGTAGGTGTCGCGCCTGCCTGCGGCCAGCTCGGCGGCGCGTGTGTGCTCCAGCCAGCGGTGCGGTGACCACGGCTGTGGGGCGCGCAGCCGCAGTAGCTGGTTGTGGAAGTCGCCCTGGCCGGTCACCCCGATCGGACGAGTGAGGATCTCGCCCGACGCTGCTTCGATGGCCACGCCGTCGCGGCTGAGGTGCTCGCGGAGTGCGGCGAGCGCGCGGCCACGGTGGCCGAGGTTGCTCCCCAGTGCAACCCAGGCAACGTCGGTCGTCACCCGGTGGGACCGGGTGGCGGCAGCGCGGCGATCTCCGGCGGCGTGCCGCGCACCACAGCATCGGCGACGCGGACCGCACGCACTGCGGCGGCCACGTCGTGCACGCGCACCATGCTGACGCCGGCCTCGACTGCGAGCGCCAGCAGTGCGAGCGTGCCCTCGACGCGCTGCTGGGGCGGGAGGCCGCCGAGGATCGCGCCGATGGTGTGCTTGCGCGACGGCCCGAGCAGGACAGGACGTCCGAGCCCGCGCAGCTCGCGGAGCCGGCGCATCAGCTCGAGGTTCTGCGCTGCGTTCTTGGCGAAACCGAAGCCGGGATCGACCACGATGCGCTCCGCGCCCACCCCGTGCGCCTGCGCGATGCGCACCGAGTCGCGCAGCGCAGCGCAGATGTCCTCCATGAGGTCGCCGTACTGGGTGCCGCGCTGGTTGTGCATGGCGATGAGCGCCACATGAGGGCGCGCTGCGATGACGTCGACCATCGCGGTGTCACCGCGCAGCCCCCACACGTCGTTGACGATGACCGCACCCTCGTCCACGGCGGCTGCCGCAACCTCGGCCTTGCGAGTGTCGACGCTCACCGGGAGCCGGACGGCGGCGCACACCGCGCGCACCGCAGGCAGCACGCGGGCCATCTCCTCACGCGCGTCGATGGGCTCGGCGTTGGGCCGCGTGCTCTCGCCGCCGATGTCGAGCACGTCGGCACCACCGGCCACGAACTCGCACGCACGCTCGACGGTTGCGCCGACGTCGCCGTGCAGTGCGTCGCCGGCAAAGGAATCCGGCGTGACGTTGAGGATGCCCATCACCAGCGTTCGCTTGGAGAAGTCCAGGACGTGGTCGCCCGCTCGCAGCGGTGCCGGCGCCGCCGCGCGGGCCATCAGCACCTCACCGATGGCCAGCCCGAGCGCCTCGGCGGTCTCGCTCCACTCCGCCAGCGCGGCGGGGAGTTCCCCCATGACCATGAGCGGTGCCAGCAGGAGGGCGTTGCGCCCGTCCGCGTTGCTGAGCACCACGCCACCGCGCGGGTGCAGCACCCTCTCGAGGACGCGCGTCTGATCGCTGGCGAGCCCCTGGACCGCGAGCGCCTCGACGGTCCCGTGCGTGGCCAGTGCGGTGAGCCGTTCAGCGGGGAGACCGAGCCGCAGCACTGTCTCGCGCAGCGCAGCCTCCGGGCCCGGCAGCAGGGGGCGGACGTTGTAGCGCGCCGTCGCCGCGGCGTCGATCACGCGCCGGTTTCGCCGGGGGCCAGGTCCGCGGGTTGCAACTCGCCAACAGCCTCACGCTTGGGAACCATCACGCTGCGCTTGAAGATGCACACGCGCTCGCCGCGCTGGTTGAACGCCCGCGTCTCAACACTCACGATGCCGCGGTCCGGCTTGCTCGACGACTCGCGCTTGTCCAGCACGGTGGTCTCCGCGTAGATGGTGTCGCCATGGAAGGTTGGGTTCTCGTGCTTGAGCGATTCCACCTCGAGGTTGGCGATCGCCTTCCCGCTGATGTCGGCAACGCTCATCCCCAGCGCCAGGCTGTACACCAGGTTTCCCACCACCACGTTGCGCTTGAACTGCGTCTGCGTCTCGGCGTAATGCGCGTCGAGATGCAGCGGGTGGTGGTTCATCGTCAACAGGCAGAACATGTGGTCGTCGAATTCGGTGATCGTCTTCCCTGGCCAATGCTTGTAGGTAGCGCCGACCTCGAATTCCTCGAAGTACCGCCCAAACTGCACCACTCACCCTCCGTTCAGCCCGACAGGGGAACTCTAGCCAGCCGTCGCCATCGGCGGTAAACAGGCGCAGCCGGGCCGGGATATGCTCGGACGTCGCGCCGGCGAGGCTTCCAGCATCAAGGCCGTGGTCGATGACTGGCCCGTTCACAGCGGCGAAGGCGACCTGGCATGGGCCGTCGGCCACGGCCGCTTTCAAGACGAGTCCCGGCGAACGCCGGCGGTGCGCCTCACCGCTGTGCTCACCCGCGAAGGCGACCGCTGGCTGCTGGTCCACTCCCACGCCTCAATAGGCGTCGCCAACGAGAAGATGTTCGCCTAGCGCTTTCGACCCAGCCGCACTGGTTGCAGTGACGGAAGGGGTGGGGACGTCACGCGAAGAGAGCATGGCGGAGCAGCGAGGAGACCGACCTGGCGAAGCCAGGGGGCTCCGAAGCGCCCGCGAAGCTGCGACCGCAGTCGTGACGTCCCCACCCCGCCTTTCAGAGCGAAGAACAGACGGCGCCTACTCCTTGATCTTCTCCCCGAGCTCGTCCGCCTTGTCCTTGATCTTCTGGCCGACGTTTTTCACGTCCCCGGCGGCCTGCTGCGTCTGGCCCTTGCTCTTGAGCTCGGCATTGTCGGTGAGGTCGCCGGCTGCTTCCTTGACCCTGCCCGCGAGCTTGTCTGCCTCTCCACCCATCGTCGTGCCTCCGTGAGATGAACGCCTCACCTCAGCCTAGACCCGATGTCACCGGCGACACCAGTGTCAGCCGGCTGGAGACGTACGCTGAAACGGTGTCCACGATTGCGTTGCCCGATCAGCCGGGGACTGGGCTGATCGTCGCTGGCGAGTCACTGGCTTTTCTCGCTCGCCTGCCCGACGGGTGCGCCGGCCTGGTGTACGCGGATCCACCCTTCAACACCGGCTCGCGCCGCGACGGCTTCCGGCTGCGCACCGTGCGCGATGCCGACGGCGATCGACGTGGCTTCGGTGGCGTCAGCTATCGCAGCGACCGCACCGATGTCGCACGCTTCGACGACAGCTTCGACGACTACATCGGCTGGCTGCGTCCGCGACTCGAGGAGACGCGACGCATCCTCGCCGCCCACGGCACCCTGTACCTGCACGTCGACCCGCGCGAGTCGCACTACTGCAAGGTCCTGCTCGACGAGGTCTTCGGGCGCGACTGCTTCCTCAACGAGGTGATCTGGGCGTACGACTACGGTGCGCGCACCACCAGTCGCTGGCCCGCCAAGCACGACGTCATCCTCGTGTACGCACGCACGACCGGCGCTCACCACTTCGACCTCGCGGAGGTGGAGCGCATCCCCTACATGGCCCCGAGCCTGCAGACAAGCGAGCGCGCGGCGCGCGGCAAGACCCCGACGGACGTGTGGTGGCACACCATCGTCCCCACCAACTCCCGCGAGCGCACCGGGTATCCAACGCAGAAGCCGCTGGGAATACTGCGCCGCATCGTGGCGGCGTCGTCGCGTACCGGCGAGCTTGTGATCGACTGGTGCGCCGGCAGTGGGACGACAGGAGTCGCGGCGCAGGAGTTGGGCCGTCGATTCGTGATATGCGACAGCAACGCTGACGCCGTGGTGGTGATGCGCCGGCGCCTCGGCAGCGATGTCGCCCTGCTCACGCTGGCCCACGACGACGGCGCCACGGGGGCTTCCTGAGTCATGCCCGCTGCGTGCTGCACAATGCTGCCGTGAGCGGACGCGTGGGCCTTGTCGGCAGCGGTGAGTTCACCCCCGCAACCGAACAGGTCGACACAGCCCTGCTCGAGGGAGTGCCTCGCCGTGTCGTGTTCCTGCCGACGGCGGCAGCGTTGGAAGGGACGGAGAGGATCACGTACTGGGTGGACCTCGGACGTGCCCACTACGAGCGACTCGGCGTCGACGCCACGCCGTTGATGGTGCTCGATCGACAGGACGCCGACAGCGCGGATCTGGCTGCCCAGATCGCTGGTGCGGGTCTCGTGTACCTGTCCGGAGGCGATCCCACGCACCTGGCGTCGACGCTCGCGGGCAGCCGCGTTGGTGGTGCCATTCTCGAGGCATGGCGCACCGGAACCTCTGTGGCTGGTTGCTCCGCGGGCGCGATCGCGCTCACGCAGACAGTGCCCGACATCCGTCACCGGCGCGGCGACTCGGTGGCCGGGTTGGGCCTGGTGCCTGGCGTGCGCGTCATCCCGCACTTCGACAAGATCGAACAGTGGATGCCCGGCGCCGTGCAGTGGGCGATCGACAGCACCCCACCCGGCGAGCACCTGATCGGCATCGACGAGGACACGGCAATCGTCGGGAGGCCGCGCCTGTGGCAGGTGATGGGTCGTGGCTGCGCGTGGGTGCTCGAGTCGGCAGGAAGCCCGGTGGGCTACGGCGACGGTGCGGCCCTGGCGCTCAGCTAGGCCGCAGTCGCCTTGGAGGTGACCTCCGCGATAGCGTCGAGCACCTCCGTCCAAACACGCTTGGGCAGGTTGTGTCCCATCGCCGGGATCATCATGAGGCGCGCACCGGGCAGGGCTGCAGCCGTTTGATGGCCGTTGTCGGGCGGCACCAATGGATCCTGCTCCCCGTGGATCACCAGGCTGGGCATGCGCAGCTGGCCAAGCGCAGGTGCCCTGTCCGGCGCGGCGGCGATGGCGATGGCCTGGCGCAACGCCCCGTCGGGATGGAAGCTGCGATCGTGTGCCAGCGTTGCCCGGCGACGTGCGTCGTCCTCGTCAAACGGCAGGCCCTTTCCATTGATGAGGCGTCGCAGCGTCACCGAGTGCTCGATCCGCTCCTCACGTGTCGTTCCCGGCGGACTGAACAGCGCGAGCTGCACGTCGCTGTCGGCCTGGACGACCGCCGGGCCGCCGACGGTCGACATGATCGAGGTGAGGCTGAGCATGCGATCGGGATGGTGGATGGCGATCAACTGCGCGATCATCCCGCCCATCGACGCGCCGACGACATGGGCGGCGCGGATGCCCAGCACATCGAGCAGGCCGGCCGCGTCCTCCGCCATGTCATCGAGCGAGTAGAGCGCCACCGGGTTTCCCCCCAGCGCGGCGAGAAGGTCCGGCAGCCCAAGGTGGTCCATCCTCGTGGAGAGGCCGACGTCGCGGTTGTCGAAGCGGATCACCCAGAAGCCACGGTCGGCGAGCAGCCGGCAGACGCGCTCGTCCCATTCGATCATCTGGTACGCCAGGCCCATCACCAGCAGCAGCGGGGTGGCGGAGGGGTCGCCGAACGTGTCGTACTCGAGCTCGACGCCGTTGGTCTGCGCGCGTGGCATTGCCGGATTCTAGTTGGGGTGACGCGTACACTCGCGCGCGATGGAGCAGCCGCCTCCGCCGCCTCCCTCGGCGCCTCCGCCCGCGCCCTACCCGGCGTACGGGTACCCTCAACTCTTCGGAGTCCCGCAGGCTCAGGGGTGGACGCCGCCACCGCCAGTCCATCGCCGCCGCTGGTGGATCTGGGGCTGCGGCGGTTGCGGCGCGATCGCCCTGCTGGCCGCGGCGGTCGTTGTCTTCTTCGTGATCCGCATCTTCTCGAGCAGCCCGCTCCGTCAATTCCCCACTGAGGCGGGTGCCGCGACCACGCAGGACAACTTCCAATCGACGAACAACGGGGTGTCCGAGAACCTGCTGATCGTGGATCCGCACTCGCTGACGGAGGTGGAGACCTACTACCAGCAGGTCCTGCACCAGAATGGCTGGACCACCGATACACGGGATCCCTCTTCGGCGAGCAGCGGTGACACGTGGACCATCGCTCGCACCGGGTCGGCGTCGCAGCGCGGGTCGATCACCTTCACCACCGCCGGCGCCGACACCGACATCGACGTCGCCTTCAACTACTAGCGGCGCTGCCGCTCAGATCTTGTAGCGCTCCAGCAGGCCGCGGGCGATGATCAGCTTCTGGATCTCGTTGGTGCCCTCGCCGATGACCAGCATGGGCGCGTCGCGATAGAGCCGCTCCACCTGGTACTCCTTGGAGAAGCCATAGCCGCCGTGGATGCGCATCGCCTCGGCGACGCATTCGAAGCAGGCCTCGGTGGCAAAGAGCTTGGCCATGCCGCACTCCACGTCGGCGCGCTCACCGGCGTCCTTCTTGCGCGCGGCCATCTGGGTCATGAGGCGCGCCGCGGTGATCTTGGTGGCCATGTCGGCCAGCTTGAGCTGGATCGCCTGGTGCTTGGCGATGGGGACGCCGAATGCGTGACGCTGCTGCGCGTACTCGATGGACAGCTCGAACGCGCGCTGGGCCACTCCCACGCCGCGGGCTGCGACGTTGACGCGGCCGAGCTCGATGGCGGCCATCATCTGCTTGAACCCCTCGCCCTCAACGCCGCCGAGGAGGTTGGTGGCCGGCTGCCGGTTGTTCTCGAAGACGAGCTCCGTGGTCTCGACGCCCTTGTAGCCGAGCTTCTCGATGCGCTTGGTAGAGCGGAAGCCCTCGTACGTCTTCTCCGCGAGGATGCATGACATCCCCTTCCACACCGGCTTGGCTTCGGGGTCGGTCTTGACCAGCGTCGCCACCACCGTGGAGTGCTCGCCGTTGGTGGCCCACATCTTGGTGCCGTTGATGACGTAGTCATCGCCGTCGAGCACCGCGCGCGTCTCGATCGCCTGCACGTCGCTGCCGCAGTTGGGCTCACTCATCGAGAAGGCACCGTGCATCTCGCCGGTGGCCATCTTCGGTAGGAAGCGCTTCTTCTGCTCGTCGGTGCCGAACTTCTCGAGCAGGTAGCTGACGATGAAGTGGGTGTTGATGACACCGGTCACCGACATCCAGCCTCGCGCGATCTCCTCGCAGCACATCGCATAGGTCTCGTAGTCCAGCCCGGAGCCGCCGTACTCCTCAGGGATCGCGAAGCCGAAGAAGCCGAGCTCCTTCATCTTGGCGACGATATCGGCGGGGTACTCGTCGTCGTGCTCCAGCTTGTGGACCACGGGGATGATCTCGCGCTCAACGAAGTCCCGAACCATGGCCACGATCTCTCGCTGTTCGGGGCGGACCTCGACACTCATGGCGCTTTACTCTACGGCGGCGGCACGTTCGCCCGGGTCGGCGCCCCCACAGGCCACCGCCGCGCAGCGCTCCGACGCCATGCGCACCGCGCGCGGGTCGATGTCGGCGGCCACGACAGCGCAGCCGGCGAGCAGGGCAGCGACGGCGGACGACCCGCTGCCAACGAACGGGTCGCACACCGTCATGCCGGGCGCGGCACTGCCGGCGAGCATGCGGCTGAACAGAGCCACCGGCTTCTGTGTGGGATAGCCGCCACGGTGGATGCGTTTGATCGCCCACACGTCGGCGAGGTCACGGCGCGAGAGCCGGCGATGACCCTTGGTGGCGAAGATGATGGTCTCGTGGCGCCGCCGGAAGTAGTGGCCCATGCCCAGGTTCACCTTGTCCCACACGACCAGGTTCTTGACGGCGAACACCTCGCGCACCAGGTGTCCGAGGGAGAGAAGGGTGAAGCTGTCGAACATCACGTAGATGTGGCCGCCGTCGCTCATCACGCGATGACACTCGCGCAGGAATGCAAGGAAGGTGTCCGGGTCATCACGGAACTCGGTGAACCAGCGCTGGTTCGCCTCGTGGCTGTAGCGCCCGACGATGCGGCCGTGGCCGAACGACATGTGCTGGTTCATGCCGCTGTAGGCAGGATCGGTGGTGACCACGTCCACCGAGCCGTCGGGGAGCGACGCCAGGAACTGCATGCAGTCGGCCTGCTCCACGCGCCACGGAGCGGCCATCGGCTGTTCCAGCGCGGTCATGCCGCAACGCTACCAGCGAAAGCTGTTCGGCGATGGGGCTGACCGAAAGCGGCTACAGTCGCCACTCGTCCCGTAGGCAACACGAGTGGAGGGCAGATCGTGGCAGCGACCGTTGCGCTCTTGGCGCGCCCCACCGCCGTCGCGGTCCCGAGGTCGTCGGTCACAGGCGCCATTCAACCACCGATGACCGCGGCACTACCGGCGAGGCGCCCAGCCAGA
>CAAGKR010354118.1_pt1 | contig 10231 bp, 7 predicted proteins | sample 2556971 | NCBI WGS metagenome assembly CAAGKR01 (sample SAMEA5207829, study PRJEB30636) | soil metagenome | biome: forest; feature: boreal; material: soil | place: USA | collected 2011-09 | depth 1 m
GGGATACCCCGATCGCGGCCGTTCTGCTCCTCCGGGACGCCGTCGATGTAGGTGACTTGGCGGGTGCGGATCGACGGCACCGTTGCGCCGGGGACGACGACGCCGACGAGGTTGAGCGGATCGGTTCCGTTCAGGACGACGCGTTCGCCGGTGCGTTCGATCTTGCCCATCTGGGTGAGCTGCTCGATCGCTTGCGGCAGCGCGTACTGCTCCCCGCTGAAGCCGTTGACGAACCGCCCGCCGCGCACGAGCCCGCGATCTTCGAGCCGGCGCAGCGCCCACTGGATGTCGCGCCACGGGAAGCGCACCGAGTCGTGGAACGCGAGGTCGCGAAACACGACTCCCCACCGGTTCAGCAGGAGCTCGGCGACTGCTTCGGCGAGCTCGTCGTGGTCGATGTCGGTGCCCGTCGCGGGAACGAGCGACCAGCGCCCGGCGGCCGCGCCCGGAGCACGGGAGCCGCGCAGCAGCCGGGACAGGCGCCGCGCTTCGGTGCCATTGCGCCCGCCGGAGCTCACGCGCGAACGGATCGCGCCGAAGCCGTCGGAGGTGAGGAGGCCGCGAGAGACGCCGTCCCAGAGCGCGCGCTCGATGTCTTCGGGCAATCGGTTGGTGGCTTCGCCGAGCTCGGCCGCGAAGCACGCGCCGCGTTCGCGCAGCACTTCGACGACCTCGGCGGTTGCGCCGACGGCAGGCTCGGCCGGATCACCGGCGGCGCGCGCGGCTTCGAGCAGCCAAGCGAGGTCGTTGCGGTACACGACGGTGATGGGTGTGGCCTTCGACGGCGGGCCCGCCGGGGTGTTGGCGTCGTCGCGTGCGCGCGGCGTGAGCCGCAGCCAGCTCACCTCACCGTTGTGGCAGAGGCGGTCGAGCCACGCAGGGTCGTAGTGCCGCAGACGGCGCGCCAGCAGGTCGGGCTCCCACGCCACCGCCGCCGCCTCGTGCCCCTGGAGCTGTTCGAGCGCGGCGGCGAGGCCGGCTTCACCCGCGAGCTGTGTGTCGGGGGCGACGTGCTGCCAGCGGAGTAGGAAGCGCATGAAGTCTTGGGCGGTGGCGGGCTCGACACCCTGACGGCGGGTGCGTCGCGAATAGGAGTGCATGCGCGCCAGGAGACGACGCGCCACCCACTCCGTGGCGACGGCGTCCGACGTGTATCGGCCTTGTAGCGCGAAGCCCTCGTGTTCGAGTACAGCGAGCCCCGCTTCGACGCGCGACGGGCGGAGCGCGGTGGCCCTGGCGAGGCTGTCGACCGACGTGATGCCGGCGATTTCCAGGTGGCCGCGCAAGACGGCGCCGATCGCGTCTTCTTCGCCTGCGATCGCGCGGTCGGCGTCGGAGGACGCTTCGGTGGTGCACCACAGCTCGGTGCCATCGTGGTGGAGCACGCGTCCTCGACCGCGCGCGACGAGCTCGTTCCATGCGTCACGCCACTCGTCGCGGGCGCGGGTGAAGACGAGCGAGCTCAAGAGGTCGTGGAGGTCGTCGGGCGTCGACGGGTCGGGCTCGATCTCGGCGCGCACCTGGTCGATCGCGGCCGCTTCGAGCGCACCGATCGAAGCAAGGTCGACCGACAAGCCGCGGCGCAGCGTGACCGCATTCGTGCGCCGGTTCTGGAACTCCTCGTCGTCGAGGAACGCGTACGGGCGCGCGGTGAGGATCTCGTGCGAGAGCACGGATGGTTCGGTGGTCTCTGCGAAGTGCACCTTCACGTCGCCGTCTTCGATGCGTTCGAGCAGCTCGCGGAGGCCGTCGGCGTCGAGGCCTTCGTGGAGCGTGTCCGCGATGGTCTGGCGCACGAGCACGTGGTCGGGGATCTCGATCGGGCCGACCGCGTTGTCCTGGCAGGCCGCCGCCTGCGGGAACACCGCGACCATCAAGTCGTCGGCTTCCATGCGCTGGATAGGCGGAGGATTCTTCTTGCCGTTCCGGAACCGCAGCACCATGAGCGACCGGTTGAGGTTCCAGCGCCAGCGGGCCTGGAACATGGGGGAGTCGAGGATGGCGTGCTCGAGCGTGTCATCGATCGCCTGGCTGCTCAGGTAGCGGGGCACGTCGGCGAGCGGGAAGCTGTGGTGCGGCCCGAGCGAGAGCACCACCGCGTTGTCGGTGGCCGCGGCCTGCAGCTCGAAGTTGAACGTGCGGCAGAAGCGCTTGCGCAGGGCGATGCCGAGCGCGCGGTTGATGCGCCCGCCGTACGGCGAGTGCACCACCAGCTGCATCCCACCGGTCTCGTCGAAGAACCGTTCGAACACGAGGCACTCGAGCGTGGGCATGGCTCCGAGCACCGCGCGTCCAACTGCGAGGTAGTCGACGAGCATCGTCGCGGCGTCGAGCCCGATGCCGGCGGCGTCCATGAGCCACGTGCGCGCGCCGTCGGGGTCGCCGCGCGTGAGGAACTCGTCGACCCGTTTGCGGAGGTCTGAGATCTCGGCGGACAGTTCGGCGGTACGCGCCGGTGCCTCGCCCATCCAGAAGGGAACGGTGGGGGCGGCGTCGCCGGCGTCACGGACGCGCACGACGCCGGCTTCGATGCGGCGAATCTGCCAGGAGTGCGTGCCGAGCAGGAAGATGTCGCCCGCCATCGACTCGACCGCCCAGTCTTCGTTGACGGTGCCGATGAAGGTGTCGTCGGGCTCGGCGACCACGCGGTAGTCACCGTTCTCGGGGATCGCGCCGCCGGACGTGAGCGCCGCGAGCCGCGCGCCTTTGCGCCCGCGCACCTCTCCGTTGATCGCGTCGTGGTGCACGTACGCGCCGCGGGTGCCGCGGCCGGTCTGGATGCCACCGGCGACCAGTTCGACGACCTCGTCGAACTCGGCGCGCTCGAGCTCGGCGAACGGTGCCGAGCGCCGCACGAGCGCGTAGAGGTCGTCGGTACGCCACCCCTGCGCGCCGGTTTCGGCGACGATCTGCTGGGCGAGGATGTCGAGCGGCAGGCGCGGGAGTTGGATCGCGTCGAGCTTGCCTGCACGCACCGCGGTGAGGAGCGCCGTGCATTCGACGAGCTCGTCGCGTGTCAACGGGAACAGGCGTCCCTTCGGCGTGCCGGCGCGACTGTGGTTGGACCGGCCGACGCGCTGGAGGAACGTGGCAATGCTGCGCGGCGATCCGATCTGGCACACGAGCTCCACCGGGCCGATGTCGATGCCGAGTTCGAGCGACGCGGTCGCGACGAGTGCACGCAGGTCGCCGGCGCGCAGCCGAGTCTCGACCCGGTAGCGACGCTCCTTCGACAGGCTGCCGTGGTGCGCGGCAACCGCGCCGTCGCCCAGCCGCTCACCGAGCTGGTGTGCGAGCCGTTCCGCGAGCCGGCGGGTGTTCACGAACACGAGCGTGGTGTGGTGCTCACCGACGAGCTCGGCGATGCGATCCAGTACGTCGCCCATCTGCTCGGCCGAGGTGACGGCTTCGAGCTCTCCCTCTGGGAGCTCGAGCCCGAGATCGAGGTTCCGTTGGTGACCGGCGTCGACGATCTGTGGGATGGGGCGCGTGCCGACGAGCAGCCGCGCCACGGTCTCGACCGGGCGCTGCGTGGCGGAGAGTCCGACGCGCTGCGGTGGCCGCTCGCAGACCGCCTCGAGGCGCTCGAGCGTGAGTGCAAGGTGCGCGCCGCGCTTGTCGCGTGCGACCGCGTGGATCTCGTCGACGATGACGGTCTCGACGGTGCGGAGCAGCTCGCGTCCCCGCGCACTCGTGACGAGCAGGTAGAGCGATTCGGGCGTGGTGACCACGAAGCTCGGTGGTCGGCGCAACATCGCGGCGCGTTCGGAGCTGGTGGAGTCGCCGGTGCGGACCGCGACGCGCAGCTTGGGCGCGTCGAGCCCCAACTCGGCGGCGACCGCGGCGATCTCGGCGAGCGGACGCTCGAGGTTCTCGGCGATGTCGACCGCGAGCGCCTTCAGCGGCGAGACGTAGACGACCCGCGTGGAGCCTTCGATCTCGTCGCCCTGCTCGTGCGCGCGGTAGAGGCGGTCGATGCAGACGAGGAAGCCGCTGAGGGTCTTACCTGATCCGGTGGGCGCGGCGATCAGCGTGTCGTGGCCCGCGGCGATGTGGGGCCAACCCTCGGATTGCGGTGTGGTGGGCCCCTCGGGGAACCGCCGCCGGAACCACTCCGCCACGGCAGGATGGAACCCTGCCAGGGCGGGGTGCGGGTCACCGCCCACCCGGGGCCCGAGCGTGAGCTGCACCGACGGGGAAGTCATCGGCCCCTATTCAACCTCATGGGTACGACATCCATTCCCCAACTTCCACCTCCAACTTGCGTCAGCTGCGGGGGCTATACGCCGTCTGTTGACGCAGGTTCGTTGTTAGGGCTCAGCGGGCGATGCGGTCGGGCGTGCGGGTGGCGGTTTCCTGCACGCCCTGCCATATGGCGACCGCCTCGTCGCGCGGCCGGGCCAACGTGGCGCGGAAGATCCACTCGTCGTCGGCATGTGAGAAACACACCGGCCCGGCGCCGAGCTTGTCGTAGGACGCGACCGCGACTTCTTCCGGTGTGGACGGATACATCAGGCGGGCCCGCGCGCGGTCGAGCGGATCGTCCGACTCGCGATTGCCCGCCAGGGCGGGGTCGAGCGTGGCTTGGAACGCGGCGTAATTCGGCGAGTACGTGGGGCCGACCATGATCGTGGTGACGTCGACGCCCTCGTCGCGCAGCTCCGCCCACAGCGTCTCGCCGAGGATCCACTCGAACGCCTTCCCGGCGCCGTAGGTGCCGAAGTTGATCGAGCCCGCAATGCCGCCGTTCGAGCTGACGAGCACGATCCCGCCTCGGCTCCGCTCCACCATCGGCTTGCCGAACAGGTTGCAGAGGATGATCGGCGTCGCGCAGTTCACCGCGACGCTCGCCAGTTGGTCCTCGAGCGGCACGTCGAGGAAGCGTCCGTTCATGGCGATGGTCGCGTTGTACACGACGAGGCCGACCTCGAGGTCGTCGGTCGCGGTAGCGACCGCGGTCCCGATGTCGGGATCGGCGAGGTCGGCGACGACCGGACGCGTCTCCACGCCGTGCTGCTCGCTCACCTCGGCGGCCGTCTGCCGCAAGAGCTCCTCGCCTCGGGCGAGCATCACCACGTTCAGACCGCGTCGTGCCGCCTCGTGCGAGAACGCCCGACCGATTCCCATCGAGGCCCCTGCGATCAGAGCCCACGGTCCGTATTGCGCTTTGAAGTCCGTCATCTGCACATCCTTTCGGGGGCGGCTTCGCGTTGACAACGCGACGGGGGGTCGGTCACGATGCGGCGCAATGGATCGGGAGAAACTCGCCACATTGTTCGACCTCACCGACCGCGTCGCCATCGTGACCGGCGGAACGCGTGGCATCGGGCGAGCGATCGCCGAGGGTTACGTCTGCGCCGGCGCCAAGGTCGTCGTCGCGAGCCGCAAGGCGGACGCCTGCGCCGAGACCGAGGCGTACCTGACCAACGAATTGGGCGGCGAGGCGCTCGGCGTGCCCACCCATCTCGGGGAGCTCGACGCGCTCCAGGGCCTTGTTGACGCGACCGTCGACCGGTTCGGTCGCCTCGACATCGTCGTCAACAACGCCGCCAACGCGCTCACCCAGCCGCTCGGTGCCTTTACGCCCGAGGCCTGGGACAAGTCGTTCGGCGTGAACCTGCGCGGGCCGGTCTTCCTGGTGCAGGCCGCATTGCCCTACCTGAAGGAAAGCCCGTACGGGGCGGTCGTGAATCTGCTTTCCGCCGGTGCGTTCCTCGCGTCGACGAATGTGCCGATGTACTCCGCAGCCAAGGCCGGAATGCACGCGTTCACGCGTGCCATGGCGCGCGAGTGGGCACCATTCGGTATCCGGGTGAACGCGCTCGCGCCCGGCACCGTCGACACTGACATGGTGCGCAACAACCCGCCCGAGGCCCAGGAGAGCATGGCGAAGGCGAGCCCGATGGCGCGCGCCGCCCACGCCGACGAGATGGTCGGCCCCGCACTGTTGCTGGTGTCCGACGCCGGGAGCTTCATCACCGGCGAAGTACTGGCCGCCGACGGCGGCCTCGTCATGCGCTGACCCGTCAACTCGTCCCGCTCGCCGACTGACCCTTCGACAGAGGAGAACCACCGTGCCTGTCCCGCTCGACGAATACCCCGTCCATCAGGTGCCGATGTCGATGCGTTACACGGAGTCGAGCGACCGCAACTCCTACGACCGCTCGTATTGGAACGCGCAGGACCGCACCGGCGAGGTATTCCTCGTGACGGGGCTGGGGGTGTACCCGAACCTCGGCGTGACCGACGCCTACGCCACCATCGCCACGCCGGGCAAGCAGGTCGCGGTGCGCATGTCGGGCGCGTTGAGTGACGACCGCAGGGTGCAGGAAGTCGGCCCCTACAAGATCGAGGTGCTCGAACCGCTGCAGAAGCTCCGCCTGACGTGCGACGCCAGGGACCAGGGGATCACCTTCGACCTCACGTGGAACGCCTCGTTCCCCGCGCACGAGGAGCCCCGGCACCAGACGCGCGCAGGCGGCCGCATCATCCTCGACGCGGCGCGCTTCGCGCAGGCGGGCACGTGGGAGGGCTGGATGAAGGTCGACGACGACGAGTGGGAGGTCTCGCCCGACGTGTGGGTCGGGTGCCGTGACCGTTCGTGGGGTATCCGTCCCGTGGGGGAGCAGCCCGCGCCCGGTCGGTCCGACCAGACTCCCGGCGGCCGCAGCTTCTGGTGGCTCTACACGCCCACGCGCTTCGACGACTTCTTCTTCTTCGCGATCGCGCAGGAAGATGGCGACGGCAACCGCGGCATCAACGAAGCCGTGCGCGTGTGGCCCGACGGCCGTGTCGAACAACTCGGATGGCCCGAGGTGGAGATCTCGTACCGATCGGGCACGCGTCATCCGGAGCGGGCGGTGATGCACGTGCGCGACGAGAACCACAAGCCGTTCGACGTCGAGTTCGAGACCCTCGGCTACGTCGCGCTCGGGCTCGGCTCGGGGTACGGCGGCGACGACTGGAACCACGGCCGCTGGATGGGCGAAGGCTGGGTCGACCGGGTCGACTTCGACCTCACCGATTCTGAGATCCTCGGGCGGCTCGGCTTCGGCATGCTCGACCACGTCGCCAAAGCCACGTGCAACGGTGCCGAGGGCTACGGCCTGTTCGAGCACACCAACGTGGGCCGTCACGCTCCGAGCGGCTTCGCCGACTTCGGATCCGTCGCGCCCTGAGCCGTGCTTTCCGGCGAGAAGATCCTGATCACCGGACCGGCCGGACAGATCGCGTTCCCGCTCGCGGAGTATCTCGCCGCCGACAACGAGGTGTGGGGGATCGCACGCTTCGGCGATCCCGCGACCCGCGAGCAGGTCGACGCGATCGGAGTGACCACGCTCGTCTGCGACGTCGGCGACGGCGACTTCTCCCAGTTGCCCGACGACTTCACGTACGTGCTGCACCTCGCCGCGTTCATGGGACCCGGGCTCGATTTCGACCATGCCATCCGGGTCAACGCCGAAGGAACCGGGCTGCTGCTCGCGCATTGCCGGAAGGCGAAGGCCGCGCTCGTGATGTCGACCCACTCCGTGTACCGGCCCCAAGAGGACCCGATGCACGTGTTCCTCGAGACCGACCCGGTCGGCGAGGTGAACGCTGCGCATTCGCCGACGTACTCGATGTCGAAGATCGCACAGGAAGCCGTCGCCCGGTACTGCGCGCGGTCCCTCGAACTGCCGGTGGTCATCGCGCGCATGAACGCGTCGTACGGGCCGAACGGCGGCTTGCCCACGATGCACCTCGACGCGATCGCAGCCGGCAACGCGATCACGACGCGATGGGACCCGTGCCTCTACAGCCTCATCCACCAAGACGACATCAACGCCCAGGCCGCCGGGCTGCTCGACGCCGCCAGCGTCCCGGCGACGGTCGTCAACTGGGCCGGTGACGAGGGCGTCAGCGTGCAGGAGTGGGCGAGCTACATGGGCGAGCTCACCGGCAAGGACGCGGTCGTGAACGTCGTCGAAACTCCCGGCACGCTGCGGGGGTCGATCGCGAGCGAAACGAAGCGCGCCTCGTTCACCGGACCGTGCACGGTTGGTTGGAAGGACGGCGTGCGGCGCGTGTGGGAGGAACACCGCTAGCGCCTGACTCCAACTTGCGTCAGCTGCGGGGTCTATACACCGTCTGTTGACGCCGGTTCGCTGTTCGGTGGGCGGCGGTACTCGAACAGCAGGTGTTTGGAGAGGTCGCCGACGAGGTCGACGAACATGTGGCGGTGCACGAAGTACCACCCGTCGTCGGTACGGGCGAACTCGTCGTGGTAGCGACCGGAGACGATGGGCTGGAGCGGCACTTCGCCGGCCTGTTGCAAGACCGTGTAGTACGAGCGACAGGTCGCGTGCGCACGCGCGTCGTCGACCTCGATCAGCAGGTTCGACGTGACGTGCTTGCTGCGCGGGGTGCCGTCCTCGTAGAGCCGCGTGCCGTTGACGTACATCGCAGTGATCGCCTCTGCGCCGCGCCACTCGACGTCGGAGCCCTCGGCGGTGATCACCGCGTCGGCGAACAGTGTGCCGATCCCGTCGTAGTCGCCGCCGTCGATCAGCTCCGCATACCGGAACACGAGGTTGGCGATCGCGGCTTCGTCGTTCATCATTACTCCGGACGGAAGTAGGGAAGCATCGTCCCGTCGTGGATGGGGTGGAACTCCACCGCCACGCGCATGCCCACACGCACCGCATCGTGCTCGCAGCCGATCAGGTTCGAAAGGATCTGCCAGCCTTCGTCGACGTCGACGATGATCGGGAGGTAGGGCACCGTGAACGCGGGAGTTTGCGGCCGCCAGACCGTCGTCCACGAATACACCGCACCCACACCCGCGCTCTGCTCCCATACGAGATCGAGCGACGCGCAATGCGCGCATAAACGAGAGGGTGTGTGCGTCGCCAGGTGACAGTTGTTGCACCGCTGGAACCGCAGCTCGCCACGCGCGCAACCGTCCCAGTACGGCTGGGTGACCGAGCTCGGGTGCGGCTGCGGGATCTCGCCGGTCTGCGGTACGAGCAGGGTCACGGTGCCTCCTTGCCGACCAACAGCACGTCGGTGAACAGCGCGCCGGAACCGCCGTTCGTGCACAGCGCGACCTCGGCGTCCTCGACCTGGCGGGTCGCGCACTCGCCGCGCACCTGCTGCACGCTGCGGATGATCCGCTGCAGCATCTGCACGACGGCGCCTCCGTGGCTGAACGACATCGTGCCGCCGTCGGTCGTGATCGGGTAGCGACCACCGGGGTCGATGGTGCCGTCCATCACGAAGTCGCCACCTTCGCCTTCTTTGCAGAACCCGAATGCCTCGAACTGGCGGATGATCTCGAAGGAGAACGGGTCGTAGAACTCGCACACGTCGACGTCGTCGGGACCGAGCCCAGCCATGCCGAACGCGTCCTCGGCGGCACGCCGTCCGACGTATCCGGCGACGAGGTCGGGTCGCTGGTTGCCGCCCAGGTCCCACGAGGGTGGGTTCGCGTACGCGGGCCCGAAGTGGTCGATGTTGCCGCCGAGGATGTAGGCCGGCGGCTTCGGCAAGTCGGGGACTCGGTCGGCGCGCGTCATCACCAGCCCGCAGCCCCCCTCCGACGTCATCGCGCAGTCGAGGAGGTGGAACGGGTCCGCGACCATGCGGCTGTCGAGGATGTCCTGGGGGGTGAAGGGGCCGCGCCCGGAGTAGACGGCCTCGGGGTTGACGTGGCCGTTGTTGCGGATCGCGGCGGCGACGGTGGCCATCGCCTCCGGCTTGGTGCCGTAGAGGTGCATGTGGCGACGGGCCATGAGCGCGAACTCGGCCGCGGTGAACATGCCGAACGGTGCGACGAACTCGTTCGCGGGACGGGTCCACGGTGCCGTCGACGCGCGGTCGGTGTAGACGCCGGCTGACCCCGCAGAGATGAGCACCGTGGTGGCCAACCCGTTCGCGATGGCGCCCGCAGTCTCGAGGATCGCCGGAATGCCGAGGCCCGACGACGACCGCCACACGGGACCGATGCGCGACTGGTACACGAACTCGCTGCCGAAGGCGCCTACGACGCCGTCGATGTCGCGCACCGACACACCGGCGTCGGCGAGGGCGCCGAGTCCCGCGTCGAACGTGATCGAGCGGGAGTCGTGACCCTCGAGGACGCGCGCCTGCTGCGTGTTGTACACGCCGGAGATCACGACTTCGTGGAACGGATGACGGGCCATCGCGCGCTCAGCCCCGCCAAGCTGATGGGTCGCTCAACTGCGAGCCGGGA
>CAAGKR010534028.1_pt1 | contig 10231 bp, 1 predicted proteins | sample 2556971 | NCBI WGS metagenome assembly CAAGKR01 (sample SAMEA5207829, study PRJEB30636) | soil metagenome | biome: forest; feature: boreal; material: soil | place: USA | collected 2011-09 | depth 1 m
CAGTGATCGGCCTGCGACTGCGCTTTTTGCTGCTGGAGTTCGGCCAGCTTGACACCACCTTCGGCTTCTGTGACCTGGAGGTCGTGGAGTCGAACACCCGCACGAGCTATCCCAAGATCCTGCCGTGCCTTCATGGCGGTGTAAGCCTCGGCGTCGCGTTTTTCGAGTGCCGAAAGCATGGCGGCCTCTATCTGTGCCGCCAATTGGACCATTTGCTTGGCCCGCTCGATGATGACGGAATATCGATACTGGGTTGGCCGGAGAACCACAGTGCCAGGCAGCGAGAGTTGTCCCCCGGCTCCGATGGTGGGCATCCCGGTCTGCGTGTCAGTCGGCGCGACATAAAGGTCTAATGCCCGCTCCATACCGGCGATGTTGCGGCAGTTTCGAATCTTGAACAGGTCGAGGTCGGCGTGTAGCCGCAGAGCCTTGACGATGGGGTTGGGTGGAATACAGAAGTCGAATGAAGGTGCTGGCAGGTAACTGCCTCCCTCGGGCCAGAACACTTTCATCAGCGCCCTGGGGTTTTCTGACGCCAGCGAGCTCACGATCGCGCCATACATGCTGCGCTGTCCATTGGGAAGTCGTCCATTGGAGCCGGGAACTGAAGGCGCCTGCACCTGTCCGACCATCGTTACGTCCCGGTTGGATGCTGCAAGCCAGGGAATTTCGACCCCAGACTCCGACAAGGAGGATGCACTTTGCCCGGACACAGCCGCAAGGCCCGATATGAACCGGGCACCTGCGGCCGTCGCCACCTGCTGGCTCGCCGAATTAATCGCCTGGTTAGCTAGTAAGGGGAGGAAACAAGATTCGACGGTGATGTTCTTTCTCGCGAGGACGGTTGCAAAAGTCGGGCCACTGGGCCTGCCCGCGAGTGTTGAGGCAATCAGCTGGCTTGCGCTCGTTAGGCGGCTTGCCCAGTCGCCACGAGAATTCAGCACCGGCCGGAGTCGTTGGACGAGGCCAGCGAGAACGTTGACATCACTAACCTTCCCGAGTTGTGCTTTCAGGGCGAGCCAGTTCGATCGCAAGACCGGATCTCCAATCTGGATGTCGATGGTGCCGATCAGTAGATCGCAGCCGTCCACATGCTGATTCAGTTCTGGAAGACCAAGCAGATCCAGCGAAGCCATGTACAGGGTGCGGGCCCTAGACACCGACTCGCCCGAATCCTGGGTGAATTCGTTGTCTGCGTAGGTGAGCAGGCACGCAATGATGCTCAGCATCGTAAATCGCGTATAGGTGTTAGCCCGAGTCGCTGCGATTTCGTGAGGATTCAACGGATCGAGGAGCCAATCGGCAGGCCGGTGGTAGATCGTCGACAGCGATTCCTCCAAGACCAGTCCGTAATAAATCTTGCGGTGAGTCGGTGGAAGTGTGTAGTCGTAGACGGTGCGTAACCAGTCCAGGGCGGCGGTATATTGGCCTGCCTGCTCAAGCTGAAGTGCGAGATAGACCGGGACGAAGAACCAGGCCTCTTCGAGGTACGTAAGGCTGGACATCGGCTGCCCTAGGGCAAGGTTCTTAGTGAGGGCCTGCTCAATCTGGACACGACGCGCATCGAGTTGCGCTGGTGTGAAGACCTCAGTAATGTCATACGGACCTTGATATGTCGGGGTGAAATCCGGGTACTTGCATGGTCCCAAGAATTGAGGCGGAGTGGGATCGTATCGCATCACCCAAAACCGATTGCCGTCAGCAAGCGCGGCGTCGACGGCCACGGCTAACTCGACAAGCCCGTCGTTGTCGAAGTCTGCAGCTACGGCAAACCTGGTTTGAAAATCCAGAGTGCTGCACTGGAAATCCTTACGGGTTGGATCGCCAGAAAGCGCATTGGAGACTTGATGTGCCCATGACCCATGGTTCGGGTCATATCCCATAACCCAGAAGTCACTGGACTCACTGTTGCTCTTCTCCACCGCCATCATGAATTCAGCCCGCCCGTTTCCGTCGACATCCCCTGCGGCGGCAAACGTCCCCGCAAAAATCCCATTGCATTGGAAAGAAGCCTGCCAAGGATCGCCCGTACCAGTTCCGAGGGTTTTCCAATCCCATATGTACGAGTTCGTATTGAACTTCTTTACCCAGACGAGATTGTTGAGGGCGGCATCTCCAAAGGGGTCCATTGACACATCGATAGTCACGGCGATCTCTGCCCGGCCGTCGCCATCGAAATCTGCAGCAACCACGTTCTTAGTTGTGCCCGCTCCTTGCGCGCATATGAAGTCGTACGAGACAGGTGCGATCGGCGGGGGACGCAGGTGGATCCAATCCTTTTTCGATGGCCTGAAGTCCATCACCCAAAAGGTACTGCCACCAGTTAGTCCCTCGAACGATATTGAATCTGACGCAACGGCGATCTCGGCACGGCCATCGCCGTCGAAGTCGCCAACCGCGGCGAGTCGCGCGGGACTGACGCCCCCGAGGTCACCGCAATAGATGTCCGCGTCTATGAAGGGCAGATGAATGGGGCTAAGGTGTGTCCAGCCGTGCTTGCCGCCCGCCACTGAGCCGTACTTCATGACCCAGAACATGTTGGTTGTATCTGCTGCAACGGCGATTTCGTCACGACCGTCCCCGTCGAAGTCTCCGCTCACCGCGAACTTTGCCGGCGGTGCAATGACTAGCAGAGAGCACTTCAGGTTGCTGTGAAATGCCGCGGTTGTAGTTGAGGGCAGTAGTTGCCAGGCCTTAGTAGTCGGATTGAAATCCATGACCCAGAAGGCGTTGCCATCGGGCCCGCTACTGTCGAGTGCGACGGCCAACTCCGCCCGACCGTCGCCGTCGAAGTCGCCGGCTACGGCGAATTTCGCCGCGGGAGCCCCGACGTCGGTCGAGCAGACGAGGTCAAACTGGTTGGGTTGGTCACCGGTTGGGGTCAGGTGGACCCACGCCTTAGTTGACGTGTCGTAGTCCATCACCCAGAAGACTGGTCCAAGACCTGATCGGATTTCCGGTGCGATTGCGATTTCCGGTTGGCCGTCCCCATCAAAATCGCCGCTGACCGCAAACCTCGACGGCAGATCGCCGGAGTTTGAATCAAAGTCTTCCCAAGCGTCGGTGGAGGCGCTTAGGCCTAGGTGACCCCACGTGCCGCTAACCGCGGTGATGAGCTGGAACCCGGCATCCTCCCAGTCGTCACCCTTGACGTTCAGCCTACGTTCCATAATTCGACCGTCTTTGGTCCAGATTGCGATCGTGGGTGGAATCGTGGATGCGGCAACTCTGATCTTGGCGTCCATGAACGTGGTCGCCTTATCCGGCAGCTCCAAGACAGTTGCTTCCTGCTGCCAACCTCCTCGTTCCAGGTCGTACCTCAGAAACTCAAGCTTCTGCTGCTCGGCGTCCTGTGACCGAAGAAAGACGTAGAGGTACCTCTCCGCGGTTGACAACCGTTCATACGCGACTGACCCGAGCACCTTGAGGACGTTCTTGGCACCGGAGATCTGTTCCCAGAACGTCTGGCGATATGAGATGTCAGCATTCGAGTCGCTTGCAGACCAATACAGCTTCGATGACGAACTCCGGCCAAAAAGGAAGTTGAGGTCCTTTTGCTGGCTCCAGTTCCTGTGACGACAGTCTCCTGTCTTGACAACCATGTTCGTCTCGCAGCAGGCCTCAAGCTGCAGCGTGCACACGTCCTGGAAGTAAGTCGCATAGTCCGCCGCAGCGCTGCAAGCTTGCTCAGGCGTAAGGCTGCGATTTAGGCGGACCGCGTTCGCTAGAGCTGTGAAGCCTGGAGTCTGATGTTTGCGGAGGGTCGGCACGAGGAGGTTCTCTGGGTACAAGAAGACGAACATTGCGGCGCGCCAGGTTGCGTATGATCCGATCCACTGCCACTCCTCATCGAAGTTGTCAGCGTGGAGCTCGAGGTTGGGAAAGGCATTATTCAGTTCACCCCCACGCAGGGCGAACAGGATCCCTTGGATCGTCTCGATCGCCTGCTCGATGCGTGACGTTTTGCGACAGCCGCCGTCGCTGCCGTCGATCACGAGATGCTTGGTGACCCAATTCGCTTGAGCGATCAGGTCCACGGTGCCGGTGGCAGTCGCTAGGACGAGGGCATCGCGAAGCTGGGGAAGCAAAGCCTCCTCGCACGAATCAACCGGCTCACGGGTGGACGCGAACAGGCCAGCCTGCTCGTCAATCCTGGACTGGAGAGTCGCCTGCCATTGCTGCTTGGCCGCCAACGTGGCGCGCCACGGTGGCAAGCTGATGGCTGCGAAGGAGAAACTTTCGGGATCTCGTTGTGGGATGACGAACCAATCCGGTCCTAGCGTCAACGCGTCGTTCTTCTCTTTATCCCGCCAGTCCGCGACTCGTCGTCGCTTCTGAACTTGGGCCAGAATCGAGTAAACCTGATCCCATTCCGAGTCGAGGATGGGGAGCGCCTGTGCCGCCAGGGCGCGGATCCCCCCGAGATAGGACAGGGCGTCGGGGGCAAGGCCAAATCGGTTCACCTGCTGGGTGATGTCTTTGCCAGCGCCCTTCATCGTCGCTAGCGACATCACGCTGCCGACAAGCGCGCAATGAGCCAGGATTGAACACAGCTCCTGCCACTCGGCAGCAGTTACGGTAGTCCCGGCGACATCCTCCGCTCGGATTTGCATAAGACGCTGAAAGGCTTCGACAGTCAAGTACAGCGCGTTGTTGATCGCGTTACGCGTCTCAGTCGGATTCGTCCCATTGTTGAGGTTGGCTAGTAGACCGTCGAGGTCCGGGAGCGGATCGCCGAAGACCTCTTTGAGACAGCGAGGCAGGCCGGCCGCTTCACGAATGGCCATCAGTAGGGCCTCATATCTGGGCTCCGTCTCGAGGGGCACTGGCGGGAAGTCCACCGGGTCACTGGCCGCAATCGTGCTAAAGCAGCCGTCGACGATGAGGGCATCGAATCCAATCAGCGCAGTCGCGGCCGCCGCTCGTTCGTTTGTCAGCGACGTCACGATGCCCGCAATCCACGACGAACGGGCCGACCAAATGTCTAGAGCGGGATTCCCGGCAGGCCTTTCGATAATCCAGCGAAAATCTTCATGCAAAAGGAGATCTGGATCGATCAAACAGTCGCCACTTAGCGCAAGATCTCGCACCCACTCGGCGCGTCCTTCCGGGCTCGCCCGCCATCGTGGCAATGCTGGCCTTCGCGCCATCCAGTACGGCAGGCCGGTTGTCGCATTCTGCTCTTCTTGAACCCAGGCTGGAAACTCGCGTTTCCTTTTTTGAGCACCAGTCAGGATTGTGTAGACCTCCTCCCACTCGGCTGCGGTAGGCTTCTTCATCGGATCGGTCTGATCGTTCTTGGCCTTGATGAGCATCAAGCGCATGAACGAATCCAAAGTCATGAAGAGGTCGCCCGTAATCTTCGCCTTGGTGTTGTCAACGTCGATGTTGTTATTGAGGTTGTCCAGGAGTACCTGCGGGTCATCCTGGAGCGGGTCGCCAATGTTGGGGTCGCCCAGAGCATGTCGCATCGCAGCATCGAACCCGTTTGTTTCTCGCTCGCCACGAAGATCCTTTGTGATCTGCTTGAGCCGCTCATGTCGTACCGTCCAAACCATCGTGGCTCGGCGTCCGAGCGGCGCATCCGGGAGATCCTCCAGCTTGACCGTAGATGGATCGATCAGCGGAAGCATTGGCGTCGAATTCGGTGGTGGCCAGGCACCGACCGCCGGCTCACGTAGGGCAGGCCAGAATTCCGCTGGACCGAGCGTGACGCTTTGAGCCTGTTCCTCGGCGAGCCAAGCACTATCGACAGCGACCTTGTGAACTTGGACGAGAATCGACTGCACGTCCGCCCAATCCATCGGAGTCAGCGGTTGATTGCGAGGATCGGCGGCGGCCTGCTCGTCTTTGACCTTGAGGCTGGCCAGTTGGGAGAAGGCTTCGATGGGAAGCCTCAAATCATTCTGGAGTCGTGCCCGGGTAGCCTCGACCTCGATTCCCTGTTGAATCTCTTCTAAGAGGCTTGCGAAGTCAGCTGGCTGCGTGCTCGCCGCCCATGGGGTCACCGTCGTCGCGGTGTAGCTGATGGGCTGATACATGGAGCTCAGCATCGCCTGGAAATCGGGAACGGTAATTCCGTTCACAGTTTTGGTCATACCTGCGAGAGTTTGGAGGGCTCCGTCGACCCATTGGCGCCTTCGACTCCACAGGTCAAAAGCGTGTTCGGGATCCTTGGCGCCGGCCTTAAGGAACGGGGCCCGAAAGTCGCCTGCACCGAGCAGATCGGGATCCACGATAGAGTGATTTGGAAGGTCGGTCGGCCAGTCCTGCGCGGCCCAAACCGTTCGAAGGTTCTCCAGCCGCCAGACTACGTAGAGAGGAATCGCAGCGATCTGTATGGAGTCCGTCGGCGCCGAGTATTTGATTTCGACATGGCCCGTCAACCCGCTGACCCTTTGCTCCGTGAGATCGATCGCTCCGGTCGCATCCGGTCGTTCCCCTGCGGCCATAAGCTCAGTGCGCGCAGGATCCCTATAAGCCTCGACCCGATAGGCTCCCGCCGGCTGTGCCAGACGAAGGTATACAGTGCCCTCGGCGTCCGTGTTGCGGCCCCACTCAACGCCATCGAGCCTCCAGCGAAGGAGCTGGCCGGTACTATCACCGATCACCGTTCCTTGCGACAGAGGGTCCTTCGTGGTGTCTCTTAGACCGAAGTACTCTTCCAGAATCGACTCACTTAGCTGGGCAGGTTCAAAGAACAACCGGTCGAGCTGGTCTGGCCGGGTTGAGTCGAGGTCGATTCCCAGGCGGTCCGCAAGGGCCTGGCGAGATTCGGCATTGGCCATGCGTGCGAGCCGAATCTCCGAATAGGAGGTGCCAATCTTTGTCAGCAGCGTCGTATAGGCCGCCAAGAGGTAGCTGGACACGCTCCCGTTGAGGCGTCGTTGCGAATCCTCTTTCGGAGGATGAGCCTGAAGGTAGCAGCGCAAGACTTCGATGCAGATGCGGCATTGGTGAACCTGGTCCTCGACAGATTGGCAAGATGCCGGCAGGTCACCGAATGGCTGGCAAAGGGTGTCTGTGAGCCAGGCCAAGGTGACCGGTGTCGCCGCGTTAGTAACGTCGAAGATGTGCAAGACGGCGTACTCGAGAAGATCGGCCAGGTAGGCCAGTGGGCTTACGGCGGCCTGGCAGTCGTGACATGCGCAAGCACCGCCGAGGCCTGCCGCCGGGAAAGCTACGAAGTCTCCCTGTACCAGCTCGATGTAGCTGCCCCAAGTGTCCGGGAACGTGTTGCAGTCTAGTCCGATACCCGAAACGAAACCGATCGAATCGAACGTCGTCGAGCCATCGCCTTTGTCGCGGATATAGACATTCCCGCGCTGGTTCTGGCCGAGCGGCGCGTCGACGCGGTCGGTCGTTATACACCAGTGGTCTTTGCTTAGGTCGGGAGGGACCACTTGGATCACTGGGCCCCTGACGCCGCCCTGCAAGACAACATAGCCCGTGGCGCTGCCATCCGGCAGAAGGATCGCCGCCAGTGATAGGTCATACCCGCCCGGGCCCGTGGTCCCGCCGCCAACAATTCCACGAATCTCACCGCCCGTACCATTAGGAGGCGGGACTGCATCGGGGACGAAGTCACCTTGCACGAGCTCGATGTAGCTGCCGGAGGTGTCTGGGGACGTGTTGCAGTCACCGCCGATATCGGTTACGAACGAGATCGAATCGAATGTCGTGACGCCGTCGCCTTTGTCGCGGATATAGACATTCGCTCGCTGGTTCTGCCCTGGTTGCGAGTCGACGCGGTTAACCGTGATACACCAGTGGTCTTTGCTTTGGTCGGGGGGGACCACTTGGATCACTGGGCCCGTGAGGCCGCCCTCCAGGACAACGTAGCCCGTGGCGCTGCCATCCGGCAGAAGGATCGCCGCCAGTGAGAGGTCATACCCACCCGGGCCCGTGGTCCCGCTGCCAACAATGCTGCGAATCTCGCCGCCCGTACCGTTAGCAAGCGGGGCTGCATTGGGACGGGTGATCGGATTCGGCGATGGCCACCGGTTCGGGCGGCTCGTCGCGATGTCTGTCAGGACGTTGTTCAGATATTGAACCTGCGCTCGGGCCATGGTTTGGATTTTGGCGGCCTCGGCATCGCCAATTTGACTGCGCAGGGCGGTCACAAAGTCTGTGCTCGGAGTTCGGGCGATGGCGACGGGGTCTGAGTAACCTGCTGTAATCAAGGCGCTGGTGACGTGCGCGTCTGGAGTTAGAGTGCTGAGCTTGGCGTGAGCGTCGAGTGCCGGCACGAGCGGGTCGTCTGCGGATAACGGCAAGCCCGCGAGCCTAGCCATTCCCCCCGCCCGCACTAGATCGCTCAGCGTGCTGACTCCAGCGTCGGCCAGGTATCGGGTGACCGTGGGTGGAATCTGTAAGCCCGATAGAGCCGCCACGTCGGCAATGGTCACCACCGGCGGACCTGTTTGTGGAGTTGCCGGCGACTCCGGCGCGGATGATTGCGCAACTAGTTCCGGGGAGTCGCTTGATGGAGGCAGAGAGGGATCAGGCACTTGGAAGCATTTGTCCAGATCCATGTTGGTGGCCCCGCAACCAACAGGCACTCACGCAGGAACCTCCTTCTTCCAGAAGCCAGCTGACTCGTTCCGTGCCGGGTGTGGCTCCAAAACAGAGCCTCAACCCGCAACCGACCCCGCTGCTCTCTCCCAACAGCCAATCAAACGCGCGTTTTGAGCAACAACCCAACCGTTAAGTCGGAAAGTTAAACGCTAAACCAAACGTATCTGGTTGGTTGAATGGTGTCAAGGCTTATGTGCTGTAGGAGGGCAAAAGTCCGACCAGGCCCTCCAGATTGACTTTTGCCCCCCCACAACGTAGATATGGGAACTGGCCATTAGAAGTTCGGATGGCAGGAAGCCCTTCGCCCTGAATTGGCGTTCGGGCCAGACACCACCAAGAATCTCCGCCATGACCTCAAGCGCCCAATAGACGGCGCTCTTACCAGCCTCGGTGAGGCCACCATGGTTGGCTAGCTCCTTCAGTAGTTCCCAACTAGGAGAATCAATCGATTGCTGGCATGGAGTTGATGCTAGCTACTGCTGGCAGCACCTCCAGCGATTGGGTCTCGTCTGCGCTAAGCGCCACCTTTCGTCTTCACGCCCTTTGGCGCCGGGCAGGCCCTAATGCGAGAGCGCGCTCGTAGAACGAAGCCATGTGCACATTAAGGCGGCATTATCGCGAGCAACGAACAGTGGCGATGGCGCACAAATAGGAGGATGCGCGCGGTCACCGGCATGTGCGTAGCTGTCCGGTATATGAGCAGCACTGTAGCGCTCCGCTATCGACGAGGGAGGACTTGGATCGCATTTAGAGCACCCCGCTGCTGGAATCGAAGGAACCCCTGGCTAGGCGCGGCGATTAAGGGGGTGTCGGCGATGGGCCTCTGGGAGCGCGCCGCGGGGGATTGGGTGGGGCCACGTCTCGAGTCACCTCTTGCACTGACTCATCGGTCAGGAGATCGAGTGTGTCTGGCGTCGGAATTTGTCTAAGGTAGGCACGGTGAAACATTCCGCTGTACTCCCCTTGCATGCGCTGCGCATGCTCAGTAGGGGCCCTTCGTTGCCACTTGTCCACGGTTAGCGCGATAACCTTGCTCAATGCTGCTGGGTCGTCCAACAGATCAGGACGAGTCTGTTGCACTCGTCGGACGACGTGAGCAGTAACCTTGGCAACCGCGTCGACGTTGAGCCCCCAGCCTCCGGGCGCCGTGAAAGCAAATTTGCGATTGTAGAAGGCGCCAGCGACGACCAGCAGCGTCCCTACGGCTGCGATCGTTGCCAATGCTGCGTCTGATGGTCTGCCGTCCGACGTTGCCGTGGTGTTTGTTCGTGTAGAGCTCGCCACCGTCGACGTTTCAGTAGGAACCTTTGTCGCATTTGCCGTAACGCTGAAGTTGCTTTCGTCGGTCGTGACCGTCCTAATCGTTGGCGCTAGTAGATATGCACAGTAGTACAGCAATAGGACACCGGAGACGATTAGGACGAGGCGGGCCAGGTCATCCCCCGAGGGTCGATCCTGCACGCTGAGATTGTGGTTCTAATTACGACGAATGTCCAGAGGCAGCACCGGGGGTCATAGCGATCTGGCCCTTGATCCGTGTATGTTGCGGAGCTCGCCCACGTCTGGGGTTGGAATCCTTTTAGTCGCTGCCGGCATCTATCTCTTATCGATAGCAACCTAGTCAGAGGACGCGACGCAGACCAGCCTGAGTCAC
>CAAGKR010156004.1_pt1 | contig 10229 bp, 8 predicted proteins | sample 2556971 | NCBI WGS metagenome assembly CAAGKR01 (sample SAMEA5207829, study PRJEB30636) | soil metagenome | biome: forest; feature: boreal; material: soil | place: USA | collected 2011-09 | depth 1 m
ATCCATTTTTGCGCAGAGAATTTTGTTTTTTTCACGGCGGGGTCGAGGGGCAGCAGTAGGATCACGAAGATGAACAACAGTACTAGGCCGCCGACGTAAAGGATAATTTGCGCGATGAACAGGAACTCCGCGTGCAGCTGCAAGAAAATGCCTGCGGTGGCTAGCAGCGTGAGGATCAGGCAGACGGCACTATGGATGGGGTTGCGGAGCGCGACCAACAGAATAGCGCCGATGATTGCGAGTCCTGCAAAAAAATAAAAGAGCAGGCTATCCAGCATAGGAATCCGCTGCGATTGTTGAAGTGGAGTTCGATATGACGGGCGCGTCTCGCTTTTCATGCAAACGCCAGAGAAGCCGGCCGGCGACTAGGGTCGTAACTGTGGTGAGTAGGTTGGCGAGCCATTGGTTCCAGTGGTATTCGGACACCAGCACCACCGCGACGGTTACGAAGAAAATATTTGAGACGGCGAGCGGAATCAAGAAGCGCCAAGCGAAGTGCATCAAGTTTTCAAAGCGGTAGCGCGGCAACGTGAAGCGCAGGCTGGTGAAAAAAAAGAGGAATGTGACTAACTTTGCAAGGAACCAGAACGCGCCGTGGGTAGCGGGCTGAAGAAATCGAAGCGAAGTAATCACTAGAGGCGCGACCAGAACGATGGCTGCGACTAGACAGGCGAAGGTCTTACTGTACATAAATATCATGCTTGCACGGACGCTTTGCTTCCCTGCCCTGCGGACATAATAAACAGCGGCGAGAGCCATCAGCAGTGGCGGAACGAAATCGAGAGCTCTGAGCCAATGAACGTTTGGAAAAGGCCGGAGCCAGCCGCCTAGAAAAACGGTGGTAGCCAGCCCGGCGATGAGGGCACGGTTGGCGAATTCGGCGAGGGAATAAAGCGTACAGCGACGGCCGCAGACCTCCGGGACGCGGTCAATGCCTTGACGGGAATCGGCTTCGGAAAGAACATAAGGAGCGCGATTGGTTTCGGCGAGGGGAGCGACGACATAAAGGAGAAACGAAACTGGCGCCAGGAAGACAAACCATACAGTTTGATGTTGCTGGGCATCTACTATGGCGCGAATCTTCAGCGTGCCGGCTAGAAGCACGCCGCTGACGAGAGCGAGTGTCGCCGCGGTTTGGCAACTGACAAGTCGTGCGGTGGTGCGCATGGCGGCAAGGATGGAAGCGGTATCGGGGACGGCGCAGGCTCCGAGGATGATGCCCAAAATGCCCAGGGAGCTGACGCCGACGGCGAACAGCAACCCGATATTAATGTCTCGAGCAACCTGGAAGGCAGGGCCAAAAGCGAGCACGCCGATCGCGACCGAAGCGGCAGCGTAGGACAAGAGAGGAGCCAGCCAGAAAAGCAGCTTGTCCGCGTTTTCTGGAATGGTCCCTTTGCTGGAAAAGAATTTCGTGGCTTTGCTAAGGGGCTGTGTTGTGGCTTCGGGACAGGCGCGCTTTTGGTCTGGATTTCCTTGCAAGTGTTCCATGAATTTGCGTTCGGCAAAGACGTTGTAACCGGCGATGAGCGGGAATGTTACCGCGATGATAACACCGCTGAGCACCTCGACCCACGAGGTTTGCAGGAACGTCGGAATGAAATGAATGCCAGTCATGGACGATGAGAATACGTGCCGCGGATGGAAACCATTGACGACAGGAGAGAGCTTACCTCGTTTCAATTCAATTTAGAATGTCGCAAATGAATCGGGCGGTATACCGGCAAACCTGCCGAGGTGGGGTGCAGCGGTGCTGCACCCTACGGGAGAATGGCACGGGTTGGCAGTGTGGACTGACGTTAGCAAGTGGCATTGGCGCTTGCGCAGCGGTTTTTGCTGGTTCTATTGCTTCCGATGATGCGGTTCGATAGCGTGAAGAGTGCGGAGTGTCTCTCCACTTCGTGCGAGGAAATAGGCGTCCAAATCAACCCCAGGGAGAGCGCTTTGACCAATCCAATCATCACCCTGACAACCGATTACGGTACGACTGACCATTTAGTGGGGGTCATGAAGGGTGCGATCCTCAAAATTAATCCCGACGCGCAGATCGTGGATATTACACACCACGTCGCTCCGTTCGATCTGCTTGAAGGTGCACTGGCCATTTCGTCGGCCTATTCTTATTTTCCGCCGCGCACGATTCACGTAGTAGTAGTGGACCCGGGCGTGGGGACGGAACGGCGGCCGCTTCTGGTAAGCGGGCAAAATCAGTATTTCCTGGCGCCGGATAATGGGGTGCTTTCGGGAGTGTATGAGAAGGAACATCCGGTGATCGTGCGAAACATTACTAGCGAACATTATTTTGCGCAGCCCGTGAGCAAGACATTCCACGGAAGAGATGTTTTTGCGCCGGTGGCGGCGTGGCTTTCCAAGAGTTGGCAGCCGGGCAGCATGGGCGACGAGATTACAGACTTTAAGCGGTTTGCGATGCCGAAGCCCAAAGACGTTGACGGAGCGCTAAAGGGCGTAGTGCTGAAGGTGGATGCGTTCGGGAATTTGGTGACCAATTTCCGAGTTGAGGATCTTGCGCCGGAGTCGGTAGAAAAAGGCGTGGTCAAAATGCAGGTGGGGACGCACGCGGTGACGCGGTTGGTGTCCACGTTTGCCCTAGGGAATGCGGGTGAGGCGATTGCGTATATCGGTTCGAGCGGTTATCTGGAAATTGGAGTGAACAAGGGTAGCGCGTCGAAGACGTTGGGGATTGGGCGCGGGGGCGCGGTGGTCTTGGAGAAGAGTTAGGGCGCGCGTTCAACTGCAATCAGGGTGATCAGTACTTCTAGAAGAGATCTTCTGTCGTCTATCAATCGAAGAGTTCAATCGTATGCATACATGCCAAGCTGGGGCGCAGCGGTGCTGCGACCCTATGCGCCTGTTGCGCGTTTGAGATTATTTTGGCGCGGTATCCCGCACTCCAAATTAGCGCGAGTGTTCGATGGAGGCCATTTGAGAGCGGGTGCGGGGGTCTAGCCAGTCTCGCCAGGCATCGCCTAATAGGTTGAAGCCTAGAACTGCGAGAACTACCGCGAGCGCGGGGAAAATGACCATGTGCGGCGCGTCGAAGAGATGATTGCGCGCGTCGTTGAGCATGGCTCCCCAGCTGGGCAGCGGGGCCAGAACGCCTAATCCAAGAAAGCTTAAAGTGGCTTCGGCGAGAATGGCGCCGGCCATGCCGATAGTGGCCTGGATCAGAACAGGTTGCAAAATATTCGGAAGCAAGTGACGCAAAAGAATGCGAGCAGAAGAGGCACCGAGCGAGCGAGCGGCAAGAACGTATTCCAATTCCTTGACTTTCAGGACTTGTGCACGCGCGAGACGTGCGTAGCCGGCCCAACCGGTAATGATGAGCGCAAGAATGACCTTGCCGATGCCGGGACCGAAGAAGGCGGCGAAAGCAATGGCCAGAAGAATGCCCGGGAAAGAAAGAAATGCATTGATGACTAGCAGATTGGTGATCCGATCGAAGATGCCTCCGCGAAAACCGGCGATCATGCCAATGGTCAAACCGATGCTGCTGCAACCGAGAACGACACACGTGGAAACGAGCAGCGAGATCCGCGCGCCGAAGACAATGCGGGAGAGAATGTCTCGGCCAAGTTCATCAGTGCCCATCCAGTGAAGGTGAGAAGGAGCTTGCAGGCGCGCAGCCAGATCTTGCGCACTCGGATCGGCAGGCGCAATCCAGGGCGCAAAAATGGCGGCGAAGGCCAGCAGGCAGACGATGGCAAAGCCCAATTGGGCTAAAAGGCTGGCGCGAAGGAATTGGATGAGCGGATGGCTGGTTTTCACGAGAGGCGCACCCGGGGATCGATGACGGCGTACAGGAAATCAGTGAGAAGGTTTACGAGCACATAGGAAAGCGCGATGACCAGGATGCAGCCCTGCAGAAGCGGATAGTCTCTGGAGGAAATAGCTTGCACGGTGAGGCGACCGATACCGGGCCAGGAAAAAATAGTCTCGGTGACGATGGTTCCTGCGAGCAAAGTGCCGAACTGGAGGCCGAGGATGGTGATGATGGGGATGAGCGCGTTGCGTAGCGCGTGACGAGTGAGAACGGCAAATGTGGAGAGGCCTTTGGCGCGGGCGGTGCGCACGTAGTCGCTGGAAAGCTCTTCGAGCATTGCACCTCGCACCATGCGAGTGAGAATGGCGGCAAGAGCTGCGCCCAGTGTTGCGGCGGGAAGAATGTAATTGAGAAGAGTTCCGCGGCCAGAGACCGGCAGCCAGCCGAGTTTGATAGAGAACGGAGTGATGAGCAACGGACCGAGAGCGAAATTGGGCAACGCCAAGCCGAGCAAGGTGAGCACACTGATGGCGCGATCAGACGCATGGCCACGTCGATAGGCGGCGAGAACTCCAGCAGGAATGGCGATGGCAGCGCAAACGAACAACGCGAGAAACGCCAACTGCAGTGTGGCTGGGTAACGCTCAAAAATAATGCGACGGACTGGCGCTTGGAATTTAAGCGAGTGGCCAAGATCACCGTGCGCGATTTGCGAGAGATAGTGGCCGTATTGCGTGAGGATGGGCTGATCCAAGCCGAGAGAGTGTCGAAGTTGCTGGGCCTGGCCGGGGGCGGCACCTTCACCGAGCATTTGCTCGACAGGATCGCCGGGGACGATATGGATCAGCAGGAAAACGAGTGTCAACACCAGCCAGAGCGCAGGCAACGTAAGCAGGAAGCGGTGAAGTATGTGGCGCAGTAGCCCCAACGGAATTAGTGCTCCTTTTTAAGCGCTCTCGGATCCTCTTTTAGTACATCGGAATTGCGTTGGTCGATGGTAGTTGCGCCTTTTGTTTCAACTGGTGAATCGACCGACAGAGCCCGTAACCGCTGGATTTTCACACGAGCGACGCGGCGGCCATCCATTTCGACGCCGCAAAAGCGGTAACCGCCGTACTCGAAATTTTCTCCACCTCGGGGAATGAAGCCGAGCTGGTCGAGAACGAAACCACCCACGGTGGCGTAGGCAGGATCTTCGGGAAGCGTGATGTTGTACTGGCTGTCTAGGTCGCGAACATTCAGGGCGGCGTCAAAAACGACCGCGCCGTCGGAAAGGGTCAGCGGCTTTTCGATCACGTCGAATTCATCGTGAATTTCGCCGATGAGTTGTTCGATCAAGTCTTCGAGGGTGACCAGGCCAAGCACGCTGCCGAATTCATCGACGACGACGGCCATGCCGACGTGACGAGTGCGCAATTCAGAGAGAAGTTCGCCGGCGGGTTTTGTTTCCGGCACGATGAGAATTTCGCGCAAGACGCGGCGAAGATCGAAGGGTGCAGGAGGAGGGAGTTTTTCTTGCAAGCGGCGTTCCGCGTCCAGAAGCGCCCACATCATGTCCTTAACGTGGACAAATCCGAGGACGTGGTCTTCGCTGCCGCGATAAATGGGAATTCGGGAGCGCTGGGTGGTGGCAAACATGTTCATGACCTGATCGAGACTGGATTCGATAGGAAGCATATACATATCGGGACGAGAGACCATGATCTCTCGGACTTGCAGTTGGCCGAGCTCGATAGCGCTAAGTATGAATTTTTCTTCGCCGACGGCGAGCAAACCCTTTTCGCGGGCTTGCTGGATCTGAATTTGCAGTTCTTCGGTGGAATGGGCTTGACCATGCCCGACGGGAGCAGCGAGTCCGAGGGCTTTCACCAGGACGCCTGAAGCACCATCCAACAGGTCGATGGCCCAGCGGAAAGTGCTGAGGAACCATTGAAAAGGGCGTGCAATCATTAGGGCGACTCGTTCGGCGCGAGCAAGGCTGATGCTCTTGGGAACGAGTTCGCCGAGGACCACGTGGAGCACGCTAAGCATCACAAATGCAATGGCCAAGGCAATGGCATGCACGACGAGAAGCGTGTTGGGAGTGCCTTCAGCGGGCATAATGCGCTGAACGAGGATGGCGAGAGTGGCTTCGCCGAGAGCGCCGAGGGCGAGGCTGGAGAGGGTGATCCCGACTTGAACGCCGGAGACGACGCGGTGGAGGTCGCGCAGGAGGTGCTCGACAATTTTGGCCTGGGAATTTCCTTTGGCGACCAGTTGGCGCACGCGGGACATGCGCACAGCTACCAGGGAAAATTCCACGGCAGCGAAAAAGCCGTTCAGCGCGACGAGTAGAAAAACACCGATCAGGCGCAGCACGAACATCGGGTCAGCGGATTCCCCCGTCGGCAATTGTAACAGCAGACGGAGGGGAGATGAGACCTGAGTCGAGGAGGGTTTAGATAAAAGAGGGGGAGAAGACACCACGTAAAGCGGCTCTTCAGTCAAGTTGCGCCTGTTGGCTGGCTGCAATAGACTTTTATTCTTACTTCAGAGAGGAATCAATATTGCGGACAGCCTTACGCGTTGCCGTGTGGATTGCCGGGGTGGTGGTGCTGGTATTTGCCGGCGCAGTGTGGTGGCTGGTGTACCGTCCGCTGCCGCAACTTGAAGGAAGCGTAGGCGTGGCTGGGCTACGGAGCCAAGTAACCGTGGAACGGGATAAATGGGGTGTACCGCATATCCGCGCTGCTTCGGTGGAGGATATGGCGGAGGCGCAGGGCTACGTGCTGGCGCAGGACCGGTTGTGGCAGATGGACCTACTGCGCAGGGTCGGGCGCGGGCAATTATCGGAAATTCTTGGACCGGCCACGGTGGATATCGACAAAGAGTTTCGAACGCTAAATTTCGGCAGGGTCGCCGAGCGGGAAGCCGCACAGATGGACCCCGAAGCGCGCAAGATTATGGAGGCCTACGCGCGAGGAGTGAATCGATTCATCGAACAGCACTCCACAAAGCTGCCAATGGAATTTACCTTGTTGAAGTATAAGCCGTCGCCGTGGAAGGTTTCGGACACGTTGGTGATTTCGGCGTACATGTACCAAACTCTGACGAACACATGGCATTCGGAACTGCATCGTGGGGCGGTGACAGCGAAAGTGGGGCCAGAGCTGGCCAAGGATTTGTACAACGAAGAGGCGGGGCTGGATCATTTCGTGGTGGGGGATCCTAACCTGGACAAAAATGGGCATGAATTGTCGCAGGCGGACCCGGACGACGATGATGACGATGATATGGATGCGGACGACGTGCTGACGGCGAAAAATGGTGTGATAGGTGCGCCGGTCGCGACACCAGCGGCTTCTTTCGAGCCGGACCTCACCAGTGCGATGGCGGCAAATGTGCGGGACTGGTTGCAGGATGGCGAGCGGGATGTGCGGCGGATGTTAGGGAGCAATAATTGGGTGGTGAGCGGTGCGCATACGGCAACGGGAAAGCCGCTACTGGCGAACGACACGCATCTGGAGCTGACGATTCCGCCAATATGGTATGAGTTGCATTTGACGGCGCCGGGATGGAATGTGAAGGGATTTACACTGCCGGGCGCGCCGATGGTGGTGATCGGACACAACGACCGGATCGCGTGGGGATTCACGAACAACGGCGCGGACGTGATGGATTTGTACATCGAGACGTTCAATCCAGCGAATGCGGATGAATACCGGGTCAATGGAAAGTGGAAGACGGCGGATGTCTACGACGAACTGATCCATGTGAAGGGTGCGGCCGACGAGCATTTTAGGGTAGTGGTAACGCGACATGGTCCGGTGGTGTTTCGCGACGGCGATAAAGTTTATGCCATGCGCTGGACGGCGCTGGAGCCTGGCGGCCTGATGAATTCGTACAGCTGGCTGGGAAAAGCGCAAAACTGGCGGGAATTTCGCGAAGTGCTGAGCCACGTGTGGGGCCCGGGGCAAAATGTGGTGTATGCGGACGTGGATGGGAACATCGGTTACACTTTGGCTGCGCGGGTGCCCATTCGAAAGAAGGGCAAGGGGCAAGTGCCGGTGCTGGGAGATACGGATGATTATGAGTGGACCGGCTACATTCCGTTCGAACAGATGCCGCAGAGTTTCAATCCAGAGAGCGGATTTATCGTGACGGCGAACGCGCGGGTGACCGGGCCGGATTACAAGCCATATTTGACGGACGATTGGGAAGAGCCTTACCGCACCGCGCGCATTTATGATTTGTTGCGCGACAAGCACGATTTGCGGCCCGAAGACATGCTAAAAGCGCAGACGGATACATATAGCTACCCGCATGTGTTTATCCGGGAGCAACTGGCGGCCGCGGCGAAAGTGGCCGAGCCTAAGGATAGGCGCACAAAAAAACTGATTGATGAAGCGAAAGAGTGGAATGGGATGGCGGACGCCGATTCGACGGCAGTTCCCTTTCTGAATTCAGCTATGTATCAAGCGCTCGATATGATTCTGGAAACTCACCTTGGGAAAGATACAGATTTGTACAATTGGCGGCGGCTGACGTTTTTGCAACGGATCTTGACGGAGCGTCCGACGCGTTGGTTGCCGGCGGAGTTCAAGAACTACGATGAACTTTTGATTGCGGCGGCGGACCGCGGGGGGAAGCGACTGCAAGAAGAGACCAACGACTCGAATCCGGAAGATTGGACTTGGAAGCGATTTAATTATCTGGACATGCTGCATCCGATTGGCCGCGAGGGAATTTTGAAGAAATTGCTGAGTTTGACGAACGAGGCGCAATCAGGAACGGATTTCAGCCCACGGGCGGCTTCCCGACATCATGGACCGTCAGAGAGGTTCGTGGCGAACGTGGCGGATTGGGACCAGTCAATTATCTTGATTACGGCGGGACAGTCGGGGCAGCCGGGGAGTGAGCACTATAAGGATCAATTTTCCTATTGGTTCGAGGGAAAGGCGATTTACGGCCCGTTTACGGATTCGGCCGAAGCGAAGAGCAGGAAGCATGTATTGGTCCTACAGCCGGCGAATTGATGCGGGATAATTCATTCTGGCTTTCGAGAGTAACGGGCAGAGTCGTAAACTCTACAGTGGAACCGCCCTTCGAAGCTCATGACGAGTCGGACTCCACATAAAGCGATTGTGTACATTCTTCGGGGTGCTTTAGAATGCTGCTTGCGCAGCGGTCCGAAATTCCTGGCATGATTAGGCGGGCGTGTTGAATTTACCTGTTCAGAAAAAAACAGAACCTCCCAAGAAGCCTGATTTTGAGCGGTCGCTGGCGCGGCTGGAAGAAGTGGTGCGCAAGCTGGAGAGTCCGCAACTTTCGCTCGACGAAGCGATGAAATTGTTCGAAGAGGGCGTTGGGCTTTCCCGAGAATGCCAGAAGCAACTGGAAGAGGCAGAGGGAAAAGTGGAAATCCTGCTGAAAAAAGCGGACGGAAAGATGGTCGCGGAACCGTTCGAGGCCGAAGGCGAGATCAACTCTTGAGCAGTTTCTATCATGAAGAACCGGTTAGATTTTTCTCCCGATGAAACTCCCCGATTTTTTTGAAGAAGACCGCGAGTCAGTAGATGCGCATATCGAAAGCTTGATGCCCGCGGAAAATGTGCCGCCTGCTTCGATCCATACGGCAATGCGTTACTCGGTATTTGCGGGCGGGAAACGCATCCGGCCGATTCTATGCCTGGAAACGGCGCGTATTTTTGGAGAGGACGTCAATGCCGCACTGTTTCCAGCGTGCGCGATCGAGTTCATTCACACGTATTCCTTGATTCACGATGATTTACCCGCCCTGGATAATGATGACTTACGGCGTGGAAAACCAACGTGCCACAAGAAATTTGGCGATGCCTTGGCGATTCTTGCAGGCGACGCCCTTTTAACGCTGGCATTTCAAACGATTGGCCAGGCGCCCGTCTCCGCAGAGCGCCGGGTGGCCATGCTGACGGAAATTTCGACGGCGGCGGGAACGGTAAACGGCATGGTAGGCGGCCAAGTTGCGGATATTGAGGCCGAAGGACATCGCGTCGGCGCCGAAATGCTGGAATACATTCACCGGTCGAAAACGGCGGCGCTGATTCGCGCTTCGATCACTGCCGGTGCGATTTCGGCGGGAGCGCATGATGAGGACGTAACCCGTTTGCGTGGATTTGGTGAGACGATTGGTTGGGCTTTTCAGGTCACTGACGACATCCTGGATGTGGAGGAGTCTTCGGCGGCACTCGGTAAGACCGCAGGGAAGGATATTGCACAGCAAAAGGCGACTTATCCGGCAGTGTTCGGGCTTGCCCGGTCGCATGAGATTGCCAATGAGCTGGCGAGCAAGGCGATTAGAGCGTTGGCCCCTTATGGGGAGAGGGCGAAGCGGCTGCGCGCGATTGCGGAGTTTTTAGTTTTGCGGCGGGCTTAAGGCTTCGTTGGATTGATTTCTCGCGAAAACACAAAGAGGCTGACATGAAAAGCC
>CAAGKR010066579.1_pt1 | contig 10227 bp, 7 predicted proteins | sample 2556971 | NCBI WGS metagenome assembly CAAGKR01 (sample SAMEA5207829, study PRJEB30636) | soil metagenome | biome: forest; feature: boreal; material: soil | place: USA | collected 2011-09 | depth 1 m
GACGTTTGCAGCTCCTGGCTGTCAGCCTATTTCAGCTGGGAGCTGACAACTCGTTCCGTTGCAGTTTGTTCCGTTGCGGTTCGTTGTCGATGAAGCGGCCATGATTCCGTTGAGAGGCTCGCAGCTCATCGGCTGGCCCCGATAGAGATCGGCATGTCTTCTGCACACTGAGAAGGCATGGCAAACTCAAAGAAGCTGGACGATCTCTATTCCCTCATCCGTGGGATCGAGACGGCGATGTTCACCACGCGCCGTCCGAACGGTCAGCTCGTTTCGCGTCCGATGGCGACGCAGGAGCGCATCGAGGACTCCGACCTCTGGTTCGTCGCCAACGCCGACACGCACAAGCTCGACGAGCTCGTGTCCGACCCATACGTGAACTGCGCGTACTACAACAACAGAACGCACGAGTGGGTTTCCGTGAGCGGAGTGGCGCGCGTGTCGAAGAACAGGAGCAAGATCAGGCAACTCTATAAGGAAGACTGGAAGGCCTGGTTTGGAGACGAGGGCGGCGAGCACGACGGAGGGCCCAACGATCCGCGCATTGCGCTCATCTTGGTCGAAGCCGACTCCGCCACCTACATGAAGGTCAACAAACCGCGCCCCGTGGTCCTGTTCGAGGCGCTGAGGGGCATGGTGACCGGCCACCGGCCGACCGCCGGGGAGGTCCGGGAGATCACCGGAGGCGAGCTGATGGATTAGGCAGACGCTCACCATTTGTCTGCCATTTTGTCACTGCGCCCCTCGTTTCCGGGGGGCGTTTTGACCATATTGGGGCCATGACGCCCCTCAAACACACACCCCTCCACTCCGTTCACGTCGCCCTTGGCGCCAAGATGGTGCCCTTTGCCGGCTTCGAGATGCCCGTTCAATATCCCACCGGAATAACGGCCGAGCACAAAGCCGTGCGGGAGAAAGCGGGGCTGTTCGACGTGAGCCACATGGGCGAGTTCATCGTTCGCGGCCCTCAGGCCGTCGACTTCGTGAACTACGTCACGACCAACGATGTCGCCGCGCTCAAACCGGGCGAGGCCCAATACTCCACGATCCTTCGCGAAGACGGAACGATCGTGGACGATTGCCTCGTCTATCGCGCGGAAGACCGCGTGCTGATGGTCGTGAACGGGTCGAACATCGACAAAGACTTCGCGCACGTGTCGAGATTTCTGCCGAAGTTCCCCGATGCGACTCTCGAGGACTTGAGCGACCAGATCGCGCTTCTCGCTTTCCAGGGTCCGGATGCGGCGCGCATCCTACAGCAGCACGCCGATGTCGATCTGTCGAAGATCAAGTACTACGAGTTCGTCACGGGCAATATCGCGGGGGTGGGCAGGGTGTACATCTCGCGCACGGGATACACCGGCGAAGATGGATTCGAGCTCTATTTCCCTAACCAGTACGCCGAAAAGATCTGGAATGCGCTCACGGCTTCGGGTGAAGTGACGCCGGCCGGACTCGGCTGTCGCGACTCGCTACGCCTCGAGATGGGAATGGCGCTCTACGGCAACGATCTCGACGATACGACCACGCCCCTCGAGGCAGGGCTCGGCTGGCTCGTCAAGATGAAAAAGGGAGACTTCGTCGGCCGCGATGCACTCGCGCGCCAGAAGGAGGAGGGGCTCAGAAGAAAGCTGGTCGGATTCACGACTCCGGAACGCTCATTTCCGCGACACGGATATCCGGTGTTCGTGAACGGCAAACCAAGTGGCGAGATCAGGAGTGGAACCATGAGTCCGACGCTCGGCACTCCGATCGGTACCGCGTACGTTCCGCCCGAGGCAGCGAAAGAGGGCTCACCATTCGAGATTGAGATACGCGGCAAGCGCGTTCCCGCGGTAGTGCAGAAGATGCCGTTCTACAAGAGCGGCAGCAGACTCTGACCGATATGCGTGTCGCGGTTCTCACCGTCTCGGACTCGGTGATGCGCGGCGAGCGCAAGGACACATCGGGCCCGGCCATCGCCGAGTGGGTGCGCGCAAGAAAACACGAGCTGGTGTCCTCCGCTGTGTGCGCGGATGAAACCGTGGAGATCGTTCGCGCGCTGCTCCGCGCGTGTGATGCCGAGCACGCGGATCTTGTGCTGACGACAGGCGGCACCGGCCTGTCAGAGCGCGACGTGACGCCAGAGGCGACGCGCGCCGTGATCGAGCGCGATGCGGCTGGAATCGCCGAGCGAATGCGCGTGCTCCAGGCCGAGAGCTTTCCGCTCTCCGCTCTGTCGCGCGGTATCGCCGGTGTGCGCGGACACACGCTCATCGTCAATCTCCCCGGCTCGACGACCGGAGTTCGCGACGGGCTTGCGGCTCTCGATCCCATCGTCGTGCACGCGTGCGATGTGTTGAGCGGGAAGGTCACCGGGCACGCGCCGTGAAAGTCCTCATCACGCTCGCCGATGTCGAGCTGGCGGTACGGCTCAACGCTCAGCTCGAGGCGGAGGGAACGAAGACGACCGTGGTCTCACCGCTCGACGATCTGCCGGGCGAGATCAGGAAGTTCAAGCCCGACCTCATCGTGCTCACCGGGAACCTGAAGGACTCCACCAATCTGCAGATTGTCCGCGACCAGCTGTGGAATGGTACCGCGGTCATCGGTCTCGCCGACGTCGAGGACCCGGAGCTGCGCGAGCGTCTCCGGATGATGGGACTCGTCGATGTTTACACCAAGCCCATCTCGGCCGATGATCTCTATCTGGCGGTGAGGCGAGTGCTCGACCGGCAGCGTCTCACGGAGGCGACGGGATTGATCGGACGGTCGGACGCGATTCGCGAGGTGCTGCTAAAGGTCGAGCAGATCGCTCCGGTCTCGAGCACGGTGATCATCGAGGGCGAGAGCGGGACGGGAAAGGAGCTGGTGGCGCAGGCCATCCACCGCTTGAGTCCGCGGCGCGGCAAGCCGTTCATCGCGGTGAGCGCAGGAGCGCTGCCGGAGACTCTCATGGAAAGCGAGCTGTTCGGCCACGAGAAGGGCGCTTTCACCGGTGCCGCCGAGCGTAGAATCGGAAGATTTGAGCTCGCGGATACGGGGACGCTCTTTCTCGACGAGATCGGCGAGATTCCGCCATCGACCCAGGTGAAGCTGCTGCGCGTGCTGGAAGAGAGAAAGCTTACGCGTGTGGGCGGGACTAAGGCGATCCCGATCGATGTGAGAGTGGTCGCGGCGACCAACCGTCCGCTCAGGCAGGCCGTTCTGGATGGGCAATTCCGCGCCGACCTCTATTACCGTCTCAACGTCCTCGGCATCTATCTGCCGCCGCTGCGGGAGAGACGCGAGGACATCCAGCTTCTGGTGCGCCGCTTCATACGTGAATTCTCGTCGCGGCACGACCGGCCGTTTCACGGCATCTCGGCGGAGGCCATGCAGATTCTCACCAACTATCCATGGCCCGGCAATGTTCGGGAGCTCAGTAATCTGGTGGAGAGCATGGTGGTTCTTGCGCCCGGGCGTGAGATTGGCGCCGAGGACATTCCACGCCCGTTGAGGGAGGGTGGGGCGGCGCGCTTTTTACCCGTGCACGTCGGCCATGTGGTGCGTGGGTCCGCGGGGACTGAGGGGCGTGAGCTCGAGTTTCTGGTGAGGAGCATGCTCGAGCTGCGCCTGCAGGTCGAGGAGCTACGGCGGAGGCTGGATGAAGAGCGTCCGCATCCGGGCGATTGGGTGGGCGAGGTGCAGTCTCCCGCTCCGTTCAATGCCATCTCAGGCGCTCTCGAGCCGCCGGATCAGCCCGCCGCGCCGAGTGTGGTGACGATCACGCCGGGGATGACGATGGCGCAGATCGAAAGAGCGGCGATCGAGGCGGCGTTGAAGGACACGCGCGGCAACAGGAGAAAGGCGGCGGAGATGCTGGATATCGGAGAGCGCACGCTGTATCGCAAGCTGCGCGACTACGGAATCGCCACGAATGGGGATTTCACGTGACGAGATTCTGCCCGAGGGGATTTTTGCTTGATTAAAGCCCGGTCGTCTACAATATTGGGCACCTGTTCCACCGCATCAAATTCCCGCACGTAAAATCGAACTTGAACAACATCGCCGGCAGCGTCCTACCCATCAAGCGTGCCGAGGAGCTGATCCTTACGCTTCCTGGAGTGGTTTCCGCGAAGATAATGGAGAGCGACAGCGGCGCCGTGGACCAGATCCACGTGCTGACGACTGCGGAGCTCACGCCAAAACAGGTAGTGAGGAACATCGAGAGTGCGCTGATGGCGCACCTGGCGATGCGTGTGGATCACCGGAAGATTTCGGTCGCGATCACGAGCGAGGCGAAGCTGAGGCCGACGCCTGCCCATCCGACGCCGGCGAGGCAGTTTGTCCTGGGAGCGACCCCTGAGGGGGGTGTAAAGCGCTATACGGCGCGCCGTCTGTATTTCGAGGACGTGGAGGTGCGGGGGTCCCGGAGCAAGGGTGTGTCCTGTCGCGTGACCCTGAGGAAGGGTGAGGAGTCCTTCATTGGTGAAGCCCACGGAATCGAGGGGGACAGGTCCCGCCTCGATCTTGCCGCGCGCGCGACGGTATTTGCGATCGGGTCGGCCGAGGGCAGGGAGGGTCAGCTAGCGGTGGAGGGAGTGAAGGTGATGGAGGCCTTCGAGCGCGAGTACGTATTCGTTGGTGTGACGGTGCGGAGTGGCCGTGACAGCCAGCTACTGGTGGGTAATTGCGAGATCAAGGGGAGCGCGGAGACAGCGAGCGCTCTGGCGGTTCTGGCGGCGACGAACCGTTGGGTTGATCAGGGTGGTATTGAGGCGTGAGAAGGGAATCAACTGTTGCTGAACGGATTATTGCATCGCATGTTGTCCCACCGTTAACACGGATCCTATAGGACACTAAAAAAACCCCCGTCCCGGCTAATGAGATGAGTCGAGCTGGAACGTGAGCTACACGAGCGGAGCCTACCTTGTAGCGCATTTCGACGGATGTCGGATGCGACTGACTTTAAGGGGGGTGACGCGAAATGTTACAAGCCTTTTGGGCATTTCTGTTCCCAGAAACGCAAACTTGGGGTTAGTCGAGGACGGGGGTCCTTCTTCTATGCTAAGCCGGATACAGCAATACATCGTCCTGGTGTGCGTCGCCGCGGTTGGCACCGGCGCTGCGCTGTATTTACAGGAACCCGCGTTCTCCCCCAGTTTTGCAAGAGCCGCGGCTTCTTTCGGGCTGATCAGCATCTTAGCGCACCTGCTCAGTCACAGAATTGCGCGCGAGACCACTGGGTCCTTGTCGTTTATCCCGGTGCTCGCGAGCGCGGCAATCGCTCCTCACTGGGTCACGATGCTCGCTGTTGCGGCTGCCGCATTCATCGAACAGGTGATTGTAAAGAAAGGCGCTGCAAAAATGATTTTCAATACAGCGCAACAATCGTTTGCGATCGCCTTAGCAATTTTAGCATATCGCGCGCTGGGCGGAAAAGCTCTAACAAGCATTGCACAGTCGGGATCACTCTCGTTATTCGCGCTTTTCCTCGTGTTTTTCTTGGTCAACTCAATCTGCGTAAGCGGAGCGCTAGGAATAGTTACGGGAACCAACGCGTGGAAGATCTGGCAGAAAAACACGTTAGGCGCTTTGCCATATGATTTTCTTTCCCTTCCAGTGATTCTCTTCTTTGTCTGGATTTACGTCCAGTACAATGTGACGGGTGCTTTCGTACTTGCTGTGCCTCTCCTTGGGCTTAGGCAGCTATACAAGGTGAATTGGCAACTTGAGCAGACGAATCGAGAGTTACTGGAGCTCATGGTCGCTGCAATTGAAGCACGAGATCCGTACACATCCGGACACTCTCGAAGGGTCGCAGACAAGGCACGCATCATCGCCCACGCCGTGGGATTGCGAGAAAGAGAGATTGAGAGAGTAGTTGCCGCCGCATTGCTTCACGATGTCGGCAAGATTCACGAAGTCTTTGGGCCGATCCTCAGCAAACCAGGCAGGCTGACGCCGGAAGAACAAATCATCATGCGTACGCATCCCATCAAAAGCGCCGATCTTGTTAGCACGGTTACACAATTGAAAGACGTTGTTCCGCTGATACGACACCATCACGAAAACTGGGATGGCACTGGTTATCCCGACGGATTAAAAGGAGAGGACATCCCGTTGGGATCGCGCATCATCATGTTTGCGGACACTATCGATGCGATGACGACCGACCGTCCCTATCGGGCTGCGTTAGGCGCGCCATCTGTTCGGAAAGAATTGCTGCGCTTTAGAGGTAGCCAATTTGATCCGACGATTTGCGACGCGCTCCTGAGGAGTCCTGAATACTCGAAATTGTTCATATCTGTGGCGGGTGCGGAGATTGAGTGGCCGCACAAAACTCCGGAGCGGGGCTCCGTTCTTCAAGCAGCCGTATCTGCTTAAGAGGGATCACGCCTGTAGGTCGGAACGGTCTTTGCTCGTTTCACTTAAGGTCGGCATGCGCCCCTGAAGTTCATGCCTCTGTCGCCGTCCTACCGCATCCCGACGGCCGAGGCAAACTGACCCGATTCCACGAGCGAGAGCAGGTTTCGCGGGGGTGATGCTGGCTCGCGACGATGGCGTTTAAGGTATTCCTTGACCAGTGCGAGTCCCCGGGCCTCATTCCCGAGCGCTCTTAAACCAAGGAACAGCGAGTAAGCTTCAAAATCCTGTAGTCCTATTTTGCGGATCTGCAGGTGGACGCGTTCAAGTTCCGAGATAAGCGGTTGCAAGACAAGAAAAGGGGCTTTTTCCAACAGACGAATACGCGTCTCAAGAGCTAGGTAGGCGGCCCTTCGACTCGGGCTCAAGGCAGACGCCTCCTCGATCCGCGCAAAAGCAGCGGCAGCTTCCTCGGCTTTGCCCTCCTCTACGGCGACACGCGCTTCAGTGTAAGATTGCTCGGCTCGACGGTTCATATTCTCCGACGAAATTACAAGTCGTTTGTTTTTTTCTAGCATCTCTCGAGCAAGGCCGATGTCCTCTGTTAGGAGCCGTAGCCGTACGATGCTTAACATTGCAAGACTCGCACGCTCGTTGTGGCCGAGCGTAAGACTCCGCTTGAGCGCCTCTTGCAGATACTCTTCAGCCTCGCCGTAGTGTCCACTGAGCTTGCAACTGTAAGCAGCATTCAGAAGGCCCCTCGATAAAGCCATTGGGTCGTTCGAGGAACGGGCATCTTGTACGACTTTGCGCGCAGCATCGAGTCCGATTTCCGGATCGCCGCGAGCGGAGTGATATACCATGTCGATCTCGAGTCTCGCCGCTAGATCGACATCGCTGCCGACAAACAGCGGCTGAATCTGGCTGTAGACGGAATCCATAATTTCCAGGTCTACATCACTTGCCAGCTTGAGAGCGATAAGGGCTGCGCGAATGCGATGATGGGCCGATGCGTCCTTACACTCAACGCAACGGACGATATTCGGAATTAGCTCCAAGACATTCAAGCTCGTGCGGGCGTATGCGTCGAAGAACAGAATCTCGAACTCGTCATGCTGGTTTGCATCCGGCATGTTTGCCCGCAACCGCATACAGTCATGGAGAATTGTCTTACTTTTTTCCCACTCGCCGGTACTCTGAAGTGCCGCAACCAAACGTGGGAGTAGTGCCAAGCGCTGTTCGTCAGTGGCGCAGTACGCCAATGCTCGCTCGAATGCTTCGCACGCATTCTGAGGCAGACCCACATTCAACAAATGCTCGGCGCATGAGCTTGCTAAAGAGAGGGCACGATCACGATCGCCAGCATTATGCCAATGAAACGCACAGGCCCATAGTAGGGAAGTCGCCAAACGCTCACCGCGCAGTTCTTGTTCTAACACTATTCCCGCGCGTCGATGAAGAAGCGCTAGCGAGAGCGGGGCCAACCTCTCCAAGGCAGCGGTCGAAAGAAGATCGTGTCTACTGCGAGGGTGCTGGGAGCCGCCAACAGCCGGGGTATCTATAGAATTTAGCATGCCGGCCACGCTAAGCTCTTGGATTGCGGCAAGAAGGCGGTGCGCCTTGTACTCTAGCATGTTCTCAACTCTTTCAAGCGTTGAATTGTCGCCTAGGAGAGCGCAAACCTGGAGTGTTTGCAGCGCCTCACCCGTCAATCTAGAAAGTCGATCGCTCAGCACCACATTGACAGATGAAGGAACTTGTTTCCCATCGCCCGTCTCCAGCCACTGCTTCGTGAGTTGTTGCAGGAAGAATGGATTCCCCTCACCAGCCGAAAGAATTCGTTGAAATAATGCCGGATCGGCATGACGGTCCCTGATCTCAACGAGCGACTGGAGAAGGCGCCCCGAAGACTCGTCCGACAATCGCCCCAAACGGATCACTTCAATATCTGAAAGCAGTGGGTCATTCAGCAGGGAGGGGGTCTCGCGCGAATTGAACACAAACAATGCTCGGTTGGTGCTTGACCACTCGACCAGTCTGGCGAATACCCTGGAAGAGGCCCTGTCGAGCCAATGCACATCATCTACTATGATGAGCACACAGTTGTCTTCGGTAACTGCGTCGAGCAGGTCCAATAGAGCGTCTCTAATGGGCGTGAAGGGCGACACAGAATCGTCAGCCGCCGAGAAAAATTCTACGGTCCGGGTATCGAATTCGGTGAGACGGCGCAATGCATTCAAAGTCTCTGGTTCGCAGCCGATAGACCCCGCCATTTCTCGTAGTCGCGGAACCAGGTCGACAATCGCGGACAACGGATGACTTGCGTCACTGCGACGGCAGCGTACGCGTTGAACGGTAATTCCCTGCAGCTCAGCGAATTTTGCTAGCTCTGAAGCCAAACGGCTTTTCCCAATACCTGCGTCCCCAACAATGTGACAGCCTGCCCCTCTTCCTCGTCGTGCCAATTCCAGACTATCAATCAACACTTTCATTTCTTTGTCTCGACCTACAAAGCTAGGTTCCTCCGGAGTAGCAGCCTTGCCCCCAAGGCCACTTTCAGATACGCGTCGCCGAAATAGTACGGCTGGCATCCGTATATCAGAGTGAGTCTTTCCCACCTCCTCGATGTATCGATCGAGTATCGCCATTGCCTCGCGCTTTGCCCCACGCATCGCCGATGCTTCCGCCCGCGCAAGCACTGCCACCTCGTTATATGGGTCGAGCGCGAGGCAGTCTGCTGTGATCTTCTCAACGCTCGCCCAGTCGCCGCGAGTTCTCGCTCGCTCCAACTCGCGAACGAGCATCCGCGTCGCAGCAGCGTGTACGTCACTCCGCTTCGTGTCCACCCACTCACGAAATGGTTCCGAGAAAATCGGGCTGTAACCCGGTAGGAATTCGAGGGAGTCTTGCGTGCGATCGTGATCCGCATCTACAGCCGATAGCGAGTCGATGTCGCGGCTCACCTCTGGCCGGTGCAGCTGAACGTTATTTCTGTCCGCATTCAACGCGATACCGGCTTTCTTGAGCTGCAGAATGGTCTGCCGCAGTCGATGCGCCCGCGACTTCTCTTCCACCCGCGGCCACAGAAGCGACGCGAGGCTCGCGCGGCTCACCCGTCTCCCGCGCTCGAGTATCAGATACAACGCGCTCGCAAACACTATCCCCTGTGCCGGCGTCAGCGTCGTCACGCTCGTCTCTATCTCTGCGGTTCCCAGTGCACGGAGTGCGATCATCTTGCCTTCTTGATTTCGGCTGACGCAAGCTCGTTTAGGCCCGTCAGACTTGCGTCAGTTTCCCTATGGGGACCGAAATTGGCTCACAGTTAGTGAGAAGGCGAGGGCGAGGCTCGGTCCTAGATGCAAAAACGCGCTCTTCCGAGCGCGTTATCGATGGTGCTTCGTCTTCAGTCGCCGTTACGGCAGTACGAAATCGACGCTGGTCTCTACCGGGAAGTTCCCACTCCGGAGCGTCGCCGTCGCGGTGAAGGATCCGTGCTTGTCCTTCGCATCCCAGCTCTCCTCGAACACCGTCTCCTCGCGTCCCTTGAGAGTCTTGCTGCGCATCGCTGAGGTGAACATGCGCCCAGCGCTCCAGCGCCACACCTTCTTGCCTGTCGCGTCGTTCACAACGAAATCGTGCGTCTGCCCGTCGGGGAACTTCAGCTCCACCATCTTCTTGGTGTTGTTCGCCACGTGCAGAACGAAGCGCACCGTCTCCCCATCACCCTTCACGCGCGTCACATCGAATGTCGTCGCAATCACCGCCGTCCTGTCGGCGGCATGATGCTTCGATGCGATCGGCCTGTCGTCGTGAGTGAAGGAGCTGCTAGCAAATGCGACTGATGCTGCGCACAGCAATGGAAGGATGAGACGATTGGGCATTCGCTGGACTCGGTGCCGC
>CAAGKR010069851.1_pt1 | contig 10227 bp, 6 predicted proteins | sample 2556971 | NCBI WGS metagenome assembly CAAGKR01 (sample SAMEA5207829, study PRJEB30636) | soil metagenome | biome: forest; feature: boreal; material: soil | place: USA | collected 2011-09 | depth 1 m
CCGCGCCCGTCAGAAATCTCTTCACGCGATCGAATAACCCATTGACAAACCGTTCGGTCGATTAGAAAGTAGCCCAATCTAGTGAAACGTTTACATACACCGTTTTCGGGCAGATATCGGCGCTGAGATAAAAGGGAAAGCCGTGGGCCAAGGGTCGTTGCCGCAGAAAGTCAAGCGCGGACGGAGGTCGGCATTGAGCCGGCGGTATACAAAGGCATCGACCAAGGCACCGACGATCAAGGATGTCGCGGCGCGAGCGCGCACATCGATAGCTACCGTGTCCTACGCGTTGAACAACAACGAACGCTATCTACGCCCCGAATTGCGCGAGAGGGTGCTCCGAGCGGCCGATGCGCTCGGCTATGTCAAGAACGCCGCCGCCAGCAGCCTTAAAGGTCTGCAGCGTGGCATTCTCGCAATACTGGTACCGCAGTTCGGCAACGATTTTTTCACGCGCATCTGCGTTGAGGTTGAGGCCGTCGCGCGACACGCTGGCTTCATTGTGACGATCTGCAACAGCAATGAAAATCCTGAACAGGAGCGGAGCATTCTCGAGCGGCTTGTGTCGCAGCGCATTGACGGTTGCATCCTATGCCCGGCGCTGTCTCGCATCGATAACGCGCTTTTTCTGAAACGTCACCATGTGCCTTCGGTGATCCTGGAACGGTCATTGGGAAAAGAAACGCCCGATCACGACTTTATCGGACACGACAATTTTCAATCTGGCTATCTGGCTACCCGTAAGCTTCTGGAGGCTGGACATCGGCGGATCGCTTATCTCGGGTGGAATTCCCCGATCCCCAATATTCACGATCGCGAGCGTGGTTATCGAGCAGCATTAGCCGAGTTCGGCGTCGTAGTGCAGCCGGAATGGGTTCTGCTTGGCGCTCTCACGTATAACAGCGGCCGACAACTGGCCGAACGATTGCCGCTTGGCGAAATATCGGCAGCGGTGCTGGGCACCCATCACGAGATGGCCAAAGGCGTCCTGCTGTGCCTACAGGAAAAGGACGTGCGTTGGCCCGACGATCTCTCGCTCGTGTTGATCGGTACGCCCGAATGGTCGGACTTGGTGCGCCCGAGTTTGGCCTGTGTGAAGAGGCCCGAGTCGGAAATGGGCGGCGCGGCGGCATCGCTGCTGCTGGAGAAACTGAAGAATCCGACCCATCGGCGGACCAAGCAAGTTCTTCCCACCCGCTTCATCGAGGGGCGGTCCATTCGGTTTGTGACCGTAAGCTAACGAATAAGGACAGCCCTATGCTGATCCTAGTCCAGAGAGTTTTGTAATGGCGAAGATAAGAATCGGATTGGTCGGCAGCGGCTTCGTCGCAGAATTGCACATGTATGCCTATAAACGCGTCTACGGCGTTGACGCCGAAGTAGCGGCGGTCGTGTCACGTGGCGACCATGTCAATCTTTTCGCAAAAAAACATCGAATTGCGCAGACGCATCGCGACTATCAGGCGTTGCTCGCCGATCCGGCGATCGACGTCGTCGATATTTGCACGCCGCCGGCTTTGCATGCCGGGATGATCATCGAGGGCATGCGCGCCGGAAAACACGTCATCTGTGAAAAGCCGTTCACCGGCTATTTCGGTCGGCCGGGCGATCAGACGCCCATCGGCAAGCATGTGCCGAAATCGGTGATGTATGAACGCATCTTAGCCGAGATGGAAAAGACTCGCGCGGCGATCAACGCCAGCGGCAGGCTTTTCATGTACGCGGAGGATTGGGTATATGCGCCCGCCGTGGCGAAAACAGTCGAGATCCTGAAGGCGACGAAGGACAAGATCCTGTTCATGAAGGCGGAGGAGAGTCACAGCGGGTCTCATGCCGCGCACGCTGCCCAGTGGTCGATGACAGGCGGTGGCTCGCTCATCCGCATGGGATGCCACCCCTTGTCGGCCGTGCTGTATCTGAAACAGGTTGAGGCGCGAGCCCGCGGCGAGAAGATCCGCGTGTCCGACGTGATCGCCGATGTCGGAAATGTCGCGGCCTGCCTCACGCCAGCGGAGCGCCAATTCATCAAAGCCAATCCGGTTGACGTCGAGGATTGGGGCACGCTCACCATGACCTTCTCGGACGGCACCAAGAGCACGATTTTTTCTGGCGACATGATCATGGGCGGCGTACGCAATCTGATCGAGACCTATACCAACGGCGGATCGATGTTTGCGAACATCACCCCGAACAATCACATGATGACCTACATGACGGACGAGCAGAAACTCGCCGACGTGTATATCACCGAAAAAGTCGATCGGAAGACCGGTTGGCAATTCGTCTGCCTCGAAGAGGAATGGACCCGCGGTTATCTCCAGGAGATCCAGGACTTTATGGAATGCGTTGCGACAGGCCGCCAGCCGTTGGCGGATCTCAATCTCGCCTGCGAGACCACGCGGATCCAATATGCCGGATATTGGTCGGCCGGGGAGGGAAGACGCATCAAACTATAAAACCGATGGGCTCGCAGGGTCGGGATGACGCTTAGCCCTTGAATCTTTCCTTACTTACCTCCTGGGGTCAGGACGAAGCCATGCTGCTCCTGCACCAAATATGAGAGCCAAACCTAAGAGTATGGTCGATCACTATCCCCTCCTGTTCAGCGGCCACCGTCAAATGCTCAAGCTGAACGGCGATGCTGGCTGAATTACCCTGCTGCGCGATCACGCAGCCACCAAAGGCAGCTATCGCTGTATTCCGGCCGCTCAGACCGAAACAGCTCTATTCGACGGTCGAAGTGTAATGCAGCGTCGAGCAGCCAGAGCCCCGGGCGTGGTGCCGCAGACCTTCAGTGCGAACGTATCCGTGCCTTTGAAATCGCGTTTCGCTCCCTCGTAGTCGCCATGCACGCAATCCTGCGCCCATTGCCACAGGTTGCCGGTGTACCGAAAATCTCATCCGGCAAAGACAAGCCGCCGGGCTAGCGCTACTTGGGTCTGGGTTGCGTTGGGACTCTACCCAGCATACTCTCATGAAGTTTTGTATGTCAGCTTCCGGTTAATGGGCGGGTCCGTGTGCGAATTGTTGCGTAGAAGTGTTGGGAAGGCTTGGGTCGCAGTGGCCATATTTGGCCTCACCGCCTGCGCGGTCGTCGACCAGTACGCGGGCAGAGCCGTCGTTTACAATCTGCAGGCGGAGCAAGCGCAGGAACAAGCGCTATTATTGAACGTGGTGCGCGCGTCACTGCGGCGGCCGATGCAGTTCACCGGATTGCAGTCGATATCGGGCATCGCGTCTGCCAGCGGCGGCATAAATGGCGGCGGTTCAAGTACGCGTCAAGCTCCATATATCTCGTTATTTGGGTTGACGCCCCCCAGCAGTAGCACGTTGGTATCCAATATCGTCCAAAGCACCATCGGCGGCACCGCGACCATAAGCGGGGGCCCAACGTTTACTGTGCCGGTGCTCGACACACAGGAATTCTACCAAGGGTTTTTAAACCCGCTCTCAGGACAATCGCTCGATCTCTATTTTCAGTATGGATATCCGCGCGACGTCTTGTTCAATGTCATGATCCAAAAAATCATTATCAAACGGCTTGATGGGGAATGTCGTGTGGAAATTCACACGCCCGAGTGTGAGATGACGATCAGAAATTATGCACCGGAAGATGTCAGCCTTGAGCTTTTCCAAGGGATAATGGGCTACTTGATCCGCTTGGGGTTGACCACGGAACCCATCATCGAGCTAGCAAGTAAACAGACAAGTAAACAGACAGACTCGACCGAAGCCAAGGCGGCACCGGACTTAAGGTCATTTGGATTCTGCTTTGCACCACGTGACGCTTCGGTTTATCGGATTATCAATCGCCATGTGCTGTGTGGGCATCCGGCTGTTGGCCTAGAATTGAAGACGTCGGAAATCGGACGCAAGTCAATCATCAGTGGTGTGCCCCTTCCGAAAGATTTCATTAATAAACTCTATGCCGATACGATAGAGCCGCGGCTTTCCAGCGACGTTCATGCAGAGGGTTTTCAGAAGATCCGCGCATTCGGCGGAAAAAATGTATCGATATCCTTCAACACTCGCTCTATCGAGGGAATTCTGTACTATCTCGGCGAAGTTGTTCGCAGATCCTCGCACCCTGAATCGGGCCAATCATCGCATCCCATTCAAGTTCGTGTTGGTCCGCCGCAAAATCCATTTCCAATTCAATCTTGTCCCTTCGACGGGACTATCGATGGGTACCGCTGCACCAATCTTTTTGTCCTCGAAGAAGGCGTGTCCGATCCAAAGGGAATTTCGGTCGATTACGAAGGGGGTCATTATACCATTTCGTCCGACACCGGAAGTTCGTGGACCATGCCAGTATTTGATATCGTAAAACAGCTGCAGGCCCTTAACACATCGGCAAAGCAGTTACCTGCATCCAATCTCATCTCCGTCTTAAGCAACTGATCGTACGGAGCTAAACTTATGGGATCGCTGCCCGGCTGGGTGCCGCTGGTGATCGGCGTAACGGGACACCGGGACCTGCGGACCCAAGATGTACCGCAGCTTGAACGCGAAGTCGCCGCAATCATTACCCGTCTGCAGCGCGACTATATTGGTGAGGAAAACAAGACACCGCTTATTCTTATTTCCGCGCTTGCGGAAGGTGCCGACAGGATTGTCGCACGCGTTGCGCTGGCGTTAGGCGTCCGATTGATTGCGCCGCTACCTCTGCCGATCGTCGAATATAGGCGGGACTTCGAGCCGGGATTGATTCCTGGTGCTGCTGTCGAATTTGACCAGTTATTATCGCAGGCAGCCGCGACCCCGATTATGTCGTTTACCGCGGGCAATTCGCTCGAGGCGGTGCGCACCGATGCAAACAAGCGTGCCGAGCAATATCGTGCGGTTGGGTTGTTCATTGTCCGGCATTCCGATGTGCTGATTGCACTTTGGGACGGAAATGAAAACGACAAGGCCGTCGGCGGAACGGGCGAGGTCGTGACATTCAAACGCGATGGAATTCCGCTAGCGGTCAGCGGGTCAGCGCACGCCAGTCTTGACGGATCCGAGATTGGACCTGTTATTCATGTCGTAACGCCGCGCAACAAGGCAGGCAGTCCCGCATCGGATGTGACGGTCCGTGCTTGGGGCAGCGAGATTATCCGTCGCCATCGCGGCGGTTCCGTTCGAATGCTTTTTGATAGTGTTGGGGAAATTGCCGCCAATCTGCTCGGACGTAATCAAAAATCCGTCACATCAAATTTGTCGCTTGACGACAGACGCGATTTAGAAGGGTGGGAGACGTTTGATGCACTAGTCGCGCTAACGCACGACTTCAACGGTGAAGCCGCAACCCTGGAAGCAACGGCCGACGATTCGCATCAGACAGCGAGCCGTATCAACACCCTTTTCACTGATCCCGACGACGGCCGCCTTGACGGCGACGCAAAACAGCGCGCGCTGACAGCGGCCCCTCACTGGTGCCAGCTTTACGGCATCGCGGACACTCTTGCAAAAAATCGGCAGTTGCAATTCAGGAACGATTGGAAACTGCTGTTCGTCCTTAGCTTCTTGGCCTTCGTTTTCTTTGCCCTGTTCAGCCATGTAGGCTGGGCGTCTAATTGGTTGCTTGGCGGCTACACCGCCGCCGTCGCAATTATCTTTTACGTATTTATTAGAGCCCAAATCAGACACGACCAGGAGCGATTTCTCGATTACCGCGCGCTTGCCGAGGCACTGCGTGTAGCCGTCTACTGGAATATTCTCGGAATTGATCGTCACTGGTCCAGCGAAGCTAGGCAAAAGTTCGCCGCTGACGCCGACACTATCGGCATGCTCGCGAGTTGCTATCCAATCAAACAACCAAGCGAGCTGGCATGGATCAAAATGTGCCTGCGAACACTCGAGCTATGGTACTACACAGAAGAGAAAATTACCAAGCGTGGTATGGATCCCGAAGCGTATGCTATCGCGCGGCGCTTTTGGGTTTACGGACAACTGTCATATTTCGAGCGTCAGGGTATCCAACACAATCGCCGCGCGGAAATTCTCGAAGGCTGGGCGCTGGTATTTCTCTTCATTACTCCGTTCTTTTTGGTGCCGTTGCTGCTGTCCGCCATCGGCGAGGGCCGATATCTGGGGCTGCGGCTGCACGATCTCTTCCTGATCGCTATCGGAATCTTGCCAGGGCTTGCGGCTACATTGACCAGTTATTCTGAGCGCTTAGCGCTGAAAGCACAAGCGCGACAATATGATCGCATGCGGATGCTGTTCAAGCGGGCATACGAGCTGTTACCGGAGATGATCGACCGTAGTTCCGAACATCATATCCTGTCGCTCTATCGCGAGCTCGGCGCCGAGGCGATGAAAGAAAATGCAGACTGGGTTGCAATCTACCGCCAGCGCCCAATCCGGCCGGTGCAATAGGGCTCCTCCTGCAAGCTTGGATAATTTATTGCAAGGTTTTTACCGATTGTACGCTGCGGAACTGTTTGCGTGTGACCCATCCCGCAGCACCTTCACAGACTGCCCTGAGTTGCGGCAGGTCATGAAACTGACGCGGGTAATCACGAGAAACAAGCCACAAGGCCGAACCTGACAGTTTGAGCGCAAGCTCTGCCGCCTTGCGGCCCTCTATTGAATCGATGTCAGCAATGACGACGCATTCCTTGCCTTCGCTGGACGTTGCAGATACCAGCTTCGACAGCGCGATTTCGAGCGTCGGTTCAATCGCCAAGATCTTGTGTTCACGCTGAACCTCAAAATTTGCTTCAGCGAGAACCCTTGGAAGATCCCTGAAGTCCGCGCGATTTTTCTCCCGCTCGGATTCTGGAAGTTGCCCCCAATTGACAAGCAGTTCATGTCGCGGCGGAAAATCCGAGCGCACCTCGCCATACGAGAAGCCGAGCAGGCGGCGGTCGATCACCCAACGGCGGTGCTCCAGCTGCGCCAAGAGCTCGATTTCGTCGGGGCTGAGTTCGAATGGGACTGGCGTCTTCGATGGCGCAATACGCAATCCGACCTGCGCAAGCAGGATTGGCATGTTGTCGGCTCGCCTACGATTGGACATCTTTACCGTCTCAGGAAGCATGTTCCACGGTTTGTCAGAATAAGCGCGGCCAACAGATTGCCGCGAGTCGCGATATTGCGTGTGAATTGCTTTTGCCAATGTATCGAGCTCACCTCGGATGAGTATGTCGGAACTAAGCATTTCCTCGAGACCGCCGAAAACTCTAAACCGCTGGTGTGGTCCCGGCATTTGTTCCATCGCAGCGGCAAATTGGCCCAGATGGCGGTGCTGCCCAAGCCGCAAGAATACCGGCACGTGAATTCTCGCAAGGTCATCGAGCAGGCGGCGCGCACTCAAGCCGGCATAGAGGCCGGTTTGATCGTCATCGATACATATAGCGATGCCTAACAGCGGAAGATCGTGCACAATCGTCTCAATGGTGTTCCAGACCTGCTCGTTATCGAGGGAAATGTCTGCCTCAACGAACGACACGTCGGCAACCTCTGTTACCGCTGGATAGGATTGCAAAAACTTTATCCGTTTTTCCTCGGCCATTCGGTCGAGCACGATTATCTTGGTCTTTGTTCCGAGCGACGTGGGCGCCGCCCGGATCATGTGAAGCAAGATTTGCCGTCCCAAAGCTCCAAACCCGGCGACGACAAAAATTCCGGGATCGATTTCCGGTCCGGGCGGTAGCCGCAACGATCGCAAGAGCAGCCGAGCCGCATTCTCATAAGTATTAAAGAGCCGTAGCTCGACGTCATTAGACCCAAGAGCCTGTCGGTCGTGATCTATGAGTCGCGAGAACAACCACTGGTCGCGCATTTCGGTGAGGACAACGAGCGCCCGAGATCCTGGTTGCCGGCGATTGCTCACCAAATCCTTGATTTGGAGCGCGACGTCCATGTTGCTTGCGTCGTCGCCTGTACATACGACAATCGTTCGCGCGTGAAGCACGCCGCCAAGCGTCAGCACGTCCGAGTTGGTTGCGTCTCCCCTCAGTACAGGGATTCCCTGCCGATCGCATGCGGCGGCATTTACGGTGTCGTCGGCGCGATCGATCACTACGACTTCGTGGCCCACCGATCGCATATTGCGGACAACCTGCATTCCGGTTTCACCTAAGCCACAGACGATGGTGTGATCTTTCATCTTGCGCGCCCGCGCCAACCTGAAATCATGGCGGGCAGCGCTGACGAAAACCCGCACGGTCGAAAGAAACGCCCCAACCAGCAGGACTACCCTGCCGCCTTGCTGCGCCAGATACAGCAGGGGGGGTGCATTGGGCCGTGGTTCATATCGTCCAAATAGGATCTTGAAAGGATCGATTAGCCAGCATGACCAGTCGCCAGCGCAGGCGTTGGATTCGGCCAAGCCAGCGATTGCCAAGACCAAAACGACGAGAGCCGTAATGATTACGGGCAGGAAATCACGCGTTTTAAACATCGGATCGTTTCTTCGATATATTCCGTTTGCGGCCCTGGGGCCTTTTTATACCAACGGGATATGAGATGATACCGCTGGGAGTGTTTCTGATGAGCCCAGTTAAGTGTGGGACACCTACATTTGGGAGACGCCGCGATGACCAAGTCGGTATGTTTCGTATTGATGCCTTTTGGCGTGAAGGCGGATTCGTCTGGCCGCCCCATTGATTTTGATCTTGTTTACAAGGCCATTTTCAAGCCGGCGATCGAGGCAGTGGGATTGCAGCCCATTCGCGCGGATGAAGAGCAATCGCATGGCTTTATTCATAAGCTGATGTACGAACGCCTGTTGCTAAGCGAATACGCAATCGCCGATCTCACCATCGCTAACGCCAATGTATATTACGAATTGGGCATTCGGCATGCCGCGCGACCCGCAACGACCATTTTGACGATGGCCGCTCAAACCGGTCTTCCATTTGATGTCGCAGGTCTGCGAGTATTTCCATTTTCCCTTGATCCGACGGGTAGCCCAGTGGACCCAAGTGGCACGAGCGCAGCCCTGGTCGAGCGAATGAAAAGCTGCATCGCGCGTGATCTTGTTGATAGTCCACTTTATCAACTCGTCGATGCGCTGCACCCCCCGCCAATCGATCGTGAACGCACCGATGTATTTCGCGAGCGTGTCGCATATTCCGAAGAAATAAAGGGGCGCCTTGCGACTGCGCGCGCCGAAAACAAGACTGCGTCCATCGAGGTAGTAGAAAAGTCGCTCGGCGATATCTCCAGGCTCGAGGCCGGCGTGGTCATTGATCTGCTGCTCTCTTATCGCGCTATAGGGGCCTATGAGAGCGTGCTTAAAGTTATCGAGCGAATGGACCGTTCGCTATCAGGCGTTGTCCTGGTGCGCGAGCAGCTTGCTTTTGCCCAGAATCGCCTTGGTAGATCGCGAGAGGCGGAAGAGACATTGAAACAAATCATCCGTGCGCGCGGGCCATCAAGTGAGACAAATGGTCTTTTGGGACGGGTCTACAAAGATCGATGGGAAAAGGCGGCGCACGCAGGAGACGCCTTCGCTGCGAAGGCCTTCCTCAAACTGGCGATTGAGACATACCTGGAAGGTTTTGAATCTGATTGGCGCGATGCCTATCCGGGCCTCAACGCGGTCACATTAATGGAAGTCGCCGACGATCCCCGCCGTCAAGCGCTTGTTCACGTAGTTCGCTATTCGGTGGAGCGCCGCCTCGCGCGCAAGGAACTGGCCGATTATTGGGATCACGCAACACGACTCGAGCTTGCCATTCTCGCCGGTGACGAGGACGGATCGATGGAAGCTCTCGGCAATGCCTTGGCCAATGTTCGTGAGAAATGGGAGCTGGAAACCACAGCACGGAATCTCCGCGTCATCGCCGAAGCGCGGGCAGCGCGCAATGGCGCTGAAACATGCGTCAGCCTCGTTTTGGGGGAGCTCACGAAGCGCATCAATAATTTTGAAAAATAAGAGCTTTGTTAGTTAAAGCTAAGTTTGACCTTAAACTTTCTAGCCCAAATATCTTATTTGGAGAATCTTCTTAGGAATTAGCGTGAGGGGGTTTGGTATGTTTATTTGGCGAGGGTGCGGCGGTCTTGTGACCTGACCTGGCTTTTTTAGACCAAGCGTTGTGAGAAAGTGAGCTTGGAAAGGAGCCAGTCAAGCCGAAGAGGTTCAGCGCGGAGCAGATTGTCACGCTGCGTCGTCAGATTGAAGTGTCGATGGCGCAGGGCAAACCTACGCCGATGGCCTGCCAAGATGCTGGGATATCGCAGCAGAACTACGCGACGAGCTGCTCAATGGAGAGATCTTCCACAGCTTGAAAG
>CAAGKR010399605.1_pt1 | contig 10227 bp, 7 predicted proteins | sample 2556971 | NCBI WGS metagenome assembly CAAGKR01 (sample SAMEA5207829, study PRJEB30636) | soil metagenome | biome: forest; feature: boreal; material: soil | place: USA | collected 2011-09 | depth 1 m
ACCTCCTCCCCTGCGCATCCCACGCCGACCAGCGAAGCTCTTGTGTCAACTCCCACTGATGGGTCGTAGCGTTGAATGCGGTTGGCATGGCAATATCCAGTTCATTCAAGGCAGGCATAATCTTACGCAGAAAGCGACCGCGCAGTTCGTCGGGCGTGGCATCAATCACACCCTCTTTCTGTAATTGTATCATCGCAGCGTCGTCATTGGGGCCGAACCAGCACAGCGTCTCATCCCATATGCGTCCCAACGCCGCGATCAGCGCTGCGCGTACCGCCCCCCCGGCTTTCGCCAACCGGCGCACCCAGCCCTCGGCGTGCAGGAAGTGGATGCGCTCCTCCTGCACAACCTTGCGCGCGCGCTGGCGCAGCGGTTCGTAAGTGGAATCCTGCGCCGCCTCGAAGAACGTGGTCAGAGCGCTATCCAGCAGAAAATTGGTGGCGACGAAGTCTGACCAGCCCGCGAAGTCAGCATCGAGGGCAGTCACGGAATAGCGCAGGGTGCGCGTGGTCGGCTCGACCTGCCGGGGATCGGCCTCGGCCTGTGTAAAGTCTTCCAGCAGTGGATAGAGCGTGCGCGCGTGTCCCAGCTCATCCTGTGTCATGGCTGCCGCCGCGACAGCCGCTTCCAGGGCCGGAGCGCCGTTACACCAGTACGCATAGCGCCGCCCGATAGCCTGCTTGTTATCGGCCAGCGACGAAAGGACGCTGAAAAGCGCCGCGTTGTCGATGTGTGTCCCGGTCGTCATAATTCTTCCTTACGAGGCGATGACGGTCACGATCGTCTCACGTGGAACGATCACCATCTCGACCCAGCTAAATTCATCAAAAATGGTGAGCGCGTAGACTTGCGCCAGTTCAACATCATCCGCCATCACATTGCCAATCTCGTGCAGCGGCTCTTCGTACTTACGCCTCGCGTAGACCTGCCACACGTGGCTCTCATTGAGCGCATCGCGCCGTTGCGCGGGCGCGGGTGTGCCTGTAGTACCTGTAGCGCCTGTGTTGTTCATGCCGATATCCCCCAACTGCGCATAATTTCGATACCCTCCTCGCTGAGCCGGGCTTTCGTCCAGACGGGGTCCCAGACAACTTCGATACGCACCTCTTCTACGCCCGGCTCTCGCAACAGGCGCGCGCGAATATCATCCATAATGAACTCGGTGGCAGGACAGCCCATCGCCGTAAAGGTCAGCTTGACGTAGACGGTGCCTTTATGTTGAGCGAGATCAACAATCAGTCCCATGTCCACCACACTGATTGGTATTTCGGGGTCGGTCACGTCGCGCAGGGCGTCCCACATGGCCGCGCACGTCGCGTTCTGCGAGGATTGGACGTGGAGAGATGGATAGGTGGCGCTCATGTGTCTTGCTCCAACAGGCGCAGCATTTCTTTCTTGCCGCGTTGTACCATGCCGACAAACTCATCGTTCATGGGTCCGCGCGCCTTCCAGCGCTTCATAACCTCGCCCCACGTGCAGGGGCCGTCTTCGAGCAGCCAGTGCCTGGCTTTGGCGTCGAAATGCGCCGGGAACGCGCAATCCACCACGTACTTCTTCTGCGCTTCATCGTAATGGACCGGAACGTTGAGATGCAATTCCTGGCAAAGCGGCACGGCTGTGGTCATCCAGATCTGGCGCAGTTCGTCGTTGCTATGGCCCTTGAAACCGTACTCAAGCTGCTCGCCGTGCTGCTTCAGATCATCGGGCAACCCGAACCATTCGACGGTTAGAAGGAACATCCAGTCCACCGCTTTTTGCAACGCTTCGTGGCCGCTATTGTCCTGGTTGATCTTGCGCATATGCTGCTCGCCGTGTCGCAGGTGGAAGGTCTCTTCCTTATCCACTTTGACCAGCGCGCGTTTCCAGGGGCCGAAAGTGGTGCTCTGGTAAATATCTCCCAGCAATGTATAGCCCGCCCGGTCATAAAATGCGTTGGCAACCACCAGTTCAACCCAGCTATCCAGCGGGATATCAAAAGAATATGGGTACTTGAAGTTGCGCGGGTCGCGCTCGAAGATCAATTTCTCCGTATCGACACCCAGGTCGCGCAGCAGGCGATAGGCGATATGAGCATGCCCCAGTTCATCCTGGATAATGGAGATCGCCGACCCGAAATTGTTCAGATTTGGCGCGTGAACGGCGGCGCGGTAGTACGCGGGCGCGCTAATCAGTTCCGTATCGGCGGAGACGGTCAGGATACGCTTCATGCCCTCAAGATAAATAGGACTCATATGGTCAACAGTCTCGATAAGCTGCTGCTTGCGAATACGTCCAAGCAGAGCCTCTTCGCTCTGTAAGGCGGCTGTGGCTGGAAAGGCCATCGGTATTGCTCCTTGCTCAGAAAGCGCGTTCTGAAAGCGACCAGGCTGGTCTATGGGGTACGGCGGGACGTAACGCCCCCAAACCGCTCATACAAAATTTGAACACCTGGTATGTTTATACACGAAATACGCTGAAAAATCAAGAACATATTGCCAGCATATTCTACTTAGTGGTAGAATATGCTGGCAATATCTAAGAAACGAGATAGCATTCATGGCTCTAAAAAGAGATTCCCTGCGGGTGAAGCAAAACGACGCGGGCAAAGCTGAGAAGGTGAAACGCGCTCGTATCACGCAAAAGGCTATCGAGCTTGTCGCGTCCGAACTGTTCGCGCGCAAAGGGTTCGGCGCTACGAGCCTGGACGACATCGCCGAAGCCCTGGGCGCAACCAAGGGCGCACTCTACTATCATGTGAAAAACAAAGAGGAAATTCTGCGCCTCATCTACCTGACCGTCTTGACAGTCAGTGAAGAACCCCTGCGCCGCATCGTTGAAGCCGATCTCCCACCGTCTGAGAAGCTGCGACGAGCGATAGAGCATCAGACCTCCGTAGCCGCTGATCGCTCCCCGGCCATGACGGTCTTCTATCGCGAGCAGCACTACCTGACCGGCCCCTTCGCCAGGGAAATCACCCTGCGCAAGAAAGCCTACGAACGCTACTTCGAGCAAATCATCGAAGAGGGTCAGGCGTCGGGCGTATTTCAACCCTCTATCGACCCCAAAATCGCTACCTACGGTCTGCTGGGCATGTGCAACTGGCTTTCCCAGTGGTACCGGCCAGAGGGCCAGTATTCTCCACAGCAAATCTCCGCCATGTTTGTGAACATGGTTTGTTGTGGGCTGAACATCTGAATCATAAACAGAAAAATATGATACAGTACAGGATACATGCTTTGTTTTCTCTAGCCCAACAATACCTTGCTCTCGTGGAGCAACCTTCCTATAGCCATTCATCCCGCCTCTGCTTGAGGCCAACCGATCATCATCTGGTCGCTCTTCGGGTCTGCTTGAGCATGGGGATGCAACCGGGAGAGACAAACGTTGTACAAGGAGTTTTGTGATGAACAGGCGCACACAGGTTGGCATTATCGGGGCCGGCCCGGCTGGTTTGATGCTATCGCTGCTCCTCGCGAGGGAGGGGATTGATGCAATTGTGCTTGAGAGCCGCAGCCGGGAAGAGATCGAATCAACGATACGCGCCGGAGTCCTCGAACAGGGTACTGTTGACCTGATGACGGAAATGGGGCTTGGTGAACGTATGAGGCGCGAAGGCTCCGTGCATCACGGCATCGAACTGCGCTTTGGTGGAGCGGGACACCGCATCGACTTCGCCGACCTGACAGGAGGGCGCGCCATCACCCTCTATCCCCAGCATGAAGTCATTAAGGATTGCGTAGCCGCCCGCCTCGAACAGGGTGGAACCATACTTTTCAACGTCAGGGATGTCCACTTGGATAACGTCTCTACCAGCCACCCGCTCATCCGCTGCGTTCACCAGAATGAGCAGGTGGAATTGCGCTGTGATTTTATTGCGGGTTGTGATGGTTTTCACGGAGTGTCCCGCTCGTCTCTACCAGAAACAGGCCAGCGCGTCTTTTCCCGCTCCTATCCTTTTGGATGGCTCGGCATCCTGATGCAGGCCCCTCCTTCGGCCTCGGAATTGATTTATGCCTATTCCGAACGGGGTTTCGCCCTGGTCAGCACGCGCTCGCCGGAACTACAGCGCCTGTACATCCAGTGCGACCCAACCGACGATATCGCCAACTGGTCCGATGCGCTGATCCTTGACGAACTTCAGGCGCGTTTAGCGACCAGCGATGGGTGGGAGTTGCGCGTGGGGCCGGTCGTCCAGAAGAGCATCCTGGCTATGCGCAGCTTTGTTGTCGAACCGATGCAGTACGGCAGGCTGTTTCTGGCAGGCGATGCCGCCCATATCGTGCCTCCGACCGGGGCGAAAGGCTTGAACCTGGCGGTTGCCGATGTTCGCCATCTTGCCCGCGCGCTCGCCCGCTTCTACCCGCACAATCAGAGCGACCTGTTGGATGCGTACTCCACTACATGTTTGAGGCGCGTCTGGCGAGCGGAGCATTTTTCCTGGTGGATGACCTCCATGCTGCATCGCTTCCCGGATAACGACGCCTTTCAACAGCGATTGCAGCGCGCCCAACTTGACTATACCGTCAGTTCGCGCGCCGCCGCCACGAGTCTCGCGGAAAACTACGTCGGCTTACCTTTTGATTGGTAGCCAGAACACATAGACGCGAACGATACTATCTGAAATGTAGAATGCCCACTCCGTTCTGATAAACGTTTCCGACCAAAGCCGGTAAATTTCATCAGAACGAGTGGGCATTTTTCGTAAATCCCCCATTCATCCGTCAAAATTCATAGGATGATGTGAAATAAAAGCTAGAAAAAAACTTGTAGAACCTCAATACTCTTTCCAAAAACATATATTAATAGTATAATATAAAACAATAGATAACATATCTTATTTTGCTCTTATTCATCGAGCAGAATCACATGGAGAATGTAGCCATTTTATATAGAGCAGGGTAAAAAGGAATATATGGAGCAACGCCCACTTTTTCATGAACAACTAAGATATGAACGCGAACGGCGTGGCTGGTCGCAAGCGGACGTAGCCGGGAAAACCGGTTGCGATACGAAAACTGTGGGACGCTGGGAAAGCGGCGAACGGCTCCCGCGCCCTTATCATCGCCAACTCCTGTGCGAACTCTTTGGGAAAAATGCCGAAGAGTTGGGGCTGATAGGATTGATGCCAAAACCTCTATCTGTTCCAGCCAGTCGATCTATGAACGTGTCAGTGGAGACAATTAAGCATGGCCCATTGTCCCTGCGGGAAGACCGGGATGAGGCTCCAGTGGTTGTGGGCCTGTACGGACGCGAGAAAGAACGCTGCGAACTGGAGCGCTGGCTAGAGGATCAGCGCTGCCAGGTCATAGCGGTATTGGGGATGGGTGGCATGGGCAAAACCGCCCTGGTCGCGACAGCAGTAACTCGCGTGAAGGAAAGCTTTGATTGCATCTTCTGGCGTTCTCTCCAGAATGCCCCGCCCGCTGGACTGATAGTGAAACAGTGCCTGTGTTTTCTCTCTCAGCAGTTGCCTGCCGACTTGCCGGAGGATGTAGACGACCTGCTGCCGCTGTTCATCCCGTATATACGCAGCCATCGCTGTCTTGTAGTGTTTGATAACGTCGAATCTATCATGCAGGCCGGTCAACGCGCCAGTTGCTATCGCGAGGGTTACGCAACCTTTGGGAAGCTGATTAAGCTCTTTGGAGAAACACAGCACCGGAGTTGCCTCGTGCTGACCAGCCGGGAAAAACCGAAAGAAGTGGTGCGCCTGGAAGGGAAAACGACACCGGTACGATCACTATCCCTTTCAGGCATCGGACAACCCGCCGGGCAGGAACTACTCAAAGACCGGGAGCTTTTCGGCTCAAATGAAGAGTGGAACGACCTCGTAGATCGTTACTCCGGCAATCCGCTCGCTTTACAACTGGTCTCTGAGTCTATTCAAGAAGTGTTTGGAGGGAACATCGCTCGTTTTCTCCAGGAAGATGTCAGCGCGTTTGGGGATGTCAGTGATTTATTGGAGCAGCACTTTCATCGCCTGTCCGACGAGGAATGGGAGATCATGTACTGGCTGGCGATTGAGCGCGAGATCGTGTCGCTCGATGAGTTGCGTGAGAATCTCGCGCAGCCTATGTCGGCAGGAACGCTGACCGAAATACTGAATTCCCTGCGGCGGCGCTCGATAATCGAAACCAGGGGTGCGGCATATTTCACTCTTCAACCGGCCATCATGGAATATATCACTACTGGCCTTGTTGAGCGAGCCTTCCAGGAGTTCGTCGCGGAAGCATCGGGCATATGGACGAGCCACGCGCTCATCAAAGCGCAGAGTAAAGACTACACGCGTAAGAGACAGATAAGCCTGCTGCTCGCGCCTCTGGCACAGCGTCTACTTTCAACGCTGGGAAAGAGAGGAGTTGAACAAAGGGCTAAGAACCTGCTTGCTACTCAACGCCGGGGGGATATTCAACACCCCGGCTACCTGGCAGGAAACATACTCAACCTGCTGAGCTACGCGGGGTGCAGCCTGCGTGGTTTTGACTTTTCTCATCTGACGGTGCGGCAAGCCTATTTGCTGAACGTGCCTCTTCACGATGTCAATTTCGCGCACGCTCAATTCGTCGCGACCGTCTTTACCAGTACCGTCGGCAACATCCTTTCCATCGCTTATAAGCCGCAGAATAACCTGCTCGCGGTGGGAACATCTACCGGCGATGTCAGGCTCTACCATGCATTGCGTGAAACATTTCTGCTCACCTGCCATGGGCATACCGACGGTGTGTGGAGCGTCGCTTTCAGCCCCGACGGGCATCTGCTTGCCAGTTGCAATGACGGTGGCACGATCAAGTTGTGGAACGCACAGGCGAACGATTGCCTCAAAACGCTTACCGGCGAGCGACCATACGAAGGTATGAACATCACCGCCAGCCATGGATTAACAGAAGCCCAGAAAGCCTCCCTGCGAGAATTAGGAGCAGTGGAAAGCTGAATCCTCTCCCTTTTCTATAAATGTCCCTCCACTGGTTTCCAAGTGCCTCATAGATGTTCCCTGAACGGGGTTCTTCTGTCTCTCTTTTCCCCGTACACTTACCTTCGTGATCAGATCGCGATGGGCCCATTCGATTGCGAGCACAACCCCTGCAAGTCGCAGGGACAGGCGAAATAAGCCTCGCCTGTAAAAAAAGCAAGCAGAAAAAGGAGTATCTATGAAAAAGATACGCTATTACCTCGCGGTCATCGCGCTGGCCGCAACGCTGAGTGGGCCTTTCCTCCAGGTATCGGGATCGATGGCAAACGCGGCTTCTGGTCGGCACGCCGGTTCATCATTCGCAGCCGGACAGTCGACGAGGTCAGTTGCTTCCAGGCACCGCTACCCAATATGCCCGGTGCCTGGGGTGAATGACTGCTAGATTGAAATGAGGGGCACCGCATGGCTTAAGCGGTGGCGGGAGCAGGATGAAAACCATCGTCCTGCTTCTCCTCTATTTTGTTCAGGATTCTGGTCAAAAGTTCGCGATAGGCAATCGTACCGGAATGCTCTGGTCCAAATGTTTTCTCATAGATGCTGAGCGCCCGCTGGCAAAGAGACTGCGCCTGTGTATAGCGACCCTGCGCAAAGTAGAGTTCGGCCAGGTCGTTGAGTCTTTCGGCGGTAATGGGATGCTCTGATCCATTTGTTTTTTCAATGATAGCGAGGGAACGCTTCCAGGAAGTTTCGGCTTGCTCATGATTCCCTTGCTCGAAATAGAGCCTTGCCAGTAGATTAAGGTTGTGGGCAATCAGTGGATTATCGGGTTCCAGAACTCGTTCACTGGTTGTAAGTGCCTGTTTTAAAAGCTGCTCGGCCTGCTCATATTTGCGCTGCTCTGAATAAAGCTTCGCCAGGTTAATGAAGGTAATCAAGGTTTCGGGATGATCGGGGCCGAGCGCCTGCTTGCGGACATTGAGCGCTTGTTGAAGGAGAGGCTCGGCTTGCTCATGTTTACCCTGGATGCGGTAAAGTACGCCCAGGTTATTGAGGCTTATGGCAGTTTCGAGATGGTCAAAACCGAGCGTTTTTTGGCGAATGGCCAGGGCTTGCTGGTGGAACCTTTCCGCTTGCTCGAAGTCGTTCTGGATGCGAGAGAGCATCGCCAGGATGTTGAGACTGTCGGCGACAGCGGGATGGTCAGGGCCGAACACCTGCTCGCGGATGGCCAGGGCTTGCTGGTGGAGGGATTGGGATTGAGGGTAGAAGCCATGGTTATACAGAAAAATTCCGGCCCGGTAGAGTAACTGCGCCGCTTCCGCGAAGTGGAGATGGTACTCTTTAATGAGCGCGGCGCATTCCTGGACGTGGGGCAAGTAGTATTGATGGTCTGCGCCTGCACCCTGGGCGTTCTCTGGAAAGGCTTCGTTGACCACCCGCACTGTCCGCTCGGCCCAGAAGCTCCGGGTGTGTTCATCCATGCTCTCTTTGAGCACTGCCTGCACGAGACGATGGATGCTCAACATGTTTGTGGGGCCGTTGCGCCGTACCAGCGAGTACCTGCGCAACACCGCCAGGGCTTCGTTGAGCTTGAACGCATCGAGAACTTCGGCTCCAGAGATTGCGCTCAGTTTGGTGGCGCCTCGCGCAAACAACTCTTCAGGGATAGCATCAGGAGCGAGGAACGCGCACAGGCGCAATACATCGGCGGCGGCGGGACTCTGTTGCTCGATCTGCTGAAACGAGAGCAACCAGGTGGTGGCCACCGTTTCGGAATAGTCGAGTAAGAGGCTGCCGGGCCGCGCAAGTAACTCTTTGCGGTGCGTGGAGTAGAGACCGAGATAATCCGCCAGGCTGCAGCCTGTCTCATCTACGTAAGCGCCGACCTGCACCAGGGCCAGTGGCAACCCGTCCATTTCCTGCACGATACGTTCAGCGGCGGCGCGATCCTCCGCTTGCGCCTGCTCGACAGGTGCATCCGCGTTCAGGCGTTTGCTCCAGCGCAACAATAACAGGGTACCTTCCTGGAGATTCAGTTTCTCCACTTCGATGCTGGCCGCGATCTGGCCTGCCGCTTGAGCGCGAGTGGTGAACAGGACATATCCTTTGTGGCGCGTGGGCAGGAACTCCTGTGCCAGCTTCAGGTCGTCGGCATTGTCCATGATGAGCAGCCAGCCTTCGTTGGCGGCCAGCCAGCGCTTGACGGAAGCGATGATGCGCGTTTGATAGTGCTCATCTTTTGCTGGTTCTTGGAGATCGAGCAGGTGGGCCAGCGTCACAAAGTCAGCCACGAGTGTTTCATGGCTGGCGACCAGCATCCAGAACACGTGGGTATAGTAGTCACCGTAGCGAAAGGCATATTCGGCTGCCGTTTGCGTTTTGCCGATGCCCCCCAGTCCATAGAGCGCCTGCGCCTGGCTCTGAGTCAGTGCCTGCGTCAACGCGGCCATGCGCGCGGTCGAGAGCCGCTTTAGCAACAAAGCCAGCAGATCTTCGCGACCGGTGAAGAACGGATTGCGCGTCATGGGCATGTTCCATATTTTGGAACCATGAGGCGAGGATGGCGGCAACAGGCCAAGCTCAGCAGGCGTTTTGCCCAAAAAATCACACATGCGCCGGCGAAAATGGGGAGAGGGAAAGGTCAATCCGTTTTCCCAGCGACTGATATTCACGGGGGTCGTACCGATTTGGTCTGCTAGCTTTTGCTGTGTCCATCCAAGCTCTTCGCGCGCGGCGCGCAAAAGAGTATTAAGAGGAGACTTCCTGCCGTTTTTCACCGCTACCTTCCTGAAATATACCTCTGCGCTTTTTGCAAGCAGGAAAAGAAAATACAGGTGCAGCCGCTCTTATCAAATCAAAACGGTCATGTTGATAAGTGCATGATATCAATGTTATTCTCTGCCGCTAGCGTTTATGGCATACTTCCTGCAGTGGCTGGCACTGCGGATTCTTGAATGATGAAGTTCGTCAATCACCATTGTATAGGTTTTCACAGGCCAGCGCAAGACATCCGCCCGTTATTAACGGGCGGATGCAATTATCATTTCTCCCCTTTCACCCTCTGCATACACTCTTTAAATCAGGCCACCCACAATGCCAAACCTGCAAACGTAAGATCAATTTACCCTACGTTTGCAGGTTTGGAAACGCTGTTATGTAGGTTATAATGTATCTGGGACAGAATTTGCTTAACAAGTGAATATAGGAGGTGAAAGGTAGAGATCGATGGTCTGGCAGTTTACCACCTACACATTTTTAGCGCTTGCCTCGGCAGTCGTATCGTCTGCGCTTGCGCTTACAGCCTGGTATCGACGGCCCGCGCCAGGCGCAGGGCCATG
>CAAGKR010438394.1_pt1 | contig 10226 bp, 7 predicted proteins | sample 2556971 | NCBI WGS metagenome assembly CAAGKR01 (sample SAMEA5207829, study PRJEB30636) | soil metagenome | biome: forest; feature: boreal; material: soil | place: USA | collected 2011-09 | depth 1 m
AGTACAATAGCGATGCCTTCCTTGTTGTCCCATAACACTCCACCTCCTGCCCAAAGGTTAAAGTGTTGCAACGACCAGTTGAACGCACCGTCGAAAGTACTCATTGGTGGTCGATGGACGCTCCCCATTCGCGCGTCAGCGGAGCCGAACCGTCGGCGACAGCCGCCGTCGTCCACCGGCTCGTCGCGATCCTGAGGCGTCTCTGACGACTTCCCGCACTGTGGCACCCTAACTCCCGCTGGATCATATCCATTAGTTCTTGAATCTCGGGGGTTTCGCAATCGAGTACTATCTGCAAAGTGCAGAACTAGTGGTGATCACCGAACACGCGTCGGCCCCGCTATCAGGTAAGTACCCATGCGCATTGGACTCGGTCGTGGCTTTTTTGCTATCGCGGCAGCGAGCCTCGCGATTTTGAGCCTCACTTACGGCGAGTTCGGGCCGGCAGGGCGGCCCCTACCCGGCTGGATTCCCTGGCGGGAAACATGGGTCTATTTATCCGCGCTACTTCTCTTGGCCGCCAGCGCCGGTCTTTGCTTCTCGCGCACAGCATTGCCTGGTGCGTTGACGATCGGTGCGTACCAAGCGGTCTGGGCCGTGCTTGGTACACCCCCGATCCTCTCCAAACCGATGAGCATTGGCGCGTGGTACGGATTTTGCGAAGCGATGACGTCGCTCGTCGGCGCATGGATCCTTTACGCCATGTTGCGACGGCAGTCGCGAGGATCGGAGATACCAATCGCCAGCGAGCGCGCCGTGCGCGTGGCACAGGTTTTGTTTGGCCTCACATGTGTCTTCTACGGGTCATCGCACTTTGTCTACGCCGATTATTCCGCCAGCATGGTCCCTACCTGGCTACCCAATCGGTTGGGATTGGCTTACTTCACCGGGCTTGGACACCTTGCTGCTGGAATTGGCATCATTGTCGGCATTCTCCCCCGTCTCGCGGCCACCCTCGAAGCGATCATGATGAGCTTGTTTGGACTTCTGGTCTGGGTACCGAGTTTTTTGGCGCAGCCCCGGCCCCAATGGGCGACGCCGCCCCAGAATCAATGGTCGGAACTCGTCGTGAACCTGGTGTTGGCCGCCTCCGCGTGCATTGTCGCAACTTCTTTGAGAAACGGCCCCTGGGGCTTCGGCTCGCCGCTCACACGCGTGAATAAGTGCGGCGTTCGGACGCCGATCGACCCCAAGCGGTAGAACACGAACGGCAGCTTCGCGGCATCAGCCCTGCTCGCAATTTTGCGACCAAGCGTCATGTGATCGCTCCCGATATGCCCAAGCCAGCCGCCTGAAGAATCAGAACAAGCGCGGCAGTCGCCTCGTTGGGGCCTCCGCGAACTTGGTGGCCGAATTTCTCAGAGCTGACCATATAACTCCCGCCGATTCCGCGACGCTGTTCAAGTGTCCAGCGCATTCACAATGGCGGGAAACATCCGAGCTTCTGGTTATTCTGATTGAAGTTTTCAATTAAGGAGGCCTCATGAACTTAAAAGCCGCGCGTTGTTTCACCTCTTTTCCTTTTTTAGTCGGGCTGGCGCTATTAGCCGCGGGAGGGGCCGCGGACCTGATGCGCTCGCTCGCGCGACGCATTGTGGACTCGCGTGTACTGCATCTGATCAAGATGTGGCTGGAATGCGCCGTGGAAGAAACCGACGATCGAGGACGGAAGAAGCGCACGACGGAAGCCAAGGACAGCGGACGCGGCATCCCGCAGGGCTCTCCCATCTCACCACTGCTGGCGAATCTGTATATGCGCCGGTTCGTGCTGGAATGGAAGCGGCGTGGGTTGGAGAGACGCCTCCGCTCGCGCATCGTGACCTATGCGGATGATCTGGTGATCCTGTGCCGGCCGGGCAAGGCCGAAGAGGCCCTGCAACGCATGCGCGAGATCATGGCTAGACTGAAGCTGGCGGTCAACGAGGAGAAGACACGCATCTGTAAGGTCCCGGAAGGCGAGTTCGACTTCTTGGGTTACACGTTCGGGCGGATGTACAAACGGACGACGGGGCAAGTCTATGTAGGCGTGCGGCCGTCGAAGAAAAGCATCCGGCGCATGGTCGAGAAGATCCATGCGATGACGACGGTCTCCACAACGTGGCAAGAGACCACACAGTTGGTGGAGCAGTTGAATCGCGCGCTGCGCGGCTGGGCGAACTACTTCAAGGTAGGCACGACCCGCGGCGCCTATCGCGCGCTCGACAATTACACAGCGGTGCGGTTACGTCGGTGGCTGCGGCGCAAGCACAAGCTCAGGCGAAAGCGGGGCGGGGGCTATCCACTCTCGCACCTGTACGGGCACATTGGACTCGTACGCCTGGTGCAACTTGGTCGCGGCCCCTCGTGGGTGAAGGCGTGATGTTCTGTCCGAGAGCCGGATGCGGGCGATCTGCAAGTCCGGTTCGATGAGCGGGATGTGGAAACGGAGTTAGGGCGAAGGTACTTGGGCACCGCCAGACGAAAGAGGCGGCAACAGACAACCTGCACCTACGATCACCGCGCCACATCTCGACTCTACCGTCACCAGCCGACGGAGCCTCTTTCCTGTTCGCTTCTTGGGACTAGGTGATCAGTATAAAATTGGCCCGCAGCTCGAATCTTTTAAAGTGCTTCGTTGAAGTCTCTCTTGTACGAAGGTCCGATCCACGCCAACGGGGATATAAGTCCGTCGCAAACGATGCGCCCGTCATAAAGCAATAATCCCGTCTCGACGAGCGCCCCTGACCCGCCGAGCAGCTCTTTGATCGAATCTGTTATGCCAACCGCACCGTAGGCATGTGTCCCCGCTTGCGCCACGAATATTGAATAGCGACGAGTATCGCGCAGGTACACCCAAGACTCGACTTGGAGGCTGGCTGCGGCGGCTACAACAGTTTCATCCACATGTTGTCCTCGATCATGGATACGGGATACCGCATCGCCTAACAACGATACGTCGGACATTAGTTTCTTTCGACCCTTCGCAAGCCGCTCGAGCAACTTAACGTTTCCCTTAGCAGGCCCGCAAATCTCCAGCAATAGCTTCTGATAGCCGTTGATGAAGACCGTAGCCGAGCGCTCGTCGAGAATCATGAGTGGTGAGCATTCTATTGGGATTTTGCCGTCCAAGGCACATCAGAAGCTCCGATGGCTGCGTAGCTCTGGTCCATTCCTTGAGCGAGCACCTGCTCGCCGTTGCATTGGCGCGAACCTATACGGTCAGACCGGAGCCGACCCGAAGCCGCCTGTCGCCTGCGGCGGCTTTCGGGTACGCCGATGACAGTAACAAGTCGTCTCGGCGCGACTACTCCGGTAAATTCATTTTCCGCAGAAACGACTTGTAGCGGGGGTCCCCCCTCAGGTTCTTCAGTAACGGATCCCACGGCATCCATGGCACCCAGCCATCGTGGAGCTGGAAGGCACGGTCCAGCCATGCAAAAGCGTTACTAAAGTCATTGCGGTTGGCATAGACCACAGCAATCGGATACTCGACCACTCCTCCGTATTTTGCCTCCGCGACCGCGAGAGCGCGATCTGCCTCGGTCTTCCGGCCCATCGCATCGAGGGCCATAGCTCGACCGACATCCCGATACCTCTCATCGGTTTCCTTTTCCATCACCGCCAGCGCTGACGCCGGTTCGCGCCGCGCCATAAGCGTCCATCCAAGCAGAAAGTGCCCCTGTGAGATTGCCGGGGATAGGTCTAGCGCCTGGCGATAGGCCGTCTCCGCCTCGACGAGTTTACCGCTTGCTAGGTAGGCGCCGCCCAAACCGGCAAAACTGCCATAATTCAACGCACTGAGTGGGTCCAGTGCCACGACCCTCTTTGCCAATTGTAGCGCCTCGTCAAAATGACCCTGGGTCAGCGCGATAACGATCGCGACTCCAAATGCGTCGGCATTGCCCGGATCGAGCGCGAGCGCTTGATTGATCTCCGCCTCGGCCGCCTTCCAGTTCCATTCAAGGCTGAGAATCGTGGCCATTGCGAAGTGGGCGTCCGACAGCTTCGGATCGAGCTTGAGCGCCTGTTCCGCGGCATAGCGCGCCTCAGCAAGTACCTGTTGATAATCTCCGCTTGTAAAGTATTCGTAGTTATAGACACGCCAGCCGGCGAGCGCCGCCCACGCGCGTGCGAACTTGGGATCCAATTTGAGCGCCCGCTGTAAATGGTCGATCACCCGTTCGAGGTCAACTTGTTGCGCCGCATTGGTGGCGATCGCCAGCGCCTGAAGATACAGCGTGTAGGCCTCAGTACTGGAGGTCGGTGTGGCTCTCGGCGTCTCTCCTTGCAGCAGCGACACCTTTAGCGCCGTTACGACCGCAGCGGCAATTTCGTCCTGAACCTTGAAGATGTCGTCTAACTGCCGATCATACGTTTCCGACCAGAGGTGGTATCCGTTATCCGCGCGAATCAGCTGTGCCGCGATCCGAAGGTGATTGCCGGACTTACGCACGCTCCCTTCCAAGACGTGCGAAACGCTTAGCGCCTTTGCGATATCAGCGACAGTCGTTTGCTTTCCTTTGAAGTAGAAGGACGACGTACGCGCGGGCACCCGTAGATCCGGGATCTTGGTCAGCATGTCGATAAGTTCTTCCGACAGACCGTCAGAGAAGTACTCGTTGTTTTTGTCCTCACTCATATTGACAAACGGCAGCACCGCGACGGACTTCTCGGGGATTGTTGGGGCTCCCAGGTCGGGCATTGGTGCCGGTACCGCTGCAGTCGGTACTGAAGTCGGCGCGACCCTTTTGCTCGTTACCCATAGACGATCAATTGCGAACCCGGCAATGGCCAAGCCAATCAGGGACGCCACGATGATCGCCGAGCGCTTCGGCGGTCGCGCGGACGATGGTGGAGCGGCAGCTCGCGACGTCGGAGCCGCCTTGGGCGTAACAACGGGCGCCCGTATGGCAACCCGTACGGCAGTGATTAGCTTCGGCATCGAGCCGGCGATATCCCCACCGCTCGCATCCAGCCATTGGGACGTGTTCAAGAAGTACTCCAGCCCCGCGGGCAACGGAGCCTGGTCGACCCTGAGAGAAACCACGGGGTGGCGCTTCGCGGCCGCACGCTCCACTTCCCTCAGGACGTGCTGAGAATCGGTGGCACTCCGCGACAGGATAAGCACGATCGCCTTGGCCGCATCGATGGCATGAACGATCGCATCGGCATAGAAGGCACCGGGCGTCACGTCCCGAGGGGCGATCCAGCACGCGACCTCATTGCGCTCGAGCGCCTCGACGACGGTATTGGCTAGGGCAGCGTCTTGCGAGGCATAGCTGATGAATACGACGCGCGGCGCGACCTCCGTGCCAGCCGTCCGTTCTTCGCCGTCGCCTTCAGCCACGTCGACCCCCTTCGACCTTTGCTCCATGTTGGCAGATGATCGCCTTCTTTATCAAAGTTTGCGTGCATCCGCCGTGGTCAGAGCCGAGTGCCTCCTTTGGAGAAGGGAGATTAAGCACTTGAGGGTCCGGAATTGGCCGGTCAGCGACGCTTGCCGCTGACCGGCCCTAGTTATCATCAAGATTCCGTTTGTTCCGCCATCTCCAAGGCGTCATCCACCTCGATGCCGAGGTACCGAACCGTACTCTCGAGTTTCGTATGTCCAAGGAGCAACTGTACCGCGCGAAGGTTCTTGGTCCGCCGGTAGATCAGTGTCGCTTTCGTGCGGCGCAGCGTATGTGGGCCATAGTTGACAGGATCCAACCCCAGTTGCAGCACCCAAGAATCCACGATACGAGCATACTGGCGTGTCGAAAGGTGCGGTGATCCGTGGATTCGGCTGGGAAACAGAAAGTCCTCAGGCCTACGCTTCGAATGCGCAATCCAGGCCGCCACTGCAGTGCGTGCCGGTTCGGTGATCTCAAACTGAACTGGCCGACTGGTTTTCTGTTGAAGTATCAGCGCCCTGGATGCCATGCTCTGGCCGTGACACACGTCGCGCACCCGAAGGCTCATGAGGTCGCAAGCCCGCAGCTTGCTGTCGATAGCAAGATTGAACAATGCGAGATCTCGACAACGACGTGCAATCTGCAGGCGAATACGAATCGCCCAAATCTCTTTGAGTTTGAACGGGGCCTTCTGGCCGACCAGCTTGCCTTTATTCCACGGTACACAATTGGGGGTTGTAGTAATTTCCATCACAGACTCCTTGTCTTGAGGGAGCCTTTAGTTTGCGCACCAATCAAGAGTACGGATGCAAACGAGCAGTTGTGGATGGATAGTCGTGAACCGGCCAAAACCGGAACTTGGTCATATATAAATGCATTCCGCAGAGCCGCCGTTCGTCGGGGCCGGTAGCCTATGCGCCGTGAAGCTAATGCTGAGCCTGTTGCGCGTTGCATTGTGCCTCAGGATGGTTTACGGGCTCGCGAGTGGTAGCCATGGCTGATCAAAATCCAACTTGCGTTGGAGCGGACGCGCGGCCTCGTCTTCGTTGTTCGTCGGAGGGAATCGATGAGTCTGGATAAAATAGGCTTCGGTTGGGCCGACCCGGCCGCGCGGCGCTCGACTTAAACGTTAGGCGCAAGAATGTCATTCTTCTTTTGGGCGCTCCTCTTTCTTGCTGTTGCCGGCCTTGGCGCGTGGGCCACGACTGTGGCCCTGCGAAGGGGCGTCTTTTTTACCCAAGGCGGAGTTTTCACCCGTTCTGGAGTTCCCATCAGTCGCCGTCAGAATCCCTATTTATTTTGGTACAGCATCTGGCTTGGAATTGCTGCCTCGGTTGTCGCCCTCTGTATCGGATTGTTGTGCGCAGGGGTATGGATCAGAGGTTTATGGGTAAAATGATGGCCGACCTCACACTGGTGATCGCGGATCAGGTGCGCATCACATGTCGCTAAAACCTCGTACTTGGGCACTGATCGTTGTTTGCTTTGGCGTGACTGCTCCGAAACGGCCAGTCGCCGAGGGCCGCTTGGGGTCGAGAGTGTCGGTTGCAGCCGAATTGAGCGCCGCCGGCCACTATGGGGCCGAGCTCAGCCAGAAGGGGGTATTGCAGACATTGACCTCACACAGATTCCCGATAAAGGTCGGCGGAACTACTCCGATTCACAGACCGTCGGCACAGCTGACTCCAGCTGGTGGACCGGTCGGAGCCCCTAGCCTGACCGTGTCGGATGCAATTTTGCTAAAGGTCAAGTGTTGGATTGCCGGCGGCTTTGTCGGCGCCATCGTAAAGAAGGCTCCGACCGTACCGTTGGCGCAGGTCAGGTTGACTTGGCCGCGCAGCCAGTTCTCGGCAATTACCGGGCCGGCACTCGTGCATTCGCCGACCTCGTCTTTCAATGTCTGGATCTCCGCTTGTCGCTGCGCTGACGGCGCATCCAGCAGTAGATTCATTGCGCCGACCTTTTTCGCTTCCGCTTCGTCCCAGTGGTTCCATAACTGGAGGACATGTGCGCGCATCTGCACCAGAATCGGCGACGCCGGTACTTCACGTCGCTGCAAGCCGCCTGTCTGCAGCAAGGCGTCCCAAGCGCTGTTTGTCGCCTCCGATGGGCCGGAATAAGTCAGGGTCGCCATGGCGAAGATGCCGACGCCGTAGTCCGGCAACCACGCCATCGTTGAGCCAAAACCGGGCAGGCCCCCACTATGGGAGACGATGCGCTCAAAGCGGCAGTCGGTCGTAATACGCAAGCCATAGCCATACCCTGTATTCATGACCTGCAGCTTCCCATCCGTGCGCCGCGCAGTCAGGTTAGATGGCGTCCACAGGTGGCTCATCTCGCGAACAGAGCTGCGGCGCACCGGTCCCGTGTCAGGGTTGTCGCGAGGCGGCCAGGCCGACAGGTGAAAGGCCACGTACCGTCCGAGGTCGTCCGCGGTCGTCAGCAGCCCACCAGCCGAGCCAAAAGCCCCCTGCGGTAGAGGGGGTTCCTCGAGATAGGTACCGTCCGGCAGTAGCCGGTAGCCGACAGCACGCCGCTCTTTCGGAACCTTCGAAAATTCAAATGTCGTGGAGTCCATATGCAGCTTGGCGAGGATCTCGCGCTGCACGTACAGGTCGTAGGGAGTTCCGGCTGCTTTGGTCACAATGCGGCCGAGAAGGCCGAATGCGTAGTTAGAGTATTCATATCTGGTGGCCGGCGGCGTTGAGAAGGGAATCCCTTGGCGCAACCATTGCGTGAGGTCCCCCTCGCTGGCAGCGAGCTGCTGGTCCGCCCATGGATTGTCCTCCGGGAGGCCGGCGCTGTGACTCATCAGCTGGCGTATCTTCAAGGGCGCTGAGTCACGGGTGGGCAGTTCGATATTCGCGAACTCGGGGATCCGCTTCGACACGGGGTCTTCCAGAGAGAGTTTCCCCTGGTCGCGCAGTCTTAGAATGGCAAGCACCGTAAAGCTCTTAGTCATCGAGGCGATGCGAAAAGCGGTCGTCTCGGACACTGGGATTTTGGTTGTCAAATCCTGCACGCCGAATGCGCCCACATGTGCCAGTTGCCCGTCGATCACGATCCCCCAGACGATGCCCGGAATATGCTTGTCCGCCGCGTAGCGGCGGAATATTTCGTCAATCGTCGGAAAAGCCTTTTGCAGTATTTCCAGCCGGTCGGGAGACGTAAAGCGGGCCGGTGGATACGGCTCGGCCGCCGAAGCGTCCTTAGCGGCGACGCCGAAGCATGCGAGCACTAGGTGCAGCAAGATCGGGAAAATGCTCTTGCTTGACATGATGCCCCTCAATTAATAGCTGGTTCGCGGTCAACTGGCTCGTGAATAGTAGCGCCAGAATACATAGGCCGGCGCACGAAGCGACACGATACCAAGGCCAATCCCCATACGCGGCGGTGTCGAAGCAGGCAAGCTGATTGGGCAGCCCGATGGCCGCCGCTGGCGACCGGCAGGTGAGGGTCCGAGAGTAGGCGTTGGCGGTCGCCGCCCGCCGCCGCGCGGGGTCTTGCCGGCCACTCGTGGGCATTGAACACCCTAAATGGCGTTCCGGAAAGCTGCCCTTAACAGTTTGCCTATGGCGGATCGGACGCAGGCCAAGGCAGAAGCCTGGACGCTCCCCAGAAGGACCGACACTCGGGCTGTCGTCTCGATGGGTGGCAACCGTTATTGGTGATGCTATGGCTGACCTTGTTTCAGCTTTTGCGCCGATGTCGATCGGCGCCTATCATCTGTCAATGACAAAGAGAAAGTCGGTTGTCCCGATATTCATGCGAACGGCAATCACATTCGCGTTCCTGTACAGCATTTCGGCAATGGGGACTGAGGAGGAGACGCTGCCGAGCGACCCATCGGTCAAGGTGTCGTCCTCCGACCTTGCGGCAGCCAAGCAGCTTCAGGTGGATATGCGCAGTATCAATTCGAAATTGACCGATCCAGCGAAGCAGAAGTTTACTGACGTATCGGACGCCGTACAAAAATACATTCCCACCGGCTCGACTCTCAACGACGCTGAGGCGCTCATGCTGGCGATGGACTGCAAACCTCCTCTCAGGCAGGGCCTCGGGCAATCCGCTCCGAAGGGATGGCGACTGCCGGCTTGTACTGCCATAGTCACGGTAAAGCCCGATAAGTCGCGATCGCTCAGTGCACTAATTGCACTACCCGGGCGGTTTCTTCAAGGTCATTGGCTTACAATCGATGCTGAAGCGATCGGAACAGATCGCCAAATCACCTCTGTGAAAGCAACCATTGATATCCGTACCCCGGCTGATTTGTGATTTTGGCTGGCCGCACGTAGCGGCTCGAAAATACTGCAAGCTTCGTCGGCCCCTATTTCGACAAACCTTGCCAGACTGTTTGGTTCGCCCGCTTTCACCGCCGTCCGGGCCTAGATTCTTACCGGACGCGTGAAGGGCATCCAATTATAATGCCGCAAAGCGGACTTCGCGGAACGTCAACTTCGGGTCGACACGAGCCGATGGGCGGGCGTCCTATCGGTGTCGGGCAGTAGTCGGCCAAAACTTGCCACACAGCGGTTCGAAATGCCTGCACCGAACCGGCCGCTCGCGGCTTGCGATAAGCTAATTAAACTAGGCAGAATAATTGCACCCATGGCCAGTTGCCCTGCTGTCTGCGCTACTGTCCTAGCTTAAATCCTTGCCTCGGGCCTGCCATAAAGGGCGACCGTTGCGCTGGGAATTGCGGCGTTTGACCTTGCCAGATGCGAGGGCGCATGATCCAGTCCCGCCCTAAAGCTCCGGAGGCTGTATGGCAACCCAATGGTTCATGGAAGGTCCGTGGTTCAAGAACTGCAATTGCGATCCTGGTTGCCCCTGTGATTTCAACCAGTTTCCGAC
>CAAGKR010218475.1_pt1 | contig 10225 bp, 8 predicted proteins | sample 2556971 | NCBI WGS metagenome assembly CAAGKR01 (sample SAMEA5207829, study PRJEB30636) | soil metagenome | biome: forest; feature: boreal; material: soil | place: USA | collected 2011-09 | depth 1 m
AGCAGTCCGACGGCCTGCTCTTTGGATTTGGGAGCTGCGTATTCGAAAGCCTTCATGCGGCACCTCCACCACTGATTCTGAGGGCTCCCGGCGGTTCAGGCCGCTGCTGCAACGCGGCGAGAACGCGGTCGGGCGTGAGGGGCAGGAACGGAACGCGCACGCCGATGGCGTTGGCGACGGCGTTGGAGATGGCCGCGCCGGGCGAAACCACCGGCGGCTCGCCGAGCCCGACGACGCCGCGCTCGTCGTAACCCGGACCGGTCATCATGTGGACAACCAGCTCAGGAATGTCGCCGTAGCCGGCGAGGCGGTAGAACTCCATATTGGGGTTCAGCATGCGGCCGGTGGTCGGGTCCATGATCTTCTCTTCGTAAAGCGCGTAGCTGATGCCCATGATGAGCGCGCCGTAGCACTGCGATTCGGCGGTCTTGAGGTTGATGATGAGGCCGCAATCCTGCACGGCGACGATCTTGTTGACGCGCACGATGCCGGTTTCGATGTCGACGGAGACGTCGGCCATCTGCGCGCCGCCGACGCCGCTGCTGGTGAGGTCGGGCGGCTTGGAGGGATCGGGATTCTTGCCTTGCGCGGTGACGCCGGTGGCGCCGAGTTTCGAACACGCCTTCTTCCAGGTGATGCTCTTGCCCTGCGAATCCTTGACGCGAATGGTGCCGTAGAGGGCTTCGAGCTGGTCGGGCGGCGCGTCGAGCGTGGGCGCGACTTTGGCGAGCAACTGGTTGAGCGCGTCGGTGGCGGCGCGGCGCGCTTCCGACGACACAGCGCCGATGGTGGTGGAGCCGCCGGAGCCGCCGTCGTGCGGGAAGTTGGTGTCGCCGATCTTGACGGTGATGGCGTCGAGCGGCAAGCCGAGGGTTTCGCCGATGACGATGGCGATGGCGGTACGCGTGCCGGTGCCGAGGTCCTGCGTGCCGCTGCGGTACTCGACCGTGCCGTCGGGATGGATGGTGAGATCGCCGGCGCCCTGGTGGCCGCGTCCACCCCAGGTGTGGATGGAGAGACCGAGGCCTTGCTTCACTGGGCCGGAAGTCTTGTCGCCGCGCGGATGCCAGCGCTTCTTCCACTGCATGAGCTCATCGGCCTTGCGGAGCTCGGCTTCGTAGACGTTGGCGCGCGGAGTGAGCGCCAGGTTCTTCATGAAGACGTCGAAGGGGTCCATGCCGAGGCGCGCGGCGAGGTCGTCAATGGCGCACATGGTGAGCACGGCGGCCTGCGGGTGGTTGGGCGCACGCCAGGCGCGCGCGGGGCCGATATTGGTGGCGATGGAGATGTGCTGTTTCCGCTGGTGGGGAATTTCCGTGAAGATGTACGGAATGGGCGGCATGTTTCCGCCCAGCGGCCCGCCCGTGCCCCAGGACTGCGAGTCCCAGCCAGTGATGGCGCCGTCTTTTTTCGCCGCAAGCTTGACGTGCGCGTAGGCGGAAGGACGCGCGCCGGCGACTTCCAATTCAGCGCGGCGGTCGAGCATGATTTTCACCGGAGCGCCGCCGGCTTTCTTCGACAACTGCGCCGCGGCCAGGCTCCAGCGATCGGCGGCGAACTTGCTGCCGAAACCTCCACCGATGTGCTGCTGCTGGTTGTGGATGTTGGACGCTGAAATGCTGACGCCGGCGCCGGTGAGGGCTTGCGCAAGCTGGTCGGGAATGCCGGAGACGTTTTGGGTGGAGACCTGGGTTTCCAGATGTTCGGCGTCGGGCCAGTGGGCGATGCCGCCGTGCGCTTCCAGGCAGCAGTGGGTGATCACCGGCACGCCGTAGATACCTTCGCTAGTGACTTCGGCGGATTGGAAGGCCTGGTCGGGATTGCCGGTCACGTTTGCAGCGGATTTCTTGAAGGGCGAGTCCGCGGTATCCGCAGGCTTCTGCGGCGCTGCTTGCAAGGTCTTGATCAGGCCCTCACCGACGCCGTTCTCGCGCAACCGCTGCACGAGTTCGGGCGTGACTTGGAAAGAAATGCCCTGCGTCCGCACCGCGTCGGCAATCTGTGACTGTGACACGCTGTATTGCCCCCCGACCGGGGTGGTAAGCCTCGCGATCAACTCGTCCAAGCTGATCGGCCCGGTTGTTTCCCCGGCCCCTTTGGGTTCGGTGGCGTCGTCCACGAAGTGCGGCAGGACTTCGTACTGCACCTTGATGGCGCGCAGGGCGTCTTCGGCGATGCCTTCGTTGATGGCGGCGAGGGCGACGATCTCGTCGCCGGCCCAGTGGATTTCCTTACCGGGACCCTGCAAGATCTGGACGGCCTTGACGCCGGGCATGCGCTCGGCGGCGCTGGTGTCCACGCTGACGATTTTGGCGTGGGCGTGCGGGCAACGCAGGATGGCGCCGGCGAGCAGGCCCTTGGGATTCTGGTCGTAAGTGTATTTCGCGCGCCCGGTAACTTTGACGGGACCGTCCACGCGGGTCTGGCGCGTGCCGATCAGGGTGCGATGTTGCGCATCAGGCCACTTGTAGTCCGCCATGGCTCACCCCTCCTTGTTTCCGGTCATCTGACCGATGGCGCCGCGCACGCCGTAGTAGGTGCCGCAGCGGCAGTAGTTTCCGCCCAAAGCTTTCACCACCTGCTCGCGATTGGGATTGGGGTTGTGCTGCAGCAGGGCGTAGCCGGCCATGACGAAGCCCGGGGTGCAGAAGCCGCACTGCTGGGCGTCGTTGGCGACGAAAGCGTGCTGCAAGGGATGGAGCGCGTCGCCGCTGGTGATGCCTTCGACGGTGGTAATGCTGTGCCCCTGGGCGTCAATGGCGAGCACGGCGCAGGCGTAAACCGGGCGATCGTCGAGCAGCACGGTGCAGGCGCCGCACTCGCCGCGGTCGCAGACGCGCTTGGCGCCGGTGAGGTCGAAGTTGTCGCGCAGGGCGTCGAGCAGGGTGACGCGCGGCTCCAGTTCGGCGGCGTACTTCTTGCCGTTGACGGTGAGCGCGATGGGCGTCTTGCCGGGGCCGTAGACGGGGACCTCTTCGCCGCCGACTTGGAGCACGGAAGGGCCGATGACGGCGGGAACGCTGACCGTGATGGCGGAGATTTTCAGGAACTCGCGGCGGGAGACGCCGGTGACCTTTTCGTCTTGCTTGGAATCATCGTCGGGCATGCGGGCCTCCGGATGGTGGGGAAGTCGTTGGTCGTTGATTCGATGGTGGACGGTCGATGGCCGTACAGGGCCGGCCGGCGGTTGATATGAAAACGATCAAGTATAAATCGCGGGGAGGAGGGAAAACCAGTCGATGGTCGATGGTCGATGGCACAAAGCCACGGAGGTACGATACGAAAACGACACAACATCGCGGGGAGGAGGGAGCGGAAGTGGAGGGGGATGGATGGTAGCAGAACAATGCTGATTAGACACTGCCATCGATTTGTTTGCCGAACCTGGAGATCTTCGCGGCGTCCAGCAAAACAGCAGGTTTCTCGACTCGGACGCGGCAACCCGAACGCCCTTCGACTTCGCTCAGGGCAGGCTCCACCCGGGCGCGTTCTGGTTGAATGCCGCGTCCTCGCTCGGAATGAAAACACCATGAAAATTTCGTGAGAGTAGGGGTCCTTCGACTCGGCGTCGGCAAAATCGGCCGACGCCTCGCTCAGGATGACAGCGGTTTAAGTTCTCGGCAGTTCCAAGATTTTCTTCGGTCGCTACACACCGCACTATTTCGGTTGCGAATCGTGGAGCAACTGCACCAGGTACTGATTCCAGAAGACGGCCCAGGTGTGGGTGCCGTGGCCGCGGGTTTGGTCGGTGGCCTGGATGAGATGGAACGTGCCGCGCGGGATGCGCTTGACCTCGCTTTCCGGCGTGGTGAGTTCGGGCGGATTGATGAAGTCGTCGGTGGTGTTGATCCACATCAGCGGCGCGCGGATTTTCTCCAGGTTGGGCGAGGGGTTGTAGTTCCGCGAGGAGCTGACCTGGTAGAGCAGGTCGTTGGCGTCGAGCGCCTTGATGCGTGTTTCCTGCGCGTCCACAAATTTGTCGGCATTGTCGCGGGTGGAATACTGCTTCTGCCAAAACAGCGGCGCGCTGCCGGCGATGGCGAGCAGGTATTGTGCCGCGCGCAGGGCGCCGACCGGTTCCTCCTTGTACTCACCGTTGTTCCACGCCGGATCGAGCTTGATCGCGTTGATGATTGCGCCGCGCCAGAAGCGGTTGCGGCCAGCGATCTGCACCGTCTGGCAGGCCATGGGCATGAGAGCGTCCATGAAGTCGGGATAGATCTCGCCCCAGACGAAGGAGTGCATGCAGCCCATCGAGGTGCCGAAGATGAGGCGCAGATGCTGCACGCCGAGGCCTTCGGTGAGGAGCAGGTGCTGGGCGGCGACCATGTCGTCGTAATCGTAGTTGGGGAAGCGCATGTGCAGGCCGTTGCTGGGCTTGCTGGAACCGCCGTGGCCGGCGTTGTCGGGCAGGATGATGTAGTAGCGGGTGGCGTCGAGCGGCTGGCCGGGGCCATAGAGCTCATTGGCGAACTGCGGCTGCAGGAACTGCTTTCCCGAGCCGCCGGTGCCGTGGAGGATCAGGACCGCGTTGGTGATCTGGCCGCGCGCGTCGCGGCGGGGCGTACCGATGGTAGCGTAGTGCAGGCGCAGTTCGGGGAGAGACTGGCCGTCGCGAAACTTGAAATTCTTAGTGGTGTAGTCGCCTTCCTTGGGTGCGGGGTAATCGGCGGCGAAACAGGAGAGAGTGAGGCAGAGGAGCGCGAGGTATTTCATGGCGGAGGAAGGGTAACAGAAGTACCGAGTACCGAGTACCTAGTACCGAGTGCCGAGCGGAAAAGCATTGCTGATTGCCGATTTCCGATTGAAAAAAGCACGGCCGGTAGCTCGCGCCACCGGCCGCTTCGGATGTAGAACTAACTTCCAACTCCTAACACCCAACTCCTAACTACTAACTCCTGACTACTTCTTCAGACTGCGGATGAACTTCACCAGGTCGTTGATCTGGGTATCGTTGAGCTTGCCGCCGTTGGCGGGCATCTTGGGCGGCTTGCCCTTGCTGACGATGTCCTTCAGTTCCTTATCCGAGATTTTCTGGACGTCGGCCGAGCCAAGATCACGAACCTTCAGGTTCTTGCCCATCGCGGTATTGCCGGAGCCGTCCTTGGCGTGGCAGGAGGCGCACTTGGTAGCAAAGAGGTCGGGACCGGTGTCGGCGGCCACGGAGAACGCCGGCAGTACGAGACCGAGGACGAGAATCAGCAACGAAGACTTGATCAGCAGGTTCTTCATTCCATATCTCCATTCAGGTTCGCGAAATGGGCGCAGCCAGAATCGCCAACCAAGTTGAGTGCAACTGCGGGGCCAGATTGTACGCCCATGCATGATTTGAAGCGAAAGAGTCTTGCTGTGCTGCCTGCATCGGGGGCGAATTTCGCGGCGTGAAAAAACGCGCAGCACGGGTGATATCCCTCAACCGTGCCCGCGCGGGCGCAGATGCGGCCCCACCCGGCGTGAATAACTCGTTGAAAACTCAGCCGGTAGCAAGGTTCGCGGAGGCAGCGCGGTTTGGCAACCGGGGTGCGATTAGCAGGGTGGTAAACGTTTTTTTCGGCAGTAGGAGAGGTCCCTTGGACCCCTGCGTGATGGTCATCGGCGTGAACTACCGGACGGCGCCGGTCGCGGTGCGCGAACGCTTCTGGATCAGCGAACCGCGCCGCTACGAGGCGCTGGTGCAATTGTCACATGCCGAGGCCATTGACGAAGTGGCGGTGCTGGCGACCTGCAACCGGACCGAGTTCATCCTGTGGACACGCGACGCCGCGGCTGCGTCGGGTTCGGTGCTGAATTTTTTGACACGCGAATACGGCCTGCGGCTGTGCGAGTGGAAGCACTTCTACCGCAAGATCGACGAGCAGGCGCTGGCGCACGTCTTCCGGGTGGCGTCGAGCCTGGATTCGATGGTGATCGGCGAGCCCGAGATCGCGGCGCAGGTGAAGTCGGCGTGGGCACTGGCGCAGCAGGTTGGAACCTCCGGGCGGTTCCTGGACGCGCTCTTCCAGAAGGCGCTGGCGGTATGCAAGCGGGTGCGCAACGAGACCGCGGTTGCGAGCGCGGCGGTTTCGGTGCCGCACGCGGCGGTGGAACTGGCGAAGCAGATTTTCGGGTCGCTGAAGGATCGCAAGGTGCTGATGCTGGGCGCGGGCAAGATGAGCGAGACGGCGGCGCGCTACTTGATCAAGAACGGCGCCAACGACGTGCGGGTAATCAACCGCACGCTGGAGAACGCACAGGAACTGGCGCGGGCGCTGAACGGACGTGCCTTCCCCTGGGAAGAACGGCTGGGCCAGGTGCGCGAGGCGGACGTGGTGATCAGCTCAACCTCGTGCCCGCACGTGATCCTTACCCGCGAAGAGACGGAAGGCATCGCGGCACAGCGCGACGGCGCGCCGCTGCTGCTGGTGGATATCGCGGTGCCAAGGGACATTGACCCGGCGGTGCGCGAAGTGCCGGGCGTGTTTCTTTACGACATTGACGAGCTGGAGCAGGTCACGAAGAAGAACGAGGGCGAGCGCATGTTGGCCGCGGCGGAAGCGGAAAAGCTCGTGACCGAGGAAACGCGGGGGTTCCGCGCCAAGCTGGCGGCGGAGCGCGTGGTGCCGACCATCGTCGCGCTACGCGGGCGTTTGGACGAAATTTGCCGGCAGGAGTTGGAAGCATTTGAGCAGGAATCCGGGCCGCTGAGCGAGGAGCAGGTCAGCTCGCTGGAGACGCTGGCCTCGCGCATCACGCAACGGATTTCCAATTCGCTGGCGCGCGAACTGAAGGAGCTTCCGGAAAAGGTGGAGCAGGACCGCATGACCGAGGCGGTGCAGCGGTTGTTCCATCTCGAACAGCGTGAGCAAGCTGTGGCGGGAACGAGGAACTGACGCAAGTTAGAAGTAAGAAGTCAGAAGTAAGAAGTGAAGAGGGAGCAGTAGATATGGCGAGAAATGGTATCGGAAACAACCAGCCGGCGGTGACGGTCACGGGCTGGAGCACGATGCAGGCGTATACCCTGGCGGTGGTTTGCCTGCTGCTGGGCGGGGCGATTGGATACCTGCTGCGCGGCTCGGAACCGGCGGCGGTGGCGCCGGCACAGGCAGCGACGCAGGCGCCGGGCGGCAACGTGGGGCCGGCGCAGATCCCCGGTTTTGGGGCCGTACCGGGCGGAGGGACGTCGCCGGAGATGGTGGACAAGGCGGCGCAGCCCATGCTGGAAGCCCTGCAGAGGAATCCGAAGGACGCCGACACGATGGCGAAGGTAGGAAACCTGTATTACGACGCGCAGCTTTATCCCAAGGCGATCGAGTATTACCAGCAGGCGCTGAAGGTCACGCCGGGCAATGCCGATATCCGCACCGACATGGGTACGGCGATGTTTTACCTGGGCGATCCGGACAAGGCGCTGGCGGAATTCGAGAAATCGCTTTCCTACAAACCGAATCATCCCAACGCCCTGTTCAACACCGGGATCGTGAAATGGCAGGGGAAAAAGGACACCAAGGGAGCGATCGCAGCCTGGGAGCAGTTGCTGAAGACGAACCCGAATTATCCGGAACGCCAGAAAGTGGAGGACCTGCTCACTCGCGCCAAGGAGCACGCAAAAGGTTAGGCGCACGCGGCCACCCTGAAGTGCCGCGATCCAGGCACCGTAGGGCCTGGGGACCAAAAGCCGCAGTGCGCCGCCGGAGGAAGCTTCTCCTATCCCTCATCCAGCTTCCTCCGGACCTGAACTGGGCCACGGGCCATATGTAACCAGAGCCGGAGGAACCGATTTATACCCCCTCATAACGGTTCCTCCGGCGTAGTCCTCAGTCGCCAGTCTTCAGTCGTCAGGCGCCGGGTTCAGGTATCATTCTTCGCATGTGGCGCCATCATGTACTTGTCTTCGTATTGATCGCCGCCGCGACTGCGCTGGCGCAAACTCCCGCCAAGCCGAACCTGACCGGGACATGGAACATGGACCCGGAAAAGAGCAACTTCGGAGGGCTGGAGGCGCCGAAGTCGGCGCGCTACCTGATCCGCCACCTGGGATCGAAGCTGGAGATGCAGTACGAACAGGACGGGCACATCACGCGGGTGGACGTCACGCCCGATGGCGAAGAGCACGTCCTGGAGACCGGGCCGGACACGGAAAACCTGGCGCGGGTGTACTGGTCGGGGGCGGTGCTGGTGTTCGAGGGGCGGATCAGGCCAATGGCGTCGAGCAACGCGCCGCCGGTCAAGTGGACCAGCCGGTGGTCGCTTTCACCCGACAAGAAAGAGCTGACCATCGATCGCCACATCGCAACCCAGCAGGCGTCGGTGGACCAGAAAGTTGTTTTCGAGAAGCAGCTACCGCAGGCGAAGGCGCAGTAGCAGGCTCCAGGCTCCAGGCTTCGGGCCGAAGCGTTTCCGTTTAGTGCCGAAAAACAAGCACTCCCAGCAAACCGCATCCCAGAATCAGCCACGCGGAATTCAGGCGCGTCCAGGTGAGGACGGCGAAGCTCACCAGAAAAATCAGGATGGCCGGCAGGTCGACGACGGCGGCCCGCCCGAGCTGCAGCGTGACCACCGCGATCAGCGCCACCGATCCGGCGATGACTCCATCCAGGGCTGCGCCGGCAATGCGCGAGCGGCGGAGCGCGCGCACCAGCGGCTCGCTGATCGCAACATAAACAAAAGCCGGGAAAAACATGGCGATGGTCGCCACCAGCGCGCCCAGCGGTCCGGCCACGAGATAGCCGAGGAAAGTCGCGGCGGTGGAAATCGGACCCGGCGTCACTTGTCCGACGGCAATGGCGTCGAGCAATTGCGAGTTGGTCACCCAGTGCCAGCGGTCCACCAGGTCGGCGCGCAGGAAGGCGAACAGGACGTAGCCGCTGCCGAACATCACGGTGCCGACCTTCAGAAAATATAGGAACAGCGGCGCGAGCCCGACCGCGGGAGCGGCGGCGGCTGGCGGCAGCAGCAGCAGAAGCGCGGCGCGCACATCGCGGACGGGGTGGCGCATGGCTTCCAACCCGGCGGCCACCAGCGCGGCGGCAGCCAGCAGCCCAAACGGGTGCGGGACGAAATATCCGACGACGGTAGCGGCAATCGCGATCGTCACCAGGGCGGGAGTCTTGAGCGCGGTGACCGAGTAGCGCCACAGCGCGCGCGCGATGATGGCGACGATCACCGGCTTCATCGCGTAAAGAAACGCGTTCATCTGCGGCAGGGCGCCGAAGCGCACGTAAGCCCAGGCGAGCGCGGTGACAAAAATGGCGGAAGGAACAATGAAGCAGGCCCCGCCCAGGATGAGTCCGGCCCAGCCGCCTCGCACGTAGCTGAGATAGATCGCCATTTCGGTGGAGGTCGGCCCGGGCAGGAGGTTGACGGCGCCGAGGAAATCGAGGAAGCGCTCGCGGGTGAGCCAGCGGCGGCGGTTGACACACTCGTCTTCCATCATGGCGATGTGCGCGGGAGGTCCGCCGAACGCGGTGACGCCGATCTTGAGGAGCACGAGCGCGACCTCGCGCAGAGGGGTTCGTTTTTCGATCTCCGGCTCGGAGTTCATCGGCGAAAGCAGTAGTAAGTACGCCGTCATCGTCGGTCAAGAGAAAAGCAAGGTGATGCCGCGGTGCCGCTCCGCTGGCGCTCGGTCTGCCCTGGAACTCGGGACGCACCGCTGCCGCCCTTCGACTTCGCTCAGGGCAGGCTTTGGGCTAACGAATTCCGCCGCGATGCGGCTGCCAATCGCGGCGATCCGCTGCGGGGGATTCCGCGCGGGTGCGTCACAGAGGTGGGTGATATGGCCCATCGAGCCCGGGCACAGTTTCGCTGGGTGTGCTTAAATCATTGATTCGCAACAGCTTGGGTGAGGGGCATATATGGCCGGAAACGTGCATTTTTTGGGGCTGGAGAGGGAGTGAAATGGCTGCAAAGTCCAGTTTGGGGAACCGACTGTTTCGAACACTTGCCTCCGTCAAGACGGGCATCATTCTGCTGATCATCCTGGGCGTGGTCGCCGCGGCAGGGACGGTCATCCTGCAGCGGCCCGTGACCGATGCCGACCAGATGACGAGGGCGTATGCGCCGGGCACGCTGCGCTGGCTCGATAAGACCGGCATGACGGACGTGTATCACAGCTGGTGGTTCGCGCTGCTGATGGCGGCGCTGGGCCTCTGCATCATGTTTGCCTCGATTGACCGCTTTCCCAAGGCGTGGCGGCTGATCGCGCATCCCTATCGCCGGCCGGAGCCGCATTTCCGCGCCGTGCTGC
>CAAGKR010116731.1_pt1 | contig 10224 bp, 6 predicted proteins | sample 2556971 | NCBI WGS metagenome assembly CAAGKR01 (sample SAMEA5207829, study PRJEB30636) | soil metagenome | biome: forest; feature: boreal; material: soil | place: USA | collected 2011-09 | depth 1 m
CCTTTTCCGGAGTAGCTCAACGGTAGAGCAGGCGGCTGTTAACCGCAAGGTTCAGGGTTCGAATCCCTGCTCCGGAGCCAAATCTGAACTCGAAACTGAGGCAGCACTAGAAGCCTCGGTCGGCGACTACAACAACGCTACAACAACGCTACAACAACCCCTGTAACTGATCCGAAGTCCCGCGCTATCGATCCAGCGCGAATCCTGCGGGGTTGGACGCGACTCGCTAGCTGGATTCCGCTTTTGCCTCGCAGATAGAACGGGCCAAAGTTGCGGCTTGGCTGGGAGTAACAACGTGGATCCCAAGCACCTTCAGCTTGTCGCTGGCTTTATGAACCTGCTTGTCCGTCGTCACGAAGTGGTCGCGCTGGTACTTAAGGTGGGTGGCCAGGTTCAGAGCGTCGTTGGCCTCCGATAAGTCGGGGGGCGCTTTCTTGTCGGGCCAGAGTGCTGCTTGGACTTTGTCCATCCTCTCCTGGTCTTCTGGCCCACCCCAAGTGAATTCGCCCCACCGCGATACGCCCCAGAGGCCAGTTTCTGTAACCTCGGGAAGGGTTTCCATCAGGGCCAGGCGCTTGGCGGCCGCCGCGGGATCCTTGCCGGTCGACGCCTCCCGCCTTCCTCCAGTTGTTCTAGCGACATCCAATAGGTCTGGGTAGGAGCGAAACAAGTCGACCAGCTCGGCGATCCCCTCTCGCCAGTCAGCGCCCTGAACGGCATCCGACTCGACGGTGAACGTAACAGCGGGCACCCCCGGAGCCTACCCCCAACCACGCCTCGTCCAAGGTCGTCCGAGCGGGTCGACCGGTGTCGAGGTGCGTGGGACAAGGCGCTTGCGCGGGGGCTGGCGGAAGGCATCTAGGTTCACAACCCGCGTAGGTCCCCGCCAGATCGGGACCCTTCTGTCCATAAGTCGTCCACGGAAGACAGTAGGTAAAGCCTCCCGTCCTCACACTTCGGATGGGAAGTGATGGTGCTGATCTCGCAGACACCCGTGCCGATACAGGACTTAGTTGGTAAGGAAAAGGTCCCCGATTCGAATCCGGGCGTGGGCTCCACGTAAGCGATTCCAGGGCGGGGGAGAAGAATCATTCGGCGACCTCTACTCCCTGGCTTTCTGCAGGTTGACGGCTCGGGTGTCTCCTTCGGCGGCCAACCCATCCACAAGTCGCTGCCAGCGTGCGGAACCGTCCGAATCAAGCCTGACCGAGGCGTGCACAGCTTCAAGCCAATCAGGCAGGAGCCAGCATTTCGAGGCGACAGCGGCGTAATCGTTGTTAACCAGATCCTCCACCCAAGCCAAGCCAGTTGTCGCCTGCCATGAGGTGGTGGCGCATTTGGCCAAATCGACGAGTGCGTCGACCGCTCTTGGTTTGTGGCGTGCGAGCGGCAGCCATCGGGCGACCAAATCAGCGATGTCGTCGGGGGAAATCCAGTTCTGTCGGGCCTTTCCAAAGGTGGCCTCTGGATCGCGGTCGATTATGTCCATCTGCGGCGTCGGGAGCATCCCGGCGATCGCGCTGTCGGACCAGAAGTCATCGCCGCCCAGGGATACGCCGCCTTGGAGTGCGTCGAGAACTACCGTGAACATTCCTCGCCAGACGGCGGGCAATGCAGGGCGCAAAGTGTCGTCATATGTGAACAGAACGGCGACATCGCGAAGTAGCTGGTCAAGCGCCCGAGCGTTTGACGTAAACACCCGGACGTGCTCGGTCAACGCTCTCGCATCGCCCGCGGCCGCGGCTTCGACCAGCACGCGGACGGTTTTGCGCCGTTGAATATCGGATGGAGCGTCGTATCCCTTTTTCGCCCAGTTGTCCGACCCGCGACGGTGTGCGTCGAAAAGAACGTCGAGGAGCCGCTTCGCGGCGTCCGCGACGCAGCTGTCGCTATGGGCCGCGGCTGAGGTGGCGACGAGGGGAGCCGTCAGCCGATTGACGAGGAGGCGTTCAGTCTCGACCGTTAGCAGCGACAGTTCGTAAGGCCCATCAAGCATTTCTATGGAACGTTCCTGTCCTGTTGGGTCCCAGTCACCGAGTTGGCAGTCGCGCAGACCCTCCAGCACCGCCCTCCACGCAATTTCATGTCGGCATGCCGCTGGCTCGCAGGCGGCCACCCAGACTGGCGCCAATCCGCCCGCGAACGCCGTGCGCACTTCGTCAAACAGGCTGCCGGCACAATGTCCGAGGGCCAGACTGATGGCGAGCCGGTCGAGGCCGATGCCATCAAAGGGGGGGAGCAGCAGACTGGGCAGGGCCGCAGCCGCGGAACGGTCAGCCCCCATCGGGTAGGTACTCGACTCGTGGCTTAGGGCGTCAACCTCCGGGATAGCGGCCTCAATCAATACCTCGGCCGCCCAACGGAGGTCGTCATCCGGCACGCGGAGCCGCCCTTGGCCATGTGCGACAACGGCCGCTGCTGCGACCGCTGCGATCGGGTCAGCCGGGCGAAAGAAGTCTTCCAGGGCGTTACTTTGGTGGAATCCTCGAGCGATCGCGAGGTCGTCGAGGAGTGTGTCGACAGGGGAGATGCGCTCTTCCGACATGGCGTATGCAAGTTGCAGGCGCATCATTTCGTTCCGTCGGTTAAGGGATGCAAGGCTTGGTGCGAGGCCAGTCGCGACGTTCTCGGGGGCTTCGAACTCCACCAAAAGGTCCCCGTCGTCGGTTCGCCGGGCTCGGTAGTTCTCCGGATGCAGCGCAGCGGCCCAACCTTCCACTTCGATGAGTCCACTTTCCTCCGATTGACCGGCGGCCACTTGGTCACGCGCTCGCTTTATGAGTTGATCGCCGACCGCCGCCAGAGCCGCGAGACGATCTTGGTTCCCGGCCAGCTTCATCGTGACCGTCATCTGTGCCGCCACGTCTCGAAAGGTGAATCGACGCCGCTCCCCACCGACTAGCTCGGCGGGATCTCCTGGGACGTGAAGTTGGTCTTCGCTAACAGCGCGATAAAACTCCAGGTTCCAGACTTCCGGCTGCGCCAGCCAGCGGTCGAGCTGATCACCGGCATTGTCGAGATGACGTACGAGTAAACCGACGACTAGGCCCGGCATGGCGAGGTTATTGCAGTCGCGAAGGAGTAGTGCGGCAACGTTAGCAAGGGGCACGCCGAGACCATCAATCAGGTGGTCGGCAAAGCGTTCAATCGCGAGCAGTGCGCTCATGCATGCGTGGGGCCCAACAGACGAGCGGCGGTACCAGCTCCACACGTGCTCGTCACCAACGCACCGTCTTACGCCAACGCCTGGGAATTCGAGGTCCAGACCAGGAAGCGGGGCGCCTGGAGGAAATCGGACGTTGCCTAACCCACCAAGTTGTCGAACCCGCGCGGCGGCCGCGTGGTCGAGCATCCGGTTGGTCAGGGCAACGGTTTCCCGTAGACGGACGTTTAACAGGCGGAAGAATGGCCCGAAGTACCAGGCCGCCATCGGGACCCCGATACCCCTACCCGGCCGGTGGTGCCGGATTCCATCATCGAAGAAACCAGACGACCAGCCCTCTGGGTCCTCATCGCGACGGATGATGTAGAAGGCCTCAGCTAGGTCAATCAGAAGTCCGGGCTGGTGAGTCGACATCGCCAATATGGCGCCCACTGACTCGACTGCAGGTGCAAGGAAAGCACCGCCACTTTCGGCCAGACCCCGGAGGAACCCTTCGGCCCGCTCATCGAGATCGGGGCCGAGCATTCCTAGCGCTTCGACCGCAAACTCGTCGTATTGCTCGCGGTCCGTAGCGAGCAGATGATCACGCACCTGCTGCCGTAACAACAGCGGCCCCGCATCTGCCTTGGCCAGGCCTCGCAGCCATTCCAGTACCAACTGCCGGATCTGCTGACCAGTGCCATGACGGGCGTGACGGTTGTCCTGGCCCAGATCATGCTCGCCGCAGTAGGCCAACTCCACCAGTGGCGCCAAGATGACTGGGTCGCCGAAGCCGCCCTCGCTGTAACGCTGCAGAGCGAGGCGTAGCAGCGTGCTGAGACCGGCGCGTTCGTCGGCAATCAGGGCTGGCCACGCCCTCATGAGAGCCGCTCGCGCTGACCCCAGAGTGAGGATCGCCTCCAGCGGCACCTCGGCCCACCGGATCCCGTAACGGGCGGCCAGCTTGTCGAAAGCCTCCTGCAGGGTGATCCGGACCTCCTCGGTTCCATCCCCCGCGTTTGCCAAGGTCGCCTGGCAGGCAAGGCGGACAGCCCGGAGTGCCCATCGCGGCGCCCGGGCTTCGTCGAGGACGCCCCAGCCGTGCGTGATCAGCAGACGTGCGACGGACATGTCACGGACCAAATCGCTGGCGAACTGGTCCCCTGGATTCCAGGCGCTAGTGGGTCCAGGTGGGAGCAGTAGTCCATCAGACCGCAATGACGGGAGCGCGGTGGGGTCCGGGGGCGAACCGGAGCTGGTGGGTACCAGAAGCTGATGTGCCAACGAGGTCAGGGCGCGATCGCGGCCGTCCGGTGTGGCGCTTCCCGGACCTGTCTTCTCCATCTGGCGAACGACGTGCCACCAGAAGGCGGCGAATACGTCCGCCTCCGAGAGGGGCCCACGGGGCAGCTCGATCGCCGGGCCCGCGCGAAGGAGAATGTCGACTAGACCAGGACGACCGAGCAACCATGCGGAACGCGGGTCTTCATCCAGCCTGGCAAGCGATGGAAAGGTTGCCGTCAGCTCCTTGGCTTCGGTTGGCGTCAGCCGAGAGAGGGGGAACTCTTCGGTTGTCGCGTTGCTTTCGTAGCTAGAAATCGCACGTTTCAGAGCCTCCGCAACTGCCCCGACGCCGTCAGTGCGTGTCACCGCGACGACACCAAGGCCGGCACGCAGTGCGGCACTTGCCAAGTCGGTCAGCATCGAGTCTCGGCCCTCAAGTACCGACTCCGCGCCATCGACAACCAGCAAACGCCCGCGGCCGATCGCCGTGCTACCGAACACGTCGCCTAGGCGCCCCCCAAGCAGCCCTTCGAATTCAAGTATCGTCGCGGGCAGATCCCGCAGGCTCATGGTGGTAACGGCCGTTCCTGCGGCCACGATTTGCTCCGACGCTCGCAAAGTTATTGCGGACTTGCCGACGTCTGGCTCACCAACGACAACCAGGGCCGCAGGGCCTGTCGCGGCCGTGGTCATCTTGAGAACCAAGTCTTTCCGCGCCTCGGCGCGCTCGAGCTCGAGGTGTGTCTCACTGTCCGCGAGCCGAAAGCCGGTGCGTTCGCCCAAGCGTGCCGCGAGCCCGTCGAGAATCGTCCAGGCTTGGACTCGCGAGGGAGATCGCGCCAATGGCATGCCGGACAGATCGCGGCGCAGGAGCGGCTCCGTGATCTCTGCGCCCGCCGGCGCATATCGGCCGACAAGCTCCGCAAGTCGGGAAAACAACTGGTCCGCACCGGCCAGCGTTCCGTCGGGAATCACTGTCCGCAGGCGGGTGACGGCATGGGTTCGATCGCTCTCGTCAGCACCCTCTAGGCGCAGTTCCGGTAATCCAACAGCGAACAGAAGACGCCAAGACAGCACGCCCGCATCGACATTGGCGTTGACCCCCGATGTCTGGCAAGCTGTGTTGACGAGCGCGTCGACGTGAACCAGCCGCTCGCGGACGGCCCTGTTGGTAACGCGCGGCCGAGCTACTTTCGTGCGGAACGACGACTCGTCGGCGACGCCGCGTGCGATCACCGCCAATTCCCGAACTTGTTGGACTGCGGCGTTTGGGCTCGCCACGGCGAGTCCTAATCGCCATTGCCCGGAACGAACGTCGTCCCAATGCTCGGCGACGACACGCACGTACGACTGCAGCAGTTGGGCTGAGGCCTCGTCGCTAGAAACGAGCAAGGGTGCCCGCCTAACTCCAATCGACAAGCGCCGTTCCCCACCGTCCGGAGTGCGGCCGACAACCAGGAGGTCGTCAACTGGACTAAAGGCGCTCGCTTGGAATCGAACCGAAATCGGGGTGACATCGTCGCCCAGCTCGGGCACCGGATCGCCGGTCAGCAAATTGCCAAGCAAGGTTGCGCCGTAGCGGTGCTCGAGGACTGTGCCGCCCCCTCCGGTCGCGTACGGGGAGGCACCAGTTGGAGTCTCAGGGACGCTCATGGTTTGGACCAAGGTTACGGGCCTCTGGATCGCTCGGCCAGCGCCGTCAAGGTTTCGATCCTTCGCCTAAGCCGGGAGGTGTACTTCAGGGTTGGCGCAGCGGCCTCAACGCGTCAGGTCCCGGATCACAAGCACAACCGTCAGTAGGACGACCGCCGCCGTGAATACGATCAACCACCTGGTCAGTGTCTCAAGGCGGTGCGACGCTGTGGCAGACGCATTCTTGAACTCAATCAGGGCCGCGACGCTTCGCCGGCCAGCTTCAAGGTCGATGCTGTTCGTAACCGCCGGGACGTTCATGGTCTTGGTCGCGTAGACGACTCGACTGACCAGGATTAGTTCGTCGTCCGTGATGGCTCGCAGGTCGCCAAGCTCCGGCACCAGTCCTTCATTCGCTAACCGCTCCACAATCGAGCTGTCGCCGCCGTTTCCGACGAGGCGCTGCATGATCCGACCGAAGGCGGCCGTGTGCCCTTGGTACTCGGGTACCACAGGTTCCTCGAGCGAGGGCTGGGCCGAGTCGCTCATGGCGGCAGGGTATCAGCGCCCTTCCTTTTAATACGAGCTCGTGGACAATGGCCACAGATCTGCCTTGGTCACCCGTTAAGCGGAAGGGGGCGACGAATGGACCGAGACCCGACTGTTGTCGACTCGCAACTCGGTCACTGGTGGCTTCCCGCTCACCCAAAGAAACGGATTCCGGGGTCTCTCCTCACCCTTGGCGACGGGCGGCATGTGGTGCAACTGGTCAGGATGCTGCCTGGGGCCACCAAGCAGCTTTCCGCAACCGAGAGATATCCCATCGTCCACGCTCAGCTGGTGTCCGGCCAATCGCTCTCCTTGCTGGATTCGACCGCTGTCGCAGGCCCGGGGAGACCGCAGTGGATTCAGACTCTTTACCCGGAGTCGACGATCCAAGGTGGTCATCTCTCAAGCGTCGAGGAACCCTTTTACGGCGCCCTCGTCCAACTGCCGCACCTTATGGAATGGCTTGGTTCATTCATCGAGCACAAAGGCGCATCCCTGCCGCCGTCTGAAGACACTCCTAAGCGAGTCAATGTAAAAGTTCCCGGCATCGGCAACGTCATCTTTGACGAGAGCACGAGGATCAGAGTCGATGCGCGCGGACGGGTCGAGTCCAGGGACGTCAGTATCCTCATCCAACTTGACCAGCCAGCTCCCAAGGCGCGGGTCGACGAGATCGTGCGAGCAGTTCAGAACATGGTGACCTTCTTCTCTGGCGTCGCGAACCCGTTGGTGCGTTACGACCTGGTTAGACCGCCCAACGAGATACCGCCCACGTGGCGGGTGCTTGAGTGGTCGGAGTATTCAAAGCCGGGCTACTCAGCGCCGACTCATCACTGGAGCGAGATGGTCCTCAGGGCGGACGACCGGCTTTTCGATCCGGACATCACAGTGCCGAAATGGTTTGAGATTCACCGAGAGGCGGGGTCAAGCCTGAACCAGATACTCGCCTTTACTTACGTGAGGGCGGCGTTCATTGACGTGCATTTCCTTGCGTTGGTCTACGGCTTGGAGGGGCTTCATCGCAAATTCGAGGCAGCGCCGGGGTCCCCGACAAGCACCACTCGCACACGCATCGAACAAGCTACTGTGAAGTTGAACAGCAGGGCACGCACCTACCTCAAGCGCCTGCTCGATCGTGCAGCTGAGCCGAACCTGGAGCAGCGGCTCGCCGGAGTTGCGGCAGTGGCTGGACTTTCGATGACCCCATCGTTAGCGACGTTCCCCGACTATGCATCTCGGATTGCGCGGGCACGAAATGTCATGGCGCACCAGCTGAACCAGGAATCGCCCATCTCTGCTTCCGAACTGGCCGACGTTGTTGAATTGCTGCGGTTCCTTGCGGAGGCGTACCTGATGCGCAAGCTGGGCTGGACCGAAAACGACGTGCAGTTTGTCTTCGTTGGCCGGTTCGACTACGGCCGCTTCGTTTCATATCGAGGTGGGAGCTTTTTTCCCGCACTCGCGACGCGTCGACGTGTGCGCGCTCGCAGCGCGACCTCCCGAGCTCCGGAGTGAAGTTGACCTGTGGCTGGGCGACCCGCTCTTCCACCCAGACAGAAACCCACGTTCCGGTTGCATGTAGGTAAGTCGCCCAAAGCTCACTGATCCAGATGGAAGTGCTGAACCTGAACTCAGGGGCACTCAAAGAGGTAGAGGCGTTACTTGGTAAGGAAAAGGTCAGCGCTCCGGTTCTATGAACAAGCTTTCCATGCGAGTCGCCGCCTCGCTTCTGAGCTCAGGAATGACGTGTGCGTAGGTGTTCATCGTGAGTGCGATCTGCGAATGCCCCAGCACCTCCATCACGACGCGAGCCGGCACGCCTTGGGCCAACAGTAACGTTGCGCAGGAGTGGCGCAGATCATGGAACCTTCGCTGAGGTAGGCCAGCTCGCTCAAGCACCTTATGAAACTGGTGGCTGATGACCGTGCCATCGAGCGGATAACCATCCGACCGCGTGAACAGTAGGTCCCAATCCTTCCATTTGGCGCCGGCGGTAGCTCGCTCCTCGGCTTGACGTTCACGATGCTCCTTTAGGCCGCGAGCGATGGACGGCGGCATAACGATCGTCCGTCGGCTTCGTGAGGTCTTCGGTTCCTCGAGATGAAACACGCCGTCGAAGCGCTGTAGCTGCCGCGTGACACGAACGTAGCCCATTTGGAGATCGATGTCACTCCACCGCAAGCCAAGAGCTTCGCCTTGTCGCAGACCCATCGTTAGTGCCACCGAATACAGCGCTTCAAGCCGCTCACCCCTGATCGCCGCCAGAAATCGCCGTGCCTCATCCGAGGTAAAGGGTTGGATTTCGTGGTGCGGAACGCGGGGGCCGTCCACCGCAGCGGCTGCGTTGCGGGAAACTAAGCCCCAGCGCATCGCTTGGTTGAGAGCAGTACGAAGAGTGCCTCTTAGATAGCGAACGCTCTTGGGCGAAAGGCCCTCCTTCAGTTTGCGATTGAGGAGGGCCTGCACGTGCATGGGTTCAACCCGTTCGAGCGGAACTGATCCAAGGGTGGGCTTGATATGGAGGCGCACATGGACCTCGTAGCCCCGATAAGTCCATTGGCGTACCGATGGTTGTACGACCGCAGCCAGCCATTGGTCTAGGTAGGCGCCGAGACTAAGGCCGCGGGCATCAGCGAACGAGCCCGTGTTGATTGCTTGAAGGGCAGCCGTCATCTTGCGGCTCACTTCGGCGCGTGACTTCCCGTAGAACCATTTGCGCCTACCCGCGCCAACGCTTACGGCTGCAGCCCATAAGCCGTCGCTGCGGAGAGTGATCGTGCCTTCGTGGTTGCCGCGCTTAGGACGATTCAGCGGACAAACCCGCTGGTTCGCGAGGGCGATTCGGCCGTCTGCACTCGCACTTGGGCGCACACCCACCTCTCGAGTCCAGCACGCGAGACCCGAACGCAGCGCCCAATGCGAACTACCGGAAGCTCTTCTCGGGCCATCAGCTTGAAGGCTGTGGTTCGGCCGATTCCAAGCAGCCGCGACACTTCATGGCTGTCGACCAACAACGACTCCCCGGGCTGTGGCGGGGGAGGCGGCTGTGTGGCCGGTTCCCCCAGACCCCTTCCGCGCCAGCCACGAGACGCACGTTGTGGCTTGATTGGTAGACGCGACCTCGTCATTGGCGAGACCGAATGCGAGAGATGCCCGATGTGACCCCAGAGCTGATACGCCGCCCAGCTGATCGCGTCAGCGGTCGAAGAGCGTTGCGCGCCCCGCCGAGCAGCTTGCCGGCAGGCGCCATCGATACCGCGGTTCCAGCCCAGCCGCGGGCGACTGAACCCGCCGAGCCATGGGCGAAGCGCAGAGCCTGGAAGATGACGACTGGGGAAAAGGCGGCGATCAGGAGCACGGCGAGGCCAGAAGCCATCCAGTTCTCGGTCGTATCGGTGTCCGCGGTCGAGGTCAGCGCTACCACAACCAGTCGGAACCCGATGTAGACCACCGTGGCGACCACGAATTTGCTGAGCAAGAGTCCAATCAGAAACTCGCAGAGCGTGGTCGCGGCGCCGGCCAACCGCGGCCAGATCGAGAGCACGCAGACCAGGGGCACGAAAGCAGTAACGGTCAGGATCAGAGCTGAGCGGACGACCAGCTCCAGGTGCACCATC